>Ga0180219_1000190_pt1 | contig 65516 bp, 64 predicted proteins | sample eDN3rd30CBELigMG_FD_151338 | JGI IMG/M metagenome (GOLD analysis project Ga0180219, IMG submission 151338) | Enriched Miracle-Growth compost microbial communities from Emeryville, California, USA - eDNA 3rd pass 30_C BE-Lig MG (version 2)... ...
GGATGAACCTGATCTGGTTCCAGCGCAACCCGCTGCCGGTGGATTGGGAGGCGCAACGCCAGATCGTGAAGCGCTTTGAGGAGGACGCATGAGCAAGAAGCACCGGGGCCGGTTCAAGGGTGATCCGATCACTTATCAACTGCCGAGCCCGGCTGGCGGCGTACAACTGGAAACCTTCGTGCCCTGGACGCTGGTGAAGCGGGGGCTGAAGAAGCAGGTCATCACGCCCTTGGACGCGCCGCAGGAATTTCTGTCCGAGGCCACCCGGGAGCGGGAAGCCCGGTCGGCCGCGCAGGACACCGCGTTGATGCGGGCACTCGGACTGGCGCACCACTGGCAACGCCTGCTGGATGAGCAGCGGGCGGCATCAGTAGCCGAGATCGCCGAGGCCGAAGGCATGGACGTGACGCAGGTGCGCCGGGTTATGCGGCTGACGCTCCTGGCCCCGAAGGTCGTGGAGCGGCTGGTGAGCTCGCCCGATGCCGTGCTGGAGAAAGTGATGCGCCGCCCCTGGCCCAACGCCTGGGGCGACCAGATGCGCGTGCTCGCGCCACCCGGGTGAGCGCGTCGCACCCAGCGCCAGCTTGCCGCCTGCGGGCGGTTTTTTTGTGGCCGCTTAGCACTCGGTCGCCACCGCTACAGGAGTTGCCAACCACAACCGACCGCCTCTAAACCCGCGCCAGCAAAGGAAATGGCCTCGAGAACGCTCGCGTGGCCACCAGAGAAAACGGAGAACAGAGAGGCGTCGGTGGGGGCAAAAACGACGACTTCGCAGGGGTGGCGCTCGCGAGGCCAGGCCCGAAAACCGCGCCAACACTGGGGGAAGGGGCAAAAAAAATCCCAACCGATGAGGGTTGGGATTTTGGGTATTGGTGGGTCGGGGGGAATTGAACTGTTGCTTTAAAGCCGCATAAACACAGGCGCGTACATGTTGCGCTGTATAAAGTACCCCCTAAAGTTCCCCATATTAGCCTTGGTACAGTTTGGAAAAGAGGGAATCATACATCCATCGCCCGGTACGGGTTCAGCAGCCGTTCATACGTAGAATTGCCGTAAAACTGTTTGTCGGCCTGCCGTTCCCGGTTAGTGTACAGGTCGCCCACTTGCAACAGGATCGCCGCGTTGACGGGTGCCGGTACAGGATCGGGCATGGCATCCAGGTTCAGGTAATCCAGCGCCGCCGCTGTGCTGGCGTCAATCATCGCTGTGATCGCTGCGTCCTCGTCGTTATGGTCAACCCGTAGGTGTAGTTTGGCTTGAGCTAAAGTAATCATCCGTTGTTTGCTCCCGATTCGCACATTAATACAAGCTGCGATTGATCGTTGTTCGGCAATATCGCCTTGATATTGAAATACCGGCCTTCAAAGACAATGCGCCAGGACGGTAAAACATCCCTATATCGCATCGTCATGCGCCAGGTAACGGTTGATTGCTCCGCCGCCGCCGCTACAAACTCCCGGCCATTGATACCCTCTACAGACGCCCACACGGACGCCACGTCTACCCATGAGTTTGTAATGTTCCCTGTGTTTGGGTCTTGAACCTCTTGCTGTTCTTGCAGCTTGACCCGGTGCTTTAATCGACCTGTTTGCATATCATTCCTTTAAGTAAGTGACGGCCACCAGCGTAAGGAGCCATCCAACAGCGCTGGGCGTGTTGGTTGGAAGGAATCGCTGCGCCGTCTGTCGGGGTTACTTCTCGAAATCGTGGCGACTGCCCGACTAAGGCCACGTCCACATATCCGGCTTCCCGGCCCCTGTGACTAGGGTTAAACAAAACTAAACTCCATCGCCTCATACAGTCCTGAGCCTTCATCGTTGGAGATAACGCGGCCCAACGCCATGATGCTGGCGACAATGCCATCAATCCTTTCTGTGGATTTCTTCTTGCTCACCTTGACGTTGCCAGCAGCATCTATTTCTGTTGCCACGTTGGACGCCATCCAGCGAAGTACAGGGTTGCCGCCGTGGGCAATGGTCTTGCCAAGCAAGCGCTTTTCCAGTTCTTTGGTCGGTGCCGACATGGACGCGAAGCCTTGCCCAAAGCCGACAACCTCGAAGCCATCGCCCGTGAGCTGGGTCGATAGTTGGGTCGCGTTCCAGCGGTCAATAGCAATCTCTCGGATATGAAAGCGCTCGGCCAGCTCATTTACCCGGTTGCGGATCACGTCATAGTCGATCACGTTGCCCGGTGTGGCCTCGATGTAGCCTTGCTTGATCCACACGTCATACGGCACGCGGTCGCGCTTGGTGCGCTTTTCTACGCCGTCCTGCGGCACGAAAAAGAACGGCATCAGGTACAGGGTCGGCCCAACAGGAAAAGCCAGGACGAAGGCGCTAATGTCGGTGGTGCTGGATAAGTCCAAAGCGCCATAACACGTAGCCCCGGCCAAGTCGGGAAGCTCGGCATTGTTGGCATCCCATACGTCCATTGAAAGCCAGCGCACGTCGTTCTCTGTCCACTGATTCAGCAGCAGGCGACGGAACGTGTTTTCGTAGGAGGGAAGTTCTATGGCCTTGCGGCACTCGGCAGCAAAGTATTCCTCTTGGACAGAGACGCCAAGCCCAGGGTGTGCCTTGCGCCATGTAGCTGGGTCTTTCCAGTCGTCGTCAGGATCGGCAGCGTAGATAACCGGCAAGAAAGCATCATCCTCGATGATTCCGTCGCGCACCTTGACGGCATAATCCCACTGCTCATAACAAATACTGTGCCGATCAAAACCTGCCGTGGTCGTGACTACGGTTAGCGGCTGGCGACGTGCGCCGGTTGACGTGTTCAGCACATCCCACAATTCCCGATCCGGCCAAGCATGGAGTTCATCAGCGCCGATGTAGCTGCAACTCATACCGTGCTTGCTGTAGGCTTCGCTTGAGATAACCTTGTAAGCACTGCCCGAGTTCGGAACGATGATGGAGCGCTTGTAGACGCCACTGCGGTTTAATAGCTCTGGCTCGTTCTCTACCATGCCCTTGGCCGCATCAAAGCACAGCGCGGCCTGTTCACGGTCAGCAGCAGCGTTAATTACCTGTGCGCCCGGTTCGCCATCGCAATACAGGGCATACAGGGCCAGTCCAGCAGCTAGAGTCGTTTTACCGGCCTTGCGCGGTACAGCAATAAACACATAGCGGTACTTGCGGGTGCCATCGGCCCGCTTCCAGCCAAAGATATTACGGACAATCTCGGCCTGCCAGGGTGACAATACAAAAGGCTGGCCGCGCCACTCGCCGGTGGTATGGGTCAGGCATTCGGCAAAGAAGGCCACAGCCTTATCAGCAGCAGCTTGATCGAAGTGGAATTTATCCGAAGAAACGCGCTTTTTCATTCTCGCCCTTCTTGCCCGGTGCAACGACGCCAGCTTGAGATGATGGCGTAAAACCAAACTCACGCGCCAGCATCCGTATCTGTTGGACTAGCTTTAGATCGCAATCCTCCCCGTCCTGTACCTTGCGTACAAATTCAGCCAGCACCATGCAATAGGTCGCCAGCGCATCCCGGTTGCCCACGTTCAACATGCCGTTCGCATCCAGGGCAGCGGCCAGAGTGTGCCAGCGTTCCAGTGCGCCGCCAGTGAGCCAGTCAGGAGCTTTGGTGTCGGACACCTCGAAGGCTGGCTCCGAAGTCGGTAAAGGCCGTTTGCCAGGGTTGCCAGCCAGCACTCGAAGGGCTGTGGGGGTTCTAGGGTTCGCCATACTCAAAACCTCCTAAGTGCGGACGTGTGCGCGAGTGGGGGCGGCTGGTGTTTAGCGCCCGACTGCTGGCGATTTATTCCACTCATGGTCTGGATCAAGTGGAAGGCCACGCGCATCGCATCCGTAAGCAACACGATGGCCCATATCTCTATTGGTCTTGCGGCTATGGCATGGCCCGCATAAGCCTTGCAGGTTGTCCAGGTCGTTGTTAGCGGGGTTGTTATCAATGTGATCGCAGTCTGTAGACGGCGTAATGCGCTCGTAGTCATCCCAGCAGTGACGGCATATGGGGTCACGAGCCAGCACCACATCACGTAACCTTTTCCAGGCTGCGCTCGACAGGCTTAGTGTCCTGCCGTTGTCCTTCTTGGCTCTGTATGTCATCTATGCCCTCGATACGTGGTAGGTTCTCCAGCTTGCGGGCCTCACTTGGAAGCATCCAGCCCGCATTGATACCGGATTGATAGAAGTCGGCGCGGTTCTTGGCATCGCCCCGCAATAGCCCCTCGACACTATGCTCTGGCTTGTACAGTCGCCTGCCTGCCGGGGTCAGCAGTTGCTTGGCAATAGCCTGCTCCCACATCACCAGATGGCGGCGCAACGACAGGGTGACAAACTGCCTGCTCATTTCCACGCTGTTGCTAAAGTTGCCGTGGGTCAGATCCCCGATAACCGTGGGTGGTACTCGGAATAGTCGGGCCACTTCTTCAACAGAAAACTTACGCGCTGCTATCCACTCGGCATCCTCCAGGGTCATGCTGACGGTCTGGTACTCGACGCCTTGATCCAGGATTGCGGTCTTGCCCGCGTTGGCGTTGCCAGCGTGCTGGCTATCCCATGAGGTCTTGAGGCTGGCTTTTTGCTCTGGCTTCAAGTGCTGGGGGAATTTGAGAATGCCCGATAGCCTTGCTCCATTCTTGAACGTGGCATTGCCGTGGTCGCGTTCCGAGATGGATAGCTCGATGGTTTCCCGGCTGGCCTGTATGGGTGAAATGCCAAGTAGGATTTCATCGCCTGCCCGGTGCCGAAGGTGAAACACCTCATCTTGCAAAAGACGCTCCACTTTGCCCGCATGATCGGTGTACTCGTAAATCACACTATTGGTCGTGCGGTACAGGTTCATGCGGTCGGGGTGTATCGGTGTCAGGCTTGTTACCTGCCCGTCGTAGCCGCGCTTGATCTTGGCGTAAGCATTGCCGCGTAGTAGGACACAGGCTTGCATCCATTCCCGAAGCTCTAGCGCCGTCTGGTACTCGTTGGCAATGTCATGTAGGACGGTGTACAGGCTATGGTGTCGGGCCTTGGTTCGGGCCTCGCCACGCTCGTACAGGTGCAAGGGAAGGCTTGCTATCGTTTCGCTAATCGCTGCGACACATGCGTACACAGCACTGACTGACTGCGCCGTCTGAGCGTTTACCGGCCCGCTACGCAGCACTTGGAAGGCTTCCCAGGGGTCGTTAGGATTGGCGCGTTTCTCGTAGCCCAGGTGGTTTAAGAGGCGGGTCAGCATGTTTGCATCCAAAGCGTAATGGGGTTACGTATGGCGTCATCGAAGTTGCGCTCGTCGGTGAGCTTGCCCAGGGATCGCAAGGCGACGCTGGTATCGGCATAGGCCGGGTCGCCCGTTACGGTGATTTCCCGCAGCTCGACGTTCAACAGTTCCCGCAGCCATTCGCCGCCGTTGCGTTCTTCCCAGCGGTCGCCGCCGTCGTTGACACGAAAGCCAAAACTACAGCCTGCTACGTCTCCACGTTCCACCAGTACCGCCAAGTCGCGGCCATACGATGTATCCGGGATCGACAACGAGAAAGCCAAGCCATGATGATCTTCCTTCAATGTCAGGGTGCCGGATCGGGTCGAAGCCAACAGTTCAGCATCGCGGTGGTGATACAGCGCCCGCACGTTCTGCCCAGCTTGTAAGCTCTTGGCAAAAGCCCCGGCCCGGATCACTTCATGAAAGCCCGGTAAGGCGGCTTCCGCATTGAACACGGCGGCATACCCTTCCAGGCGTCCAGCAGTGGCACGTACAGCGCCACTAGAACGGATTTCTAGCTGTTCCATACGTGCCCCCTTGCTTACAGGCCCAGGTCGTCGGCCAGGACAAACGCTTTGGGATTGCGTACCGCCATGTCCATCGTCGCCATGATGCGTAGCTGAATGTCGCCTTTCTCGTAGTACCCGGTGGCGTAAGGGTTGGCCAGGATTTCAGCCGTACCCCATTCGCCTACGATGATTTGCGAGAAGTCGCCAGCCAGGACGCGGCCCGTAACCACATCAGGTGTGCCGGTGGTCACTTTGGCGTCAAGTTGGTTGGTGACGTTCACAGGTAAGCCAGCCATGCGGCCCGCTTGCATCAGGTACTCCGCGCCCGCCACGCTATCCTTCAACGTGGTTTGCAGCACGGTGGCGGCTTTGGCATGGGTAATGATCGCGTTCGGGGTGACGTTCTGTAGGCCCAGCTTTTCCAGCATTGCCACCACGGCTTCCCAGTCTAGGGTTGCCAAGCTGGCGGTCTGAATGCCCACAGTGTTCAAAATGCCCACAGGCTCATCGTTGGCCGCCAAGCCGTGAAGCATGGCCTTGTCAATCGCCAGGCCAATAACCTGTACGAAGTCGTCGCGGATCAAGCCGTCAATCGAAGGGTTGGCTTGTTGCAGCAGTTGGCGGGAAACGCTCGACAGTGCCCCGACATGTTTGGGTGACAACTTGATTGTGTCGAACGTGGGGTTCGATTCGGTGAGGCTATCGCCCTCGGCTACCCAATACGCGGTATGGCTGGCGGTCTGCTTTGGGATCACCACATCACCACGAAGGCCCGACAGCACACGAGCGCCCAATGAGCGCATCACCATACTGTTACGGAACAGGCCGATGAATTGATCGCCCCGGTAATCGTCAGGAACAATCTTGGTTTGGCTGGTCGTGGTTTGCGTGGCGCGTTTCTCGAACAGGCTCGACGGTACCAGGACGCCACCACGTCGGGCAGTGATACCCAGGCGGGTTTGTTCTTGATTGAACTCGGCCAGTGCGCCAGTCAGTGCCCGGTTTTCAACTTGAGCGTTGATCGCCTCTGATAGTGAGATACGCTGCTCAAGCTCTTTGCGCTCGACGGGTTCGCCCACAGCGCGGCGCTCCACATCGGCCAGGAACTGAGCACGCTGCTCGTCGGCTTCCAAGTTGGTGATTTCGCCCTTGAGTTTGTCGAAGGCGGTTTTCTCGCCATCGTTCAGGGTGCGCTTTTCGGTTTCGGATTTTGCCAGCAGGCTGCGCATTTCGGCCACCTTGGCGGCGCGGGCTTCGCGGATTTCGGTCAATGTCATTTTTTCAGGTACCTATAAAAGTTAACTACCTGATAAATAACCCGTATTCCTTATTGGAAAGTACGTTTGTTGTTTTCGTGCCAACACCATAACCCAGGAATAACCGGCGGGGTTTTGGGGCCGCCCGCACTTCCAAAGCCTAAAAGCAAACCATGAAACAGCGCGGTTATCTGATATGGTATCCGTACACCTATTCACGGTTCAGCCATCCGTTAATGGTCATAACCGGCACGCCTACAATCGCGGCTACTTCACGCTGGCTGTTGCCTTCCCTAATAAGGCGCAAGACCTCAGGCAAGAAAGCATCACGTTTTGCAGCGCCTTTGCGCGATCCCCTACGCGATTGGATCGCCCGGAACTCTGTTGGGTTGAATCGCTGCCATATCCATTTGGCGACGCTGTAGGCGATGCTCTTTAGCTCGGACTGCGGTAGTGGGTTCGAGAATTGACCGTTCATGCTCTCAGCCACCGTCAGGCAATGCTCACGAAACGGATCAAATCCGCCTGGTTGCCAGAATTTGCGCACGTCTTGATAGGACTGCTTACGCAGATGCTCGAATAACGTACAGTTGCGCCCCAGGCCCGCATAATCTGCGTTCGCAGCCATACGGCGCATCTCTGTGGGTGAGGGTAGGTGACACCACTCGGAAAGCTCGCCAAGCCCGTACACGCCAGCATGTGACTCTGTGTGCCATGCCGGGTGTCCTGGTGTTTTAATCAAGCCGCCGGAGTAACCCGGATCAGCTCCCAGCTTACGTCGTGTGCCTTCCTGAATCGCTGCCAGATATTGCAATGGCCGTATACGGGATAGCTCAGTGCGTGAGACAGGTACTTGCAGCGCATAGGCGTAATGAGCGTGACCGTTGGCCGGGTTGCGCATCAATAACGTGGGTGCTGCCGCGTTGGCGTCATCCCAGCGTTCGGACGCATCAGGACGATCAATATCAAAACACAGCCAGGCTACCTTGCCGGGTGTATTGGGTTGAATATGTCGGTGTTGCAGCGCCACGGATTGCGCCCGCATATATTGACCATCACGCGGATAGTCAGTACAAAACGGACGACGCGGCGCTGTGCTGTGGAATAACTCCACAGCAGCAGCGAGCGCCGACATTTCAATGTGCCCGTTTGATCAGCTTGTATCTTTTGACGCGAGTAAAGCCGCCGAATCGGTTTCGGATTTGCTCCCACTCGTCATAAATGACATGGCCCAGAGCACGTAAGGTTGAGATAGTGCTGTGTAGGCACGTATCGCCAAATTCGCGGGCTTCAAAAGTGTTTAGCGAACGATAGGCCAGGACTTCAAGGATGGCGTCTTGCTTGTTTATACGCATGATCGCCTCCGTTACGCTGCCGAGCGGCTGGCTTCGATACGGGCCTGTATCCAGGATTCTATTTCTGCCGCTATCCAGCGTTTGGTACGGACGCCGCACGAGATTGGTCGGGGGAAACCTTCCTCGTTCATTTTGGTGTAAATGGTTTGAGTGCTGCGGAAGCCCGTTTGTCGCTTGACCGCGTTAATGTCGATTAATACTGTAGTCTGATTTTGTGTATTCATCACTAAGCCTTTTTAGTAGTCGTTGGAATGGCTTAATGATCGTGCGCGGTGCGTTTTTTGTAATTCGGTGACTTTTTAATAAAACATACTGAATAGGCTATTTTGAATAGTACAGATCAAAGATAGTTGAAGGTGCTTTACATAGTCTGTCAGCCGCTTTATGGAATGCTGTGTTCTCGAATTTTCCGGGGTCTGTTTTCGGGTGGCCTTGTTCGGCAAAAGAATCAACCAAAAACCTTATATGTGACTGAGTTGTCAATTTTTCCATTGCTTTTCGATGTCGTTGGGTTATTGCTATGCCCAACGATTCATCTATGCTCTTTTCACCGTACTGATGCTGAAACAATGCGTATAGAAAAGCATCATAAAGCTGTGGCGAAGTGCTCTCTAATTCAAATGCAATAGCATCAGCCAAAGATATGTGTCCCAAGGAATATTTTTTGTTCCAGTCTATCGGTTCAGTCATCGTGCTGTCCTCTCACTGTCCATTTAATCGGTGCCAGCACCAGGCCGGTGGACTACCGGCTTTTCTCCCCGTCGGGATAGGTGCTGGCGTAAAACTGCCTGAAAATGTCAGGCGACGTTACTGCGAATCGGTGTCACGTTGTCTTTGCCATCGGCCAGCGCGTCCAAGTAATCGGCCCACTTCTGCATCATGTCGATACGCTCCTTGATGAACTTGGTGCGGTTGTAGGCGCGGCCATTCGAGTCTTTCACGGCATGGGCCAGTTGAAGCTCGACGTACTTGGCGTCGATATGCAATTGTTCCTCGATAGCGGTTCTGGCCATCGCTCTGAAGCCGTGGCCGGTCATTTCCTCTTTGCCGTACCCCATGCGCCGCAATGCCGACAACACGCCGTTGTCTGACATGGGCCGGGTGCTGGTACGTGGTGACGGGAAAACGTACTTGCCGGTGCCGGTGAGTTTTTGCAAGTCTTCCAGAATCTTGACCGCCTGCCGGGATAGCGGCACTAGGTGGTGCTCGCTGTGTAGCTTTTCCTCTTTGGGTAATTTCATACGGGAAACGGGAATACGCCACATGGGGCTGCGGTGCGTGTCGATGCGGCTCGAGCCATCCAGATCGAACTCGGCCCATTCAGCCTGCCGTAACTCTGCCGGTCGAAGCATCACGAGCGGCGCAAGTTGTAACGCGGCCCGAGTAACCGGAGTGCCTTCATAGCTGCGAATCGAGCGGATCAGGCCCGCAATGCCCGCAGCGTCGGTAATGGCGGCATGGTTGCGCTTTTCAGGCTGGGATAGGGCAGCGGTGCTAAATAGGGCGGTGGGGTCTTTGTCGGCGCGGCCAGTCTCGACGGCATAGCAAAATACCTGTGAGCAATTCTGTTTTGCCCGCTTTGCCGTCTCCAGCGCCCCGCGTGCTTCGATTTTCTGTAGGACGGCCAACACCTCGGGGGTGGATATGTCGGCAATAGGGCGGCTTCCCATGAACGGGAATATGTCGCGCTCCAGGCGGCGCTCGATGCGGTCGTGGTGAGTCGGTACCCAGCGGCTTTGCATCTTTTTCAGCCATTCTTTAGCAATACCTTCGAACGTGGTGTTCGCCATCAGCTTCATGGTGAGCTTATCAACCTGCTTCTTGGCGGCGGGGTCGGTGCCCTCGGCTAAGGTATCTTGGGCGGTGACTACGGCGCGGCGAGCTTTGGCAAGCGTAATCCTTGGGTACGTGCCGATAGTTAAATCCTTGTCTTTGTCGGCATAACGATAGCGAAAACGAAAATAGCGCCCGCCCGTAGGTCGAACTTCCAAATACAGCCCGTTACCGTCGAACAGCTTGTATTTCTTGTCGCGTGGCTTGGCGTTTTTACAGTCCAGGTCGGTTAGTTTCATGGGGTACTTTTTTTTGGAACAGTTGGATTAAGCAAATGTTCCCCCAAAAGTACCCCCAAAGGCAACTGGTTTTTAATGGATTAGATTGGATGAAATTGGCAAGAAAAAACCCGCAAACCTAATAGGAATGCGGGTTTTGAAGGTTTTACCCTTAGTGTCTTGGTGGAGTCGGGGGGAATTGAACCCCCGTCCGCAAGCCCTCTGCAGGCAGTTCTACATGCGTAGTCGGTTAACTTTAAGTTTTAACCTCGGATCATGCCAACCAACAGGCCCTTCCTTGGCGATTCACATTGATTTAAGACCTGGCTGAGTGACCCAACCAGACCCGATTCTTTGTAGATGACGCTGCTGTAGGTTTGACCCTACCTGACCCAAAGACAAATCAGTGCAGCGGCTTACCGCATTAAGCGGCTAAAGCGAAACGCTCGTCGTTGGCGTTTGTAGTTTTCCAGTGGATTAACGAGCTTACTGGTGCTCGGCATGCCCTGCTCTGTTTCGCGACCCACGTCGAAGCCGGATCGACCCCAGGGTTATAAGTATACCTTATATTGCATCCCTACCCAATCCCTACGCTCCCAATCCTCAATACCGATAACAAGACGCCAGCGCGGCTTGCGATGTGGGCCTGGCGCCGGACAGCGGCAGATTGCCCTGCAAACCGCCATTGATGCGCAGTCTGGCCACGCCGCTGGAATGCGAGGCCAAAAGCCTGGGCAGTTCCGAGCGGCTCAAATCGCCCAACAGCAGCGTGGCGCCCGCGGTCGCCCGCTGCAGAGGCAGATTGACGACCGCTCCGCCAAAATCCAGGCCAAGGTTGACCGCTCCGGCCGGAGGCCTGGCCTTGACAGCAACCGCAATGACCGGCGTGCCGCCGTCGCACATGAGGCTCACGCTTTGCACCACGCCTGGGCCCGCCACGGTCGCAACCGGCGCATGGCCGGCCACGGGGCGAAGCTGCCAGACGTTCGCTACTCCATGCTGCGTCAGAGCGGGCGGCGAAATATTTTCTGGGGCCGGGACTGCGCTTTTGGGTGCCTTCGCGCCCTGCGGCCCCTGGGAGGGTCGAGCGCCGTCTCGTGCCCCATGCGTATCGACCAGCCTGGCTCCCTGCCAGCGTAGCGAAATGACTTTATCGACGGTGGGGCAGCATATTGAATCGTGCGGCCCGAGCACTTGTGTCTTGACCAGGATCAGGCCGTCGCGGATCGAAATCTTCTGCACCTGACCCAGCCCCGACACGGTCGCCTCCGGAACATAGCCATGGCCGTTGTCGGCGAACACAGTGACGCTGTTGTTCCAGTATGTTGGGCCAAACAGCGTCGTCCAGAGCACGATTTCTTCTTTGCCATCGCCATTCAGATCCGTCACTTCGGTCTGCGACACCTTGGTACTTTCCTCGTCCGCCTTTCCCTCACTGTTTTGCACGGCCACATAACGCTGCACCACCGCGTCGGCGGCGGCCTTGTCCAGATCCGCCGCTCGAGCCGCGCTCCCGGCCATGCCGAGCAAAGGCACAGCCAGTACAGCGACAAGCATGCGAATGCATTTCATGAACAGCCTCCTCGCACCGGCCTGGCCCGATACGCCAGGATCACGCACAAAACCGTACTGTCCCCTCTTATTCCTGCATTTAACGCCGGCCATTCCATCTCCGCACTCGGATTTTCAGCCTAATACCGGCCAGCGTGACCGAAGCGCAAAAAAATCCCGCCAGGCGCTAAAGACTGTTTATGACGTGACGTAAATGCATAAGACTGGGGTAAACCCTGAGAACCGGAAGGCTATTCATCCGCCTTCCGCAGGGCCGAACATTCAAGTTCAAACCACTCGCACACTTGCCTCGCCCCACGGGTGCGGGTGTCCGCGCGGCGCGTATTCGTTATCGCTCGACTGCCCTTCTCAGACCAACCACTTCGTCAAACGGATCCATGGAGCCGTCGATTCCCCGTGCCCGCACGGAAAGACGGTTTTCCGAACTATCAGGACATGCAGCAATGAGCTTTCTCAAGAACATGAAAATCGGCAAACGGCTGGGCTACGGTTTTACCGTCATTCTTATCCTCTCCATGTCCATTACCGCGCTCGCCATCTGGCAACTCCGAACCGTCGCCGCCACCACCCGCCACCTGCTGGAATCGCCCCTGGCCAAGGAGCGCCTGATTGCCGACTGGTACGTTTACCTCAGCAACGACATCGTTCGAACCATGGCCATCGCCAAAAGCTCGGATCCGGCACTAGTCGAATTTTTCGCCGTGGACGCAAAAAAGGGCGCTGACGAATCGCTGGCCCTGAAAAAAAAGATCGAATCCATGCTCATCGCGGACGAGGAAAAAGCCTTGTTCAAACGCACCGAAGAAGAACGGGCAGTTTACCTATCGTCGCGCAGCAAAATGAATGCTCTGAAAGCGGCCGGCAAGCAGGAAGAATCCAACCGGGTCTTCACCGAATCCTTCATGCCCGTCGCACAGAAATATGCGGCGTCGGTGCGTGAATTCGTCGACATGCAGCGCCAGTACCTGGACATGACAGCCAAGAACACAAGCGCCGCCAACTACGCCAGCCAGAAGGTCATAGTCACGATCGCCGCGATTGTGCTGCTGTTGGGAATTCTGTTTGCATGGTGGATCACCACCAGCATCACGCGCCCGCTGCGCCGCGCCGTCGATGCCACCAACCGCGTCGCAAAGGGCGATCTGACCGGACGCATCGAAGCCGACGCGCAGGACGAAACAGGCCAGCTGCTGCATGCCCTGAAGACGATGAACGGCAACCTGCTCAAGACCGTGGGGGAGGTACGCGCCGGCACGCACAGCATCGCCACGGCATCCAGCCAGATAGCGGCGGGCAACGTCGACCTGTCGTCGCGCACCGAAGAGCAGGCCAGCTCGCTGACCGAAACGGCATCGGCCATGGAGCAATTGACCAATACCGTCAAGCAAAACGCCGACAATGCCGAGCAGGCCAACAAGCTGGCGGCATCCGCGTCGGACATTGCCAGCAAGGGCGGCGACGTCGTGGCCCAGGTGGTCGAAACCATGCACACCATCCACAGTTCCGCCAGCCAGATCGAAAACATCATCACCGTGATCGACGGCATTGCGTTCCAGACCAATATTCTTGCCTTGAACGCGGCGGTCGAGGCGGCCCGCGCGGGCGAACAGGGCAAGGGCTTTGCCGTGGTGGCCAGCGAAGTGCGCAGCCTGGCCCAGCGCAGCGCGGCGGCGGCCAAAGACGTCAAGGCCCTGATCGACGCCTCGGTGGCCACGGTCAATACCGGCAGCTCGCTGGCCAAGCAGGCCGGCGCCACCATGCAGGAAGTCGTAGACAGCGTCAACCGCGTCACCGGCATCGTCGCCGAGATCACCGTGGCCAGCCAGGAACAAAGCGTGGGTATCGAACAGGTGAACCAGGCCATCGTCCAGATGGATCAGGTCACCCAGCAGAATGCGGCCCTGGTCGAGGAAGCCGCCGCGGCCACCGCCAGCCTGCAGGATCAGGCATCCAGCCTGACGCAGGCCGTCGCGGCCTTCAACGTCGGCGAAGCACAAACGGCCGCCGCGCCAGCGGCGCCTTCCCGCGCTCCCGCGCCGTCCCGGATTTCCGCGCCCTCCCGGGCGCCGGCGCCGGTTCGGTCCCCCGCGCCGCGCCGGCTTGCGGTGGCAACCGCCCAAACCGCCCAGGCCGACGACGACTGGCAGGAATTCTGAAGCCCAGCGTAGCGACAGGCGAATCGGCGGCCGGGCTTTGCCCGCAACCACGAGAGGCCGCGCCGATTCCCGCCGCTTCTACGATTACAATGCGATGGGGCCGCGTTGTCCGGAATCGGGCGGGCGGCCGACTTTCCGCATAACTTTGGAGATGTAAACATGGCGCTCAAGCTTCAAGTGGTCATATGCAGCACCCGCCCGGGCCGTGTCGGCCCATCGGTGGCGAACTGGTTCAAGGATTTCGCCGCCAAGCACGAAAAATTCGACGTCAGCCTGGTCGACATCGCCGAATTCAACCTGCCCATCTACGACGAGCCCGTCCATCCCGTACAGCGCAAGTACGAAAAGGAACATACCAAGAAATGGAGCGCCAGCGTGGCCGACGCCGACGCCTACGTGTTCGTCACGCCCGAATACAACTACGGCCCCCCTCCTTCCTTCGTCAACGCCCTGAACTACGTCTACAAGGAATGGAACTACAAGCCTTGCGGCTTCGTCAGCTACGGCGGCGTTTCGGGCGGCCTGCGCGCGGTGCAGCTGGAAAAGCAACTGGTCACCACCCTGAAGATGATGCCCATGGTCGAAGGCGTGGCCATCCCCATGGTCGCAACGCTGCTGGATGAAAACCGCAAGTTCAAATCCAACGAGCTCATCGACACCTCGGCCCAGACCTTGCTGAACGAACTGCACCGCTGGGCCGAAGCCCTGAAGGCGATGCGCTAGAAGCGCTACAGCCAGGCCAAGGCCAGTACACAAATCGCCGCTGGTTCCCCGCGCCCGCAAGGCAAAGGAAATCAGCGGCGATTGCATTGAAGGGGCGAAACCCTTTACCCTTGGGCAGCGGTCAATCAAACGGCTTTTGCATCAGGCTTCAATGCCTCTTTAAGGGGAATGGTCGACTTGTGCGCCTTGCCGCGCAGGCAATAGTCTTCCAGCACCCGATAGTGCTCCACAAGCAAGGCCTGGGCCTGCTCTACCTGGCCGCCTTCGATAAAACTCACGATCTCGGCGTGATCGGAACACAGATGCTGCTGGTCGAAGCTACCGTAATACTGCGACGTGATCAGTCTTTCCTGGGCCGTAAGCTTGCCATGCACTTCGTCCAGGACGCGATTGTGCGCCATGCGAACCACCAGCACATGGAAGTCGGGGGCCAGACGAAACTCCAGATCGGCATTTCCGTGCTGGTGCGCCTGCTTCTGGTCATCGATGTGCCGGCGTAAACGGGCTATGTCGAACGCCGTTATGCTCCTGCCCAGCTTTTCCAGCGCGGCGCATTCGATCATGGCCAGGACTTCGAAGGTCTCCCGGATTTCCAGATCGGTCATCTTGGTGATGTAAGCGCCGCGATTGTGTTCGATGGTTACCAGCTTGTCTTGCGACAGCCGGATGAGCGCTTGCCGTACGGTCGTGCGGCCGACCCCGAAAATTTCCACCAGATCCGCCTCGTTGAGCTTGGTGCCCGGAATGAGGCGCTGCGCCAATACGGCCTCGGTAATGGCGTCGACGATAAGCTGCGTGGGCGTGGGTAGCGACAGGTTGCTCATACATCCATCTTCAAAAATCAAATCATAACCTTCCTTGTTGCGAACCCCCAAATTAGGTTGACTATCTTCATAGATTGCATACAATACATTAAAAATGTTGTCATAATAAAAATAACGCATGCAAAGGAGGAATCATGGCAAGCACACCGCTTATCGCAGACAAAACGTATTTGCGCTATTTCTGGCATCCCGTCTGTACCCTTCAGGAATTCCATCGCGACAGCTCTGGCGGACTGCGTCCGCTAGGCGTCAAGCTTTTGGGGCAAGATATCGTCATTGCCAGGCTCGATGGCAAGCTCACCGCCATGCGCGATCAATGCGCCCACCGGCACGCCAAGCTATCCATAGGCCGCATCAAGCAGGACGGCGAAAACGACCGCCTGGAATGCCCCTACCATGGCTGGCAATACGACACCCAGGGAATCTGCCGCGCCATCCCCGCCTGCCCCGACCTGCCCATCCCCAAAAAGGCGCGCACCGACGCCTACGACTGTGAAGTTCGCTACGACATCGTCTGGGTGCGCCTGGACGCCTCCTACGCTTGCGAAATCCCCGTATTCAGCGACTGGAAAGCCCCGGGCATGAGAATCGCCGTCGTCGATTCCTATGTATGGGAAACTTCAGCCGAACGCCGTTGGGAAAACTTCACCGATTTCTCCCACTTCGCCTTCGTGCACCCCGGCACGCTCTACGATCCCGCCTTCGCCCGCCCCCCCATAGCCCGTGTGGACAGGATAGGCGGCGAATTGCGCTTTTCCATCGAACCTCCCCGGGCCATGCTCGACCAGTTGCCTGCAAACTCGCCACTAGGCGCGTTCAACTATCGCTGTTCCATGCCGTACACCGTCAACCTTGAAATCGCGCTGTACCGCAAGCCCGAACGCTTCGTGCTGTGGACCACCAGTTCCCCCATCGACGACAACCGTTGCAGGAACTTCATGATCATCGCCCGAGCCGACGATGGTCTTCCCGACGAAATACACATCGATTTCCAGAAACGCGTGCTGATGGAAGACCAGCCCATCATCGAATCCCAGGCACCCCACGACCTTACGACCGACGAGCTCTCGATGGCGACCGACAAGATTTCGATTCAATACCGCAAATGGCTGCGCGAGCTTTCGCTTGCAGCGCTTGCCGGAAAAAGCGAGTTCGAGGCCGCGCTGTATACCGACGTCATCGAAACCGCCCACACAGCGCAAGCGCCCGTGTGCCCATAGCCGCTTGGCCATGGAACGCACCGATAGCCAGAAACCCGACGGAGACACCATGAAAAAAATGTTTCTTCTCGCCTGCGCCGGACGGGGAATCCAACCCTCATCGCCAGCCCAGCCAGTCAGCGAAACGGAACTGCCCATCGATACTCAATTTCGTCTTGTGAAGGAAAGCGGCCTTTGGGATTTCTTCGATCGCATCCCGACAGCCTCCGAGCTGGACGACTTCGTCAAGGCCAGCGAAAAATACGAGATCCCCATTCTGTCAGGCAGTTGGACCTATCAGTTGGGAAAAGAAGAACCTCTCATCACCGAAAATCTTCAGCGCGCCAAAACCGCGGGCTCGCTCTATCACAACCTCATGGTGTGGGCCAGACATGCCGACGGCCATCTGGTAACCAACGACGAAATCGTCGCGTCTTATCTGGATACCTACGAACAAGCCGAAAAACTAGGTATTACCATTACCTACGAAGTCCATGCCGATATGTGGTCCGAAGACATGCGCCGCGTAAACCAGGTGGCCCGGGCCGTGCGCAAATACGGCATTCCATTCAATTTCTGCATGGACTACAGCCACTGCATACTCAAGATGGAAAACGAAATCGAACAGGCCGTCTGCGGCATCCGTCACGACGCCGAGTCGATACGCCGGCTCGACCCCTTCAACGACGACAGTTTCTGCGACGACTGGCTGTCGCAGGATATGGTGCACTGGACTCAAGTGCGGCCTGTCGCACCGAACGGCCCGCCCAATTGGCTTGCCGCCGAAAGCTGGCCTTTCGAAGGCATGGGCTACGGCCGACCCGGCCGCAGCATCCAGTATCCGTTCCGTCAGCCGGCGAGTGGAGAATGGCTTGACACCGCCTGGCACGCGCATAAGCTCGCCTGCACCAAGCAAGTGGTGTGCAAAGTCATCGACGACTATCTGGCCAATCCCGGTTCAGCCACCCGCATCATGACCATCGACAACATCAACTTGTCCGCATACGGACTGGGATGGAAATACAACATGTACGAGGACAGCTGCGCAGTCGCACGCTATGTACGGGAGCTGTACGCAGAGCGTGCCGCCATCTTCGAAGCAAGGCAGCGGGCCGGCTCGGCCGCCGCCTTCATCGATCAATACCGCTGACGCGGCTTGCGCACACGCCGGAACACCTACAGTTTCACTCCACGAAGCAGCAGTTTCAAAATCACAACCTAAAGGTGACGATATGAACAACGCAGTGCATCCGGTAGATGAACGTCTCCCCTTCCCGAGGCTGCTGATGCTTGGCTTGCAGCATGTATTGGCGCTGTATGCCGGAGCGGTTACCGTACCGCTCGTTCTGGCCGGAGCAATCGGGCTTTCCAAGGACGCCACGGCGGTGCTCATCAGCGCCGATCTGTTTGCGGGCGGCATCGTTTCAATCATCCAATCGCTGGGCATCGGCATGTTCGGCATCCGCTATCCTTTGATGATGGGCGTAACCTTCGTAGCGATCGGACCCATGATCGCTATCGGCCTGAATCCGGAACTGGGCCTGAACGGCATTTTCGGCTCCGTCATGGTCGCGGGCGTCATCGGTTTTCTGGTGGCCCCGCTGATGAGCCGGCTGGTTCGCTACTTCCCGCCGGTGGTAACGGGTTCGGTCATTCTGGTCATCGGCGTATCGCTCATGGGGGTCGGCATCACCTATGCCGGCGGGGGTTATGGAGCCAAGGATTTCGGCGCGCCGCTGTACATCGGCATCGCTTTCTTCGTTCTGCTGTGCATTATCCTGATCAGCCGCTACGGCAATGGGCTGCTCAGCAATATTTCCGTGCTGCTGGGCATCGCTGCCGGGTTCGTGCTTGCCGGCCTGCTCGGCAAGGTAAGCTTTGCCGGCCTTTCCCAGGCTCCGTGGTTTGCACCGGTCATACCGTTTCATTTCGGCATGCCGAAATTCGATGTGCTGGCCATTGTCTCCATGACTCTGGTCATGCTCGTGACGCTCATCGAATCCATGGGCGGCATATTCGCCATGGGAGACATCATCGACAAAACCCCGACTCAAAACGACATCAAGCGTGGTTTGCGGGCCGACGGGCTGGGCGCGCTGATCGGAGGCATCTTCAACACTTTCCCGTACACCACGTTTTCGCAGAACATCGGCCTGGTCTACGTCAGCGGCATACGCAGCCGCTTCGTCTGTGTCATGGCGGGCGCCATCATGATGCTGCTGGGGCTGGTGCCCAAACTGTCGGTGCTGGTGGCCTCGATCCCCGACTTCGTCCTCGGCGGCGCTACGGTCGTCATGTTCGGCATGGTCGCCGCTAACGGCGTGCGCATTCTCCAGGACGTGGATTTCCGCAGCAACAGGCATAACGTCCTGATCGTCGCCGTCAGCCTCGGGATGGGTATGATACCCATGGTCTCGGACAAATTCTTCGCCCAATTCCCCACCAATATCGGCACGCTCCTGAACAGCGGCATCGCGCTCTGCGCCATCTCGGCGGTCGTCCTGAACTACCTAGCCAACGGCAAAGCCAGCAAGAGCGAGGTGGATGCTATGATGCGCGAAAACGTGAAGGCACCGATATGACGATCCCGGCGAAAACCCTGCTTATCCGCAATGCGGATGTCGTTGTCACCATGGACGAGGCCCGGCGTGAAATCGCCGGGGGCTCGGTGTTCGTGCGCGGCAACGTCATCGAGCAGGTGGGCCCGGCCGGCGAGCTTCCCAATGAGGCGGACGAAGTCATCGACGCCGGCGGCCATGTGGCAATACCCGGGCTTATCAACACCCACCACCACATGTACCAGACGCTTACCCGCGCCCTGCCCGGGGCGCAGGACGGCGAACTGTTCCACTGGCTGACCAGTCTTTACCCGATCTGGGCGCGGCTGACCCCCGAAATGGTCGAGGTCTCGACGCAAACGGCCATGGCCGAACTCATGCTGTCGGGCTGCACCACCACCAGCGACCACCTGTACATCTACCCCAACGGCTGCCGGCTCGATCACAGCATCGAAGCCGCGCAAGAAGCGGGCATGCGGTTTCACGCTGCGCGCGGTTCCATGAGCGTCGGGCAGTCCAAGGGCGGCCTCCCCCCCGACAGCGTGGTCGAAAACGAAGACGACATCCTCAAGGACACGCAACGCCTTATCGAAACCTATCACGATGGCGAACGCCATGCCATGCAGCGCATTGTGGTTGCGCCGTGTTCGCCGTTTTCGGTGTCGCGCGACCTGATGCGCGAGTCGGCCGCGCTGGCGCGCAGCTTCGATGTTTCGCTGCATACCCACCTGGCCGAGAACCTGAACGACGTCTCCTACAGCCGCGAGAAATTCAATATGACTCCGGCGCAATACGCGCAAGACTGCGGCTGGGTGGGGCACGACGTATGGCATGCGCATTGCGTTCAGCTCGACGATGCCGGCATTGCGCTGTTCGGCCACACGCATACGGGCGTGGCGCATTGCCCATGCTCCAATATGCGGCTGGCGTCGGGCATCGCCCCGGTGCGCAAAATGCTGGACGCCGGCGTGCCGGTCGGCCTGGGCGTTGACGGATCGGCCTCCAACGATGCGGGGCATATGCTGGGCGAAGTGCGGCAGGCCATGCTGCTGCAGCGCGTGGCGCACTGGGACAGCACCGGGCCCGAAGCCATGACGGCCCGCCAAGCGCTGGAAGTCGCCACATTGGGCGGCGCCAAGGTGCTGAACCGCGACGATATCGGCGCCCTGAAGCCGGGCATGGCGGCCGACCTCGCGCTGTTCGATCTAAGACAAATCGGCTACGCGGGCGCGCTGCACGACTCGGTCGCCGCCCTGGTGTTCTGCACCCCGTCCAACACCGCCTTCACCATCATCAACGGCCGCGTCGTCGTGCGCGACGGACGGCTCACCACCCTGGATACTGGCTTGCTTGGCGAGCGGCACAACCGCCTGGCGCGCGAACTGGCACAGGCGCAATAAGCCACCCGCAACACTATCTGCCACGCCTCAGAACAGCCGATCGACGTCGAGCAGGGTCAGCACACCGATGACGGCGAAAATCGCGGCGGCAATCGTATGCACCAGCCGCATGGGGATATGAGCCGCAAACTTGTTGCCCACGAACACGGCCGGAACGTCGGCAATCAGCATGCCCAGCGTCGTGCCCGCCACCACCGTGAAGGGCGCGACATAGGTGGCTGCCAGCGCCACCGTGGCTATCTGGGTCTTGTCGCCCATTTCAGCCAGGAAGAAGGTAATGAGCGTCGCGCCGAACACACCGAAGCGTTTGACCACATGCGCATCGTCGTCGTCCATTTTGTCGGGAATCAGAGTCCAGACGGCCATGGCCAAAAAGGACAGGCCCAGGACCCAGCGCAAGATATCGGGGCTGACCACCGAGGTGATCCAGGTTCCCAGTGCTCCGGCCAAGCCGTGGTTGACCAGGGTGGCGGCCAGGATGCCAAGAATGATGGGTACGGGTTTCTTGAAACGGGCGGCAAGGATGAATGCCAGCAATTGCGTTTTGTCGCCGATTTCCGCCAGCGCGACAACGCCTGTAGAAACGAGAAAAGCTTCCATGAATGAGGATACCTGTTGTGCCGGCGGACGCGATTGACCACAAGAGCCCCGCCAGCGTCGGGCACCCTGTGGTCAAAAGTCTTGCTAAGCACATGCGGCTTGCGCCGCGCCGCTTGCACCATGGACTATGCCAAGTATGTTGATGCAAGCCGCCCCGTTGCGGGGCGAAGCTACTCCCTAATGACGGGCAGATTGTACAGGATGCGGCGCGGCATGTCGAAACGCCCCGAAACGGCGCGGATCAGTACTCCAGCGAAGCCGAAAGCATGAAGGTGCGGGGCGCGCCAAGCACCAGATAGTTCGAGCCGGGATAGCCCCCCGCCGACGCCCAGTAATTCTTGTTGGCGACGTTCAGCACATTGGCGCGCAAGGTAAGCATATGTCCGTCGAGCTCGGTCAGGTAGCGCGCGCCCAGATCGAAACGGGTCCAGGCGGGAATTTCCTGCGTGTTGGCCGCGTCGGCGTACTGCGAGGAGGTATGCACCATGCGGCCCGTCACGGTCAGGCCCTCCACACCCGGGATGTCCCATTCGACTCCCAGGTTCGCCATGAGCCGGGGCGCGCCGATGGCGCGGTTGCCATCGGTGGCGCCGCCCGCCGTATCGACCTGCTTGGCGTCGAGCAGCGTGGCGCCGCCCAGCAGCCTGACGCCCGGCAAGGGCTCACCGTAGAAAGTCAGCTCGGCGCCCTGGTTGCGCTGCTTGCCGTTGGCTCCGTACAAGGCGGTAACCGGGTCGATATACGCCGTGGGCATGTCCATGGTGAACAAAGCCAGGCTGCCGCCCAGCTTGCCGCCGTCGTATTTGATACCCACTTCCTTCTGCTTGGTTCGCACCGCATTGAAGGTCTGGCCCGGATTGACCGGCTTGGGAGTGCCGAATGTCGGCGCCGGGCCGATCTGGCTCATGCCTTCGATGTAATTGGCGTAAAGCGAGATTTCCTTGGTCGCCTTGTAGACCACGCCCGCCACCGGCGTCGTGCTGCTGGTGCTGTTTTCCGGCTGATCCTCAATGCCCGTGTTGTAGTCGTAGGACTGGTTCTTGATGCGCTGGTGGCGCAGGCCCAGCGTCAAAAGCACCCGGTCGTGCGCAAACGCCATCGTATCGGCGATGGCCACGCTGGTATTGCGGGTGGACTGGGTGATCAGCGGATCGCCCAGGTTGCCGCCATGCAGCGGATTGGCGGGCAGCGCCTGAGTGGCGGGGCTATAGATATTGGTGTAAGTCGTATCGTAATAGTCGTAGGCGTTCCGGCTGTCGAGGCTGTAGAAATTGGCCGAGGCCGTTACTGTATGGCCGATGCTTCCCGTGCGGAACTTACCCCGCAAACCCACTTCGCCTGTGCGCACCGAGTCTTTGCGAGCGGTTTCCATGGCGTTCATGGCGGCGTTGCCGGCGGCATCGATATTCTTGGGGTTGGCCAGCAAACTGGATTCCTTGCTGTTGCGCGCCCCCACGGCGGCCCAGGCGGTCAGGTTGTCGGTGATGTCGTACTCGCCTCGCAGAGTGCCGAAAAAGTCGCGCTCGTTGGAGTAGGTATAGTCCTGCGCCAGATTGGCGCTGGCATCGGGAGCCGAGGGAATCGGCACGCCCGAAGCAAAAGTGACGCTGGGCTGGCTGCGCTTGAGGCGATGGTCCTGGTAGCCGAAGTCCGCCGACAGGCGCGCGCGCTCGCCGCGCCAGTCCAGGCCCAGGCCGACGGCGGTCAACTCGCGATGCTCGCCGTCGACCTCCGTGCCGCCATCGCGGCGCACGGCGTTCAGGCGCACACCGGTGCTGCCGCCGGGGCCGAAACGCCGCCCCAGGTCGAAGCTGCCGTACCCTTGGCCGCCGCTTTCCCAGCCCAGGGTGGCCGACGTCAGGTCCTGGTTCGGAGCCCGCTTGGGTACGACATTGAGGGCTCCGCCCAAACCGCTGTTGCCGGGCGCCGCCCCGTTCAAAAACGCATTGGCGCCGCGAAAGACGTCCAGGCGCTCGATGAACTCGCTGGCGAAGTACTGGCGCGGCAGCAAGCCGTACAGCCCGTTGTAGGTGATGTCGTCGGAATACAGCGGTTGTCCGCGGATCATGTAAAGCTGCTGGTAATTGCCATAGCCCCGCGCCACGCGCACGCCCGGGTCGTTCTGCAGGATGTCGGCGACACTGGCGGCCTGCTGGTCCTGGATCAACTGGCTTGTGTACTCGGTATTGCTGAACGGCGAACTCATATTGTCCAGGTTGCCCAACACGCCTATGCGCCCGCCCTTGGTCACCTGCCCTCCCGCAAAGGGCGCGGAAAGCCCCTTGGAAGAAGCATCGGCGCTGGCCTGCACCGTAATGCTTCCCAGCTTCTGGACATCGGCGGCGTTTTCGGATTGCGCATGCGCTGTTATGCCGCCAAAGACGCAGGCAAGAATCAGTGTCAAAGGCAACGGTTTGAGTTTGGGCGAGGAGGGCATAAATATTCTTTTGGAAATGTGAGAGTGAACCGATGACGCCCGCGCCCCCGACAGGAGAAGGCCGGGCCGCATCGACGTTCAGCTTATTTTAAGAAATAGGAATCATTATCATTAAGAAACATGATAATAATTTATTTGGCCCGGTGGAATCAACACCGCGATGATCGACGCACGCGGGAAACCACGAACGCGCATGCAAGCCTTGCGGAATTCCCCCGACGCCATGGCCGCGCCTTATAATCAACGGCATGCCTTCTTTCGGCTTTCATACGCGGACACATCCATCATGACCACTGCCCTCACCCCATCCGAACCGGAAGCCGTGACACACCCCCGCAAGATCGAACGGCTCGTCACCGGCATGCCCACCTCCGACGGAGCCGGCGTAAAACTGACGCGCGTCATCAGCGGCAACCTGCAGAAGCGGCTGGATCCCTACCTGATGCTGGACGCCTTCGGCAGCGACGATCCCGACGACTACATTGCCGGCTTTCCCAACCATCCCCATCGCGGCTTCGAAACCGTGACCTACATGATCGCGGGACGCATGCGCCACAACGACAGCCACGGCCACGAAGGCCTGCTGCAGAACGGCGGCGTGCAATGGATGACGGCGGGCCGCGGCCTGGTGCACTCGGAACTGCCCGAGCAAGAGGAAGGCCGCATGGAAGGCTTCCAGCTATGGCTCAACCTGCCCGCCCGCGACAAGCTCATCGAGCCAAGCTATCGCGACATCCAAAGCCAGGACATCCCCGAAGCCCGACTCGGCAACGGCACAAGGGTTCGGGTGGTGGCGGGCCGCAGCCATGGCGTGGAAGGCGCCATGCAGCGCCCGGTTACCGAGCCCCTGTACCTGGACGTGCACTTCGATACTGCCGCAAGCTTCAGCCAGAAGCTGCCGGCCACGGCCAATGCCTTTATCTACGTGTATCGCGGCAGCGTCAGCATCGGCAGCCAGAACGTGCCGGTGCAGCATATGGCCATCCTGGGCAACGATGCGCAGGCCGACGGCGTCGTGCTGGAAAGCCAGGGCCCGGCCAGTGTGCTGCTCATTGCCGGCCAGCCCCTGGGCGAGCCCATCGCCCAATACGGGCCTTTCGTCATGAACACCCAGCAAGAACTCATCCAGGCCGTCACCGATTTCCAGGCGGGGCGGTTTTAACAGCGCGCGCCGCCGCGGCCCTCACGCCCGGGGGCCTTGCCGCGCCAGCAGGCAGGCAAGGCCACGCGTCCGTCAACCGGCTTCGAGCCGGCCAGCCAGCTTTGCGCAGCGCTCGGAAACCGCCGCGACGTGCTCACCCAGATAATCCAGGAATGACCGCACCGCGGGCATCAGCCCGCGCCGCGACGGAAAGACGGCATGCAGGTAGGCGGGCTCCAGGCTCCAGTCCGGCAGCACGGCCTCGAGGCGGCCGTCCTCCAATTCCCGGCTGCATAGATAATCGGGCAGCGCGCACACGCCCGTCCCGGCCAGGGCGGCAAACTTGAGGGTGAGCAAGTCGTCGGCCACATAGCGGGGGCGATGCTCGACCTGGGTGTCGCGCCCAGTGGAAGCGAACAAACGCCAGGCCGCCTTGCCATCGACCGCCGACATGGCGATGGTATCGATGCGGGACAAGTCGGCGGGAGCCTGGGGAGCCCCTTGCGTTCGCAGCAATGCCGGACTGGCCACCAGCAATGAATGCGTGCGGCCCAGTTGCTTGACGATCAGGCTGCCGCTGTCGCTCAGCGAGGTGCGAACCCGCAACGCCACATCCACCCCTTCCTCGACCAGATCCACCACCCGGTTGCTGACCTCCATATCGATCTGCACATGCGGGTAGGCCTCCAGAAACCCGGGCAGCAAGGGGCCCACTAGCGTCTGCGCCAGAGTATTCGGGCACGTGACGCGCACCGTGCCGCGCGGCTCGCTTTGTACCTGGGCGATGGCCTCGGCGGCGGCCTGTGCCTCGTCGCAGACGGCGACGCAATGGCGATAGTAAAGTTCGCCGGCCGCCGTCAACGACGAACGGCGGGTGGTACGGTTGAGCAGCCGCACGCCAAGCCGGGCCTCCAGGTTGGCAATACGGCGCGATAGCCGGGACTTGGGCAGGCCCAGGGCTCGGCCCGCCGCGGAGAACCCGCCGCAATCGACCACCTTGGCGAAATACTGCATATCGTTCAAATCCGTCATTGCAACCCCGCCGCCGTTCCCTCTTCCATCGGCGCCATGCCATGCGAACCAGCGCTATTTTGCCAGTGCGGCATAACGGCGCCACATTCATCGGTGCTAAGAGAATTAACACCATAGATGAGACAATCTATCGCAAAAATGCCTGCTTATCAAGGAATGTCGCTATTTATACAATGCATCCATACCCGATTCCCGGGCAACCCATTAAGTAAAACCACATCAGAACCATGACGACACTTCTGCACATCGACTCCGCCATTACCGGCGACGCTTCCGTATCTCGAGACCTGACCCGCCGCATCGTGGCGCAATGGCAGGCCAGCCATCCCGACGTCGAAATCGAATACCTGGATCTTGCCGCCAATACCCCCGGCCACCTGAATGCCGACGCACTGGGCTTTCGCTTTCCGCCGGGCGCGGCGTTGTCCGAAGCGCAGCGCAGCGAAAACGTGCTGTCGGAACAGCTCGTATCGCAATTCCTGAACGCGGACGTCGTCGTCATCGGCGCGCCGCTGTACAACTTCACCATTCCCAGCCAGTTGAAATCCTGGATCGACCGCATCGCCCAGGCGGGCCGGACCTTCAAGTACACGGAAAACGGGCCGGTGGGCCTGGCCGGCGGCAAGCGCGTCATCGTCGCCTCCACGCGCGGCGGCGTATATTCCACCACCGAAGGCGGCCGCGCGCTCGAACACCAGGAAAGCTACCTGCAAACCATTTTCGGCTTCTTCGGCATCAAGAACGTGGAATTCGTGCGCGCCGAAGGCGTGAACATGGGCGACGCCCCCCGCAGCGCCGCGCTGCAGGCCGCCACGCAATCGATTGCCGGCCTCAACACCCGCAACGAGGCACAGGCCGAAGCGGCCTGACGCCTCCTGTTCCAGCAAGCCAGCCGCCGCCCAAACCAGGCGCGGCGGCAGCACCCGTCACAGGCGGCGCGGCAAGATGCCGGCATTGCGCCTGCTAAAATTGGCTTTCTTCTCCAACGTTGGCCGTGCCGCCCTGTGACCTCCCCTCTTTTTTCCAGCCTTCCCCTTTCGCCCGCCATACTCGAAAACCTCGAACGCCTCGAGTATCGCAGCATGACGCCCATACAGGCACAAAGCCTGCCGTTCATACTGGCCGGCAAGGATCTGATTGCGCAGGGGAAAACCGGCAGCGGCAAGACCGCCGCCTTCGGCCTGGGCATATTGCATACCTTGAAGCAAGCATGGTTCGGCACTCAGGCGCTGGTTCTGTGCCCAACCCGCGAGCTGTCCGAGCAAGTGGCCGTCGAACTGCGGCGGCTGGCGCGCGCCACCGACAACATCAAGATACTCACGCTGTGCGGCGGCGCCGCCATACGCCCCCAAATCGAATCCCTGCAGCACGGCGCGCACATCATCGTGGCGACGCCGGGCCGGCTGATGGACCACCTTGAGCGCGGCAGCGTCGATTTGTCGGGCCTCAAGACCCTGGTGCTGGACGAGGCCGACCGCATGGTGGACATGGGTTTTTACGACGACATGGTCGCCATCGCCAAGGCCTGCCCAACCCGCCGGCAGACCTTGCTGTTTTCCGCCACCTACCCCGACAACATCCGCAAGGCCAGCGCCCGCTTCCTGAACCGCCCCCAAGAGGTCCGGCTGGAATCCCAGCACGACGACAGCCGTATCGAACAGCACTTCTACGAAATCGATCCCGCGCAACGCAACGCCGCCGTGGCGAAACTGCTGGCCCATTTCAGGCCCACCTCGACCCTGGCCTTCTGCAATACCAAGGCGCAGGTTCGCGAACTGGCGCTGGATCTGCGCGACCGGGGCTTTTCGGCGCTGGCCCTGCATGGCGACCTGGAACAGCGTGAGCGCGAGGACGTCCTGGTGCAGTTTTCGAATCAAAGCTGTTCCGTGCTGGTGGCCACCGACGTGGCCGCGCGCGGCCTCGACATTCAGTCGCTGGACGCCGTGATCAACGTCGACATCACGCCCGACGCCGAAGTGCACGTCCACCGCATAGGCCGTACCGGCCGCAGCCAGGCCAAAGGGCTGGCGCTGAGCCTGGTCGCTCCCGACGAGATGCGCTGGGCGACGCAGATCGAAGCCTATCAAGGCAAGCCCATTGCCTGGTCGCGCCTGGATCAGCTCAAGCCGGGCAAGGGAAAGCCGCTGCAGGCGCCCATGGTGACGCTATGCATACAAGGCGGCAAAAAAGACAAGCTGCGCGCGGGCGATCTGGTGGGTGCCCTCACCAAGGACGCCGGCTTCCCCTTCGAGCAGGTCGGCAAGATCAACGTGTTCGATTTCGTGACGTTCGTGGCGCTGGATCGGCGCATCGCGGATCAGGCCTTCGAGAAGCTGAGCCAGGGCACGATAAAGGGCAGGCGCTTCAAAATGCGGTTCATGGCCGACGAAATCCGGCTTTAGCGGATTAAAGGGCCATTAACCCCCTATTCCAGGTTGTCCCGGACCCACTGTTCGCCCTCGAGGGCCAGGCCCATGACCCATTGCAGGATCCTCACTTCGGTCCAGCCCGCCTCGCGCTGGGCCTGGGCATAAAGCTCGAGGCTGGCATCGGTGGGCAGCCAGTCCCGTTCGGGCTGCAGCTCGAGCCCGTCCAGGTGCTTGATGTTGCCGTTGGGCAAAATATACCAGGCGCTCATTTCACCCCCCTTACGTGCCCGTGCCGCCTACTCTTCCTCGACCAGATAGCCCTTGAACAAATGGCCAAGCTTGACCGCCTTGGTGCGCAAATACCCTTCGTTATAGCGGTTGCGATTGACCTGCAATGGTATGCGCTCGGTTACATCGATACCCAGTTCGCGCAGCGCATCGACCTTGCGCGGGTTGTTGGTCAGCAGCCGCAGCCGGGTAATGCCAAAGTGATCCAGCATGGGCTTGCATAAATCGTAGCGGCGCATGTCGGCGGGAAAGCCCAATTGCTCGTTGGCCTCGACCGTATCGGCCCCTTGATCCTGAAGGTTATAGGCCCGGATCTTGTTGAGCAGGCCAATACCCCGCCCTTCCTGGCGCAAATACAGCAGGGCGCCGCGCCCTTCAGCGGCGATCATCTCGAGGGCGGTTTCCAACTGGGCGCCGCAGTCGCAGCGCTGGCTGAACAGGCCGTCGCCGGTCAGGCATTCAGAATGAATCCTCGCCAGCACGGGTTCGCCGCTGCCGACATCGCCCAAGGTGAGCATGACGTGCTCTTTGCCAGTTTCGGGAACGATAAAGCCGTGCAACTGAAACATGGCCCAGGGCGTGGGCAATTTGCAGGAGGTAACGTAATCCAATTTGATTCTCTAGGACAGCAATTCTGCATTATAAGGCAGCGCCGCCGCGGAGCCCCGGATTACAGCAGCCCCTGAAGCGCCTGCTCGCCCGGGCTTTCATCCCAGAAATTACGCGCCAGCGCGGCGCGGATGCGGGCCACCGCCTGCGAACGCAGTTGCGACACACGTCCTTCGGTGATGCCCATGACAGCGCCGATCTCTTTCTGGTTCAGATCCTGCTCGAACTGCAGCGACAGCAAAAGCTGCTCGCGTTCGGGCAGATTGCCGATAGCTTCGACGAGGGCCCGGCGCAAGCCGTCCGACATCAGCATGTTCAAGGGGTTGCACCATTCTCCCGATGCCTCGGACTGCAGTTGCGGATGATCCAGGCCATCGCTGAAATCGCCCTGGTTGCGGGACAGGTCCTCATAATGGATGACCTGCACGCCCCGGGCTTCTTCCAGCAGTTCCTGGTATTCGGGCAGGGACATGTGCATTGCCTCTGCGATTTCGGACTCGGTGGCCGGACGCATGAGCCGATGGCTCAACTGATGCATGGCCTGCTCGATGGTTTTGATTTTGCTGCGCACACTGCGCGGCAGCCAGTCCTGGGAACGCAATTCGTCAAGCATGGCTCCGCGGATACGCATGACGGCGTAGGTCTCGAACTGAGCGTCGGGCGTCTGCTGATAGCGCCTGACGGCGTCCAGCAGACCCATCATGCCCGCTTGCAGCAGATCGTCGAGCTCGACGCTGGCCGGCAATCTGGAAATAAGCTGCAAGGCCAGACGGCGAACCATCGGAGCGTATTGCCCGACCATTTGGTCTTCGGAAGTCGGCATGCGTAAATAAACAAGACACAAAAATGAACAGAGCCTCTATTCTCGCCGGTTTCCGCCTCGGGATTGGCTGAAGCTGTCCCGAAATTCGTCGGTTATTCGCCTGATTGAAACGCCCCTCCCCCTAAAGTTTCACGCAAAAGTACCGTTAAGGCGCTGTAAATGATAGTTGGATACCGGACCCACAGGAGGGATTTCAATGGTCAACCCGATCGCATCCGCCGCATCCGTTCCGATCAACCCGTTGCCGGCGGATATCGAAAGACCCGTCATATTCCCCGAACCGGCGCAGCAGGTCACGGCGGCGGGCGAAACGCTGGATGCTCAAATATCCAAAGACAAGCAACAGCAATCCTCGTCAGACAACATCCAATTGCCGCTGGACAAGGCTCTGGAAGAATTGAACAACAGCATGCAGGCCTGGTCGACAGGCATGCGCTTCAACCTCGATCCCGAAGCCCAGCGCGTGGTAGTGTCCATCGTCGACAACGCAACGGGCGAAGTGCTGCGCACCGTGCCCAGCGATGCCGTCATCCGGGTAGCCAAGATGATCGTGCAATTGCAGGGAAAAGCCATCAGCACTCAGGCGTAAGGCCAGGGCCGCCACGATCCGGAGGCCCTCCGACGCCATTCGATGGCAAGGCAAACGAACAAAATAACTGGGTTTAGCACGATTGTCGCACGCATTGAACCCACATCGACTACGCGACAATGCAGTCATCGGGAGATTTATTTAATATGGCAAGCGTTTCTTCAATCGGCGTAGGTTCGGGTCTGCCACTGGACGATCTGCTCACCAATTTGCGCAACAACGAAAACAACGCGCTGGTGGCGATCCAGGCCCAACAGGTGACGGCGCAAAACCGCCTTTCGGCCTACGGCCAGATACAAAGCGGCATCGCCGCCCTGCAAACCGCGGGCGAAGCCCTGGCGGACCCCGCAACTTTCGGGGCGCTAAAAACCAACGTCAGCGGCAACGGCCTGACCGCCACCGCGTCGACCAGCGCCACTGCGGGCAAATACTCCATCACCGTCGAAGCCCTGGCCACGAACCAGACTCTGGTCACCAGTGGACAGGCCAGCCGCACCGATGCCAACGGCACCGGCGGCGTCATCACCATCACGCTGAGCGACGGCACCGAAAAAACCCTGGATATGACCGGCAAGGGCACCTCGCTCGACAGCCTGGTCAGCGCCATCAACGCCGATTCCTCCCTGGGCGTGCAAGCCACCATCGTCAACGATGGCTCGGGAACCCCATACCGCCTGCTCCTGAGCAGCTCGGAAACCGGCACCGACGCCGCCGTCAAGTCCATTTCGGTTGCAGGCAACGACACACTGAACGACATCATCGGCTTCGATCAGGCCAACCCCAGCGCCAATATTTCGGAGACGGCGGCCACCAATGCCTCCATCAAGATCAACGGCATCGAGATCACGGCTCAAAGCAACACGATCGACGACGCCATCGACGGCATTACGCTTTCGCTGACCCAAGCCGACGCAGGGGCCACCAATACATTGACGGTTTCGCGCGACGACTCGGCCGCCACCAAGGCCATCAATGCCTTCGTCACGGCCTACAACAACCTGCAAAGCACCATCAAGTCACTGACTTCCTACGACGTCGATACGCAAAAAAGCAGCGCCCTGACGGGCGATTCGCTGGCACGGCGCGTGCAAACCCAGTTCCGCGAGGTCCTGAACGTAGCGCTGTCCTCGGGTTCGGTGCGCTCGCTGTCCCAGTTGGGCATCAGCTCGAATCCAACCACGGGCGTGCTGAGCGTCGACAACGACAAACTGGCGGCAGCCCTGAAGGACCACCTCCCCGACGTGCAGAACCTGTTCGCGGGCGACAACAGCGTGGCGTCGAAGCTGGCCACGGTGGCCGACAGCTACCTCAGCACCAACGGATACATTGCCGCGGCAACCGACGGCGCCAACGACACCATCAACGATCTGCAAAAGCAGTACGACGACACGTCGGCGCGCATCGACGCCAAAATGGCGGTATACACCGCGCAGTTCACCGCGCTGGACACCACCGTCGCCCAAATGAACAACATCAGCAGCTACCTGACCACCCAGTTGGCGGCGCTGGCCAATAACAGCAGCAGCAAATGACCTACTCCCTACCCCAAGGCGCGCGCCGGTCGCGTTCGGCCCAGGCCTATGCCAGCATAGGCCTGGAAACCAAGGTGTTCAGCGCCAGCCCCGAGCACCTCATCACCCTGCTGTTCGATGGCGCCCAAGCGGCCATTGCCAAGGCACGGCTCTATATGGAAAACGGCAATACCGAAGGCCGTGGCATGGCGATCTCGAAAGCCATCGACATCGTCGATTCGGGCCTGAAAGCCAGCATCGACATGGAGGCTGGCGGCGAGCTGGCCACCAACCTCACCGCGACCTACGAGCTCGTCATCCGCAATCTGCTGCTGGCCAACCTTAATGCCGATCTTGCCAAGCTGAACCTGGCCGATCGCCTCCTGACCGAAATCGGCGATGCATGGCGGACATCCGTGGACCCAAGCCGCTCCGAAGCGTCGTCGCTCTGACAACCGGCAAAGCATGCCCAGCCCCGGCCGCAGCGCCGGCACAGTTATACATTCACCCGGCCCGGCCGGGCAGCCATCGCGCGGCAACAACCTTATGACGACTACCTCCGCTTCCATCCTGCTTCAATACGAAATCATCGCCGACCTGTCCGGGAAAATGCTGCAGCATGCCCAGTCCAGCGACTGGAACGGTGTTATCGCACTGGGCAAGCTTTACCACAACGCGGTCGAACAATTGCGAACTCTCGCTCCGCTGGATCAAAGCGACAGGGATGCCCGCAAATCCCTGCTCACCAAAATCCTGGACGATGATGCTCGCATCCGCGATCTTGCCACGCCCGAACTGGCCCGCCTGGGCGCCTTGCTTGGCAATATGAGGCGTCACCAGGCCGTCCTGGAAACCTACTGCGCTCCCGCCCGAACTGAGCGATGAGCATCAGCGGCCCCTCCGCCCTGGGCACCTTGCTGGTGCAGCGGCTGGACGCCGTGCTTGGCACAACCCTGGCGCAGCAGACCAATCTTGCCTCCGGCGCCAGGCCGGATGCCGTCAGCCAACCCGGACAGCCCCTAAGCTCCGACCCGGCGCAAAACAATACGCTGCGCGATTCCCGTAGCGGTGTCGACAAGACACTGGAACAAACCGAAAGGCAATTGCGCCAGACGGTCGACAAAACCAAGCTCGACGCGCAACAGGAGCTGCTTGCCTCACGCAATCGGCCCGCCACGTCCTCCACCCCATCGGCGCCCACGACGTTGGGAACCGCCGCCAAGGCCATACTGGCCTTGCTCATGAACTATCCCGAAAAGGCGCCCCCCCTGGCGGGCAAATCGCCCTTGCTCGACGCTGCGCCCCAGCCAGGGCAGGATCAAGCCGGCACGGCCGGCCGAGCGGCACAAGGAGCAACGGGTGGTCCGGCCAATCCCGCAGGCGGCGCAAACAACCAGGCCAATACGGCCACGGCTGCGAACCCGGCAGGTGCGGCGCGTGTTTCCAGCGAAGCCAGCCCCTCCGCGGCGGGCCAGCCGGCGCAGCGAAGCGGCGGCGCGGATGCTTCGGGCATGGCTCCCGCAAGCGCCTCTACATCCGCCGGCGGCGCGCGCATCCTCTTCTCGGCCGCTCAATTCACCCAGGCGCTGACGCAGGCCCTGCAAGGCAGCGGCCTGTTCTACGAATCGCATCTGGCCAATGCCGCCTTCGGCAGGCAGGACATGGCCGGCCTGCATCAAGAACCGCAAGCCCGTCTTGGCCAGCACAACACAACATCCAATCCCGTGACGGCACCTACGCCCACGGCGGATTCGGGCGGCGCCGTATCCCGCGCCCCTGCCGATGCCGCCACGCAAGGCCAGAACACCTCGAACACGTCGAACGCCCCCGCACAAGCCCAGGCTCAAAGCAGCGCGCTGGCCGGGCTGCATCCCGATACACATCTTCTGGTGCGCCAGCAACTGGAAGTCCTGGCCAACCAAACCATCGCCTGGCGCGGCGAGGCCTGGCCAAACGCGCCCATGCAATGGGAAATACAGCGCGACGGCCACGCCGCCGGACAGGAAAGCGGGACCTCATTCGATCAATGGGCGACTCGTCTTACGCTGAACCTGCCCAATCTGGGCGAAGTCCAGGCGCGCATCCATTTAAGCGGCCAGCAACTGGTCATGCAATTGGTCGCGCCCGATTCCGCGAGCACCCTGGGTGAAAGCCAGGATGCGCTGAAATCCCAACTGCTGGCTTCGGGATTGCTCGTCAATGCCCTGTCCATTCATGCCAGCGCGCCGGACGACGACGACGCTGACAGGGAGACCGCGCAACAGCCGGTGAGAACCCCATCATGAGCACCACGCAAAACGCCAACGCCGGGCGCCCCAGCGCCGTCGCCATCGCCTACGACAAGAACGATGCGGCGCCGCGGGTGGTGGCCAAGGGATACGGGTCCCTGGCCGAAACCATTATCCGGACAGCCAGGGAAAACGGATTGTATGTGCACGAATCCCCCGAGCTTGTCGGGCTGCTCATGCAAGTGGATCTGGACCAGCACATTCCGCCGCAACTGTACGTTGCCATCGCGGAGTTGCTGGCCTGGCTGTACAAGCTGGAAGCGGGTCAGACGGCAAACAACATGCCCTAGGGCCAGTTGAGTTGATACTTGTCAAAGAGTCCTTGACGCCCTAGACCGGCATGCTGGCGATTTCCTGATAGGCCGCTACAAGGCGGTTGCGCACCTGCACGGTGGCCTGGAAGGCGATGTTCGCCTTTTGCATGTCGATCATGACGTCGTTCAGGGCGACGCCCGGCGCGCCAAGTTCAAACGCCTTGGCCTGGTTCGTGGCGGCGTTCTGGGTGGCCGAGACGCGCTGCAGGGAACGCTGCAGTTCGGCGGCGAACCCGCCTTGCGAGGACGGCGCCTCGTCGACGCGCAGCGACGGCGACGAGGCCGCCTGAGCCACAGCCCGCATTTGCGCGAGCACGTTTTCGATGCTGGATAGATGTGAAATAGCCATTGTTCTCGTTTCCGGTCAGATCGTACTGTAGCGAATATGGCCTGCGTGCAAGCAGGCCATCAAACGCCAAAAAGCCGGCTTGTTCAGGCATTAGGCCGTCTGATGCCCGAAGACGCCTGGCACATTTACTTGAAGCTTCCATCATCGCCGGGCTTGCGGCCATCCTTCCCGCCATCGGCGATACCGGCCCGCGCTTATCCATTACCGATAACAAAGCCCCAAAAACATCGCTTTTCAACCCTTGTCACCTCCGTCATTCACGCAATAATCCAAACTACAAAAATACCGTCACCCTACCCTGTCGCATGCATAACCTGTTCACCAACCGCCTCCGGCCGTCGCTTCAATCCCGCCTTAGCGCTGCAAGAGGCCGTCAATGAGCCAGCAGGAAGCGTTACTGGCCCGATTTCCCGCGCTCTCCAAACTAAGCAGCCTGCCCAAGCCTGTGCTTATCGGCGCCGGCGCGGCGCTGGTGGCCGTCGTCATCGTACTGGCGCTATGGAGCCGCTCGCCGGATTACGGGGTGCTGTTTTCGAATCTTGAAGATCGCGACGGCGGCACCATCGTGGCGGCGCTTACCCAGTTGAACGTGCCCTACAAGCTTTCGGAATCGGGCTCGGCCATTCTGGTGCCCAAGGATCGCGTCCACGAAGTGCGCCTGCAACTGGCCGGCCAGGGACTGCCGCGCGGCAGTGGAGTCGGCTTCGAACTGATGGACAACACCCGCTTCGGCGCCAGCCAGTTCACCGAACAGGTTACCTACCAGCGCGCGCTCGAGGGCGAACTGGCCAGCACGATTCAAGCCGTGCATGCCGTCAAGTCGGCCCGCGTCCACCTGGCCATCCCGCGCGAATCCCTTTTCGTGCGGGACCGTCAGGCCCCGACGGCCTCGGTGCTGCTTACCCTGCAGGGAGGCCGCACGCTCAGCCCGGGGCAGGTTTCGGCCATTACCTGGCTGGTCTCTTCCAGCGTGCCGAACCTGTCCGCCGACAATGTGTCGGTCATCGACCAGAACGGCCGCCTGCTTACTTCCCCATCGGGCGAGGCCGGCGTGGACGGCACGCAGCGCAGCTATATCAACGACGTCGAGCAACGCACCGTACAGCGCATCCTGACCCTGCTTACGCCGCTGGTGGGGCCGGGCAATGTCCGCGCCCAGGCCAGCGCCGACGTCGACTTCTCGCAGCGCGAGCAAACCTCGGAAACCTATCGCCCCAATCAGAAACCCGGCGAGGCCGCCGTGCGCAGCGAGCAGACCAGTTCGTCGGAGCAATCGCGCACCCATCCGCCGGAAGGCATTCCGGGAGCCTTGACGAACCAGCCGCCGGCCAATGCCACGGCCCCCATCGTCACCGCGCCCGCGCGCACCGCCGGCAGGCCTGGCGCCGCCAACACCCGGCAAGCGCCGGCAGCAACGCCTCCCGCCCAAACGGCACAAAGCTCGGGCAATACCGGCACGGCGCAGAACACGACGCCAACCAGCAGCCAGCATAACGCCACCATCAATTACGAAGTCGACCGCACCATCAATCACGTCAAGGACCCCATGGGCAAGCTGCGCCGCCTGTCGGTTGCCGTGGTGGTGAACTACATGCCCGGCGGCGACGGTAAATTCGTGCCGCTGCCCGAGGAAGAACTGACCAAGCTCCAGGGCCTGGTCAAGGACGCCATGGGCTATTCCGCCGAGCGCGGGGACACGGTAACGGTCGTCAACAGCCCGTTCAGCGACAATTCGGCGGTCAATCCCCCCGTGTGGAAAGACCCCGAGTACCAGGCCATCGCCATGCAATTAGCGCAATACCTGTTCATCATCATTGCCCTGTATATCGTGTGGGTCAAGATCGTCAAGCCGTTGATGCGCAGCGTCAGCCAGGCCAGCGCCGCCAAGCTGGCGGCCACGGCCGGCCTCAGGGATGCCGAAGCCGCCGCGGCCGCCGCGGCCGCCGCCGCCGCGAAGCGCGCCTCGGAGATCAGCCGCTACGAAGACAACCTGGGCGTCGCCCGCGACCTTGCAGAAAAAGATCCACGCGCCGTAGCGATGGTACTGCGCTCCTGGATGGAAAAACATGGCAAGTAAGGCCCCCAACATCGAAAGCTGCGCCATCCTGATGATGTCGCTGGGCGAAGACGCCGCCGCCGAAGTCTTCAAGTACCTGTCCGCCGTGGAAGTCCAGCAAGTGGGCGCGGCCATGGCCAATCTCAAGCAGATCACGCGGCAGGACGTGGACAACGTCCTCGAAGTCTTCCGCCAGGAAGCCGACCAGTTCATGGCGGTTACGGTGGGATCGGACGAATACATACGGGCCGTCCTGAACAAGGCCCTGGGCAACGACCGCGCCGCCGGCCTCATCGAGGACATTCTGGAGGCCGGCGACGGCGCCAACGGCATCGACGCGCTGAATTGGCTGGATCCCAACAGCGTGGCCGAGCTGATCGCCGACGAACACCCGCAAATCATTGCCACCATCCTGGTGCACCTGGAGCGCGACCGGGCCTCGGGCGTACTGGCGCTGCTGAACGAACGCCTGCGCAACGACGTCATGCTGCGCATCGCCACGTTCGGCGGCGTGCAGCCCGCGGCGCTGCACGAGCTGACCGACGTTCTCAACGACATGCTTTCGGGCCAGGGCGCCAAGCGCAGCAAGATGGGTGGCGTGCGCACCGCAGCCGAACTGCTGAATTTCATGAACTCGAGCGACGAGGAAGCCGTCATCGCCAGCCTGCGCGAACTGGACTCCGACCTGGCCCAGCGCATCGTCGACGAAATGTTCGTCTTCGAGAACCTGATCGATATCGAAGACTTCGCCATCCAGCTCATCCTCAAGGAAACCGATACGGACTCCCTGATGATAGCCTTGAAGGGCTCGGCCGAAGAACTGCGCGAGAAGTTCCTCAAGAACATGTCCAACCGCGCCGCCGAAATGCTGCGCGAGGACATCGAGGCCCAGGGCCCGGTACGCATGTCGCGCGTCGAGGAAGAACAGAAGAAGATTCTGCAGATAGCGCGCCGACTGGCCGAAACCGGACAATTCACACTGGGCAGCCTTGGAAACGACGAATATGTCTGACCGCCATGCCTACGATCCGCAGCCATATGCCGACACGGGCTGGCGGCGCTGGGAGATGTCCGACTTCGAGGCGCAACGCGCCCGCGAAGCCGAGGCGGCGCGCAAGAACACGCTGCCCGGCGACGTCGTCACCCAACTGGAACAACTGGGGCGAGAGATTCGCGCCAAGGCTCTGGAAGACGGCCACAAGGCCGGATTCCAGGCCGGCCACAAGGAAGGTCTGGCCGCCGGGAAAGCCACGGGCGAGGCCATGGGCCGAGAGGAAGGCCGCAAGGCCGGATTCCAGGCCGGCCACGAAGAAGGCTGGGAGCTGGCCAGGAAGGAAGCCGAACAACTGAACACTCTGGCGCAATCCTGCGCCGAATCCATTCTGTCGATGGAGAACGAAGTCGGCCAGGCCTTGATCAACCTTGCCATCAATATCGCCGGACAGGTGATCCGCAGCACGCTCGAGGCACATCCGGAAAAAATCCTGGATACCGTGCGCGACATCCTGCACATGGAAAGCAATTCGGAAAGCCTGCTGCGCCTGCGCGTGCATCCGGACGACCTGCAACTGGTGCGCGAGCACCTGGCTGAAGATCCCGTCGCAGGAAAATGGCGCCTGGTGGCCGACGAGACCCTGGCACGCGGCGGCTGCATTGCGGAAACCGCCCTGGGCAATATCGATGCCACGCTGCAAACGCGCTGGCAGCGCATCACCTCCACGCTGGGCCTGCCCCGCGCCTGGGATAGCCAGCCATGAGCGCCGCCGGCACCCGGCTGGCCGACGCTGCGCAGCGCTGGCAAACCCAGCTGAACATAGGCTCCCGGCGGGTTGCCGGCACGGAGTCCTGGCATGCCACCGGCCGCGTAACCCGGGCCACCGGACTGGTCCTGGAAGCCACCGGGCTGCGCCTGGCCGTGGGCGCCGCATGCCGGATCGAAATCTCGCCCAGCCAGAACTACTGGGCGGACGCCGAGGTTGTCGGATTCAACGGCCACACGCTGTACCTGATGCCGCAAAGCGATATTTCCGGCCTGCCGCCGGGAGCGCGCGTCGTCCCCGTCGAGGCGGGCCTGCGCCACACCATCGACGTGCCTTTATACGATGTCGCGGAAAACCCCATCGCCATCAAAAGCCGCCACCTGCCGGTCGGCGACGCGCTGCTGGGGCGCGTGCTGGACGGCGCCGGCCGGCCGCTGGACGAACTGGGTCCGCTGCGCAATGTGGCCCAGGCGCCGCTTGGCGCGCAGACCATCAACCCCCTGGCCCGAGCGCCCATCGACTCCGTGCTGGACGTGGGGGTGCGCGCCATCAACGGCCTGCTTACCGTGGGACGCGGACAGCGCATGGGCCTGTTCGCCGGATCGGGCGTGGGCAAAAGCGTGCTGCTGGGCATGATGGCGCGCTACACGGCGGCCGACGTCATCGTGGTCGGCCTTATTGGCGAACGCGGCCGCGAAGTCAAGGAATTCATCGAGCACAACCTGGGGGCCGAAGGCCTGAAACGTTCCGTGGTGGTGGCCGCCCCCGCCGACGTCTCTCCCCTGCTGCGCCTGCAGGCGGCCGTCTACGCCACCCGCCTGGCCGAGCACTTTCGCGACCAGGGCAAGAACGTGCTGCTGATCATGGACTCGCTGACCCGATACGCCATGGCGCAACGCGAAATCGCGCTGGCCATCGGCGAGCCGCCCGCCACCAAGGGCTATCCACCCTCGGTCTTCGCGAAGCTGCCCGCCCTGGTCGAGCGGGCAGGCAACGGCGCGCCGGTCAATGGCAAACCCGCCGGCTCGATCACCGCGTTCTACACGGTTCTGACCGAGGGTGACGACCAGCAGGATCCTATCGCCGATTCGGCCCGCGCCATTCTGGACGGGCATATCGTGCTGTCGCGCAGCCTGGCCGAGTCGGGGCATTATCCGGCCATCGACATCGAGGCCTCGATTTCGCGCGTCATGTCGGCCATTGTTCCGAAGGAGCAATTCAGCATGGTGCATCAGTTCAAGAAGATGGTGTCGCGCTACCAGCGCAACCGCGACCTGATCGCCGTGGGCGCCTACACCAAGGGCAATGACCCGAAAATCGACGAAGCCATCGAAAAATACCCTTGGCTGGAAGCCTTTTTGCAGCAGGCCATGGAAAGCCGCGTGGATTTCACCCGCGCCACCAATGAACTGGCCGCCGTGCTGGGCCATGGCCAACCCGAAGCCGAGGTCGCCCATGACTAAGCCGAACCCGCTGGACACCCTGATCGACCTGGCTCGGAACGACGCGGATGAGGCCGCTAAAAAACTGCAACTGCTGACAACCGAGCGGCATAATGCCAAAGAGCAGCTTTCGACCCTGCACGTTTACCGCCAGGATTACGCCGAACGCCTGCAAAAAGCCACGCTGGACGGCATGTCGGCCTCGAACTATCACAATTTTAGGCAGTTTATCGCCACTTTGGACGAAGCCATTTCGCAGCAAAATAGGGTTGTGGCGCAAATCGACCTGAAAATCGAAAACGGCAAAAAGCAGTGGTATGCGGAAAAGCGCCGGCTCAGCTCGTTCGAAACCCTGCAAGCCAGGCAGAAACGGCAGCAGGCCGTTCTGGACAACCGCAACGAACAACGCAGCAACGACGAAATTTCCGCCATTCTTTTTCGCCGCATGGGCAACACACACTAATTTTTGGGATCAGGCATGAATACACCGACAATAGCCGCTGCGCTTCCCAACTCCCCGGCGCCGGCTTCCGCCCGTACAGGAGCGTCGCCCAGCGACAACGAACCGGGTGCGGCCAGCTTTTCCCAGATACTGGGCCGCCAGCATGCCGCACAGGGGCAGCAAGGCCAACAGGCCCAAGGCACGGCCTCCGACGCCGACCACGCATCCCCCAAGGCGGATCGCGGCGGCGGCGACACGGGAAAAAAAGGCAAGGAAGCCGCGGATGATGCCGAGCTCGCCACGCTTGCCGGCGACCAGGGCCTGTCGCTGCCGCAAATCGCACTCAATCTGGCCGCCCATGCCATGCCCAAGACGGACAAGGCTGCGGCTGTCGATGCTTCCGGCACGGATCGTGCAACGATCCAGCCCGCAACGGGCAAAACCGCAACAACAATGCAGGCCTCTTTGGAAGCCGACGCCGCAATCGGCAGCGGCATCGGCAAGACCGCCGATATCGCCGCCGGCACGGACCCGACGGCCGCGGACGCCAAGGGTGCAATGCCTCCCGCAGCCGGCAATGCCGTAGCGGATGCCGCGCGTTCCGCCCTGGCCGCCCTGAACACTGTCAAACCCGAAGCCAAGCTCGATGACAAGCCGGCCGGCGCCGGCGCCAGTGCGTCCGACGACAAAGACACACCGGACGCAAGCGCGCCCGCGGCGCGTGGCGCGGCTCAATCCGCGCGCGCGCAGGTTTCGGCAGCCGCCTCGGCGATAGCCGCCGCCCAGGCGGGCGCCGTCGCCGCAACGCCCCAACGCAGCGCGGCGCCACAGCCGCAAAACACCAATACGCCTGCCGCGGCAGCCGTTGCAGCCAGCGACATGGCAGGGCTGGCCGCCGCAGGCACCGCCGCCCAGGCAGCCGTACAGATCCAAACCGCCGGAGCGGCAGCGCCCTCGAGCAGCCTGTCCATCTCCACGCCGCTGCAGCAACCGCAATGGCCCGCCGACTTCGGCCGCCAGGTGGTCACTCTGGCCCAAACCGCGCACAACCAGACGCAAACCGCCGAATTGCGCCTCGACCCTCCCGACCTCGGGCCTTTGCGCATCACCATCAACATCAACGACAACGTGGCCCAGGCGGTATTCGTTTCCGCGCACGCCTCGGTACGCCACGCCGTTGAAAACGCCCTGCCGCAGTTGCAGCAGCAACTGGCGCAGGCGGGCATTTCGCTGGGCCAGACCAGCGTCAACGATCAAGGCCAGCAGCAAACCCCGTTCGAACAATCGTTTCAGTCCGGCGGCAGGCAGCATGCCGTCACGGCTGTCGGGGCCGGCGAGCCGGTCATCGAAGGCGCGGCCGCGCGCGCTGTCGCGCATGCCCCCCGGAATCCCGACGCCATTGTCGATACCTTCGCCTGATCACGCCTTCCATTCCTTATCCGCAACTGAAACGACCGAACCGATCCCGCAGAAACCATGGCTACAACAACATCTAAAAAGTCCTCGAAATTCCTGAAAATATTGTTGCTCGCCGTCCTGGTCATCGGCATCAGCATCGCGGGCACCTTTATCTTGCTGAAGCAATTCGGCGGCCCCTTGTTCGCAGGCGCTCAGACGGCGCCCGTCCCCGAAAAGCCGGCGCCCGTCCCCAAGCCCATTTTCCTGCCGCTGGAACCGTTTACCGTCACCTTGAACGAACCGCAATCCAGCCGTATTCTTTATACAGAGATCAGCCTGCGCGTTCTGAACGACGAATCCAGCCAGCAGCTCCAGACCTATATGCCGGAAGTGCGCAGCCGCGTGCTGGCCGAGCTGGCCAAATTCAATTCGACCGCCTTGCAAACGCCCGAAGGCCGGGCCCAGCTTACCCAGAACCTGATCAACGCGCTGCAGGCCCCGTACGATGCCAGGCTGACCGCTCCATCCATTTCCAGCGTGCTGTTCACCGCCTTTGTGATCCAATAAATGTCGTATTCAACCTTTCTCTCGCAGGATGAAGTCGATGCGCTGCTGGCGGGCGTAACGGGCGAAAGCGACGACAAAGCCGCCGAAGCGCCCGACCAGCATGGGGTGCGCCCCTACGATCTGAGCTCACCCGACCGTGTCGTGCGCCATCGCATGCAGACGCTCGAGCTCATCAACGAGCGATTCGCGCGGCGGCTGCGCTCCACGTTGTTGAGCTTCATGCGCCGCAACGCCGACATCACCGTCTCGGCCATCAAGGTCATGAAGTATTCGGAGTTCGAGCGCAACCTGCCCGTGCCCAGCAACCTGAACATGGTCAGCATGAAGCCGCTGCGCGGCGTCTCGCTGTTCACTTTCGACCCCAACCTGGTCTTCCTGGTCATCGACAGCCTGTTCGGTGGGCACGGGCGCTACAGCACCCGCGTGGAAGGGCGCGACTTCACCATTACCGAGCAGCGCATCATCCGCCGCCTGCTCAACCTTACGCTGGAAAGCTACGGCACGGCATGGCAAAGCGTGTATCCGGTCGAATTCGAATATGTGCGCTCCGAAATGCACACCAAGTTCGCCAGCATCACCAGCGGCAACGAGATCGTCGTCGTCTCGTCGTTCAACATCGAGCTGGGCGCCTCGGGCGGCAACCTGAACATCTGCCTGCCCTATTCCATGATCGAGCCCGTGCGCGACCTGCTTACGCGCCCGCTGCAGGAAAACACCATGGAGGCGGTCGACCAGCGCTGGATGCATCAGCTGTCGCGCCAGGTGCGCAGCGCCGACGTCGAGCTCGTCGCCGAATTCGCAACCATTTCCTCCACCATTGCCGATCTGCTCAAAATGCAGGTCAACGACGTACTACCCATCGAGATTTCGCCCCTCATTACCGCCCGGGTCGGAGAAGTGCCCGTCATGGAATGCTCCTACGGCACCTTCAACGGGCGATACGCACTGCGCGTGAAAAAAATGCTGGCGAACAACGAAACCGAACCAACCAAAGCGACTCAACATGACTGATCCCACCCAAGACCCCGACAAAGACAGCGGCACGCCGGAAACCACGGACGCGGATTGGGCCGCTGCGCTGTCCGAGCAATCGGCGCAAACCAAACAAACCACTCAGGCCGACGGCCTGCAGCAGGACGTGGACGACTGGGCCAGCGCCCTGGCCGAGCAGACCGCCGCCACGGCGCCCGCGCCCGATCCGGCTCCCAGCGCGGCCCAACAGGTGTTTCAGCCCTTGGTGGACAGCGCAGCCGACGGCGACAGCGACATCGACCTGATCATGGACATCCCCGTGCAGTTGTCGGTGGAGCTGGGCCGCACCAAACTGACCATCAAGAATATTCTGCAACTGGGCCAGGGCTCGGTGGTGGAACTGGACGGCCTGGCCGGCGAACCCATGGATATTTTCGTTAACGGCTACCTGATCGCGCAGGGTGAGGTCGTGGTGGTGGATGACAAGTACGGCATCCGCCTGACCGACATCATCACCCCCTCCGACCGGCTCAGCCGCCTCAATAGCCGACGCTAGACCAGCGCCATGACTCAAGCCGACACCCTGCGCCTTGTCGCCAGCCTGTTCCTGGTCGTGGCGATTATCCTGGCGGGAGCCTGGGCCGCGCGCCGGTCCGGCTGGCTGCGTGCCAATCAAGGCCGCAACATTCGTCTGCTTGGCACGCAAAGCCTGGGAGCGCGCGCCTATGTTTCCATTGTCGAAGTCGAAGACGCCCGCCTGGTCGTGGGCGTCACGGGCAACCAGGTTTCCCTGCTGCACACCATGCCCCGTTCCGCTTCAGCCGACGAAGCGCCGATTCCCCAAATCTCCCCCCAGCCCTCATTCTCCGGCCTGCTTGCGCGGGTAGCCTCGCGGCGCGGCAGCTAGGCCGCGCCCATTCTCATCATGACCGCCTCATTCATCGCCCGCCGTGCCAGCCTGCGCCTGCCGCCGAAAGCCATGGCGCTGCTGGCAGGCCTGGCCTTGCTGGGCTGGTGCTACCCCTGCGCCAGCCTGGCCCAGGCGGCCCTGCCGGCCATTACCGCCACGGCCGGCCCCAACGGCAGCCAGACCTATTCGCTAAGCATCCAGACACTGCTGCTGCTGACCGCGATGTCGTTCCTGCCGGCCATCCTGCTCATGATGACCGGCTTCACCCGCATCATCATCGTGCTGGGCCTGCTGCGCAACGCCATGGGCACCGGCGCTTCGCCGCCCAATTCGGTACTGATCGGACTGGCCTTGTTCCTGACCTTGTTCACCATGTCGCCCGTGTTCGACCAGGTATACAGCCAGGCCTACCAGCCCCTCAGCGCCGGCACGATTTCGTTCGAGACGGCCCTGGATCGCGGCATAAAGCCGCTGCACACCTTCATGCTGCACCAGACGCGCCAGGCCGACCTGTCGCTGTTCGCCAACATGGCCAACGTCGGCGAGCTGCAAAGCCCCGACGAAGTGCCGCTGCGCGTGCTGGTGCCGGCTTTCGTCACCAGCGAACTCAAGACCGCGTTCCAGATCGGCTTCACCATTTTCATTCCCTTCCTCATCATCGACCTGGTCATCGCCAGCGTCCTGATGGCTCTGGGGATGATGATGGTGCCGCCCGTAACCATATCCCTGCCGTTCAAGCTCATGCTGTTCGTGCTGGCCGACGGCTGGCACCTGCTGCTGGGCTCGCTGGCTCGAAGTTTTTACCAATAAGGCATCGCGATGAATTCCGAAACCGTCATGTCCATGACCTATCTCGCCATGAAAGTGGCGCTGATCATGGCCGGCCCCATTCTCATGGTGACATTGGCCGTCGGTTTATTCATCAGTATTTTCCAGGCCGCGACGCAGATCAACGAAATGACCCTGTCGTTCATCCCGAAGCTGCTGGCGGTGGGCGCCGCCCTGGTCCTGCTGGGCCCGTGGCTGATCAGCACCATGGTCGACTACATGACCCTGCTGTTCTCGCAGATTCCGGGCATGGTTTCCTGAAGCGCCGCCAGGCGCACGCCAACTCATGGTCTCGTTCCAACTGGATCAACTGTATGGCTGGATCACGGCATTCCTATGGCCGTTTTTCCGCATTCTTTCTCTGGTGGGTACGGCACCCGTGCTCAGCGATTCGGCCGTCCCGCTGCGGGTCAAGATCGGCTTTTCCGCGCTGGTCACCATTGCCATCGCCCCAAGCATAGGCCCTTTGCCCCAGGTTCCCCCAGGCTCGTACGAAGGCTTGTGGATCTCGGCGCAACAGGTCCTGATAGGCATAGCCCTGGGCCTGACCATGCGCATCGTGTTCGCCGCCGTCCAAACGGCGGGGGAATTCATCGGGCTGCAGATGGGCCTTTCCTTCGCCTCGTTCTTCGACCCGGCAACCGGGGCCAACACGGCGGTGCTGGCCCGCCTCATGAACGTCATCGCCAGCCTGCTGTTTCTTGTGTTGAACGGGCACCTGCTGGTGCTGGCCGGCGTGCTGCGGACTTTCGAGATCCTGCCCATCAGCGTGCATGCCATGAATACCGACGGCTTCAGCGTGCTGTTCGAATGGAGTTCGCAAGTGCTGGTCAGCGGCATGCTGCTGGCCCTGCCGCTGATCATCATCCTGCTAACCATCAACCTGGCCCTGGGCATCCTGAACCGCACGGCGCAGCAGCTTTCGGTGTTCGCCGTGGGCTTTCCCATTACCCTGACCACCGGGCTGATCCTGCTGATGGTGATACTGCCTCAGACCTCGCCATTCCTGAGCGATCTGTTCGACTCGGGCTACGCCGCCATGAGCCGCCTGACGCAGGCTCTGGCGACCGGAAGTTAAAAAGGGGGCCTAGGCAGTTACGGCCTTGAGTTCGCCGATGGCGGGTTCGGGGGCTTTCAGGGACTGCGCGGCGACGTCGATGATTTCGCTGGCGTTGATCTTGAACACCGCCACCGCCTCGGTCAGCCGCGTCGCCTGCTCCTGCAACGAACCCGCCGCGGCCGCCGCCTCCTGCACCAGCGCCGCATTCTGCTGCACCACCGCATCCATCTGCGCCACCGCCTGGTTCACCTGCTCGATCCCGTCCGACTGCTCGTTCGACGCCGACGATATCTCGCTCATGATCGTCGTCACCCCGCGCACCGACTCCACCACCTCGCTCATGATCTCCCCAGCCTGGTCCGCCTGCTTGGCCCCAGACCGAATCGTGTCCAGCGACTCCTCGATCAGCACCTTGATCTCCTTGGCCGCCTGCGCACTGCGCTGCGCCAGCGAACGAACCTCGCCCGCCACCACCGCAAACCCCTTGCCCTGCTCGCCCGCCCGCGCCGCTTCCACCGCCGCGTTCAGCGCCAAAATATTCGTCTGGAACGCAATCCCGTCGATCACGTTCACAATCTCCGCAATCTTGCCCGAGCTGGACGAGATCGCCTCCATCGTCCCCACCACCTTCGAGACCGCCTCGCCGCCGCGCTGCGCCACCCCCGAGGCCGCCTTGGCCAGCCCGTCGGCCTGCAGCGCGTTGTCCGTGTTCTGGCGCACCGTCCCGGCCAACTGCTCCATGCTCGCCGCCGTCTCCTGCAACGACGCCGCCTGCTGCTCCGTGCGGCTGCTCAGGTCCGTGTTGCCCATGAAAATCTCGCGCGCCCCGACGTCGATCTCCTGCACCCCCTGACGCACCTCGCTCACCGTGCGCGTCAGGCTCTCCTGCATCCGGCGCAGCGCCTCGTACAGCACACCGATCTCGTTGCGCGACCTCACCTCCACGCGCTGCGTCAGGTCTCCGCCCGCGATACGGTCAAAGTGTCCGCCTGCCAGGACGAGAGGCCGGATGACCGTGCGCTTGAACAGCAGCATGACCAGAAACACCAGGATCACGCCAATCGCGATGCCCGCGCCGATGACCGTCAAGGCTTTCTTGAACTGGATTTCCGCTTGAGCATGGAACAGCTCTTCCTGCTGGATCGTGTGCGCCTTCAGGTCTTCGATCGCCTTGTCGAACGCCTTGGCGCGATCGATGCCGATCTGGTTGTTGACGAAGTAAAACGTGCCGTAGTCCTGGTAGGACAAAGCCTGCACCATGGGAGCAATGCCGTTCTCGTCGTATACCTTGTAGGCGTCGATCAGGGCCTGGGACAGTTTGTGCCCTTCCTCGCCCTGAGGCGGGTTCTTGCGAAAGCTCTCGAAATTGCTCTTGACCTTGGCCAACTGCGCCATCGCAGCGTTCAGCGTGGCCTTGCCTTCCTCGGCCATGGCCGCGTCGTCGTTGACATTGCTTTCCTGGTAGCGAGCCGCGGTCATCATGCCCAGGCGCGCCTGCAGCATCTCGTTGCTGATTTCCGAAACCAGCCTGGTGCTGGCGTTCTGCTGCGCCAAGGCTCGCTCCGAACGCGCGTTGGCGTCCAGAAAGTAAGCGCCGATGCCACCCACGACAATGATAAGTATCATGAAGACGAGCAGGCAGGCCATCAATCGTGTGCTGACTTTGACGTCCACCAACCGAAAACCGCCGCTTGCCCGTTGCCGGCCTCGGCGTGCGGCCGTTGAAGAAAGTGCGAAAACTCTCATGCTCCATCCTTTTAGTTTGACTTCGTCGTTCTTATGGCATCCGGCTTGCGCCGTTTCCTCCATGCCATTTCTTATATACGGCCTTTTACCGCGTGGCCATCGCGTCACGGCGGCTTGCGAAAGCCGGCGGCTACTGCGTCGACAACGGATAACTGATGGCGGGGTTGTCGATGCCCTTGTTCGACATATCGGCCACCGGGTTGGACGCGGATACCGAAGCAGGAGCGGCGGCCACCGTGCGCGGCGCCGGCTCGCCGAGCCTGACGTCTTCGGGTTTGCTGGGCTCGCCCGGCACGTTGACGCTGTCGACCACGCGCTCGAAGCGGCCGTCCGGACCGAACCGCAGCGACAGCTCCTGGCGGACATACAGCGCATCCGCCACCATGGTCGCCTTGACGGCCCAACGCGCCGTCAGCGAGCCGTCACCCTGCCGATAAATATCCACCGGCGCCGCGCCCAGCAGGTTCTGCGCCTGCCGGAACGTGGTATGGCCTACCACGATCTGCGGCAAAGCCAGGGTGTTGAAGCGCTGTCCCGTCGTGCTGCAGGCCGCCAGTAACGCCAATGCGGCGCCCGCAACCGCAAGGCGCCACGATCCGCAGGGCTTCGACTGCGCGATATGCTTCATGCCTAAAACTCTTCCCAATCGTCGTCGCTCTGTGCCTTGCCGCGTTTGGCCGGACTCTCGGGGGCAGCCGGGCTCTTCAATGCCGGCGCAACGGCCGGCCGTCCAGCCGGCGGCGCCGCACCCTCGACAGCCAGGGCTGGCGCCGGGCCCCGCGGTGCCGGTGACGGGGCGGCTTTTGGAGCAACGGGACGGGAGGCAACCGGTTGCGCCGACACGTCAATGACCTGCTTGCCCGATAGCTTGTACACGGCCACGGCGGTGCTGACCTGGGTCACCTGCTCGCGCAGGTCGGAAGCCGAACGGGCGGCCTGCTCGACCAGGGCGGCATTTTGCTGCGTCACGCCATCCATTTGCGCAACGGCGAGATTGATCTGCTCGATGCCGCCTGACTGTTCGGTGGTAGCTGCCGAGATTTCACCCATGATGTCGGTGACCCGGGCCACCGACGCCACGATCTCCTGCATGGTCGCGCCGGCGCGACCAACCTGCTGGGATCCTTCGGCCACTTTCTTGACTGAATCGTCGATGAGGTCCTTGATTTCTTTGGCGGCATGGGCGCTGCGCTGGGCCAGTGCCCGAACCTCGGCGGCCACCACTGCGAACCCCTTGCCCTGCTCGCCCGCGCGGGCCGCCTCGACGGCGGCGTTCAAGGCCAGGATATTCGTCTGGAAAGCAATGCTGTCGATCACGCCGACGATGTCCGCGATCTTGCGCGAACTGGCGGAAATACCTTCCATGGTCGCCACCACCTCGCCCACCGCTTCGCCGCCGCGCTGGGCGACTTCGGAAGCCGTGGCGGCCAACTGGTTGGCCTGACGCGCATTGTCGGCATTTTGCCTGACCGTGCTGGAAAGCTGTTCCATGCTGGCCGCCGTCTGCTGCAGGGCCGCGGCCTGCTGTTCGGTGCGGCTGCTCAGGTCGGCATTGCCCGCCACGATTTCCTGCGTGCCGGCATTGATGCGCTCGAGCCCGGCCCGCACGCTGCCCACGCTGCGCCCCAGGTTTTCCTGCAGGCGCTTGACGGCCGCATACAGCAAGCCCACTTCGTTCTGGCTGGCGGCCTCGATGCGATGTGTCAGATCGCCCACCGAAATGCGGTCGAAGTGCAGTCCAATCTGCTTGAGCGGGCGCAACACTTTGCGTGACAAGGTCAGCCAGGTAACAAAGGCCAGCACCACGGACAGCACGGCCAGGATCAGGAACGCATAGCGGGCATTGGCGACGCCCTCGTCCGTCGGCAGGCTATACCACCCCAGGCCGGCGGCAAGCACGGTAAGAACCGAGAGTATCAGCACCAGCAGGAACAAACTGGCTTTAAGTTGTGCGCGTGACGATTTCATTGTCTAGTTCGAACCCATGTTGAACAGGCTGGTGCCTTGAATCTGCTTGAACGCCAGGGCGGCGGCTTCCAGGGCCGACTGGCGCAACTGCAATTGCGCGGTTGCCGAGTAGTAATCCACATCCTCCAGCCGGGACAATTGCTGGGTATAGCCCAGATTGCGCAAAGTGCCGTTGGAATCGATGGCATCCAGCTCGTTCAGGCGCGAACCGATGGACGAGCGCACGGTAAGCACCTGGTTGTAGTTCAGGTCGATGCGCTGGATGGCGCCGGCCAAGGTATTGAGAAACGCGGTTTGCTCGGCATCGCCCGTGGATGAGGGCGTATCCAGCGCGGCAATGACACTGTCCAGCGTATCGAAGATATTCAGGTCGGTGGGTTGAGGAGCCTGGACCGTGATTTTGTCGCCGCTTTGCGGTGTGCCGGTGATGTCCAGGCTCACGCCAGCTCCGGGAATGTCGGTGGCCCCGCCGGGTGGCGTAAACGTGCCGTCGACAGTGCCAAGGGGGGTCGCCAGGCTGCTGTCCGAATAAAAGGTGGTCGTGAACTTCGTTGGATCGGTAGCGTCGAACTCGATCGTGAACGGCTTGCCGAAATACTGCGCGTTTGCATCGGTCACCGTGGCGCTTCCGGCGGCCATTGGATCGGTATTGGCAGCCGAGGGATCCGTAAGCTGCACGCTCGCCGCATACCCGGAGTTGGCCGGTTCGACGGAAAACTTGTCGCCAACCGCCGGCGCGCCCGAAAAGTCGACCTTGACGCCGCCGCCCAAATCCAGGCTGACCGTCCCGGACACGTAATCCACGGGAGCCGAGCTGCTTACCGTGGCGCCGCTGGCGTCCTTGACCTGGATTGCGTACTGCAGAACCGGCGGCGTATCGGACGAATTGGAGAATTCGATCTCGAACGCCTTGCCCACGTTGGCGCCCTGCGTGTCGGTCACGACCGGCTTGCCGATCAAGCCGGTGCCGGTATTGGCGGAACCGGCGCTGGTTACGTAATTGCGCGCACCCGTGCTGGCGCGCATGAAGATATCGCTGCCGATGTCGCTGCCGGATATCTGGCGGGTTTGGTCCGCCTGGATCAGGCGCTGGTTGGTGTCGCCGTTATAGGTGACCTTGCCGCCGGCATCGACCACGAAAGCGGGCTGCGAGCCCGAGTAGCCCGAGAACAGGTACTGGCCATTGCCGTCGGTGGCATTGGCCAGGCCCAGCAGGGTGTCCTTCGAGTTCTTCAGTACCGTGGACAGGGTGGCGCGGTCGGCGTCCGACATGGTGCCGTTGCCGGCCTCGATAAGGCGCGTCTTGATGTCCTGCAGTAGTGTCGTTACCGAGGACAGGGTGTTTTCCTCGGTTCCCAGATTGCCTTTCGCCACCTCGCGGTTATCGGCAAACCGCTGGTTCAGCGTTTGCGCCTGGCTGAGGTTGATGGCCTGCGCCGCCGCCAGGGGGTCGTCGGCGGGCGTGACCATGCGCTGGCCGCTGGCGACCTGCTGATACAGATGCATCAGGTCGGACTGCTGGGCATTGATGGAATTGAGCCCGGTCTGGAAAAACAGATTGGAACTGATACGCATGAGGCAACCTCAAAATAATCTGGCAAACAACGATCCGGCGAGCGGCGGTCCTGCAAATCCATCGAGCCGTCAGGTGGTCAGGCCCAGCAAGGTATCGAACAATGTCGCGCTGGTTTGAATAAGACGCGATGCCGCCTGGTACTGCTGGGTATAACGCTGAAGGTTGACGTACTCTTCGTCCAGGTTGACGCCCGAGACAGCTTGTTGGGCGGAATAGTTCTGCTGGATCAAGGTTGCCTGCGCCTTGGCCGAGGTGGCGTTTTGCTGGGTCTGCACCCCCACCTTGTTGACGATCTGCGAAAACGCGTCGTTAAGGCCCATGGTGCCGTTACCCAGGATTTTGTCCGTTTGCAGCTTGGCCATGGCCAGCGCGTTGCCGCCGTCGGCATCGCCCGTGGTCGTGGAGGCCGCCGCAATCGTGGCCGGATCGGTCAGATTCAGCGAAATGGACCCCGCCGCGTCGCGGGTGGGCTGCAGCGACCAGGAATCGCCGGCCTTGGGCGTGCCGCTAAGCTGTATTTGCACCCCGTCGAAATCGACGGGATTGCTGGTAAGGTCGGTATAGGTTTTTTGGGTTCCGTTCGGAACGGAAGTAACCTTGTACACGGAGCCGTCGAACTCGATCTTGTAGTCCTGCGACGTCAGCTTGTTGGGGTCGGAAAACGACGCCTGCAAGGTTGCCGAGCCCTGGTTGTCCGCCCCGACCAGCACGGTGGGACTGCCCAGCGTGAAAAACGCCGCGCCCTGCTTGCCGTTCTGGTCGTAGCCGGCCGTTTGCACCTGGTTGACCGAAATCGCCAGCCCCGTGGCCAGACGGCCCAGGTCGTTCTGAACGGAATCCAGCGTGCCGCTGCGATACGAAAGCAGGCCGCCCAGCGTGCCGCCCGTGATGCTGCTGTCGGACATTTCGACCAAGGTGGTGCGGCCCGTGCCGGTGGGGGCGGAATACGCCACCACGGTGCGCGAGGGGTCGTCCGCCGAGGGAACGGCCTGCAACGGGAAAACCGTGTCGCCGCCCAGCAGCACCTGGCCATTGCCGATGGTGAGGTTGACGTTGCCGTCCTGCTCGAACACCTTGACCCCAGCCAACTGGCTGAGCTCGGACACGGCCTGGTCGCGCTGGTCGAGCAAATCGTTGGGCGGCTGCCCCGAGCCGGATGCCTTGGCATTGACGATTTGCTGGTTCATGTCGCGGATGCGCTCGACATAGCTGTTGATTTGCGTAACGACCGTGGAAACCTGGGTATTGATGTTTTCCCGCTGCGAGTCCAGGAAGGCGTTGGCGTCGTTGATCTGGCCGACCAGGCTGGCGGCACGGCCCAGAAGGTCCTGGCGGGAGGCCGGGTCGGCCGGCGCCGAGGCCACCGCTTGGATGCCGTCGAAGAAGTTTTGCAGCGCGGGGGTAATACCCACGGTGCGGTCGGCGAACAGGTTGTTGACCTGGACGATTTCGTTGCCATAGGCGGTAATGGCGGCCCCCGTGCTTTGCGAGTTGACCAGTTGCCGGTACAGGAAATTGTCGTAGGCGCGCTGCACGCTGTCGGTTTGCACGCCGCGGCCGATGAAGCCGACCCCCGTGCTGGTCGCGCCCGCCGTCGACACCATGACCTGCTGGCGGTTATACCCTTCGGTAGCCGAGTTATTGATATTGTGGCCGGCGGTTTGCAGGCGGTTTTGCGCTACGTTTATGCCCGAGAGACCAAGATTGGCTAGATTCATCGATATTCCGTTGGTAACAGGATAAAACCGCTGTCTTACCCTGGGGGATGACCATTCAGTGCATTAACGGCATTTCGCCGGAATTGTTTAGCCTGGGAATACGGGTGGTTTGCACCGCCTGCCGCGCCCGAAAGCCGTGGCTCACGTTGCCAATTTATTGAAATATCCCATGATGCCGATCAGTTTTTCCGCATAGGCGGGGTCGGTCGCATAGCCGGCGTCCTGGATGCGCCGTGCCGCCTCCTGGGCGGAAGACGCCTTGGCAACGTCGCCGTAGCGCTCGCTGTTGCCGATGAGCTTGGCGTAGTCGGCAAACGATTCGGCATACGAGCTGTAGGCCCGGAACGGCTGGACGACCTTGCGCGCCACGCCGTTCTCGTATTCGGTCGTCGTAATGTTCACCACCTTGCCGGTCCAGCCGCCGGTTGCCTTGATGCCGAACAGGTTGTAGCTGTTGGTGCCGTCGTCGCCCTTGATTTCCCGTTTGCCCCAGCCCGATTCCAGCGCCGCCTGGCTCAGGATGAGCTCGGCCGGCACGCCGCTTTTGGCTGCCGCCGCCTTGGCGGCGGAACCCATGCGGTCGACGAAATTCTGGATGTGCGCCGGCGCGCCCTGCACCGCCGAAACCGCCGCCCCGACCAGGCCGCCCATCTGGCTTTGCGACAACATGTCGATCAGCGAGGAAATGGACGTGGCTTCTTCCTTGCGCCCGTCGCCGATTCGCGAACGCAAACCGGGAACGCGGGAAGGCGCCAGCTCGGGCAGGGACTTGGCGCGTGCCTCGATGGCGGCGGCGCCCTGCCCGTTCGACGCATTGCCCTGAATCTGCTGCAGCAAAGCCTGGGCCAGACCGATGCCGGGGTCGGACAGTTGCAAAGCGCTTTGCTCGTCGGACATGCTTTGCACCAGACGGGTCTGGTCGCTGTCGAGCAGGCCCTTCATGCCGGATGCCTGCCTGGCCTGCTTGAGCAACTGTTGGATGAACATCGCCTCGAATTGCTGGGCGACCTGCTTTTGGTCTTTTTCCGAGGCGTTGGCGCCGTTCTTCACGGCCAACCCCAATTGGCTCAAGCGCCTGAAATCGATGGCGGAGCCAAGATTGGCGTCGGCGGGCCTGGGCATGTAGTAAGTCATGGCGGCAATCCGTCTTAGATGATTTCCAGATCGGCGCGCAGGGCGCCGGCGCTTTTCAGCGTCTGCAGAATGGAAAGCAAGTCTTGCGGCGTGGCGCCCAACGCGTTCAGGGCCTTGACCACGTCGGCCAGATTGGCGCTGGTCGTGACCCGCTTGATCGTGCCTTGTTCCGAGCGCATTTCGATCTGCGTGTTCTGCGTCACCACGGTCTGGCCCTGGGTGAACGGCGTATCGGGCTGGCTGACTTGCTGTTGATTGTTGATGACCACCGACAAATTGCCGTAAGCCACTGCGGCTTCTTCGATTCTGACCGTGCGGTTCATGACCACCGAGCCGGTGCGGGCGTTGATGATGACCTTGGCGCTGGCGGGCGGCAGCTTGACTTCCACGTTTTCGACGCGAGACAGGAAGGCCGCCTGCTGGGCCGGATCGAGCGGACCGCGCAGCTGGATGACGCGCCCGTCCAGCGCCATTGCGGTATTGCCGCCCAGGGCACGGTTCAGCGCCACCACGACGTTCTGGGTCACGCTGAAATCGGTGGTGTTCATTTCCAGGTTGATCATGCCGTCGCGCGCATAGGTCGTCGGCACGTTGCGTTCGACGATGGCGCCATTGGAAATGATGCCGCCGTTCAACTGGTTGACCTGCACGCTGGAGCCGCCCGATTGCGCCCCCGCGCCGCCGACCAGCAGATTGCCTTGCGCCATGGCGTAGACCTGGCCGTTGGCGCCCTTGAGCGGAGTCATGAGCAGGGTGCCGCCGCGCAGGCTCTTGGCGTTGCCCATGGACGACACCACGACGTCCATGGTCTGGCCGGGCCGGGCAAAAGCCGGCAGCCGCGCCGTGACCATGACCGCCGCCACGTTCTTGACCTGCATATTGGTGCCCTGCGGCACCGTCACGCCAAGCTGCGACAGCATATTGGTCAGGCTCTGCTGGGTAAACGGCGTCTGGCGCACCTGGTCGCCGCTGCCGTCCAGGCCCACCACCAGCCCGTAGCCCACCAGTTGGTTGGCGCGCACACCCTGTATGGAAGCCAGATCCTTGACCCGATCGGCCCGCGCACTGAAACACAGGACGACGGCCAGCAGGCCCAAAGCAAAACGCAAAATCGTCAAAGCTACTATCCTCAGAATGGAGCGATGTTCAGGAAAAACCGCTGCAGCCAGCCCATGGTCTGGACCTCATCCATGGTGCCCTTGCTGCGGAACTCGATGCGGGCATCGGCCACCTGGGTCGAGAGCACCGTATTCGAGCCGGTGATCGAGCGCGGATCGACCACGCCAGAAAAACGTATGTACTCGCTGCCGCGATTGATGGCGATCTGCTTGTCGCCGGCAATCTGCAAATTGCCATTGCCCAGCACGCCCACCACCGTGGTCGTCAGGGTGCCCGAAAACGTATTGGCCGCGCTGCTCGAGCCCGTGCCCTTGGCGGAATTGGCGCCCGTTGCATCGAGATTCTGCTGCGAACCCAGCCAGGACGGCAGGAAATCGGGCACCGTCGTCAGGCCCAGCGACGCGCTGCTGTTGCGGTCCGTCTGCGTGGCCACGTTCTTGGCCGCATTGGTTTTTTCCTGGATCACGACGGTAACGATGTCGCCGACGTTGCGCGGCCGTCTGTCCTCGAACAACGGGTAGTTGCCATAGGCCGTAGGCTGGAAGATGGCGCCATTGGCTTCCGGCGCCACGGCGGTATGCTCCGGCGGGCGCGCCGTCAACGGCCCGGTGACCACCGGCTCGGGCGGAACCAGGGCGCAGCCCGACAGCACGGCCAGCGTCGCACACGACAATCCAAGCAAAAAACGTTTAAGCATGTTCTACAGTTGTGTCAGGCGGGCCAGCATCTGATCCGAGGTCGAAATGGCCTTGCTGTTCATTTCGTAGGCGCGCTGGGTGGTGATCATGTTGACCAGCTCTTCCGCCACGTTCACGTTCGACGTTTCCACGTAGTTCTGCATGACCAGGCCGGCGCCGTCCAGCCCGGGCTGGGCGAAGTTGGCCGGCCCCGAAGCGTCGGTTTCGATATAGAGGTTTTCACCGGCGCTTTGCAGGCCGGTGGGGTTGATGAAGGTGCTCAATTGCAATTGGCCGATCTGCACGTTCGTGCCGGTCGCGCCGGGCTGGGTCACCGACACCGTGCCGTCGCGGGCGATGGTCACGGTCAGCGCGTTGTCGGGAATATTGATGGGCGGCTGCACAGGATAGCCGCCGGCCGTCACCAACTGGCCGTTCTGATCCACCTGCATGCTGCCGTCGCGCGTATAGGCGAACGTGCCGTCGGGCATTTCCACCTGCAAAAATCCGCGCCCCTGGATCGCCACGTCGAGCTGGTTGCCGGTTTCCTTGAGATTGCCCTGGGTGTGGATGCGCTCGGTCGCCACCGTGCGCACCCCGGTACCCACCTGCAGGCCCGAAGGCAGCTGGTTGGCGGCGCCCACCTGGGCACCGGGCTGGCGCAGGGTTTGATACATCAGGTCTTCGAACACCGCGCGCGAACGCTTGAAGCCCGACGTGTTGACGTTGGCCAGGTTGTTGGAAATCACATCCATATTGGTCTGCTGCGACTCGAGACCGGTTTTGGCAATCCACAGAGAACGTATCATCGTTATTCCTCGTCGGCGCGGGCGGAGCCGCGCTCAAATCGTTATCAGCCGTTGCTCGACAAAATCGAGTTGGCCCTTTCGGCATTGGTGCTGGCAGTCTGGATGATCTGCATCTGCGCCTCGAACTGGCGCGCGTTGGCGATCATTCCCACCATGGTTTCGGCGGCGCCGACATTGCTCTTTTCCACGAAGCCCGAAACAATGTGCACGTTCGGATCTTCCCGCACCGGGCCGGCATTGGGATCCTGCATGCGAAACAGGCCGTCGTCGCCGCGCGCCAGGCTGGCGGCCGGCGGGTTGGAAAGCTTGAGCTGGCCAATCACTTGAATGTCGTTGGGCTTGTCGCCGGCGCCCAGCGCGGTGATCGTGCCGTCCGACGTGAACGTCACCGTGCCGCGGTCGGGAATCTCGATGGGCCCATTGTTGGCGCCCAGTATCGGCAAACCCTGCTGCGTCACCAACTGGCCCTGCGGATTCACCGCCAGCTCGCCGGCGCGCGTCAGCGCTTCGCCGGTTGGCGTTTGCACGCTGAACCAGCCCTCGCCGGTAATCGCCACGTCCAGGGCATTGCCCGTCTGGGCCATGGCGCCCTGCTCGAAATTGCTGCCCGGCGTAGAGGCCACCGTGCCGACCCGGGTCGGCAAGCCCTGATCGGCCACGATGGGAACGGAACGGTAGTTGGCCAGTTCGGCGCGAAAGCCCGTGGTGCTGACGTTGGCCATGTTGTTGCTGAGCACGGCCTGCTGTTCCAGCACGCGGGCGGCGCCGCCCGCTGCGGTATATACGATGCGATCCATGGCTCAGCGATCAGCGCATATTGATCAGGGACTGCACAACCTGATCCTGCGTCTTGATGGATTGAGCGTTGGCCTGGTAGGTGCGCTGGGCGATGATCATGTTCACCAGTTCCTGGCTGATGTCCACATTGGACTCTTCCACCGACTGGCCCTTGATGGTGGCCAGGCTGTTGGTGCCCGGACGGCCCACGATGGGCTGGCCCGAGGCCGAGGTTTCCACCCAGGCATTGCCACCCGCCGCCTGCAGGCCCTGCAGGTTGTTGAAGTTGGCCAATGCCACATAGCCTACCGCCTTGGTCTGGCCATTGGTGTAGTTGGCCACGATGGCGCCGTCGGTGCCTATGGTCATGCCGGCGTATTCGCCGGTGGCGTAGCCGTCCTGCGTAAAGCTGGGCGAGAAATCGCCGCCGAATTGCGTGGAGCCGGCATAGCTCACGGTTATGTTCATGTCGGCGGCGGGGGACGCCGCGCCGCCCAGGCCCGTGATCGTAAGCGTCGCCGTCTCGCCCGTCTTCAGGCGCCCCGCGCTGTCGAAGGTCAACTGCGTGCTGGCCGGCGTAATGTTGTCCGTCTTGCCGTCCACCGTGTAGTACATATCCCAGGTGCTATCCGTGCCCGTGGCTGTGCGCTTGACGAAATACTGCATGATCGAATGCGCATTGCCAAGCGAATCGTAAGCCGTAATGGGCAATGAATGGGTATAGCTATTGGGATCGGCAGGGCTGAACGGATGGCCGATATGCGCTTCCTCGTATGAAACAGCGCTTACGCTCGCCAACGACGAGGTTGGCTGACCACTGGTATCCACCTCGAAGTTGCCCGAAGCCGTCGTATAGGTTCCTGCGGGCGGGGCGGCAACTGCCGTACCCGTAGCATCGCACCACGAAATGCTCGTGCCATCGTCCCGATAATAATATGTAGTCGCTGTTGGTGCGGTGACAGCTATCTGCCCAAGCGTCTCAGGCACATCGGTTTCGTACACAAGCTCCGCATTCGCATCCAGGTTCGCCCGTGTCGTGACAGCGCCTGTAGCCTTGGGTTCGATATTGCCGATGGGCACCATGATAGGTGCCAGGTCGTTGCCGGTTACGCCAAAGCCGGTCAGGCGGTAGCCCTGGGCGTTGACGAGGTAGCTGTCCTTGTCGGCCAGGAACTGGCCGTTGCGGGTGTACATGACGTTGCCGCTGGTATCCACCACGCGGAACAGGCCGTTGGCGCCGTCGATGGCCATGTCGAATTCGTTGCCCGTGCTGCTGACCGTGCCGACCGTGAAGCGCTGGTTGACGCCCGTAAGCTGCACGCCCAGGCCGGCCTTGCTGGACGTGGCGTACACGTCGGCGAAGGTGGCCGTGGCCGACTTGAACCCGACCGTGCCCGAGTTGGCGATATTGTTGCCGATCACATCCAGTTGCTGCGAGGCGGCGTTCAAGCCGCTTAGACCCTGTCCAAAACCCATGATGACCTCGTATTCGTTAGTTCGTTGATTCGTTAGTTCGTTGATTCGTTGAATAGCCCGCTACATGATCTTGCGGATGTCGTACAGCGAGTGCACGCCGGCCAGGCCAAGATCCATCTGCAGGCCGCTGGAGGCGTACGACACGCTGGCCACCTTGCCGTAGGTCAGAGCCTGGGAGGAGACCTCGCCGCCGTCGGCGTCCGTGGCCTTTACCTGCAAGGTGTAGGCGCCGGCGGGAACCGTCGAGCCGGCGTCGTCCTTGCCGTCCCACGACAGCTGCAGCACGCCCGCGGGCTGGCTGTCCAGGTCGAAGGTGCGCACGACCTTGCCGGTGGCGTCCTGGATGGTCGCAACCACCTTGGCGGCCGGCGAAATGACATCGACGCCGAAAGGCGTGGCCTCGGTGGTGGTGACGCCATCGTTCGTCACGCTGCCCAGCGACACCTTCTCGCCAGGAAACAACACTTCCTTGCCGATGAGATTGGCCGCCTGCATGGACTGGGACAAATCCATCTGGCCCGACAGCGCCTGCAGCGTGGTGTTGAGCTGTGTAATGCCGTTCACGGTTTCCAACTGCGCCAACTGCGAGGTGACCTGGGCGTTGTCCATGGGATTCAAGGGATCCTGATTCTGCAGTTGAGTGACCAGCAATGTCATGAACTGATCCTGCGCCGCCGCGGTGCGCTGGGCCGTCGCCGCGGAGGCCTGGGCCAGCGCGTTGGCGGTGGTGGTACTGGTGTCGGTTGAATTGACTGCCACGAAAGGCTCCAAATTAATGAAAAAACGCCATGGGCGAAACGCCGTGGCGATGCGGGTTACTGCCCGATGGACAAGGTGCGGCTCATCAGGCTCTTTGCGGTGTTGATCACTTCCACGTTGGCCTGGTACGAACGCGAAGCGGAAATCATGTTCACGGTTTCCGCCACCATGTCCACATTGGGCATGGCCACGTAGCCGTTCTCGTCGGCCAGGGGATTCTTGGGGTCGTACTGCAGCTTGGCCGGCGCGTTGCTTTCCACCACGCTCGCCACGCGCACGCCGCCCACCGCCTGCGAATAGGCCTGGCCAGGCACGGGCGCCATCTGGAACACCACCTCGCGCGCCTTGTACGGCTGGCCGTCCGGCCCCACGACACTGTTGGCGTTGGCCATATTGCTGGCCGTGACGTTCATGCGCTGGGACTGCGCCGCAAGCGCCGAGCCTGCGATATCGAAAATGGTCATCGAAGACATGGCTTTCCTGGTTTATTGCTGCAATGCCGCCAGCATGGTTTTGATGCGCTGGGAAATAATGGTCAGGTCGGACTGGTAGCGCATGGTGTTGTCGGCGAACTGCACACGCTCGACGTCCATGTCCACGGTATTGCCGTCCAGGCTGGGCTGCAATGGCTGCCTGTACAACAGCTCGGCCGAATCGCTGGACGCCGCCGCACCCGGTATGTGACGCGGCGACGTCAGCGTCAATTTCGTATCCGCCAGGCGCATGCGCTCGGTCATGACGTCTTGCAGCGCCGACGAGAAATCGAAGTCGCGGGCCTTGTAATTGGGCGTGTCCGCGTTGGCGATGTTCGCGGCCAGCACCTCCTGGCGCTGCTGGCGCAGATTGATGGCGGTTTGAAAAAAACCCAGGTCTTCACCAATACGGTCTATCATGTGCGGTCTTGTATTCCATGCTCGGCCGGCGTCCTGCCCTACCGACCCGAAGTTCTGCAGCCATACGGCCGCAATCAGGTACGAGACATAGTAAGGGCGCACCTGCAAAGACAAACTACGAAATAAGCCAGCATTTCTCGGCCAATTCCCCCAATGCGTCCGCGGCGCCAGCTATAAAATGCTGGCATGATCAAGATTTACGCCGCCCTGCTTGCCGCAGCCGCCCTCTTCGGAACACAGGCGGCCCATGCCGCCGTCCCCGAAACACCCGCGCCAACGGCGCCGGCCGGCGCCCGCGCATCCGCAATCCCGGCCCCTGGCGCCGGCCAGCCGGCCTCGTACGAAGATCAAATACGCGCCTTCCTGCAGGAACAAGCCGCCGCCTACACCGGAACCCCCCAGATCGCCGTCGAGCCTGTCGACACCGAAAGGCTGGCACCCTGCGAACAGGCCGAAGTGTTCTTAAGGCCCGGATCCAGGCTGAGCTCGCGCCTGACCGTCGGCCTGCGCTGCCTGGCCCCGCAAACGTGGGTAACCTACGCTCAGGCGAACCTCAGCATCGACGGCAGCTATTACGTATCGGCTCGTCCCTTGAAGGCGGGCACCGTCATCACCCGCGACGATCTCAGCGAGCGTAGCGGCGACCTGCTGCTTCTGCCACGCGGCGTGCTGCGGGACGCGGATCGGTTGATAGGCAGCATTACCACCCAGCGCATCAACGCGGGTTCGGCCATCAAGGCCAGAGCCTTGCGCAGCGCCGGCTCCATCCAGCGCGGGCAAGCCGTGCGCCTCGAGGCGCGCGGGACTGGTTTTGTCGCCACCAGCGAGGGCAAGGCCATGCAAAGCGGCGAACCGGGCACGCAAATACAAGTGCGCGCCGGCTCGGGACACATGGTTACCGGCACCGTTCTGAATGCCCATACCGTGCTGGTTTTGATGTAATAAAATGCTTTATATGCGTCAAAGTGCACCAAATTCGCGGTTTACGCTAAAGTTTCGGGGTTCCGCGTCGTTACAACCACCATACCAACCGCAATACACTCGCGCGCCATCGTCCGGAGTTCCATTTTGAAGATCTCGTCTTCCGTTAAAAACGCAGCCCTCAACACCGTGACCGCTACCCGTAGCGGCATCGGTGGCGCGCCGGCCAACATATCCAGCAACGGAAAAGACTCTGTGGATCTCAGCGCCACCGCCCGCAATCTGGCCAGCCTGCAAAACGGCGAAAACGATGTCAATATCGACCGCGTCCGCGAAATCAGCGATGCCATCGCCGCGGGCAAGCTCAAGGTGGATCCGGGCCGCATCGCCGACTCGCTGCTGGCCAGCGTGCGCGAACTCCTGAAATAACCCTTTTCCGCGCACACCATGTCCATCCACGCACTACACGCCAGCCTGCAGCACGAAACCGTGCTGGTCGATCAATTCATCGCCGCCCTCGAAGCCGAAGCCGAAAATCTGCTTGCGCCCGGCGGCAACGATGCGCTCAACGAATCCACCCGCATCAAGAGCGAGCTGGCGGAACAGCTGAGTCTGGCGGGCCAGGCTCGCGACGCCCTGCTGGCGGAAATGGGCCACGGCGAAGGAAAGGCCGGCCTGGAGGCCGCGGCCCAGAACCACCCCGAAACGCGGGCGCTCGTTGCTGCCCTCTTCGAGCGGGCTGAACGCGCCCGGCAATTGAATGCCTCGAATGGCTACATTATTGAAACCTACCTGAAGTACAACCAGCAAGCGCTTGACACCCTGCGCAGCCTGGCCGGCATCGGCAACCTGTACGACGCCAGCGGGCGCGCCCGGAACACCAGCGCCCAGACCCGGGGCATCCGCGCCGGCTGAGCCCCGGCCGAAGCGCATCGACCCGCAACCCAAGGGCCAGCCTGAAGCGCGGGCCGTCCCCCGGCTTTCGGCTCAAACGCTTATCCCGCCGCAGTCCTAGGCCGTCATTTCCTTCAGCGTAAACAGCTTCATCATCATCGACGCCGCCACGGGCGCCGTCAGCGCGGTCTTGCCGGCCAAAGCCTGCAGGACGCGGCGCACTTGCTCCGCCGCCTCGTCCTGCATGGCCTGCCAGACGGCGAGACCCGACTGCGAGGCAAGCAGCGCGCGGCCAAGCTCGGGCTGCCGGCTTTCGGCCAGCAATTGCCAGAAACGCGCCGCATAACGCCACGCCGCCTTGGACTCGGACTGTGCCACCAGCCACAAGGCCAGCTTCTCGGCGGGCTCCGCGCCCTGGAGAACGTTGCTCAAGCCATATAGCGTCTTCAGTGGCTCGCCATCCCGGCGCTTGACGATGCGCACAACGACCAGGCGCGCTGGCAGAGGGCTGACCTGGCGCGCCGTCAGCGCCACGTCGGCCTGACCCACCCAGACAATGACGTCCTGCAGCGCCAGCCCGCATACCTGCGCAAGATTGGCGGCCGCTCCCGCCATGGCCAGGGGTCGGTAGTCCAGGACCTTGGCCAATGCACCGGCCGTCGTCGAGCAGGAGTCCGCGTCGACGACACGGGTCGAAGCCGGACACTGCACCAGCCAGGAGGCATTCGCCGCCGACAGGCTGCGCCACAAACCCTGCGAGCCGCCCTCGAACATATGCACCACTGGCGTCGAGGCATGCTCTTGAAGAAACTGAACCTGCTGGCGCAGGACATCACCCGGCGCGGGGGCCGCCAGGGCCGATGCGCCGTCGGACGACTGCCAGCCCTGGGGAAAAGCGATCTGCTGCCAGGGCGATACCAGCGCCTTGCCAAATCCATCCAGCAGGAACGTCGCGCGCAGACGGCCCGCAGCGCCCGATGCCGACTTCAAGGCGACCTGGTCGTGAATGGCCAGCATGGACCCCTGGCCCGCCCGGACTTGCGCGGCGCGCAGCAAATGGCCGGCATGCGGATCGATGGCCGCCGGCGCCTCCTGCGACACATGGCCCTGCCATAAATCGTAGGCTTCGGCGCATGCCGCCGCCTCATCCAGATAAACGCAGGCTTGCTTCAAATCGTCAGGCGACAATGGCGCATCCGCGCCAACGGCGGAAAGCAAACCCGGCAGCAATTTCCGCCGCCGCGTTTCAGCCGCCGCTCCGGCGGAGGCATCTTCGGGCGCCTTGGCCAAAGCCATCAGCGCCGCGAAATCGGCCTCGGTGGGCGCATACAAGGCCTGCGACGCGGGCTGCTGCGTCAAGGCGCGATCCACGAGCTCGCGCCCATCGAGGAACAGCAGGTTCTCCGGCACCTTCTGGCCGTTCGACACATAGCAGATCGGCAACTGGTAGCGGATGGATGTATCGAGCGCGGCGCCCAGGCGCGGGGCCTCGTCGATCTTGGTGATGATGCATCCGCGCAGCGGGCTGCCGCCATCGTTCGAATACGTGCGGGCGACTTCGTCCAGCGTATCGCCGTGGCTGGATGCGTTCAGCACCAGCAGGCGGCTGACGCTGCGCCCCGCCCGGGCCAGCATGGCCGCCTGGTCCGAGACATGGCGATCGCGCTGGCTGATGCCCACGTTGTCGATAAGAATGAGCTGGTCGGGGGCAATCCCCGCCACGATGCGCTTGAGTTCATCGGCGTCCTGCACCACGTGCACGGGAACCCGCATGATACCGCCGTAGATTTTCAACTGTTCATGCGCGCCGATGCGATAGGTGTCGGTCGTAAGCAGCACAATCTTGCCGGAGCCGAAACGCTTCACGCAACGGGCCGCCAGCTTGGCGATGGTGGTGGTCTTGCCGACGCCCGTCGGACCCACCAGCGCCACCACCGCTCCCGGCTGCAGCAGGCTTTCCTCGCTTTCCAGCACGGGCAGATGCGTTTTCAGTTCGTTGCCGGCCCATTGCCACGCCGCCTTGGCCGGCAGTTCGTCCGGCAGGCGCTTGAGCATGGCGCGCAATAGCGCCGTGCTGAACCCCAGGCCCAGCAAGCTCTGGAACAGCGAGGCCGCCTGCGGCGCCTTGCGCAGATGATTGCCCCAGAGCATTTCGTCCATGCGCGCTTCGAGCGCGCCGCGCATGGCGCCGATGGCGTCCACCACGTCGGCGCCCTGGGCCGCGGGAGGCTGGCGCGGACTGCTTGGCGCGCGCGGAAGACTGGGCGCCGCCGGCAAGGGAGGCCGGGGCGCGGCGGGTGGCTGCGCCGCCTCCGTGGATTGCGCCACCGACGTCTGGTCGGTGGCCAGGATTTCCACCCCGCCGTTGACCCTGCGGTTCGATACGATCATGGCGTCCGGCCCCAGCGCCATACGCACCTGGCGCATGGCTTCACGGT
>Ga0180219_1000192_pt1 | contig 65103 bp, 63 predicted proteins | sample eDN3rd30CBELigMG_FD_151338 | JGI IMG/M metagenome (GOLD analysis project Ga0180219, IMG submission 151338) | Enriched Miracle-Growth compost microbial communities from Emeryville, California, USA - eDNA 3rd pass 30_C BE-Lig MG (version 2)... ...
CGGGGCCTCCATGTACGCGAGCACATGCTCACGCTTCTGCTGCGTCGAGAACGACCTCGACACAACCGTCGCAACTGTCATCGCGAACCTCCTCAAGAATGGTTCACAAACAGACTGCCACCCAGGGGGTCGCACGTCTTCTCGCGAGGTCGCACGTCTTCTCGCGAGGTCGCACGTCTTCTCGCGAGGTCGCACGCTTTCTCGCGAGATCTGGTGCGACCTCGCGAGATCTGGTGCGACCTCGCGAGATCTGGTGCGACCTCGGCGCCGCGGGCTCAGACGCCGGCGCGGCGCGCGCCCTCGCCCAGGGCCTCGAGCTTCGCCCACGCGATGTCGGGGTGCACGCGGCCGCCGAGGCCGCAGTCCGTCGAGGCGATGACCCGCTCCGGCCCCACGATCGAGACGAACCGTCCGATGCGCTCGGCGACGAGGTCGGGGTGCTCGACGACGTTGGTGGCGTGGCTGACGACACCCGGGACCAGCACGAGGTCAGCCGGCACCGCGGCATCCCGCCACACCGACCACTCGTGCTCGTGGCGCACGTTGCCCGCCTCGAACGAGATCGATCCGACGTTCGCCTGCAGCACGACCGGCAGGATGTGCCGCAGCTCGATGTCGGTGGTGTGCGGCCCGTGCCACGAGCCCCAGCACAGGTGCAGCCGCACCTGCTCGCGGGGCAGCCCCTCGATCGCCCGGTTGAGCGCGTCGATGCGGATCTTCGTGAACGCCTGATAGTCCTCCACCGAGGGCTCGGGGTTGATCTGGTCCCAGTTCTCGGCCAGCGACGGGTCGTCGATCTGCAGCACGAGCCCGGCGTCGGTGATGGCCTTGTACTCCTCGCGCAGCGCGTCGGCCCAAGCGTCGATGTGCGCCTGCTCGGTGGCATAGTGCGTGTTCACGACACGCGCGGCGCTGCCCGGCGAGATCGCCGTGAGGAAGCCCTGCTCGCCCGGCTGCAGCGCGGCCTTCAGATGACGGATGTCGGCGGCCACGGCATCCTGCCCCCGATAGGAGATGGCACCCGTCGTGGTGGGGAATGCCGTCGCGATGTGCCCCTGCGGCACCGTCTCGGCGTCGTGGTACACGGCGGGGAACCGCTGCCGGTCGCGCCGGTCGACGAACGAGGTGAGGCGGATGCTGCCGGGCTCCGACCGCACGGCGCGCTGCCCGGCGAGGTCTTGCCCCGCCTCGGGCGCGGCGATGATCGGGTTGACGTCGGTGAGCGAGAGTCCCGTCACGCGCTGGAACGAGTACGACCGCCACGCGCCGTAGTCGACGGCGCTCGACATCGCCTTGCCGAACTCGCCGTCGCCGACGAGCGTGATGCCCGCCGCGCGCTGCCGGGCGACGACATCGGCGACGGCGGCGGTCACGAGGTCGTCGAACGCGGGAGTAGTCTTCAGCGTGAACCCGTCGTCGGCGAGCTCGCGCGCGCCGTTCGCGTCGATGAGCGCCTGCGTGCGGGGAAGGCTCCCCGCGGTGGTGGTCGCGATCTGTGCCATGGTGCGCCTCTCGTCGTCGAAGAACGGTTCGCTCGCGAGCCTAATCGGCGGGTGGATGCCGCGGCCCGCGCATGTCGCCTCGTGACGGCGCGTGCGGCTCGGACGGCGATCGAGCCCTCGCCCGGGCTAATGACGACCGTGGGCCACGGGCACCGCAAGGAAGCCGATCGCCTGCTTGATGAGCAGGTCGTCGTCCAGGATGCGCTGACGGTCCACGGCGGGGAGGAAGGCCGACTCGGGCAGTCGTTCGTGCAGGGCGAGCGCCTGCGGGGCGTCCGGCTCGTCGATGATCAGCACCGGGGCGTGCAGCTGCGCGGGATCCAGACGCACGCCCGGGCTTGGAGCGAGCACGTCGACGTGCGCGTGGGAGCACAGGATGCCGATGCTCACCTCCGCATCCGTCATCTCCTGCGGTGTGATCCCCGTCGGCGTGAGCGAACCGGTCTCGTCGAGGTCGACTCCCGACGGATGCCACAGCACCACGCGGCGCACCCGTGCATCGTTGAGCGCGAGCAGGAGCGCGGGCGCCGCGCCCGTCCCTTCCGCCACCACGTCCACGGCCGGGGCCTGCACGTCGTCGACGGCGGCGGCCAGGGACTGCGCCAGGGCGAGATCGGGGTCGTGTCCCAGCGCGTGCGCCGAGTCGATCGTGCGGAGGTAATGCTCCTCGACGGTCGCCGACGAGCGGTGCGTGGACTGCAGCGCGGCCGTGAACCGCCGCCACACGTGCGCCGTCTCGATCAGGAAGCCCTGGTGCATGAGCACGAGGGGACCGGTGCCCGGCTCGGTGTGCAGGCGAGCGGCGCGCAGGGGAGCGAGCGCGGGCGACCATGGCCGGGGCGGGTCGATCAGCGGCATTGCTGCCCCCTATCATGGAGTCGATCACGGAGGGATCGGATCGGGAACGGTTCGGTCTCAGAGACGAAGATACGCCCTTATGGTTGTTCTGATCGGCTTCATGGGTGCCGGCAAATCCACGGTCGGCCGCATTGTCGCCGACCTGCTGGGGGTGCCCTTCGTCGACAGCGATGTGCTGATCGAACGCCGCGAGGGGCGATCCATTCGCGAGATGTTCGATCTCCACGGCGAGCCGTACTTCCGCCAGATCGAGCGCACCGTCGTGGCCGAGCTGCTCGAAGACCGCACCGCCGTCGTCGCGCTCGGGGGCGGGGCGGCGCTCGATCCCGAGATCGGTCGGATGCTGGCCTCGCACACCGTCGTCTACCTCGAGGTGCCGTACGACCAGGCCATGGAGCGGATCAACGGCGACGCGTTCCGGCCGCTCCTGCAGACCTCGGGGGTGCGGCAGGTCTATGAGCGCAGGCTCCCCGTCTACGAGTCCCTGGCGACCATCCGGATCGACACGGGCGGACGCCGGGCCGACGACATCGCGGTCGAGGTCGTCCGGGCGATGGTGCCGCCGCCCGTGCTGCCCGAGGTGTCCAGCCTGCTCGTCTCCACGGTCGGCGGCACGTACTTCGCACACTCGGGGCCGCGACTGATTCCCGAGACCGCTCGGCTGATACCCGGAATCGGGGATGCCGAGCACATCGTCCTCGTGACGGCCCGTGTCGACGAGACCATCGCCGAGACGGTCGCGGAGCAGCTCGGGCGTGACCGCGTCCTGATGCTCCCGGTCGACGACGGAGAGGCGGGCAAGACCTTCGAGGTCATCGCCGACATCGCCCAGCGGATGGCCGAGAGGGCGGTGCACCGCAGCGACATCGTCGTCGGGATCGGCGGCGAGGCCGTCTGCGAGATCGCCGGACTCGTGGCGTCGCTTTTCAACCGGGGGATGCCGCTGGCCCTGGTCCCGACGACGCTCGTCGCGCAGGCCGACTCGGCGCTCGGCGGCAAGAACGCCATCAGCCTGCCGCAGGGACGCAATCTCATCGGCACCATCCATCAGCCCGTCGCCGTCGTCGCGGACACCGATGTCGCCGCCCGCGCGGACCAGCGCGGGTACAGCGCCGGACTGGCGGAGATCGCGAAGCACGCCCTCCTGGACGGCGCCGCGGCCGTGGAACGGGTCATGGCGCTGGCGCCGCGCCTTCGTGAGCGCGAGCAGCAGGCCGTCGCCGAGGCGGTCGCGGCCAGTCAGGAGTTCAAGGCGGCGATCGTCGGCCGCGACGAGCGCGAGACGGGCGAGCGCACCTACCTGAACTACGGCCACACCTTCGGGCATGCGATCGAATGGCTGCTCGGACTCGATGCGAGCGTCGAGGGCACCCCCATCGCCGTCGGGATGATGGCGGCGGCGCACCTCGCCCGTGTGCAGGGGCGTCTCACGGATGCGGATGTCGACACGCACCGTCGTCTGCTGCACGCCCTCGGCCTGCCGATCGCCGCACGTATCGACGTCGATCGGCTGCAGAGCGCCTGGACACGAGACAAGAAGTACGACCACGGCGTGCGCCTCGTGCTGCTGGACGGCATCGGGGCCCCCGCCCGCGGCTGCACGGCCACGCGCGAGGAGCTCGCCGCGGCGCTCGACGCGCTCGCAGCCCACTGACGTCGACCTCGTTCCTGCCGTACGACCCCCGCTTCCCGGCGCGTACCGGCGTTAGTCGAACGTGAGCACACTGTGTTTACGAACCGGTGATCAATAGTTCTTGACGGATAATCAGGGCCGCTTTATGTTCGATGAGAGAACGCTCGTTCGTATAGCGGGCACTCCGGAACTGAGGCGGTGCGGGTCAGCAGCGTTGCCGCCTCCCCGACACGAAGAGGTGCAAGATGGTTCAACGTCGAATCAAGAGGACCGTGGTCCTGCTTGCCGGCGCCGCGGCAATGGGCATGCTGTTGGCCGGGTGCTCCGCACCCGGTGCGAACAAGGGTGCCAAGGCCAGCGACTCCAGCGGTCCGATCAAGATCGCCATCGTCGATGCGCAGAGCGGTCAGCTGAGCTCGCTGGGCGACTGGGAGGCCAAGGGCGCCAAGATGGCGTTCGACGAGCAGAACGCGGCGGGCGGCATCGACGGGAGGCAGATCTCCTATACGGTCTACGACGACCAGGGCGACCCGACGACCAGCACGAACCTGGCGAACAAACTGGCCAGCGACGGCAACATCGCGATGATCGGAACGGCCGAGAGCGCCGACTCCCTTGCGATGGCGCCCATCATGGCGCAGAACAAGATCCCGATGATCACGTCGGGGCAGTCGCCCCAGCTGGGCGAGCTGCACAACTCCTTCGTCTTCCTGAACAGCCCGTCCAGCACCGCGTACGACGTGACGCTGGCGAAGTACCTGGTCTCGGAGAAGGGATATAAGGACATCGCGATGATCACCAACAACGGCGCCTACGGTGCGGGCGAGCGCGACGCGTTCAAGGCCGCGCTGAAGGACCTCGGCGTCACGCCGCTCGCCGATCAGGTGGTCACCCCCGACCAGAAGGACTTCAGCTCGGCGTTGACGTCGATCCGCGGGAAGAGCCCCAAGGTGCTCTTCATCGGCGCGGAAGAGGTGGAGACCGGTCTGATCGTCAAGCAGGCCCGCCAGCTCGGGATGGATGCGGTCATCGCCGGAGGCGCGCCCGCAGGCACTCCCGTCTATGTCAAGACCGCCGGCGTGGACAACGCTGCGGGCACGATCGTGAGCACGCCGTACCTCGGCAACGACACGAACGACCAGACGAAGAAGTTCGCCGCCGCCTACAAGGCGAAGTACAACGAGACGGCCGAGCTGCACGGTGCGAAGGCATACGACGGCGCCAAGATCCTCATCCAGGCGCTGGAGAACTCCAAGGTCGCGACGGGGCAGGACCTCACTGATGCGATCCGTGCCGTCAAGTACGACGGACTCGTCGGCCACTTCGACTTCGACGCCAACGGCATCGGCGTCCACGAGACGCAGATCGGCGAGATCGACAAGGACGGCAACCTCGTCCCCGTGAACGGTTGATCCGTTCGGGTGGGGCGCAGCAGCGCCCCACCCACCCCCCAAACATCCGCTCTCCCGCGCCGAGCATCGTCGCTCGCAGGCGCGGGGAACCCGGGAGGTCACCATGCAGTTCGTACTGCAGACACTCGTCGGGGGCATCGGGCTCGGCGCCATCTATGTGCTGGTGGCGCTCGGCTTCTCCCTCGTCTACCGCACGATGGGCCTGGTCAACTTCGCCCACGGCGACATCCTCATGGTCGGCGCCTACCTCGCCGCGACGTTCTTCATCTCCGCGAAGATCCCGTTCTGGGTCGCGATGATCATCGCGATCGTCGCGACGGCCGTCATCGGCCTCGTCATCGAGCGGATCCTGCGACCGCTCGAGAACAAGGACTTCGATCTGATGCTCATCGGCACCATCGGATTCGGGATCATGCTCGAAGGCGTCGCGATCCTCATCTGGGGGACGACCGGTGAAGCGGTCCCCACCCCCATCGGCGGCGCACCCTTCGAGCTGTTCGGCATCTTCATCAAGCGCTACGAGCTCGTCGTCGTCATCGTCGCGGCGCTCGCCTCGCTGGTGCTGTGGCTGTTCCTCGACCGCACGAAGCAGGGCATCGCGATGCAGGCGGTGGCCATCAATCACGAGGAGGCCACCTCCCTCGGCATCAACGTCGGCCGCAGCAACGCGATAGCGTTCGCCATCGGCTCCGGCCTGGCCGCGCTCGCCGGCGGGCTGGCGGGACCCATCCTCTACGTGAGTCCGACCTTCGGCTCGAGTCTCGGGATCATGGGCTTCTCGGCCGCGATCCTCGGCGGCTTCGGCAACATCAAGGGCGCGATCGTGGGCGGCCTGCTCTTCGGCGTCCTCTACGCATTCGCATCCGGTCTGTCGCAAGGCTATGCAGATCTCGTGGCGTTCGTCGCGTTCGCATTGATCGTGATCATCCGTCCCACGGGGATCTTCGGAGAGAGCACGGTGAACCGCGCATGATTCTCAAGAAAGCGGCGACGCTCGGCATCCCGCTCGTCGTCCTCTTCGTCCTCGCACTCGTCTTCCCCTACCTGGTCGACCCGTACACGATCCACGTCAGCAACGTCGCCATGCTGTTCGGCCTGCTGGCCATCGGACTGTTCCTGTCGATGGGCATCGCCGGGCAGTTCGACCTCGCCCAGGTGGCGTTCCTCGGCGTCGGCGCCTATACGTCGGCGGTCCTGACGCTGCATGCCGGCTGGAACTTCTGGCCGGCGGCCCTGGCGGGCGTCGTGGTCTCGATCCTCGTGTCGCTCCTGGTGGGCATCCCGGCGCTGCGGGTGCAATCGCACTATCTCGCGATCGTCACCCTGGGGCTGTCGCTCGCGTTCACGAGTCTGATCGTGAACCTCCCGATCACGGGTCAGGCCGAAGGGCTCAGCGGCATCCCCGCACCGGTGTTCTTCGGCATCGACCTCGCCGACGACTACCTGTTCTACTACTTCGGTCTCGCGCTGCTCATCCTCGGCATCGCCTTCGCGGCGTTCATCGTCCACACCCGACTCGGTCGGCGCATGCGGGCGATGCGCGACGACTTCCTCGCGGCAGCGGCGATGGGCACACGCGTTCCCGTGCTGCGGATGATCGCGTTCGCCTTCGGCGGGCTGTACGGCGGCGTCGCCGGTGCGGCGTATGCGGGTCTGATCCGATTCATCGCGCCCGAGTCGTTCAGCCTCGCGAACATGTTCCTGCTGCTGGCGATGGTGATCATCGGCGGGCGGCACAGCCTGCCCGGTGTCGTGATCGGTGCGGTCGGACTCATCTTCGTCAGGTCATGGCTCGCCGACTTCTCGATCTACGCGCAGCTCGGCTACGGCGCCCTGGTCGTCATCTTCGTCGTGTTCCTGCCGACGGGCATCGCCGGGATCCCGGCGCGGCTCGTGCAGATCTGGCGGAGCAGGCGCATCAAGGAGTCCGCCGGCGGAATGGCGGTCGCGCCCTACGAGGCCTTCGCCGTCGACCTGCCGGGCGCCGTGCTCTCACCGGCCGAAGATGCGCCGGTCGTCCTGCAGGCCACCGACGTCGTCAAGTCGTTCAAGGGCCTGAAGGCTCTCGCGGGTGTGTCCCTGACGGTGCGAGAGGGTGAGATCCGCGGGCTCGTGGGTCCGAACGGGTCGGGAAAGACGACCCTGTTCAACGTGCTCAGCGGCATCCACCCGCCGACGTCGGGATCCGTGGAGATCTTCGGGGAGCGGTCCACGACGACCCCCTCGTACCGGCTCTCGCTCCGGGGAGTCGCCCGCACATTCCAGAACCTGCGACTGTTCCCGCTGATGTCCGTGCGCGAGAACGTCATGATGGGCGTGGACCGCACCAAGAGCAGGTGGAGCTGGCGATACATCGTCCGTCCGCTGTCGGTGGTGCGGGCCGATGCCCGGATGCGGCAGGAAGCCGACGAGATCCTGGAACGCTACGGGCTGCTGACCCTCGCGGAGGCGAAGCCGTCAGAGCTGTCGTACGGCGCGCAGCGCCGGGTGGAGATCGCCAGGGCGATGGCGACCAGGCCCCGCCTGCTCCTGCTGGACGAGCCCGCCGCCGGACTCAACGGCGACGAGGTCAATCAGCTCAAGGCGATCGTCAACGACATCCGCGCGACGGGTGTGACGGTGATCATCATCGAGCACAACATGGGCCTGGTCATGTCGATGTGCGATCGGGTCACCGTGCTCTCCACGGGCAGGGTCATCGCCGACGGCCTGCCCGAAGAGGTGGGCCAGTCTCCCGAGGTCATCGAGGCCTACCTCGGCGACGACGCGAAGCTGGAGAAGGAGATGCTCGACGCCAGCGGCGAGCAGACGGAAGGAACGGTGCGATGAGTGACGCATTCACAGCTGCGCATCGGCTGACATCGACCTCGGGCCACGCCCCGGCGAAGCTCGTCGTGGAGGGGCTGCAGGTGAACTACGGCGGTGTCGCCGCGGTGCGGGGCGTGAGCTTCGCCGTCGACATCGGGCAGGCGGTCGGGATCATCGGCGCGAACGGCGCGGGCAAGACGTCGACGCTGAAGGCGGTCCTCGGGCTGGTCGGGCGGCGCTCCGACAGGCTCGCCTACGGGTCGACGGACCTCGCCCGGGTGCACGCGCGGAAGATCGTCCGTGAAGGCATCGGCTACGTGCCGGAGGGGCGCCATGTCTTCGGTGGGCTCAGCGTCGAGAAGAACCTGCTGCTGGGGGCCTACATCCAGCGCTGGAACGCCGAGACGCGTGCGCAGCTCGCGGAGATCTATGAGATCTTCCCCGTGCTCGGCGAGATGCGCTCGCGGCTCGCCGGAGCGCTGTCGGGCGGGCAGCAGCAGATGCTCGCCATCGGCCGCGCGCTGATGTCGAAGCCGCAGCTGCTCGTGCTCGACGAGCCCTCGATGGGACTCTCGCCGAAACTCGTCGACGAGGTCCTGGCCGTCGTGCAGCGGCTGAACGGCGCAGGCATGGGGATCCTCCTGGTCGAGCAGAACGCGAAGCTGACGTTCGAGGCGACGACGTACTGCTACGTCATGGAGAACGGGCGCATCGAGATCGAGGGCTCCGCCGATGATCTGCGGGTCGACCCCCGCGTCCGCAAGATCTACCTGGGCATCTGAACGGAGCGGCGCGAATGGGACGGACGATGGCGGCGGAGCCGGAGGCGGAGCATCGGCACGGGCGATTCCTCGTCGGGCTCATCGGGCGGGGGATAGGACCCTCGCTCTCGCCCCCGCTGCACACGGCGGAAGCGCGGGCGCTCGGCTTCGAGTACGAGTATCGTCTCCACGACCTCGACGCGCTCGGCCTGCCGGCGGAGAGCGTCGGGGACGTGCTCGACGACCTCCGCGCCGCCGGGTACTCGGCCGTGAACATCACCTATCCGTGCAAACAGCTCGTGATGGCGCATCTCGATGAGATCGATCCGGACGCCGCACGACTGGGCGCCGTGAACCTCGTCGTGATCCGGGACGGCCGGTACATCGGCTACAACACCGACTGGGTGGGCTTCCGCGACGGCGTGATGGACGGCCTCTCCGGCCGCTCCGTCGATGACGTCGTGCAGTACGGGGGCGGTGGTGCCGGGTCGGCGTCCGCGTATGCGCTGCTGTCCTCAGGCACACGCCACCTCACACTGGTCGACATCGAGCCCCAGCGGGTCGAAGACCTCGCCGAACGGCTGCGCGGGTCGTTCCCCGACCGTCGCGTCGAGACCGCGGGTGCCGACGCCGCGGCGGCGTTCCTCGCCGCCGCGGACGGTGCGGTCAACGCGACGCCCGTCGGCATGGCCGCCCACCCCGGGACGCCGTTCGATGTCGCGGACCTCGCCGACACGGCGTGGGTCGCCGACGTCGTCTACTTCCCGATCGACACGGAGCTCCTCGTCGCGGCACGCGCCCGCGGCCTGACGACGCTGGACGGCGGACGCATGAACGTCGGCCAGGCGGTGGCGGGGATGCACCTGATCACCGGGGTCCGTCCCGATCCCCGCCGGATGCGCGCGCACTTCCTCGAGCTCGTCGAGGCGCGTGCCCACTCCGCGGCGCAGTGACCACTCCTCACCACGACGATCGACAGGGAGACGACGATGACACGGATCATGGTGCTGAACGGCCCGAACCTCAATCTGCTGGGACTGCGCGAGCCCCATCTGTACGGGACGGACACGCTCGACGATGTGCAGCGCCTGTGCACCTCGGTCGCCGGTGAACTCGGCGTCGAGATCGAGTTCCATCAGAGCAACCATGAGGGCGAGATCGTCGACCTCATCCAGCGCGCCCGCACCGAGGCGGACGGCATCGTGCTGAACCCGGCGGGGTTCACCTCGACCTCGATCGCGATCCTCGACGCGCTGCTGGCGGCAGAACGGCCCGTGGTGGAGGTGCACGTCACCAACATCCACCGGCGCGAGGAGTTCCGTCACCACTCGTACGTCTCGAAGGCGGCGACGGCCGTCATCATGGGCGCGGGCATCCAGGGGTACGAGTTCGCGCTCCGTCACCTCGCCGCGCTGACGGGCTCCTGACTCCGTCAGACCGCGACGACGCTCCCCGTCTGGGCGGAGGCGGTCACAGCCTCGACGATCTCGAGGTCCCTGGCGCCCTCGCGTGCATCGACGAGCGGCGCAGCCAGGCCGGCCGCCACCTCCCCCAGGTGCCGCAACTGCACGACGTAGGGGTCCTCGAAGACGACCTGCTCCCGATCGGCGTGCTGCGGCGTCGTCCACTCCGCGGGCCCGTCATGCTCCCAGACGTGGAGATCGGGCAGTGTCAGAGCGGCCCTCTCGCCGCCGATCCGGTGCGAATCGACATCGTGCACAGGGAAGCGTGGGGAGTCGCCCGCCGTCAGGTCCCAGCTCCACGGTCCGGTCGCGGCGTCCGAGACGACGAGACCGGCCAGCGCCCCTTCCGCGAACGAGAGCGCGATGGCGCCCGTGTCTTCGACGTCGAAGCCCCGTGTCGCCGACGACGCGAGGGCCGAGACCTGCGAGATCTCGCCGACGAGGTGCCGGAGGAGGTCCACCTCGTGGATGAGGTTGATGAGGAACGGACCGCCGGTGCCGTGCTCCCGGCGCCATGCGACGTCGAAGTAGTCGGAGGGCTTGCGCAGGAATGCCGTCGCACTGACGGCCACGATGCGGCCGAGACGCCCGGACGCGATCATCTCCTTCGCCCGCCGGACGACCGGATGATGGCGACGGTGGTGGCCCACGAGCACCGGGACACCTCGTGCCTCCGACGCCGCCACGAGCGCCTGTGCTTCGGCCGATGTCGTCGCGATGGGCTTCTCCACGAGGGTGGGGATGCCGGCGGCGACGGCATCCAGCGCCATCGGGACGTGCAGGTCGTTCGGCGTCGCGATGATGACGGCGTCCACCCCGCCCGTGGCGAGCAGCTCGTGGTGATCGCGATACACCGGTGCACCGAACTCTTCGGCGAGGGCTGCTCCGGACGGGAACGGGTCGGCCACGCCGGCCAGCTCGAACCCGGGCGTGCTCGCGATCGCCTGCGCGTGTGTGCGCCCGATGACCCCGGCGCCGATCAGTCCGATGCGCGTCATGACGCCGCCCGGTCGGCGGCGGCCGCGGCACCGGCGAGGAAGGCGCGGGTGATCGCGGAGCCGATCGTCGCACCTCCGCCGGGGTAGTTGTTCCGGAAGACCCCCGCGCTGGCGTTGCCGGCCGCGTAGAGGCCGCCGATCGGCGCGTCGTCCCACCCGAGCACACGGCCTTCGTCGTCGGTGCGCAGGCCTCCGGAGGTGCCGAGCACGCCGGGGTGCAGGGGCACGGCGGCGTACGGCGGTTCCGTCAGAGGCGCCAAGCAGGGGTTGGGGGCATGCGACGCATCGCCGAGGAACCGGTCCTCCGGCGTGCCGCCCCGTCCGAACACGGGGTCGTGGCCCTGCGCGGCATCCCCGTTGAACCGGTCGACGGTCGCCGTCAGCCCGTCGACGTCGATCCCGCACGCCGCGGCCAGCTCCTCGATCGAGTCCGCCGTGACCGCCCAGTCGGGTGCGGCACCGGGACCGGAACCGGCGATCGGATACTTCTGCGCGAACGCGTGGTCGAAGACGAGCCAGGCGGGGATGTTGCGCGGCCGGCCGGTCGCGGGATCCGTGTCGCCGAACATGCGGCACGTGTCGTGATAGGCGAGCGCCTCGTTGACGAATCGCTCACCGGCGGCGTTGACCACGATCGAACCGGGGAGGGTCATCTCGACGTTCGCCATGCGTCCCGACGGCTTGCCGTCGTAGCTCTGGGCGGGCGGCGTGATGACGGGAACACCCCAGATCGCGGTCATGTCCGCGACGGACGCGCCCGCTGCCATCGCCAGCTCCAGTCCGTCGCCCTCGTTCGACGGCGCGCTGATGGGCGTCACCGGGAAGGCGAGGAAGGCCGTGCGCAGGCGCGGGTTCCACTCGAAGCCGCCCGTCGCGACCACGACGCTGTGCGCGTGCACGGTCACATCGTCGAAGGCGACGTCCCATCCGTCATCGCGGGGCTTCAGGCCCGTCGCTCGTGCGCCGGCGATGATCGGGATGCCGCGGTCCAGTGCCGAGGCGACGAGAGCACCGACCAGGGCGCCACCCATCGTGCGCACCCCTCGGACCGTGCGGTCGGACAGGAGCCGGGGATCGGGCGCGCGCCCGTTGAGGTCGTCGCGTTCGGCCATCGACAGGGGCGGGAAGTAGGACGACGGCCGCAGCATCTGCGCGAGTCCCGGGAACGCGGAGGGGTCGAAGGCGTCGTTGTCGAGGCTGCGCCCGCCCTGCGCCGCACCCGGCCACTCACCGCGATAGTCGGGTCGTGCCAGTGGCGTCAGCCGCACACGGGTGCGGGTGACGAGGTAGTCGACGGCATCGCGCGCCGTCTGCACATAGCCGGTGATCGCCGCGTCGTCCATGACGTGGCCCGCCGAGGCCGACAGATAGGCGATCGCGCGATCCGGCGAGTCGGAGAACCCTCGCGCGCCGGCCAGCTCCGTCGCCGGCGCCCACATCACTCCGCCTCCGGCGCTCGTCGTCCCCCCGAGCAGCTCGGCCTTCTCAGCGACGCACACCGCCGCGCCGGCATCGGCGGCGCGGACGGCGGCGACGAGCCCGGCCGCGCCGGAGCCGAGCACCAGAACATCCACGGACGCGGGCAGGTGCTCCGTTCCTGTGGGGATCGGACCGGTCATTGCGCCGCACCTCCCTCCGGAGAGACGCGGATCACGATCTTCCCGGTCGGCACCGACCGGTCCGCCATCGTCCGGAACGCGGTCTCGAGCTCCTCGATCCCGAAGCGATGGGTGATCAGGGTCTCCGCCTCCTGTGGGTGACGGCCCAGCAGCGCGAGGGCATCCGGGATGAGTCCGCGGCTGTTGCGACTGCCGAAGAGCTCGATCTCCTTGTCGGTGAGGTCCTTGACCGTGATCGAGGCCTGCGCGCTGGAGATGCCGACCTGCACGATGCGGCCCGCGGGTGCGATCAGCCGGATGGCGTTCTGCAGGGAGGCGGGCGCTCCGGTCGCCTCGATGATGATGCGCGGCCCGGCGCCGCAGGTCAGCTCCGCAAGTGTCTGCTCCTGTGCGGCATCCGGGAACCGCGGGCCGACCGCGAAGGCGGCATCGGCGCCGAAGCTCTGCGCCGATGCGGCCCGTGCGGCGTCGATGTCGGCCGCGACGACGGTGACACCGAGATCGGTCAGCGCGACGGAGGCGAGGAGGCCGATGGGTCCGCACCCCAGAACGAGTGCGACGTCGCCGGGGCGGGGCTCGGCGCGCGTCACCGCCTCCATGGCGATCGATGTGGGCTCGGCCAGCGCCGCCACGTCGCTCGTCATCCCTTCTGGGACGCGGTGCAGCCGGGGAGAGGGGATGCTGAGGAACTCGGTGAGTCCTCCATCGCCGTAGCAGCCGAGCACCGAGAGGCTCGGGCAGACGTTCGCGTGGCCGGTGCGGCATGCGGGGCATGCGCCGCACGACGTGAGGGGGTCGACGACGACGCGGGTGCCGGCGGGGAGATCGGCGTCGGGGTCGGGGTCCACGACGGTGCCGCAGATCTCGTGGCCCTGGACGATCGGGAGGTCGGTGGCGTAGTCGTCCTGGAAGATGTGCAGATCGGTGCCGCACAGGCTGACGGCGTCGACGCGGATGAGGCATTCACCGGTTCTCCGTTGCGGCATGGCGACGTGTTCGAACGACAGCGTCTCCTTCTCGACCGTGCGTGCGGCCAGCGCGGTGCTCATCCCTGCGCCGTTCGAGGGTCGAAGACGACCCGCCACTCGGCGATGTCGCGGCGGGCGATCAACCCGTTCGCGAAGAACGGGTCCTGGTCCATCCGCGCCTCCAGGGCGGCACGGTCGGCCTCCTCCAGGATGAGGGTCGCGCGGGGAGGATCGTCGACCAGGGGGCCGCTCATGTACAGGACTCCCTCATCGTGCAGCCGTGTGAGGAACGCGACGTGGTCGGGACGATGCACGTTGCGGCTCTCCTCGCTGTCGTCTGCGTACTGATAGATGACGACGAACGTCGACATGAGTCCTGCCTCCTGGTCTGTCTCCCCGGTCCGTCGCCTCGTCGATGAGACGCCCACTGGTGGGGGTCCTTTCCAGTATTGATCGAAACTGTGTAAACAGAACGATGAAATTGATCATTGATTCTGCTTGTTAGCATCTCAATACCGCACTACCGTGGCCGCATGTCACACGTGTCGTTTTCGTTCAGCGGGATGCATGTCGTCGTCACGGGAGGGGCGGGCGGAATCGGGCGCGCCGTGGTCCGCCTGTTCGCCGAGTCGGGCGCGGAGGTCGTGGTGTGGGATGTCGCGCCGGCGGACGACGAGCACGCGACAGCGGTGCTGCGGGTGGACGTCACCGACGAGGGCTCGGTGCACGAGGCGCTGACCGCCACGAACGAGATGATGGGACGGATCGACGTCCTGGTGTCATGCGCCGGCGTGACGGGGCCGGTCGCATCCGCCTGGGAGTACGACGTCGAGCAGTGGCGCCGCGTCGTCGACCTCGACCTGACCGGGGCGTTCGTGACGGCCAAGGCGGTCATCCCGGGAATGCGCGAGCGCGGCGCGGGGCGCGTGATCACGATCGCGTCCATCGCCGGGAAAGAGGCCACTCCGGGGATCGCCGCCTACGTCGCGGCCAAGCACGGCGTCGTGGGCATGACGAAGGTGCTGGCCCGCGAACTCGTCGGGTCGGGTGTGACGGTGAACGCGGTCGCGCCCGTCATGGTGGAGACCGACCTGTTCGCGCAGCTCACGCCGGAGTTCATCGAGAAGACCCGCGCGCTGATTCCGATGGGACGGTTCCTCCGCGCGGACGAGGTCGCCGCGACGGTCGCGTGGATCGCGAGCGATCAGTGCGCGTTCACGACCGGGGCGGTGTTCGATCTGTCGGGCGGACGCGCCGACTACTGAGGGGCGCGTACATCGTCGCCGCGGACGGGGGAGTGGGTCGTCAGCGGGGCGCCGCGTGCTGCGTCGGTGTCGGCAGGATGCGTTCGGCGAGCTCGAGCACCGCGTCGAGGGCGGCCGTGTGGTCCTCGGTCATCCACGCGATCCCGTGGTACATGTAGACCTCCTGATCGTTCAACGGGACCCAGTGGACACCGCGCGGGAGGATCGATTCGAGATCTTTTGCGACGATGCTCACGCCCATCCCGGCGGCGACGAACGTGAGCAGCATGTACGGATCCGAGATCTCCTGGACCACGCGCGGGCGGAACCCGGCGGCGGTGCAGCAGCGCATGAGGGCCTCGGCCATGGCCGACGACCCGTCGGTCGGCATGCAGAGGAAGTCGTCCTCGGCGAGTTGGCTCACGCTGATCGAGGGCTCGTGGGCGAGGGGATGGTCCTCGGGCACGACGGCGCCCATCTCCATCGCGGAGATGAGCCGCGATGAGACGACGGACTGCGATCCGACCGGGAGGCCGACGAAGGCGAGGTCGATCGTGCCGTTGCGCAGTCGCGTGACCCCCTCCCCGGTGTTCACACGACTGATGAGCTCCAGCTCGATGTCGGGGAGCTCGCGGCGGATGGCGCGCGCCAGCGCGGGCAGCGTCAGGTGGTTGAACGCGCCGGAGAACGCGATGCGCACGGTTCCGCGCACACGGCCGGATGCCGCCTGGGCCGCGGCCGTGGCCAGCGACACGTCGCGCAGCACCCGATAGGCCATCGGCAGCAGCGCGGTGCCGGCGGCCGTGAGCGACACGCTTCGCGTGTTCCGGTCGAACAGGGGGACGCCGATGCTCGTCTCGAGCCGCCGAATGGTCTGGCTCAGCGGTGACTGCGCCATGTGAAGCCGCTGCGCGGCGCGTCCGAAGTGCAGTTCCTCGGCCACGGCGACGAATGCCTCGAGCCAGCGTGCTTCCACAGTGCCCCTAACCGTCTGCGTCGTGTGCGGCGTCCAGGGCGGCGACATACCCGAAGGTCATCCCCGCACCGACCTGGCATCCAGCCCCAGGGTACTCGGCCCCCATCGGCGAATCCGCGTCATTTCCCGCAGCGTACAGTCCCGCAACGGGTTTCCCGTCGCCGTCGAGGACGCGCGCATGCACGTCGGTCTTCAAACCGAGGGCGGTGCCCAGCGGGGTCGGGACGACCGCAAGCGCATAGAACGGGCCGGTCCGGATCGGGCCCAGGTTCCCGTTCGGCTGATGCCGGGGGTCGCCGTACTGCCGGCCGAACGTCGTCGTGCCCTTGCCAAACTCTTCGTCGACGCCCGATGCAGCCGCATGGTTGGCCGTGCGCACGGTCGTCTCGAGCCCTTCCGGATCGACACCGATCCGTGCGGCGAGCTCGCGGATGGTCCGCCCGCGGTAGAGGTAACCGTCGCGGATGTACTTCGTCAGGAACGGCCGTGACGTGTGCGGGCGGATCATCCCCAGCCCGTACGCGTGCAGCGTGGCGGCGTCGAGGACCAGCCATGCGGGCACGGTCTCGTCGTCGGTGTTCGCCCGGTACATGGCCCGCACGAACCGGTCGTACGACACCGATTCGTCGACGAAGCGGCGGCCGGATCGGCCGACAGCGACGATGCCGGGCTTCGCGCGGTCCCAGATGTGCGGGAACACCATCAGCGAGCCGTCACGGCGACGTCCGATCGAGCTCGGGAACCAGAGCGCGTTGTCACCATGGTCGGGGCCGAGCACGCCGCCCGCCTGCATGCCGAGCGACAGGGTGTCGCCGGTCGCGCCTTCGGCGGCCCGCGTGAACTGGGGGGTGGGGTGGGGCAGGTGCTCCTTCCGCCATGCGGCGCTTGCCGAGAATCCGCCGCCGGCCAGCACGACGCCCCGCCGGGCCGCGATCCGCACCTCGCGGCCGTGCGAGCCGACGACGGCTCCGACCACCCGGCCGCCGTCGAGGATGAGCTCTTTCGCCGTGCTCGAGAACGACACGTGCCCGCCGTGCTGTTTCAGCGTGTGGAAGAGATGGGCGACGAGCGCGTTCCCCATCGCCAGACGCGTCCCACGCGGGTGGCTGAGGCGGTCCACGAACCAGCGGACCCCGAGGCGAAGGGCCAGCCAGGCGGCGCGCGGCGATCCGCGGAACAGCTCGAGCAGCGTGTTGACCTCGGCGCGACGGACCATGAGGGTGCCGCCGAAGAGCGCGAATTCGGGGACGGGCCAGCGCACGCGGCGGAAGTCCTCGTCGCCGAGCAGGCGCCCGTCGAACGTCTCGGGCTCGAGGGCGCGGCCGATGCCGGCGCCCTCGACCTCGGGGTGGTAGTCGACGACGGTCCGTGAGTGCCAGAAGCGCACTCCGAGGTCGTCGAAGAAGTCGATCATCTCGGGCCCGCGATCCAGGTACGCCTCGCGCAGCTCACGCGGCGCCTTGTCGCCGACGATCAGGTCGAGATACCGGAGTGCGGCGTCGTGCTCGCCGGTCTGGCCTTCGGCACGCTGGTGGCGGTGCCCCGGAATCCAGCACGTGCCCGCCGAATACGCGGTCGTTCCGCCCAGGTACTCGGTCTTCTCCAGCACGAGGACGTCGAGGCCCCGAGCCGCCGCCGTCGTCGCGGCGGACAGCCCGGCCGCACCGGACCCGAGCACGAGCAGGTCGACGGTCTTGTCCCAGTCGGTCTCAGGCATCACGATCGCCTTCCGCGTTCGACGCGGCCGCGTCCGTGCGGTCGAGGAGCTCTCGTGCGGCCCGGACGTTGCGTGCCGCGAACTCGGTCGCGGAGAGGGTCTCGCGCAGGTGCTCGTTCGGAACCTCGAGGCTCACCGGCACATCGGCGGGAACGGCCGCGAGCAGCTCGGCCAGCGGCAGCTCGCCCTCCCCGACGAGAAGCCTGTGGCGCCGCGCCTCGTAGCGCCGCGCGTCGTCATCGTCGGCGCCGAGCTCTGCCGGCGCGTCGCACAGCTGCACCACGGGGACGAGATCGGCCTCGAGCGCGGCGACGTCATCGATGCTCGATCCGCTGCGCTGGATGTGCAGAGGATCGAGCATGAGGGCCGCTCCCGCGGCGCGGGCGATGGCGGCGGCTTCGGCGACGGTGGCGACGGATTGATAGGAGATGGCCTCGAGGGCGGGGCGGATGCCGAACCCCGCGGCCTCCTCGCAGAGCCGGCCGAGCGTGTCGATCAGCCGTGAGCGATCGGGGTCGGCGCCCGCGACGGTGAACACGCTCGCAGAGAGCAGTGCGCCGGACTCGAGCGCCCCGCGCCAGTCATCCGGCGTCGTCCGTGCGGTGATCGGGAGGAACTCGATGTCACGCACGGTCACCTCGCTGTCGCGCAGGCGGGAGAGCGTCTCATGCAGCGCCGGGGAGTGCGGGTGCATGTCGGCGATCTCCTCGTCCGGAGTGACGCGGTGCACGCGCAGGCCGACGAAGTCGAGGCCGACGGCGGCGGCGACGTCGACGACTTCGGGAGGCGTCAGCGGCAGCAGCGTGAGATGTGCAATGCCGAGCTGTCTGGTCATCAGTGCCCTCCTCGGGCTGTTTCGGCGAGTTCGCGGCCTGCGACGAACCCGAAGGTGAGAGCGGGGCCGATGTTGACGCCGCCGGCGGGATAATGGCCGCCGAAGACGTTGGCCTGGTCCGCGCCGACCGCATACAGGCCGTCGACCGGCCGCCCCGCGGCATCCAGCACCCGCGCATGGTCGTCGGCGGCCAGGCCGGCGAAGGTGCCGAACGAGCCCGGCCGCACCTGGACGGCGTAGTACGGCGCCTTGCTCAGCGGCGCGAGCGAGGGATTCGGCGTGCAGCCCGGGTCGCCGCCATAGCGGTTGAAGGGTGTCGCACCGCGCCCGAAGTCATCATCGGCGCCCCTGCGTGCGGCCGCGTTGAAGCGGGCGACCTCATCGACGAGGGCATCGGGATCGATGCCGCACTTGCGCGCGAGGGCCGCCAGCGAGCGTGCTCGCACGAGGTAGCCGCTGCGCAGGTAGGGGAACAGCGGCACCGGCCTCGGCTTGGCCATGCCGAGGGGGAAGCGTCGCACGAACCGCGCGTCCCCGATCTGCCACGAGCGCACCGGCTCGCCGTCGGGCGCCGCCTCGAACATGGCGGTGACGTAGTCGAAGTAGCCGTTGGCCTCGTTGACGAACCGCCGGCCGGTGCTCACGACCCCGATGCTGCCCGGCTTGGCGCGATCCATGATGTGCGGGAAGACCCCGACACGGCCGCTGCGGTAGGGCACTAGCGACACCGGGCACCACGCGCCGGCCGAGGCGCGCTGGGTGAGGACGCCCCCGACGCTCTCGCCGAGCGAGATGCCGCTCCCGTCGGCCGTCGTCGGCGCCAGCGTCCAGTGCTCGGCTCCGGTCGGCGTGCGGGGGAATCGTTCGCTTCGCCGGGCGACGTCGTTGGGGAAGCCGCCGGCCGCGAGGACGACGCCCGCGCGGGCGGTGAACGCGCGGGTGCCCGTGGGGGTGCGGGCGACGACGCCCGTGACACGCCCGTCTTCGTCGGTCAGCAGGCGCTGGGCGGGTGACGAGACGCTCACGCGGACGCCGGCGTCCTCCGCCGACTGGAGCAGGCGCCCGATGAGCGCGGTCCCGTTGACCAGCTGCATCCCGCGCCTGTAGAGGATGAGATCGAACACGTGGAGCGCCACGCGCCACGTCGCGTGCCAGAGCCCCTTCAGATCTCCGCGTGCGGCCGCGAGGAACCCCCCGAGATCGGGGCCGGCCATGATGCCCATGCCGAGGAAGGAGGTCTCATAGAGCTGGCGGCGCAGGAGGGAGCGCACTGCCCTGCTCAGCCGCCGCGCGTTGATGGGCTTCGCCCCCGCAGAGCGGTTGCCCGTGCCGGCGTGCGGCAGGTCTCCGTAGATGTCCTTGATCTGCGATCCGGGGACGAAGCGGAGCGCCGTGCGGGTGTGGAAGAACTCGATCATCTCGGGGGCGGCACGGAGGAACGCGTCGACGCGTTCCTCGTCATAGTCGTCGCCGACGGCCGCGCGCACATACTCCTTCACGTCCTCGATCGGCTCGTCGACACCCTCGGCCTTCGCGAGCATCGACCGGGGCGCCCACAGCCACCCGCCCGACCACGCGGTCGCCCCGCCGCACACCTCGGCGGCCTCGAGCACGAGCACGGTGGCGCCGCCGTGGGCTGCGCGGACGGCCGCTGACAGCCCTCCCGCTCCGGCGCCGACGACGATGACGTCGAAGGCGTCGTCCGTTATCGGGTCCGTCAGCGTCGACATGAATTACCTCCATTGGTCCATCGCACGGCGCCGGCACACACACTATGTTGAATATAGATATAAATGCCGATCGACCGTGTTGTCTGAACGCTATATCGTCATTCCTGTCTGCGCAAGGGCGACGTTCTTCCTCTCGGCGGTGTGCGGAGGTAGAATGTCCGTAATGCGCACGAGCGTTCGCAGTACGAACATCAGTCCGGCGAGACGCACGGTGCAGCTCACTGAGGAGGACCCGTGATCGACAAGACCGTGGCGGATGTCGCATCCGCCGTGGCCGGAATCCCCGATGGCGCGACCGTCATGATCGGGGGGTTCGGCCGCGCTGGCCAGCCCGTCGAACTCATTGACGCGCTCATCGAGTCCGGTGCGAAAGACCTGACCATCGTCAACAACAACGCGGGCAACGGTGATGTCGGGCTCGCGGCGCTGCTGGCCCGCAAGCGCGTGCGCAAGATCATCTGCTCGTTCCCGCGGCAGGTCGACTCATGGGTCTTCGACGGCCTCTACCGCGCCGGCGAGATCGAGCTCGAGCTCGTTCCGCAGGGCAATCTCGCCGAGCGCATTCGCGCCGCCGGCGCCGGCATCGGGGGCTTCTACTCTCCGACGGGCGTGGGCACGCAGTTGGCCGAGGGCAAGGAGCACCGCACCATCGACGGTCGTGACTATGTGCTCGAGTACCCGATCCGCGCCGACTTCGCCCTCGTCAGCGCCCGCAAGGCCGACCGCTGGGGCAACCTCGTCTATCGCGAGACGGCCCGCAACTTCGGGCCGATCATGGCGTCGGCGGCGTCGGTCACCATCGTCCAGGTCGACGAGATCGTGCCGCTGGGTGAGCTCGACCCCGAGGCCGTGGTCACCCCCGGCATCTTCGTGGACCGCGTCGTCGCCGTGGGCGAGCGCCGCTGGCTGCAGGGCGGCGCATTCGTGGGCGGCGTCGACCTCGAAGGCAATCCCCGTGAAGACGCCGAGCAGGAGGCCGCACGATGACCACCATCTCCCGCAATGATCTCGCCGCGCGCATCGCCGCCGACATCCCCGAGGGCTCGTACGTCAACCTCGGCATCGGGGCGCCGACCCTCGTCGCGAACTACCTGCCCGACGATCAGGAGATCATCCTGCACACCGAGAACGGCATGCTGGGCATGGGCGGTGCGCCCGAGCCGGGGCGCGTCGATCCTGATCTCATCAACGCCGGCAAGCAGGCCGTCACCGCGCTCCCCGGCGCCGCCTACTTCCACCACGCCGACTCGTTCGGCATGATGCGGGGCGGGCACCTCGACGTGTGCGTGCTCGGTGCGTTCCAGGTGTCGCAGACCGGCGACCTCGCCAACTGGTCGACCGGAGCGCCCGGGGCGATCCCCGCGGTCGGCGGGGCCATGGACCTCGCGATCGGCGCGAAGAGCGTCTACGTGATGACCGACCTGCTCACCAAGAAGGGCGATTCGAAGCTCGTCGCCGCGTGCACCTATCCGCTCACCGGCGTCGGCTGCGTCACCCGCGTGTACACCGACCACGCGGTGTTCGACGTCACGCCCGACGGCTTCGCCGTCCGTGAGGCGTTCGGTGACACCACCGTCGCCGAGCTGGAGCAGCTCACCGGGCTTACCCTGATCGATGCGACGGGGGATGCCGCGGCATCCACCCCCACGAAGGAGTGATCATGACCGCAAGCTATGTCTATGACGCCGTGCGCACGCCGTTCGGCCGCGCGGGAGGAGCGCTGTCGGGCATCCGGCCCGATGACCTCGCCGCGGTCGTGATGAAGGCGATCGTCGAGCGGACGGGGGTGGATGCCGCGCAGATCGACGACGTGATCTTCGGCGACGCCAACCAGGCGGGGGAGGACAACCGCAACGTCGCGCGCATGGGGGCGCTGCTCGCGGGGTTCCCGACGAGTGTGACCGGTGTGACCGTCAACCGGCTGTGCGCGTCGTCGCTCGAGGCGGTCGTGCAGGGGTCGCGGGCGATCGAGGCCGGCGACGCTCGGTTCGTGCTCGCCGGCGGTGTCGAGTCGATGAGCCGGGCGCCGTTCATCGTCGAGAAGTCGGCGAAGCCGTGGCCCGCCACCGGCAACCAGACGATGTGGAACACCTCGATCGGCTGGCGCATGATCAACAAGGCACTGCCGGCCGAGTGGACGATCTCGAACGGGCAGTCGGCCGAGAAGGTCGCCCGGCAGGTCGGGCTCACGCGCGCGCAGCAGGACGCCTTCGCGCTGCGCTCGCATCAGCTGGCGGCCAAGGCCTGGACCGACGGCGTGTACGATCGCGAGATCGTGCAGGTGCCCGGCGCCGAGCTGGCGCGCGACGAGGGCATCCGCGACGACACGTCGCTGGAGAAGCTCGGAAAGCTGCGCGCCCTGTTCGCGAGCGATGACGCCGGGACCGTCACGGCCGGCAACTCGTCGTCGATCAACGACGGGGCCTCGGCGGTGCTGCTCGGTGCGGAGGGCGCTCTCGACGTCGAGCCGCTGGCGCGCATCACCGGGCGCGGGGCCCACGGTGTGGACCCCGACGTCTTCCCGCTGGCGCCCATCGAGGCCGCGAACAAGGCACTCGCGCGCGCCGGCCGCACCTGGGCCGACGTCGACGTCGTCGAGCTCAACGAGGCGTTCGCGTCGCAGTCGCTCGCCGACATCAAGGGCTGGCCCGACCTCGATCCCGAGAAGGTGAACATCCACGGCGGGGCGCTCGCGATCGGCCATCCGCTCGGCGCCTCCGGCGGGCGCATCGTGGGCCACGCGGCCCACGAGCTCGCGCGCCGCGGCGGTGGGGTCGCGGTCGCCGCGATCTGCATCGGCGTCGGTCAGGGCCTGGCCGTGGTGCTCGAGCGGTAGAACGGTAGAACACGCCAGTCCACCACGGTAGAATGAGCTCATGAGTCTGAACATCAAGAACGAGCGCACGCACGCGCTGGTCCGTGAGCTCGCCGAGCGCACGGGGATGAGTCAGACGAGCGCGGTGGAGGATGCCGTGCGCCGACGCCTCGCTGAGTTGGGCGCGCCGACGGGTGCAGCGCGCAGGCCGGACTTCTCGCCTGAGGAGGTGGCGCGCCGGCGGGCGGCGGTGCACAGGATCCTCGAGGAGTTCTGGGCGGACACCACCCCCGAGCAGAGAGCAAGCCTCGCCACTGCTGAGGACGATCTCTATGACGACCTCGGGCTTCCGAAGTGATCGTCGACTCGTCCGCTCTTGTGGCGTTGCTTCAGGGAGAAGGTCTCGCTCCCGTCATAGAAGAACTGCTCGTCGAGCACGAATCATCCATGTCCGCGGCCACTCTTGTCGAGGTGCGTGCCGTGGTCGGGTCGCGGCTCGGCGAGTCAGGGCTGCGTCGGCTCGACGCGGTGCTGCGGCGATTCGCGACCGAGATCGTCGCATTCGACGCCGATCAGGCCGGCGTCGCGAGCATGGCATACCGCCGCTTCGGCCGCGGCTCACGGCATCCGGCCAAGCTCAACCTTGGCGACTCGTACAGCTACGCCCTCGCCTACGTCGAGGACGAGCCCCTGCTGTACGCCGGCGACGACTTCTCGCACACCGACATCCGCTCCGCTCTCGAGGAGTACGCCGAATGACCGACCAGGCCTCGCCCGACTTCGTCCAGTCCCTCGCGCGCGGGCTGGCGGTGATCCGCGCGTTCGACGCCGACCATGCGAGCCTCTCGCTCAGCGAGGTCGCCACCCGCACCGACATTCCGCGTGCGGCGGCGCGGCGCTTCCTGCGCACGCTCGAGACGCTCGGCTACGTGCGCAGCGACGGCCGCGCGTTCTCGCTCACCCCGCACGTCCTCGAGCTGGGCTTCAGCTATCTGTCGGGGCTGTCGCTGCCCGAGGTCGTCCAGCCGCACCTCGAGCGGCTCTCGCACCGGGTCGACGAGTCGGTGTCGTCGGCGGTGCTCGACGGCACCGACATCGTCTACGTCGCCCGCGTGCACACGCGCCGCATCATGAGCGTGCGCATCACGATCGGCACCCGTTTCCCCGCGCACGCCACGAGCATGGGCCGGGTGCTGCTGGCGGGGATGGGGGATGCCGCGCGCGACGCGGCGGTCGCGGCATCCACCGATCTGCACCTCACGGAGAAGACCCTCACCGGCGCCGCCCTGGCGGCTGAGCTCGATCGCGTGCGCGCCCAGGGCTGGGCGATGGTCGATGGCGAGCTTGAGCCCGGGCTGCGTTCGGTCGCCGCGCCCGTGCACGACCGCTCGGGTGCCGTCATCGCGGCGCTGAACGTCTCGACGAGCACCACCCGGGTCAGTGAAGAGCGCGTGCGCGACGAGTACCTGCCCGCGCTGCTCGAGACGGCCGGTGCCGTCGACGCCGAGCTGCGGCTGGTGTGACCTGTTGAACATCTGTTGAACTCGGCTTAGGCTTCACCTATGCCCAGCACGATCGGATTCCGGCCCACGGCAGAGGACGCCCGCATCCTCCGCGAGGCGGCGCGGCCCGGCGAGGCGACGTCCGACACGCTGCGGCGCGCTCTGCGGCTGCTCGATCACGAGCGGTGGCTGGAGGACTTCCGAATGGATGCCGCGGCCCTGGCCGACGAGGACGTGAACGCAGAGCCGGAGGCCTGGTGATCCGAGGTGCCGTCTACCGCATCGACCTCGGGCAGGCACGTGGCCACGAGCAGCGAGGACGGCGTCTCGGTGTGGTCGTGTCACCGTCGAGATCGCCCCTGACGGTTGTCACCGTGGTTCCGACGTCGACCTCGGCCGGCCGGGCGATCCATCGCCCGGAGATGGAGCTCGCCGGGCGGCGCACGGTGCTGCTCGTGGATCAGATCCGGTCGATCGACGTGGACTTCGTATCCGACGATCCCGTCGATTTCCTCACCCGCGAGCAGCTCACCGAGCTCGAGGGCGCACTCGCGCACTACCTCGGCATCCACGAGCTGTGGGGCGTCTGAGGTCCCACGCCGTCGACGCCGAGCTGCGCCTCGTGTGTGGGACGGTGGCGCCCAGCCTCTGATTGCACCACTTCATTCACATAGAGAGGCGTGAGCAGAGGCTGGTGGAGCCCGTGCAACAGCTTGAAAACGCGGGCGTGCTGCAGGCGATCGGACCGTAACGGCGCAATCGCGTCTGGATCGCCCAGGATGTCGTCGATGCGTTGGATGCATTCGCAGCGCGCCGGGCAGCGACGCTGAGGGCCGTTGTCCCGCGACGGCCCTCCATCGGAACGACCCATCCGCCCCATTCGCGCTCCGTATCATCCCTCGCGCGAGGACGCCGTCCGTCGATATCAAGGGAGGCGTACGCGTCTCACCGGAGGCGCGCGGAGCGAAGGAGTGATGGATGGCCCTGATTTCGAGTGCCCTCGTCGTCGGAGGAGGGATCGCGGGACTCGCCGCCGCGATCGCTCTCGAGCAGATCGGCGTCCATGTCGACGTCGTCGAGCTCGGTGAGCGCTTCGGCGCGGTCGGTGCGGGGATGGGGATCGCGGGGCGCGCGCCCGACGCTTTGGCCGAGCTGGGCATCTACGAAGAGGTCGCCGCGACCGGGCAGCCGGGCCTCGGCGCGCCCGGCATGTACGACATCGCCGGCCGGCTGACCAGTGCGCTGCCGCCCGCGCCGCCGGAGGGGCAGGGCCGCGGTCCGATCGGCGCCTATCGGCCGGCCATCGCCGAGATCCTTGTGCGGCGCGCCCGCGCGGCCGGCGCCCATCTGCGCACAGGGCTGACGGTCGATGCGATCGACGAGATGCCCGACGGAGTGACGGTCACGCTCTCCGGCGGCGAGGTCCGGCGCTACGACATCCTCATCGGGGCGGACGGCGCGTATTCCCGGATCCGCTCGCTGGTCTTCCCCGATGCACCCGCGCCGGAGTACGCCGGGCAGATGAGCATCCGCTGGCTGGCCGACGGTGATCCGATCGAACCGGAGGGCTGGTACGTGGCCGGCGCGCCCGGCCGGATGGCCTTCTACTACCAGCCGTATCCCCGCAAGCTGTACGTGCCCTTCGTCGTGAACATGCCGCGCACCCATCTGTCATCCGAGGATGCGTACGAGCTCGTGCGCGACTTCATGGCCCAGTACACGGCGCCGGCGATCGTCGAGCTGCGCTCTCGACTCACGCCCGGCGATGAGATCATCCCGCGCCCGTTCGACTGGCTGCTGTTGAAGGAGTGGTCGCGCGGCCATGTGCTCCTCATCGGTGACGCCGCGCACGCGACCACCGCTCACCTGGGCATGGGTGGGGGGATGGCGCTGGAGGACGGCGTCGTCCTGGCGCGCTGCCTTGCCGAAGCGGATACGGTCGCGGGCGCTTACGAGGCGTTCTTCGCGCGCCGGTGGGAGCGGGTGCGGACGGTCGTGGAGACGAGCGTCGTGCTGTCGCAGCGAGAGCAGGAGAACCTGCCGCCCGATCCCGCGCTCATGCACGGGGCGATGGCCGTGCTCGAGAGGCCGTACTGATGGCGCCGCAGACCGCGGCGGACGCCGCGGCGCATGCCGCGATCGCACGCCTCGTGGCACTGTATGCGAAGGCGCGCGACACGACCGAGCCCGCACTGTACCGGGAGGCGTTCGCCCCGGACGCCATGATCATCGCCGGCGACGGGCGGGTGCTCTCGGCGGGGCTGGAGGAGATTCTCGAGAAGGTGTGCGGCGACCAGGACCGTTTCACCCCCGGATACCGCCAGGGTGAAATCACCTGGAGTGTGATGCGCCATCAGGTCGCGAACCTCCTCGTCGATGTGGACGGTGATCGAGCCCGATGCGAATACCAGGTGGCGACGCTGGTGTATGACGAGGAGGAACGTCGACCCATGATCATGGCGACCGCCCGCAACGAGGATCTCTGTGAGCGGCGGGACGGGCGCTGGTGGATCATCCGGAGCACTCTGCACTTCGGGTGGTCCGACGAGCGGATGGCACGGCGCCTGCAGGTCGGGCCGTGGACCCCGCCTGCTTACCGCCGCTGAGGGTCTCTCCCGGTCAGGTCGAGGCCGGCCGATCGAACGCGTCGGCGTCGATGCCGGCCGTCGCGACCCGAGCGAGACGGGTCGGCAGGCACTTGTCAGGGCTCTCGCCTGCGATCACGCGGATCTGCTGTGGGGAGATGAGGATGTCGAGGATGGCCCGCGGATCCGGATGCCCCGTGATCTCGCCGCGCTCGCGGGCACGGTCCAGCATCCGGGTCAGATCCCTCACGCGCTCGCCGATCAGCTCCTCGCGTTGGGGCTGCAGCTCGCGCAGCACGTCGGGGGAGAAGAGCACCCGGGTGAGCGCCGTGCCGTCCGCGGTGGCGAGGTAATCGCCCAGAGCCTCGGCGTAGGCGGTGAGGTCACCGGCGAGCGTCCCGGTGTCGGGGGACCCTCCCTGCTTCTCGCCTTCGCTCACGATCGCGTCGAGGATGAGGTTCTCCCGGCTCGTCCACCGCCGGTAGACGGAGGTCGCGTTGACCCCCGCGGTGGCGGCGACCTTCGCGACCGTGAACTCTTCGACGCCCTCGTCCCGCAGAAGCTGCAACGCGGCCTCGATCACGGCGCGGCGGACGCGCTCAGACCGCCCGCCGGTCCGGCGTCGCACCTCGTGGTCGGTCATGGCGTTCCACTGTAGCGGCTCGGCGGCGGGCGTCCCGGCGCGCTCAGGCGGCGCGGGTGGCCGCGACCAGGCGGAGCAGATTGCGCGTCTCGACGGCGAAGTGTTCGGCGTGCTCCTCGACGTACACAGGCGGGCATGCGGCGGGATACCACACGCGCAGGCTCGCCTCGAGCCCCTCCGGGGTGTCGCGGAACTGCTGCAGCACGTACGTGAACGGTGTCCCGTCGTCGAGTGGGCCCTGCCCCGCGCGGCGGACGGGGTACGACTCGTCCATATGCGCGGCGACGAAGTCGGGCGGGGTCTCGATCGGGGCGATCCGCGTGAGGGTGGGCAACCCGCCCATCGTCTCGACCACGCCCGCGCCGGGGAGGACCATGTAGTGCTCGGGATGCGTCGGGAAGCCGGTGGCGAGGACCATGGCCTTGCGCTCCTCCTCATCGGCGGCGGCGCCGCCCAGCATGCTCTGGATGCCGGCGAGCAGCTCGGCGATGTGCACGCCGCGCGCACTCACCTCGACGTGGCACTCGGTGAACGCGCCGGCCGAGGCGGCGGCATACTCATGCGCCCGCCGGTCGGACTCGGCGATCTGGTCCGCAAGAAGGGCCTGCATCGGTGCGCCGTACAACAGGCGGCGCAGGTTCGTCATCCCGCGTCGCGCGGCCGCCAGCTCCCAGGCGTCCACTCGCGTGTCGTCTGCGGGGCCGTGCGCCGTCCGGACGTGGACCGTCACGTGCTCGTCCGTGCTGATGGCCGAAAGGCCGTCGTCTTCTGTCATGGGGAGATCCTCTCGTTAACGCAAGAATAGTTGCATTAACTGCGAAGGAGGTCAAGATCCGAGAGGCGACCGATTGCGGAAGTGCTCGAACTGCGCGCGCACCCACATGTGCTCAAGGTCGCCGTCGTAGGACGGATGCCACCAGAAAGCGAGGACGATGGGCGCGAGCGGGAACGGCGGGGCCATCACCCGCAGGCCGTCGTGCGGACCGAGGGCGTGCAGAAGACGCTCCTGGATGAGGGCGACCCGCTGCGTGCCGCGCACGCACAGCGGCATATCCGAGAAGCGGTCCACCACCACCGCCACGTCCCGGGCGATCGAGGCCCACTCGTGCCGGTGCATCTCTGCCGGCGAGACCAGAGCTGTCTCGAAGGTCGTCACCCAGGGCAGCTCGCGCAGCTCGCCGGCGCCGGGGCGGTCACCGAGCGCGGTGTTCTGCGCGTCGGCGATGATCACCCAGCGGTCGGCGAGCACATCGAAGTGCGGCATGTCCTCGGGGAACAGCCCATGGGGCGCGAGGATTCCGTCGACGTCGCGCGTGTGCACCTCGTACGGCGTGAGCTGCTCGACGGCGATCGAGCGGAAGGCAAGACGCATGTTCGGGGCGAAGCGGCCCACGCGTGCGCTCCATACAGCGCCCACAGCGCCGATCCCGTAGTCGGATGCCGCGATGCTGAAGCGCCTGGTGGAGGTCTCGGGGTCGATCGCCCGGTGCGCGGCGAAGACGCGCTGTGCCGAGTCGAGCGCGTCGGCGACCATCGGGCGCAGCCGCACGGCGAGTGGCGTCAACTCCATGTCCTTGCCGTTGCGTCGCAGGAGTTCGTCGTCGAAGTGCCGGCGGAGCCGGGCCAGCGACTGGGAGAGCGTCGGCTGGGTGAGGTTCAGCCGCTCGGCGGCGCGGGTGACGCTCGCCTCGCGCAGGAGCGCGTCGAGGGCGAGCATCAGGTTCAGGTCGAGGCCGCCGATCTTCACGGGCCCATTCTGCCCCGGCACTCCGCACTCGCCCATCGGCGGCAGCGATGACGCCCATCGTCGCTGTCCATCCGGTGATGAGCCACGGCCCGTTGCCCCGTTCAATGGAGTTCCGGGCGCATCCCGACGCCCGCCGGCTGTCATGTCGTCGAAGGAGACCACAGTGACCCTCCACTCCGCTCCCGATTCCCCGCAGATCAATGCCCCGCCGCGCCCGGCTCCGCGCCACCGCGGATGCAGTGGGGCATCGTCATCCCGATGGTGTTCGCGACGCTCGGGCTCTGGATGGTGGTCCTCGCACCCGTCGTGCTGCTCCTGCCGCTGCAGGTGGCCGCGATCGTCAACCCGACACACTCCGCCGGGGTGGACACCGGCGGGCCGCTCTCTCTGGTGCTGGCACCCGGAGCGCTCGCAGCGATCGTCCTGAACCCGATCGTCGGCCACTTCAGCGACCGGTCGTTCGCGCGTACCGGCAGCAGGCGCGTCTGGCTGCTGGCGACAGCGATCGCCGCGGCGTGCGGTGTGCTGTTCATCGGTGCCGCCGGATCGCTCTGGATGCTGGCGCTCGGTTGGGCACTCGCCTCGGCCGGCGGCAATGCGCTCCTGTCGATCATCTGGTCGCTCATGCCCGATCACATCCCGGTCGCCCGCCGAGGTGCGGTGTCGGGTCTGCTCGGCGTCTCGCAGGCGATCGCCGGAGTGGTGGCGGTCCTGATCGCGGGCTTGCCGACGATGACGGCGGTCTCGATCCTCGGCGGGGTCGCGGTACTCAGCGTCGTTTGGTTGGCGGTACGTCTTCCCCGCAGTGCGCCTCGACCCGTGGCATCCGGCGGCGGTCTGCTGGCCCTGGTGAAGTCGTACTGGGTGAACCCGGTGAGGCACCCGAACTTCGGTTGGACGTGGGTCAACCGCTTCCTGTTGTTCCTCGCGACATCGATGGTCGTGAACTATCAGGTCTACTTCCTGATGAGTGTGGTGCGCACGACAGCCGCCGAGACACAGCGGATCGTGCAGATCTCGACGCTGGTGATAACGGTCGGGACATTGCTCGGCTCGTTCCTCGGCGGCTTCCTCTCCGACCGCCTCCGTGGCCGCAAGTACTTCGTGGTCGCCGCAGCGCTTCTGGTGGTCGTCGGGTTCGCTGTCCTGATCCTCACCCAGAGCATCCCCGGGTTCTTTGTCGCCATGTTCCTCGTCGGCCTCGGCAACGGCACCTACTTCGCAGTGGACATCGCGGTGGCGACGCAGGTGCTGCCTGACGAGGGCCGCACCGCCGGCAAGGACCTGGCGGTCTTCAACCTGGCCAACAACCTGCCGCAGTCGCTCGCTCCGGCGATCGCACCGCTGTTCCTGGCGATCGGGGGCGTGGCCGGCGGCAACTACGTCGCGCTGTACATCGCCGGGTCGATCGTCGCGTTCGTCGGCGCCTTCCTCATCCTCCCCGTCCGCGGCGTCAAATGATGCTCTCAGCTGAAAGGCTCTCTATGACCGACTACCTCGTCCTCTACCGGCTGGCGCGCGGCGCCCCGGCTCCGGCTCCTGACCCGGCTGAGCTCGAGCGGGGGAAAGCCGCGTGGGGAGCCTGGCTCGGCTCGATCGGTGCTGCCCTGATCGACCCGGGTGCGCCGACCCGGCCGATCGGGCCGGAGGTCTCCGGGGTGGTGGATCGCGTCAGTGGGTTCACACTGCTGCGAGCCGCGTCGGACGACGAGCTACTCGGGATGCTGGCATCCCACCCCCATCGCGAGGTCGGCACATTCGAGGTGCACGCCGTGGACGTGCCCCCTATCGCACGCCCTTCATGAGCTTCAGCACGGGCTTGCTGCCCAACCACAGGCCGATGCCGACGACCACCGCGATGATGCCGAGGATCGAGAAGTAGGGCGCTTCGTTCTCGGGGTCGTAGAACTGCACGAGCCAGCCCGAGATCGCGGTGCCCAGTGCCACCGAGAGGAAGAACAGCGCCACCATCTGCGTCTGGAACGACGCCGGCGCGAGCTTCGTGGCCACCGACAGCCCGACCGGCGACAGCAGTAGTTCGGCGACCGTGAACACGAACAGGATGCCCACGATGGCCAGCAGCGGCGTCGAGTTCGGGCCGCCGCCGGCGAACGGCAGGAACAGCAGGAACGCGCCGCCCATGATGATCGCGGCCAGGCCGAACTTCACCGGCGTCGACGGCTGGCGGTGGCCCAGGCGCGTCCAGATCGCGGCGAACACGCCCGACAGGATGATGATGAAGACCGGGTTGATCGACTGCACCCAGGAGACCGGCATCTCCCAGCCGAACAGGTTGCGATCCAGCCGCTTGTCGGAGTACACCGTCAGCACCGTGAACTGCTGCTGGTAGAGCGACCAGAACGCGACGCTCGTGATGAACAGCGGCAGGAAGCCCCAGACGCGCGAGCGCTCGGTCGCGTCGATGCGCCGGCTGGAGAGGATCACCGCGAAGTACGCGATGGCCGCCACCACGGTGCCGATGATCACGATCGTGGAGAGGTTCTCGGCCCGGATCGCCCCGACCAGCACCAGCACGACGATGAGCACGATCGCGACCGCGGCGACGACCGCGACCCACATGTAGCGGTTGCGGGGCAGCGGGTTGGGCACGTGCCGCGCCTGCTCGGGCAGCTGCTTGCGGCCGAACGAGTACTGCAGGAGACCCAGCGCCATGCCGACCGCCGCCAGCCCGAAGCCCCAGTGGAAACCGATCGACGACTGCAGCAGACCCGTCAGGATCGGGCCGAAGAACGCACCGAGGTTGATGCCGAGGTAGAACAGCGAGAATCCGGCATCCCGCCTGTCGTCGTCGGCGTCGTACAGCGTGCCGACCACGGCCGTCGCGTTGGCCTTCAGTCCGCCCGACCCGAGCGCGACGAGGATGAGGCCGACCGCGACGCCGGCCACTCCCGGGATGAGGGCGAGCGCGATGTGACCGGCCATGATGACGATCGCGCTGATGAACAGCACGCGCTCGGAGCCGAGCATGCGGTCGGCGATCCATGCACCGAGGATCGTCGACAGGTAGACGGCGCCGCCGTACGCGCCGACGATGCCGCCGGCCACGCCCTGGTCGATGCCCAGGCCCCCGTCGGTGACCGAGTAGTAGAGGTAGATGAGCAGGATGCCCTGCATGCCGTAGAAGCTGAACCGCTCCCACATCTCGACGCCGAACACGTGGGCCAGGGCCCAGGGCTGTCCGAAGAAGCGCGTGTCGGTGCTGCCGTGCGATTCCTTCGTCTCGCTCATGGGTCAACGGTAGCGAGGCGGGGCGTGGGGCGCCTCCCCCTGTTCGGAGGACACGACGGGGCCGCGCGTTGCTGTTGACATTACTTAAGTGACTTACGAAAATAGAGACGTGCGTGGAGGGGCCAGGCACCTGTTCGGCCTCAGGAGGACACGTGGGCACGACGACACTTGACGGCGAGTGGACGCTCACGGCAGTGCGGGGACAGATCCCCGACGACATCGCGGGGCGACGCGTGCCCGCGATCGTGCCGGGATGCGCGCACACCGACCTGCATCGGGCGGGACTGATCGCCGACCCGTTCGACGGCGACAACGAGTCCGCCCAGCAGTGGATCGGCAGCACGGTGTGGCGCTACGAGCGCGCGTTCGACTGGCAGCCCGACGGCTCGACCCGGTATGACCTCGTCGCAGAGGGCCTCGACACGCTCGCGACCGTCTTCGTCAACGGCTCCGTCGTCGCCACGACGGCCAACCAGCACCGCTCGTACCGTGTCGAGGTCGGCCACCTGCTGACCCCGGGTGCCAACACGATCGCCGTCGAGTTCGATGCGCCCGTCGACGCCGCCGAGCGTATCGCCGCCGCTCACGGGGGAGCGCTGCCGCACGTCAACCACCACCCGTACAACTCGCTGCGCAAGACGGCCTCGAACTTCGGGTGGGACTGGGGCATCGACGTCGCGACCAGCGGCATCTGGAAGCCTCTCGCCATCGAGGGGTGGAGTGACGTGCGCATCGCGGCCGTCCGCCCGCTCGTGGATGTCATCGGCGGCGACGGCGTGCTCACCGCCCACGTCGACCTCGAGCGGCTCGGCACCGGGCCCGTGGATGTGGCCCTCAGCGTCTCGCGGGGCGGTGCGGTGGTCGCCGAGGCCGCCGGCTCCCTCGCCGAGAGCGGTGCCGTGCGGGTCGTCGTCGCGGACGCCGCGCTGTGGTGGCCCGTCGGGCACGGCGAGCAGCCGCTCTACGACATCGTCGTGAGGGCGGGGGATGCCGCATGGCACGGCCGCGTCGGGTTCCGCACCGTGACGCTCGACACCTCGGCCGACGAGCACGGCACGCGGTTCGTCGTGCACGTCAACGGCCGGCCGATCTGGATCCGCGGCGCCAACTGGATCCCCGACCACGCGTTCGCGACCGAGATCACGCCCGAGCGGCTCGCGCGCCGCGTCGACGACGCGCTGGACGCGCACATCAACCTGCTGCGGGTGTGGGGCGGCGGCATGTACGAGTCGGAGGACTTCTACCGCCTCTGCGACGAGCGGGGGCTGCTCGTGTGGCAGGACTTCCTGTTCGCGTGCGCGGCGTACGCCGAGGAGGAGTGGCTGGCCACCGAGGTCGAGGCGGAGGCCCGCGAAGCGGTGACGCGGCTGTCGCGGCATCCCTCCCTCATCCTGTGGAACGGCAACAACGAGAACATCGTCGCGTACGCCGAGTGGGGCTGGCGCCCGGAGCTCGGCGACCGCACCTGGGGCAACGGCTACTACCGCCGAGTGCTGCCGGCGATCGTCGCCGAGCTCGACCCCACCCGTCCGTACACCCCGGGCAGCCCCTACTCGTTCGCGGACTACCTGAACCCGAACGACGACCGCAACGGCTCGGTGCACATCTGGGACGTCTGGAACGAGAAGGACTACACGGCCTACCGCGAGTGGAAGCCGCGCTTCGTCGCCGAGTTCGGGTTCCAGGGACCGCCGGCCTGGTCGACGCTCACCTCCGTCGTGCACGATGAGCCGCTCGCCCCCTACGGGGCGCAGATGCTCGTTCACCAGAAGGCCGATCAGGGCAACCTGAAGCTCGAACGCGGGTACACGGGGCACTTCCCCGCACCGACATCGATCGACGACTGGCACTTCACGACCCAGCTCAACCAGGCGAACGCCATCCGCTTCGGCATCGAGTACTTCCGCTCCCTGACGCCGTACAACACGGGCACGATCGTCTGGCAGCTCAACGACGACTGGCCCGTGGTCTCGTGGGCGGCCGTCGACTTCGCCGAGCGCCGCAAGCCGCTCTGGTACGCGCTGCGCGACGCCTACCGCCCGCGACTGGTGACCATCCAGCCGGGCGACGACGGCCTCGAGGTCGTCGTCGTCAACGACACCGACGAGGCGATCGCGGCCCCGCTGCGCATCGAGCGGGTGACGTTCGACGGCGCGGTGCAGGCGTCGGCGGTCGTCGAGGTCGAGGTCGCGGCACGGTCGGTGTGGCGGGGCGCGGTCGCCGCGCAGGTCGCCGCGGTGCAGGACGTCGCGGCCGAGATCGTCGTCGCCACCCTCGGCGAGGCCGACCGCGGCGAGCGCGCGATCTGGAACTTCGCCGAGATCGTCGACCAGGCACTGGCTGCCGATGCCGTCGACGCCCGTGCCGAGCAGACCCCCGACGGCGCGCGCATCACCGTCACCGCGACGGCATACGTGCGCGGACTGACGGTGCTGGCCGATCGGGCGGATGCCACGGCCTCGGTCGACGCGTCGGTCGTCGACCTGCTGCCGGGCGAGACCGTGGTGTTCGAGCTGCGCGGTGCGGCGCCGATCCCGCCGGAGGCAGCCCTTTCGCCGTTGGTGCTGCGGCATGCGAACCAGCTCGTGGCCGCGTCGCGCTCCGTGCGGGCATGATCGTCGGGGTCGAGACCGGCGGCACGAAGGTCGTCTGCGCGTCGGCGTACGAGCAGGCGCCGACGCGGCTGGTCGACGCCGTCACGATCCCGACGGGCGACCCCGCCTCGACCATCGGGGCGATCCGACGCGCGGTCGATCGCCTCGGTGGGCCCACGGGGGCGGCGGCGCTCGGTGTCGCGGCGTTCGGTCCGCTCGACGTCGATCCGGCCTCGCCCCGGTATGGGTATGTGACCTCCACGCCGAAGCCCGGGTGGTCGCAGACCGACCTGCTCGGCCCGCTGCGTGCCGGGCGTGAGGCGCCGACGGCGCTCACGACCGACGTCAACGCGGCGGCGATCGCCGAGCATCACGCCCGCGGGGTCTCGGCCCCGGCGAACCTTGCCTACCTCACGGTCGGCACGGGCATCGGCTCGGGCGTGCTCGTCGACGGACACGTCGTCGGCGGCACGGGATTTCCCGAGGTCGCGCACCTGCGGGTGGTGCGGCACCCCGACGACGACTTCGCAGGGGTGTGCCCGTTCCACGGCGACTGCCTCGAGGGGCTGGCCTCGGGCCCGGCGATCGCACGGCGGTGGGGGAGCGACGCGTCGCACCTCCCGGGCGCGCGGCGGGCCGCGGCCGTCGACATCGAGGCGTTCTACCTCGCCCAGGTCGCCGAGACGCTGCGATACCTCGTGGGCACCGACCTGCTCGTGCTCGGCGGGGGCGTCGCGAAGACGCCGGGGCTGCTCGCCGCGGTGACCGCCCGCATCGGCGGCGACGGCGCGGCCGCGGGCTCGGGACGCACGTCGCTGCGCGTCGAGAAGGCCGTCCTCGGCGACCACGCCGGCGTCACCGGCGCGCTGCTGCTGGCCGCGGGGCGACTGGAGGGGGCATGGGCCGTTGGCTGAGCTGCGCTGGGGCGGCCCGGCGCTCGACCTGACCTTCCTGCTCGACGCCGACGGGCCCGTGTGCCTCGTCGCGGTCGCATCCGCCGACGGTGCCGACGCCGTCGTGCACGAGAGCGCGCGGGCGTACGACCCGCACTGCGACCAGCCGCTGGTCGAGGTGTCGGCGATCGGGCACGGGCGGTTCCCGGGTGGGTTCCGCCACGTCGACACGGTGATGGGTCGCCGCCTCCGCTACGACGGGCACGACGAGACGGTCACGTTCGTCGGTGACCGGATGCTGCGCATCCATCAGCACGATCCGGTCACCGCGCTCGCGGTCACGAGTGTCTTCGTGCACCGCCCGGGCGTGGCGGCGTTCCGCACCTGGACCGAGCTGGCCCTTCAGACCGGTGCGCTCGTGATCGACTTCGTCTCGTCGTTCGCATCGGCGGCGGTCTACGACGCGACGCGACGCGACGTCGACGGGCTCTCGCTCGTCTCGGCGGCCAGCGACTGGGTGGCCGAGAGCCGGTGGACGACCGTGCCGCTGCGACGGTGCGGGCTCGCCCGCATCGACCGCGAGCTGCAGCACCACCCGCCGCGCAGCCGCTGCGTCGTCATGAACCGCGGCGCGTGGTCGACCGGCGAAGCGCTGCCGACCGGTGCGCTGGTCGCCACCGACGGCGGGACCGATGCGGCGGCGGTCGCCTGGCAGGTCGAGCACAACGGGCCGTGGCTGTACGAGCTCGGCGAGACGCGTGCGTCGGCCTACCTGCTGCTGAGCGGGCCCACCGATCAGGAGCACCAGTGGACCACGACGGTGGCACCCGGCGCGCCGTTCGTGTCGGCGTCCGCGTCGATCGCGGTGGGGCCGGCGGGCGCCGGGTTCGACGGCGCGCTGGCCGCGCTCACCGACCAGCGCCGCGCCATCCGCCTGCCGCGTGCCGCCGATGCGGCGCTGCCGATCGTGTTCAACGACTACATGAACACGCTCATGGGCGACCCCACGACCGTGAAGCTGCTGCCTCTCATCGACGCGGCCGCCGACGCCGGCGCCGACATCTTCTGCATCGATGCCGGCTGGTACGCCGAGGGGCACTGGTGGGACACCGTGGGGGAGTGGATGCCGTCGCCCGGCCGCTTCCCCGGCGGGTTGCGCGAGGTCGTCGACCGCATCGTCGCCCGCGGCATGGTGCCCGGCCTCTGGCTCGAGCCCGAGGTCGTCGGCATCCGCTCGCCCCTGGCCGGCGCACTGCCCGACGCGGCGTTCTTCTCCCGCCGCGGGGTGCGGGTTGCCGAGCACGGACGGCACCTGCTCGACCTGCGGCATCCGGCCGCCCGCGCGCACGTGGACGCCGTGGTCGACCGGCTCGTCGCCGAGTTCGGCGTCGGCTTCATCAAGATGGACTTCAACACCATGCCCGGGCCGGGCACCGATCGAGACGGGCTCGCCCCCGGCGAGGGCATGCTGGGCCACGCCCGCGCTCTCCTCGACTGGTTCGACGACGTGCAGAAGCGGCATCCGCATCTCCTCATCGAGAGCTGCGCGTCGGGTGCGATGCGCATGGACTACGCGACCCTTGCGCGGCTGCACCTGCAGTCGACCTCCGATCAGCAGGACCCGGTGCTGTACGCGGCGATCGCCGCCGCCGCACCGGCGAGCATCCTGCCCGAGCAGGCCGGCAACTGGGCGTATCCGAACCCCGCGATGGGCGACGAGCTGTTCGCGCTGTCGCTGGTCAACGGCATCCTCGGCCGTCTGTATCTGTCGGGCCATCTCGGACGCATGTCGCGCGCCCAGCACACGATGGTGCGCGAGGCGCTCGCCGTGCACCGCCGCGTGCTCGAGGTCGAGCCGCGCACGCACGCGCGCTGGCCGCTGGGGCTTCCGGGGTATGACGACGAGTGGGTGTGCCTGGCCCTCGATGACGGCGCCGGCATGTTCATCTCGCTGTGGCATCGGGCCGCCGGCCCGGCTCAGACGCTCATCGCCCTGCCGGAATACGCCGGACGAGACGTGGATGCCGCGGTCCTGTTCCCGGCGGCGGCGCCGGGGTGGTCGCTCGAGTGGGATGCCGCGGCCGGCGCACTGCGGGTGGGCACGACGGCGACCGAGGCGACGGCCCGCGTGGTGCGGGTCGAGCCGCGCTGAACGAACGCCGGGGAAGAGCCTGACGGATCGGGCCCCGCCGCCCACGCTCGGCGGGGCCCGATCTCATGCGGCTGCGGTCTCGAGCCGGCCCTCGGCCTCGGCCTCGTCGATCGAGACCCAGTCGCCGCGGTGGTGGTCGTAGCAGCGGCTGTTGTCGAGGCGGGCCCGGTCCACCGCGGCCTCGTCGGAGACGACCTTGCCCAGCCGCTCGGGGTCGGGCGCGGCCGCGGCCAGCAGCCGGGTGTAGTCGTGATGCGGGTCGAGGATCACGGCGTCGGCCGGTCCCCGCTCGACGACGCGCCCCTTGTAGAGCACGAGGATGTCGTCGGAGAAGTGCCGGGCGGTCGCCAGGTCGTGCGTGATGTAGAGCACGGCCAGGTCGTCTTCGCGCTGCAGGCGGCCGATCAGGTTGAGCACGCCGAGACGGATCGACACGTCGAGCATCGAGACGGGCTCGTCGGCGATGAGCACCTGCGCGCCGGGCGCGAGGGCGCGCGCGATCGCCACCCGCTGCCGCTGCCCGCCCGACAGCTCATGCGGCCGCCGCGCCGCGAACGCCTCGGCCGGCGTCAGGTTGACGCGCTCGAGCATCTGCAGGGTCAGATCGTGGATCGCCGAGGCCCCGCGCGCACGGTGGTGGATCGCGAGGGGTCGCGCGATGTGGTGCGCGATCGAATGGAACGGGTTCAGCGACGCGAACGGATCCTGGAAGACCATCTGCACGTGTCGCCGATACGCCGATCCGGGCACGGGCGTGCCGTCGTCGAGTCGCACGTCGATCGCGCCCGAGGTCGGCTTCTCGAGCCGGGCGAGCATGCGCGCGATCGTCGACTTGCCCGACCCCGACTCACCGACCAGCGCGACCGTGCGCCCGGGGACCAGGTCGAAGCTGACCCGGTCGACGGCGCGGAACGGCATGCGCCGCAGACCGCTCTTGATCGTGAAGTCCTTCGTGAGGTTCACCACGCTCGCGCTGGTCATCGCACGGCCTCCTTCTCTTCGTCGACGCCCGTGCGGATGAACGCCCCACGGTCACCGCTCAGGCTCGGGAACGACCCGAGCAGCTTCTTCGTGTAGGGGTGCTGCGGCGACCGGTAGATGTCGTCGGCCGACGCGAGCTCGACGATCTCGCCGGCGAGCATGACGGCGATCCGGTCGCTGATCTCCAGCAGCAGCGGCAGGTCGTGCGTGATGAAGATCACCGCGAACGACAGCTCGTCGCGCAGTCGGACGATCTCACGCAGGATGTCGCGCTGCACCACCACGTCGAGAGCCGTCGTCGGCTCGTCCATGATCATGAGCTGCGGCTCGAGCAGCATCGCCATCGCGATCATGACGCGCTGGCGCATGCCGCCCGACAGCTCGTGCGGGTAGGACGTGAGCCGCGCGGGATCGACGCCGACCCGGCGCAGGACGTCGGCCGAGCGCGCGCGACGCTCGGCGCGGCTCATGCCCGGGCGGTGCGTCCGCAGCGTGTCGTCGAGCTGAGAGCGGATCGTGGTGACGGGGTTGAGGGCATTCATCGCGCCCTGGAACACCATCGACAGCTTGTCCCAGCGGAACGCGCGCAGCTCGTTCTCGCCGAGGCCGAGGATGTCGACGTCGGCGCCGTCGCGGTCGTGGAACACGATCGACCCGGAGGCGATGCGCGCCGGCGGCTTGTGCAGGCGGTTGATCGCGTAGGCGAGCGTCGTCTTGCCGCACCCGGACTCGCCCGCGAGCCCCAGGATCTCGCCGGGGGCGAGCGACAGCGTCGCATCGCGCACGGCCGTGACCGGCTCGTCGACCTCGTACACGACCGTCAGGTCCTCGACGGTCAGCACCGCCGGGCGGTGTCGGGCCGCGGCATCCACCGTCGTCATGCTGTCGCCTTCCGTTCGAGCCGTCGCGCCGCGCGGGCGCGCTTGCGGTGCAGTCGCACGTTCTTGAGCTTGGGGTTGATGATCTCGTCGATCGAGAAGTTGATGAGCGAGAGTCCGGTGCCGAACAGCGCGATCATGAGGCCCGGCGGCACGAACCACCACCAGGCGCCCAGCGGCAGCGCGAACCCGTTCTGCGCGTAGAAGAGCATCGTGCCCAGGGTGGACGAGTTCGACGCGCCCAGTCCGAGGAACGACAGCCCGGCTTCGCCGAGGATCGCGGCGATGACCGCGAACACGAACTGCGACGCGAGCACCGGCAGCAGGTTCGGCAGGATCTCGACGGCGATCACCCGCCACGGGCGCTCGCCGGCGACGCGGGATGCCGCGACGTAGTCGCGATTGCGCAGCGACAGTGTCTGCGCCCGCAGCACGCGGGCCGACGCCGCCCAGCCGGTGATCGCCAGCACCACCGCGATCGTCCACAGGCCGCGCGACTCGCGGGGGACGAACCCGGAGATGACGATCACCAGCGGCAGGCCGGGGATCACGAGGAAGACGTTCGAGAAGAGCGAGAACGCCTCGTCGACGAGGCCGCCGAGATAGGCGCCCAGGATGCCGAACAGCGCCGAGAGCGCGGTGGCAAGGATGCCCACCAGGAACCCGATGACGAGCGACCCGCGCGTGGCGATCGCCAGCTGGGCGAGCACGTCCTGCCCGGTCTGCGTCGTGCCGAGCAGGTGCTCGGACGACGGCGGGGTGAGCCCGATGTCGCGGATCGTCGTCGGGTCGCCGGTGAAGAACGGGGCGAAGGCGCCGAAGGCGATGATGCCGAGCACGAGGACGAGGCCGATCGCCAGCCATGGGGTCATCGTGGGCAGCATCGAACGCCACGCGGAGCGGCTTCGGCGGCGTCCCGACTCCTCGATCACGACGGCGACGGTGCTGTTGTCGACGACCGGTTCGACGGCCTGTTGCACATTGGTCATGGCAGTGTCCTTTCCGGGTCGCCGGTCAGCTCTGCGCCCGCGTCCGCGGGTCGATGAGTCCGTAGAGCAGGTCGACGACGAGGTTCGCGCCGAGCACTGCGAGGGTGATGAACAGGAAGATGCCCTGCATGAGCGCGTAGTCGTTGTTCGTCACGGCCGACAGCAGCTTCGAGCCGATGCCGGGGTACGAGAAGACCTGCTCGGTGACGATCGAGCCCGACACGACGAAGCCGAGCGAGATCGCGAAGCCCGCGATCGAGGGCAGCACCGCGTTGCGGGCCGCGTAGTTGCGGAGGATGCGGCCCTCGGCGAGCCCCTTGGCGCGTGCGGTGAGGATGTAGTCCTCGCCGAGCGTGGAGACCATCATGTTGCGCATCCCGAGCAGCCATCCGCCGATCGATGCCACCACGATCGTGAGCGCCGGCAGGAATCCGTACCGGATCGTGGAGGCGATGAAGTCCCACGACCAGCCGGGGTCGAGGGTGACGTCGTATCCGCCCTGTGAGGGGAACAGATGCAGCGTCGTGGCCAGCAGGTAGACGAAGATGAGCGCGAGCCAGAAGTACGGCACCGCGGCCAGCAGCGTGGTGGCCGGCACGAACGAGTCGAGCCAGGTGCCCGGCTTCCACCCGACGAAGGCGCCGAGCAGCACGCCGACGAACGCCGCGATGATCGTGGCGATGCCGACGAGACCGATCGTCCACGGCAGCGAGGTGCCGATCACCTGTGACACCGGCGTCGGGAAGTAGCTGACCGACGTGCCCAGATCACCGTGTGCGATCTGGACGAGGTAGTTCCAGTACTGGACGATCAGCGGGTCGTGCGAGTTGCCGCCGAGGAGGAGCTCGTAGGCCTTTCGGGTCTCCGCGGTCACCGTGCCGCCACGCTGCTGGAGCTTGGCCAGCAGGATGTCGACCGGGTTGCCGGGCAGAAGGCGGGGGATCAGGAAGTTGATGGTCAGCGCGGCCCACAGCGCCACGACGTAGAACCCGATCTTCCGTGTGAATTATCTCATCGTGAACCCCCACCCACGACGAACTCCTCCTCGGTCATGCCACTCCTACTTACCGGTCGGGGTCAGCGCCTTGAAGATCTCGGCGTTGTCCGGTGACTGCCACACGGCGGGGAACGCGTACAGGTTGTCGGCCGTCGGCCATCCCGTGAACTTCTTCGCGTTGTACTCGCTGGTCGTGCCGCCCGTCAGGATCGGGATGTAGGGCATGTCATCGACGACCTGCTTCTGGATGATGTCGAACTGCTCCTGACGCGCCGCCGTGTCGGTCGGGTTGATCGACGCGAGCGCCTTGACCGCCTTGTCGACCGCGGCATCGCTGAAGCGCGCGATGTTGACGGGTGCGGCCTCACCGACCTTGGCGGTGTTCGCGGTGGTGAAGTAGTTGTTGTACAGGTAGTACGGGTCGGCGGTCGGGCCCTGGCCGAGCGAGTCGATCGCCAGTTCGTAGTTGCCCTTCGACTTCTTGTCGGTCCACTCGTTCCACGACGACTGCGCGGCGTTCAGCTCGATGCCGGCCTTCTTCAGCTGCTGCGTCATGGTGTCGATGGCGGTGATGTAGTCGGTCCAGCCGGTGACGACCTCGACCGTCAGCGACAGCTTCTTGCCGTCCTTCTGGTAGATGCCGTCCGCGCCCTTCGTCCAGCCGGCGTCCTCGAGGAGCGAGTCGGCCTTGGCGGCGTCGGCGGTCTCGGGCGCGACCGGTTCGGCGATGGCCGACGAGATCTGGTCCTTCTGCGTCGTGGTCAGGGCGAACGTCGGCGAGATCTCGCTCGCGGTGTTCTCGAAGGCGAGCGAGTTGAGCTGCTTGCGGTCGATCGCGTAGTAGATCGCGTGGCGCACGGCGGGGTCGGTCTGCGGTCCCTCGCAGCCGAGCGCGGCGCTCGAGCAGGTGAGCAGCGCCATCTGGTTCATGGCGACCGTGATGCCCTTGTAGCCCGGGTAGGTCTTCTCGATGTTGGCGATGTTCGGCACCGGGCCGGTCTGCCAGTCGATGCTGCCTGCGGCCAGCGCGTCGGCGCCGGCGGTGTTGCCCGACAGGGAGAGGTAGCGCACCTTCTTCACCTTGGGCTCGCCGCCCCAGTAGTCGGGGTTCGCCGACAGGGTGAACGCCTGGGGCTTGAAGTTGGAGAGCGTGTAGGGGCCCGTGCCGACGGGGTGCTCGACGACGTCGGTGGTCGGGTCGATGTCCTTCCACAGGTGCTCGGGGACGATGACGCTCTTGGCGAGCACATACGGTCCGCTCACGAACGCCGTGTGGTCCCAGGTGAACTTCACGTGCGTGTCGTCGACCTTGGTCACGGTGCCGTCGAAGCCGTTGGAGTTCAGCGACGGGTACTTCTTGGGAATGCCGAAGGTGAACACGACGTCGTCCGCGGTGAACGGCTCGCCGTCCGACCACTTCACGTCCGAGCGCAGGGTGACGTCGAGCTCGGTGCCGTCGTCGTTCCACGTGTAGTCGGTGCCCAGCAGCGGCTTGGCGTCGTCGCTGTTCGCGTTCGAGAGGAAGAAGAGGCTCTCGAAGATGGTGCCGATGCCGCCGATCTGCGAGGGCGAGAACGGGTTGAAGTTGATCTGGTAGTCGCCCGACTGCCCGGTGTAGGCGATGAGCGTGGAGGCGCTGTCCGAGGTCTTCGAGGTCGTCGTCGAGCCGGAGCACGCCGTCAGGGCGAGGGCCGCTGCCAGCGCGGCCGCACCCGCTGTCGTCGCACGGCGGGCGAGGCGCCGCCGTCGTGCTGTGCTGAGGAACATCCTTGATCCTTTCTCGCCCGCCGCCGAGGCGACGATGCATCACTTGGGGGGAGGCGCCGATGCGCCGTGGCGATATTCTTGCCGCATTAAATAAAGTAGGTCAAGTTATTACGGCAAATTGATGGCGGATGGAGACGCAACGATGCGAGGACAGGTGCCCACCCTCTCCGTGGTGCTCGAGGCCATTCGGGATCGCGGCACCGTCAGCCGCGTCGAGCTGGCGCAGGCGACGGGGCTGACGGGGGCGACGATCACGCACGCGGTGCGCAGGCTCATCCAGCTGCGCTTCGTGCGCGAAGCGGGCCAGGTCAGTTCCGGCACGGGCACGCCCCGGCGGCTGCTCGCCCTCGTTCCGGAGGCGTGTCACACCATCGGCATCCAGTTCGATCGATTCCGCACGGTGACGGTCGTGCTCGACCTCGCGGGGCGCGTGGTGGGCAGACGAATGGATGCCGGAGCCGGGGTGCGCGACCCGGAGTCGATGACGACCGCCCTGGCCGAGATCGTGACCGCGCTCCTGGCCGAGACGGGCGTCGCCCGCGCGACGGTGCTGGGTGCGGGGGTCGTCACGTACGGCCCGCAGGACCAGGAGGCCGGCGTGCTGCTGACGCCGCAGCCGACCGACGCCTGGCAGGGCTACCCTCTCGCCGACGAGCTCGCCCGGGCCCTCGGCATCCCGGTCCTCCTCGAGAACGACGCGACCGCGGCCGGTCTGGGCCACGCGGGTCTCGGCAGCGCCCGGTCGAGCTTCGCCACGGTGTACATGGCGGGGGGCATCGGGGCCGGTGTCATGCTCGACGGCCAGCCCTACCGCGGCTCGAGCTCGAACGGCGTCGAGCTCGGCCACATCTCCGTCGACGCGGCGGGCGAGGCGTGCACGTGCGGCAATGTCGGCTGCCTCGAGAACGTGGCGGGGCCGACGGCGATCGTCTCCCGGGCTCGTGCCGACCCCGCACTGTCGGCGCGCGTCGACCTGGCGGCCGACACGCTGACGGCGTTCCGGCGCATCGGGCGCGCCGCGCTCGGGGGAGATCCCGCCGCGGCCGAGCTCATCTCCGCGTCGGCGAACGCGCTGGCGATCGCCACGGTGACGCTCGTGAACCTCTTCGACGTCGCGCGCGTCGTGCTCGCCGGCGACGCGTTCGCCGACGTCGGCGCCGTCTACCGCGATCGCACGCAGCAGGCGCTCGCGCGTTCGTCGTTCATCCGCGCCGTGCATGCGGTCGACGTCGAGCTGTCGGTGCAGTCGACCGATGCCGCGGCGATCGGCGGCGCCGTCACGGTGCTGCGCGACCTGTTCGAGTCGGCGCGCCGGCCGCGCGTGCGTGGCTGAGTGGGCGCGTGGCTGGGCGGGAGCGTGGCTGAGCGCGGCGCGTCAGGACGCGCGCGGCGGGGTCGTCGTGCCGCGTTCGACGACGACCGCATCGGGCGCGCGCACGGTCGTCACGACCCGCCCGTCGATGACGTCGAGCAGAGCGGATGCCGCGGCGAAGCCGAGCGAGCGCACGTCGCGGTCCATCACCGACAGCGGCGGTTCGCTGAGCTGGCAGACGGCCGAGTCGTCCCACGCGAGCAGCGAGAGGTCGTCGGGCACGGCGAAGCCGAGGTCCTGCGCGGTCTGCACGCCGGCGGCGGCCGACACCGCATTGTCGTAGACGATCGCCGTCGGCGGCTCGGCGTCGGCGAGGAGCGTGCGGGTGCCCTCGCTGCCGGTCTCGGCCGTGTAGCCGCCGCCCACGGTGCGCCCGGTGACACCGTGCTCGGCGAGCGCGGCGGCGAAGGCATCGGCGCGTGCACGGGTGTGCAGCAGGTCGGGTGGGCCGCCGACGCGGCCGATGCGCCGGTGCCCCAGCGTCGCGAGATAGGCGATGGCGTCGCTCATCGCGCGTGCGTTGTCGACGTCGATCGTGGGCAGGCTGCTCGACGGCTCGCCGCCGAGGAGTACGGCCGGCAGGCCGAGCTCGGTCACGAGGCGCACGCGGGGGTCGTCGGTCACGAAGTCGACGATGACCACGCCGTCGATGCGACCGTCGGACGACCAGCGCCGGTAGTCGGCGAGCTCTTCGTCGACGTCGTCGGCCATGCGCAGCAGCGCGGAGCCGCCGACCTCTCGCAGGCGGTCTTCCATCCCGGCGATGAAGTCGTTGTAGAACGGGTCGATCCCGAAGCTGTCGGGTGCCCGGCGCGCGGTGAGCGACAGCGTCAACGGTCGCCGGCTCGAATGCTGCACGATTGTAGTATTACGCAGATCTGCGCATCGGCCGTGGGGAGGAGTGCGCCGTGGTGAACCCGAAGCCCGACCTCGGCGGCGTCACCAGCCGCGGGGTGGTGCTCGATCTCATCCGCATGCGCGGACCGATCAGCCGCGTGCAGCTCGCGGATGCGACCGGGTTCACCCAGGCGACGATCTCCAACATCGTCCGCCAGCTGACCGCCGAGGGGCTCGTCCTCGATTCGGGTGCGCGCGAGTACACCGGCGGCAAGCCCCGCGTCATGCTGAGGCTCGATCCCCGCGCGCGGTTCGCCGCCGGCATCCAACTCGGCGCCGACTCGACCACATATGTCGTCATCGACATGATGGGCGACGTCGTGGGGCGCGTCCGCGCGCGCGGGCTGCGCGACGACGCGCCCGAGCAGGCCGTGCCGTTGCTGACCGATCGCGTCGTCGAGCTGCTCGAGACGCTCGACATCCCCCTCGCCGACGTGGTGGGTCTCGGTATCGCAGCGCCCGGTCCACTGGACCTCGAGGGCGGCAGCATCATCGGCGCGCCGACCATGATGCAGTGGCGGGACTTCCCGCTGCGCGCCGACATCGAGCGGGCGATCGGTCTGCCGACGGTGCTCGACAACGACGCGACCGCCGCGGGCGTCGGCGAGTTCTGGCGCGGCGGCACGACCGATGCCGCCGCGCACTGCACGGTGTACATGGGCGCCGGGATCGGCGCGGGCATCATCATCGGCGGATCCGTGTATCGCGGGGCGAGCGGCAACACGGGCGAGATCGGCCAGATGCGGGCCGTCGGCCCCGACCCGGCCGCACGGGTGAGCGTCGAAGACGTCGCCGCGCCCCGCGCCGTGGCCGCGGCGGTGCGCGCGGCGATCGGCACCGGGCGGGCGACGGCGGCCCGGCTCGGCGAGACCGATGACCCGTTCGCGGACTTCTCGGCGGTCGCGCATGCCGCGACGCGGGGCGACGCGCTCGCGCGCGAGGCGATCGGCGCATCGGCCGAGGCGCTCGCCGACGCGGTGCTGGCCGTGGCCGACATCCTCGACCTCGACTCCATCGCGCTCGCAGGCCCCGCCTTCGCGCTCGCCGGCCCGCTGTACCAGCAGGCCATCCAGCACCGGCTGGCGCACGACTTCGGCGCGGGCGCGCGGCACCCCGTGCGTGTGGCTCTGTCGCATCATGTGGTGGATGCCGCGGCCGTCGGCATCGCGACGCTCGTGCTGCAGCAGCAGCTCGCCCCGCGCACGCTCGGGGTCACGGCATTCTCGGCGTGACGCCGACGCGGGAGGAGTGTCACACTGGGGTGATGGTCGAGCTTTCGGCGCCCGTCGACGTGCGGATCGCACCGCTCGAGACGGTCGAGCAGGTGTTCGCGGCATCCGCCGTGCTCAGCGAGGTGTGGGGCGGAGACCGATCGGGCATGCCGCCGAACCTGCTGCGCGCGCTCGCACACTCGGGCAACTACGCGGTCGGTCTGTATGACGGCGACCTCATGATCGGGGCATCCGTCGCCTTCTTCGCCGCGCCCTCCGCCCGGTCGATGCACTCGCACATCACGGGCATCCTGCCTCCGTATCGCGGGCACGAGCTGGGGCGTGCGCTCAAGCAGCATCAGCGCGATTGGGCGCTGGCGCGCGATGTCGGCCAGATCACGTGGACGTTCGACCCGCTCGTCGCGCGCAATGCGCACTTCAACCTGCGCGTGCTCGGCACGCGGGTCACCGAGTACCTCGTCAACCAATACGGGCCCATGGACGACGGGGTCAACCGCGGCGACGAGTCCGACCGGATCATGGTGACATGGGTGCTCGCGGCCCCGCCGGTGCCGACCCCCGATGACGCCGACGTCGTCGCGACCGTGCGCGTGCCGCCGGACGTCGAGGCGCTGCGGAACGAGTCGCCGCGGGAGGCCGCGGCCTGGCGCCTGCGCGTGCGCGAGGAGTTCGACGAGTGCCGCCTCGAGGGCCTGGTGTGCCGCGGCTTCGACGACGAGCGCGGCTATCTGTTCGTGCGCCCCTGACGGGTCCCGCCTTCCGCGCCCGCCGCGGCGGTCCGCCGAGGTCGCACGCCGAGGTCGCACGCTTTTCCGCGAGGTCGCACGCGCCGAGGTCGCACGCATCTCCGCGAGGTCGCACAGGTTTTCGCGAGGTCGCACGGGTTTTCGCGAGGTCGCACGCTTCTTCGCGAGGTCGCGTCGCATCGATAGGGTGGGCGGATGCTCCCTGCAGACTGGACACCCCACCGCCGTGACGACGGCGAACTGCTCGGCTGGATCCGCCCGGCCGGCGACGACTGGGTCGCCGTGGATCTGCTCGGGCGGGCAGCATCCACCCCTGTCGACTGGCTCGAAGCCGAAGAAGCCCTCGAAGAGCGCGGCATCGCCTGGCTCGCCGACATCTGGGTACTGGAGAGAGTGGATGCAGCGCCCCTGCGCGTGCGCATGGTCGAGGTGACGCCCGACCACGTCGTGGTGCAGACCGACGACTTCGGTGCGATCGACGCGCCCGTCGAACGGTTCGAGCTGGAGTGGCCGGCGCCGGCCGCGCTGCGTCCGCGGCGGGCCGACGACCCGGATGGGCGCGTCTTCGCCCCCTGACGCGGGACGACGATCCGGATGGGCGCGTCTTCGCCCCCTGACGCGGGACGATCTCGCGAGATCTCGTGCGACCTCGCGAGATAACGTGCGACCTCGCGATAGCGACCTCGCGAAGAAGCGCGCGACCTCGCGAGAAAACGCGCGACCTCGGCGCGAGGCCGGCCGGCCGCGCGCGCCGGCGTAGCCTGTGGCCATGCCCATCACCAGGCCCGCGGCATCCATCACCCTCGACGGCTTCGAGCTGCGGGTGCTGCACATCCCGCTCGTGGCGCCGTTCACCACATCGTTCGGCACCGAGACGATGCGCGAGGTCATCATCGTGCGCGTGCTCACGCCCGACGGCGACGGCTGGGGCGAGATCGTCACGCAAGACGCTCCGCTGTATTCGAGCGAGTACACGCAGGGTGCGTGGGATGTCGCGCGACGCTTCCTGATCCCCGCGCTGCTCGATGCGCACACGCTCGCGCCAGAGCAGGTCGCGCCGATGCTCGAGCCGTTCGTCGGGCACCGCATGGCCAAGGCCGGTCTCGAACTCGCTGTGCTCGACGCCGCGCTGCGCACGCAAGATCGCCCGCTCGGCGAATACCTCGGCGCGACCGTCGACCGGGTGCCGAGCGGGGTGTCGGTGGGTATCCAGCGCGACCCCGCCGCGCTCGTCGACACGGTGGCCGCCTACCTCGACGAGGGCTACGTGCGCATCAAGATCAAGATCAAGCCCGGCCGCGACGTCGCCGAGACCGCCGCCGTGCGCGACGCGTTCGGCACGATCCCGCTGCAGGTCGACGCGAACTCGGCCTACACGCTCGCCGACGCCGACACCCTCGCCGAGCTCGACCGCTTCGACCTGCTGCTCATCGAGCAGCCGCTGCAGGAGGACGACCTCGTCGACCACGCGACGCTCGCCACGCGCCTGCGCACCCCGATCTGCCTCGACGAGTCGATCGTGTCGGCGAAGGCGGCGCGCGATGCGATCGCGCTGGGCGCGGCATCCATCATCAACATCAAGGCGGGCCGCGTCGGCGGATATCTCGAGGCCCTGCGCATCCATGATCTGTGTCGGGATGCCGGCCTGCCGGTGTGGTGCGGCGGCATGCTCGAGACCGGGCTCGGCCGTGCGGCGAACGCCGCGCTCGCCGCCCTGCCAGGATTCACCCTGCCCGGCGACGTGTCGGCGTCGAGCCGCTTCTACGAGCGCGACATCGTCACCGAGCCCGCGGTGCTCGACGGCGGCCACATCGCGGTGCCGACCGGCCCGGGCCTGGGCGTCGAGATCGACCCCGTCGCCCTCGACGACTTCACCGTCGAGCGAGTCGAGGTGCGGCGGTAGTTCGGTGTCACGGACGGCAGGCGTTCAAAACTCAGCACATCGGCGGCCTCAAGGCGCCTCAGACGCCCTATCTCGCCGATCTGTCGTCAGATTTGCGGAGTTCTGAACGTCACCCCGGCGCCACACCCTCATAGAGCAGGATCGACTCGGGCGGCAGCGGACGGTCGTGCACCCGCCGGTGCCGCACGTCGACGTCGGCGAACCTGGCGGCGCGCAGCGCGGGCAGCGGGTCGCGGTCCTGGTGGCATCCGCCGCACCACCGCCGCGTGAACGGGGTCGCCGCGCGCTGCAGTGTGCGCAGCGTCGCGCTGTGCGGCGCGAGGATGTGCTCGACCAGCAGCACCCGCCCGCCGGGAACGAGCACGCGCCGCGCCTCGGCGAGCGCGGCCGCGACGTCTTCGACAGTGCAGAACACGTAGGTGGCGACGACGGTGTCGATGGATGCCGCGGCCAGCGGTACCCGCTCGGCGACGGCGTCGAGTGGCTCGGCGGTGTGGCTCCACTCGTGCGCGCGGCGGGCGAGCTCTTCGCGCCGCTCGGCGTCGGGCTCGAGTCCGTTCCAAGTGATGTCAGGGTCGAACGCGCCGAAGTTCTCGCCGCGTCCCGCACCCAGCTCGAGCACGCGCCCGCGGGCTCTGCCCATCAGCTCGCGCTCGAGGTCGTCGAGCGCGTCGTCGTCGATCATCGGGGGCTTCGGCATGCCCCCAGTCTGCAACGACCCGGCCGCGATGTCTTATGACGGGTGGGCCAGACCGGGTGTGACATCCGTCACCGGCGCTGCACGAGGAAGAGCCCGGTGTCCCCGCAGGCGACGACCGCGCCCCTGTCGGAGAGCGAGGTGCACCCCGACCGAGCCGCCGCCGCGAGGGCGTCGCTGAGCCCGTCCACCCGCAGGATCGCGCCGGTGGGCGTGCGCGGGTCGGTCGACAGCACCGTGCGCGCCGACGCGTTGACGAGCGTGAGCGACGCGTCGGACTGCAGCAGCGCGGGCAGCAGCAGTCGCTCGAGCCGTGCGACGTCCAGGTCGATCCCCGTCACGCCGGCGGTGTCGCCGTCGCGAACCGGCGCGGTCACGGTGATCGTGTAGTCGTCCGTGCAGAGGAAGTCGATGTACGGCCCGGTGAGGTGGCGCCGGCCGGTCTGCACCGGGACCCGCCACCACTCCAGAGCGGTGTAGTCGCGGAACGACTCGGAGTCGGGGTTCGCCGACGTCGCCAGGCGTCGGGCCGATGTGCCCGGGGCCGGCGGCGACAGCCACCAGGCGAGATGCCATTGTGCGTCGGCGAGGCGTCCCGGGGTCGCGACGAAGCCGGCGCCCACGATCGCGGTGCCGTCCGCCGTGACCCGCGGCACAGCCAGCCGTTGCATGTGCGCGTCGATCTGCGCGGAGTCGACCTCGGAGGCGCCCTCGAAGAAGAGCTCGAGGTCGCGGCGCCACAGCTCCACGAGGTCGATGAGCGGCGTGAACGTCTCGACCAGGTGCGCGGCCGCCGATGCGGTGTCGGTGATGGTGCGAATCATGATGCCTGCCCCTTCGCACGCTCGATTGCTGTCTTCTCGGCGACCAGCCACTCCGCCGCCTCGTCGATGAGGGATGTCGTCGCTGACCGTGCCGCCGCCGGGTCGAGGTCGCGCAACGCGTCGATCACGCGCAAACGCGCCCGATGGCTGCGTACACGGTACTCCTCTTCGCGCAGGCACAGCCACAGCACGGGGCCGACCTCGGCCTGCAGCTGCAGCTCGACATGCACGAGCCGCAGCGACTGGCTCGTCGCCGCAACCTGCAGCTGGAAGCGACCCACGGCCCGCCGTGCGGCGCCCGAGTCGGAGAGATCGGCGCGCGCGTCGATGTCGGTGAGCGTCTGGAGGTCGTCCTCGCCGGCACGGTCGGCGGCGACCTCGGCGGCCATGCCCGCGATGGCCGCGTAGTGCACCGCGAGGTCGCGCAGTTCGAGGCGGCTGAGGGCGTCGACGCGGGAACGCGTGATGGCCTCGGCCGCGTCGGGGTCGAAACGGACGTAGCTGCCTCCCGCACGCCCCCGCCGGGTGACCAGCAGTCCTTGTGCGCGCAGTGTCTCGAGGGCTTCGCGCGCCGTCACGACGGCCACCCCGAGCCGGGCTGCCAGGTCGGACTCGCTCGGCAGACGCTCGCCGTCTTCGAGCGTGCCCGACACGATGGCGTCGGTCAGCCGTTGCGTCACGCGCTCGGCGCGGCCGGTGCCGTCCAGCGCCGAATAGACGACGGCGTGCGCGGCGTCCATCATGACCGTCGCCTGGGGCATGGGCTTCCTCTCGCGGATCGTGACATGACCGTAACACGCAGGGTTTGCGTCAAACATCTATCACCATATGATTAGTCAGCATCTGGTTTCAGATGATTTGTGCATCGAGGGAGATGACATGACCGCAGCAGAGCCCGCCATCCGGTTGACCGGTCTCACCAAGCGCTTCGGAACGGTCACGGCCGTGGACGACGTCGACCTGGAGATCGCTCCCGGCGAGTTCTTCTCGATGCTCGGTCCCTCCGGCTCGGGCAAGACCACGGTGCTGCGCCTCATCGCCGGATTCGAAGCGCCCACCGCGGGCAGCGTGCAGCTGTTCGGCGAAGACGTCACGTCGCGCCCGCCGTTCGACCGGGATGTGAACACGGTCTTCCAGGACTACGCGCTGTTCCCGCACATGACCGTGGTCCAGAACGTCGCCTACGGCCTGCGCGTGCGCAAGGTTGGCCGCAAAGAGCGCACCGAGCGCGCGTTGCACGCGCTCGAGTCGGTGCGCCTCGACCACCTGGCCGACCGCAAGCCCGCCCAGCTCTCGGGCGGTCAGCGCCAGCGCGTCGCACTGGCGCGGGCCACCGTTGTGCAGCCCAAGGCTCTTCTGCTCGACGAGCCGCTCGGCGCTCTCGACATGAAGCTGCGTGAGCAGATGCAGGTCGAGCTCAAGCAGATTCAGCGCGACCTGGGCATCACCTTCATCTTCGTCACGCACGACCAGGAAGAGGCGCTCACCCTCTCCGACCGCATCGCGGTGTTCAACGCCGGCCGCATCGAGCAGCTGGGCACCCCGTTCGAGCTGTACGAGAACCCCGTCTCGCGCTTCGTCGCGGACTTCGTCGGCTCGTCCAATCTGTTCGACGAGCAGCTGTCGGCACGCGTGCTCGGGCGCGACGGGTTCCACTCGCTGCGCCCTGAGAAGCTGTCGGTCTCATCGCAGCCGCCCACCGCGGAGGGTATTCGCAGCGCCGCGGGGGTGGTGGCCGAGTCCATCTACCTCGGCAGCGGGACCCGTATCGTCGTCGACCTCGACGCGGGCGGCCGGGTCAGCGTCCTCGAGCAGAACACCCGTGACCGCATGCGCGGCGCGCACGGCGATCGCGTGCACGTCTCGTGGCACGACGACGACGTCGTCGCCGTCGACGGCGCGCCCATCGGCGCGCAGAACGCGACGCCGACCTCCACCGTCCGCATGATGCCCGGCACCGCCGGCTGACCCGCGACGCCGGCCGACCAGCGAAGCCGGCGGAGACCCCGACCCCGGCCGACGCACACGGCCGACACCAAGAAGGAGACGACGATGTTCCCACCCACCAAGCGCCTCGGCCGCGTTCTCGCGGTCGCGGCGGTCGCGGCATCCATCACTGCACTCAGCGCCTGCGGCACAAGCTCGGGCACGACCGATGGCGGCGGGGATGCCGCGCAGAAGCTCGGCGAGAACGAGGGCGCCATCTCGATCCTGGCCTGGCCGGGATACGTCGAAGACGGGTCGAACGACCCGAACGTCGACTGGATCCACCCGTTCGAGAAGGCCACCGGCTGCACCGTGACCGCCAAGACGTTCGGCACCTCCGACGAGGCGTTCAACCTGATGAAGACCGGCGACTATGACGTCGTCTCGGCCTCGGGCGACGCCTCGCTGCGCCTGATCGCCTCGGGCCAGGTCTCGCCGGTGAACACCGACCTCATCCCGAACTACGCCGACGTGTACGACTTCCTGAAGATGCAGAAGTGGAACTCGGTCGACGGCAAGTCGTACGGCGTGCCCCACGGCTACGGCGCGAACGTGCTCATGTACAACACCGATGTGTTCACCACGGCCCCCACCTCGTGGGACGTCGTCTTCGACAAGGCGAGTGAGCACAAGGGCAAGGTGACGGCGTACGACTCGCCGATCTACATCGCCGATGCGGCGCTGTACCTCATGAAGCACCAGCCCGACCTGAAGATCACGAACCCGTACGCCCTCGATGAGGACCAGCTCGCGGCGGCGGTCGACCTGCTCAAGGAGCAGCGGCCGAACATCAGCGAGTACTGGTCCGACTCCCTGAAGGAGGGCCAGTCGTTCCAGAACGGCGACTCGGTCGTGGGCACCACCTGGCAGGTCGTGCAGAACACGATCGGCGCCGAGGGCGCGAAGACCGCCGTCACGCTGCCCGAAGAGGGGGCGACCGGCTGGTCGGACACCTGGATGATCTCGTCGACGTCGAAGCACCCGAACTGCGCGTACGCCTGGCTGAACTACATCATCAGCCCCGAGGCGAACGGTGCGGCCACCGGCTACTTCGGTGAGGCGCCCGCGGCGCCGAAGGCCTGTGACTTCCGCACCGACTGCGACGACTACCACGCCGGCGACGCCGACTACGCCAAGCAGATCTGGTATTGGACGACCCCGATCGCCGAGTGCGTCGACGGCCGCACCGACGTGAAGTGCACCGACTACTCGCAGTGGACGCAGGCCTGGCAGGAGATCAAGGGATGACATCCCTCACGGCGGTTGCCCGCCCGCGTCGCACGGCGGCGCGGGCGGGGTCCGCCTTCCTCATGCGTCACGCGTGGCTGCGGCTGACGCTGCTGCTGACCGCGCCGATGTTCTGGCTGGGCGTCGTCTACATCGTGGCTCTGGCGCTGCTGCTGGTCACCGCGTTCTGGTCGGTCGACAGCTTCACCGGTGAGATCAGCACCACGTTCACGTTCGCGAACGTCGCCCAGGTGCTCACCGACTCGCTCTACCGCGCGGTCACGCTGCGCACCCTCGGCGTCGCCGTCGCGGTCACCGTGATCGACGTGCTGCTCGCACTCCCGATCGCGTTCTTCATGGCGAAGGTCGCGACGCCTCGTGCACGCGGCATCCTGATGATCATGGTGCTGATGCCGCTGTGGGCGTCGTACCTCGTCAAGGCGTACGCCTGGCGGTCGGTGCTCTCGCATGACGGCATCCTGCAGTGGATCCTCACCCCGTTCGGCGGCCATACCCCCGGGTACGGCCTGACCGCCACGATCATCACGCTCTCGTACCTCTGGCTGCCGTACGTGATCCTGCCGATCCACGCGGGGCTCGAGCGCGTGCCCGACTCGCTGCTCGAGGCCTCTGCCGACCTCGGCGGGGGCACCTGGCGCACGATCAGGCACATCGTGCTGCCGATGGCCGTGCCGGCGATCATCGCGGGCACGATCTTCAGCTTCTCACTGTCGCTCGGTGACTACATCACGGTGAACATCGTCGGCGGCGCGAGCCAGATGCTCGGCAATCTCGTCTACACGAACGTCGGTGCCGCCAACAACCTTCCGCTGGCGTCGGCGATCGCGCTGATCCCGATCGTCATCATCTTCGCCTACCTGTTCCTGGTGCGTCGCACCGGGGCGCTGGACAACCTCTAAGGAGGGCCGATGCGTCTGTCGCGCGCCGCCCGCATCACGCTGGGCGTGATCACGGGACTCATCCTCGTGGTCGTCTACCTGCCGCTCGTCGTCGTGCTGCTGAACTCGTTCTCGACTTCGAAATCGCTGTCGTGGCCGCCACCCGGGTTCACTTTCGAGTGGTGGGTGAAGGCGTTCCAGAGTGAGGGAGCATTGGATGCCGTGGGCACAAGCGTGCTCGTCGGCCTCGTCGCCACCGCGATCTCGCTGGTGCTGGGCACGCTCATCTCGATCGCCCTGCAGCGGTTCCGATTCTTCGGGCGCGACGTGATCAACCTGCTCGTGATCCTGCCAATCGCGCTGCCGGGCATCATCACCGGTATCGCGTTGAACAACTTCTTCCGCACGATCGTCGGGATCCCGCTGTCGATCTGGACGGTCGTCATCGCCCACGCGACGTTCTGCATCGTCACCGTGTTCAACAACGTGATTGCCCGGCTGCGGCGCATGGGTACGAGCCTCGAAGAGGCGTCTTCCGACCTGGGCGGCGGCATCTGGACGACGTTCCGCCTGGTCACGTTCCCGCAGCTGCGCTCGGCGCTGCTGGCCGGTGGACTGCTCGCCTTCGCCCTGTCGTTCGACGAGATCATCGTGACCACGTTCACCGCGGGGTCGGGCGTCGAGACGCTGCCGATCTTCATCATGACCAACATGTTCCGGCCCAACCAGGCGCCGACCGTGGCGGTCATCGCCGTGGTGCTCGTGGTGGTCTCGATCGTGCCGATCTGGATCGCCCAGCGGCTGGGGGCCGACACCGATCAGCGGCGGTGATGGGCGGCGGCACTGAGGCAGGTTCTCCTGAAGTGCCCCCGCCGTGACGAAATCTCGGCCGATGTCGTATCCGGCCCGCGCTGTTCGTTGAAGAGGTGAAAGGCGCCCCAGGGGTGGGCGTCGACGCCACGCAGAACGGACAGAGATGAAGCTCACGACGATCACCCAACTCACTCTCGACGGTGTGACCACACGACATACCGGAGGGGACAGCGCCATGACCACCCCAGAACCCCGCACCACCGACGAGGTCATCGACCGCTACAACACCGCTTTTCGTCTGCACGATCCGTCGCTCCTGGAAGACCTGATCGCAGACGACTGCGTCATCGAGGACACGAGTCCGGCCCCCGGCGGTGTTCGCCGCGAGGGCGGACGAGCCTGTCTCGCCCGCTGGTCCGAGCTCGCGGGCAACGCGGATCTCCGCTTCACGCCCGAGACCGGGGAGATCTTCGGCGATCTCGCCGTGGCGCCGTGGATGCTGCGCTGGGGGCCGGGTGAGGATGACTGGGTCCGCGGCATCAATCTCATCCGTGTCCGTGACGGCAAGATCGTCCAGGCACGCGGTTACATCAAGGCGTGAGTTCTGATGCACTGGGGGCGGATGGTGAGTTCGCGTAAGGAGGGGAGTTCGACATGCAGTACTTCGTATCCGTGATCGACGACGAGAGCGTCTCTGACAACACAGATAGGCGCCCCGCGATCAGCGCGTTCAACGAACGGCTGATCGCCCAGGGGTACTGGGTCTTCGCGGGCGGCCTCGCGGACACCGCCGCGGCCACCGTCGTCGACAACCGCGGCGAGCACCCGGTGATCACGGACGGGCCGTTCATCGAGTCGAAGGAGTATCTCGCCGGGGTGTGGGTGTGGGATGTTCCGGATCTGGATGCCGCGATGGCCCTCGCCACCGAAGCCTCGAAGATCTGCGATCGAAAGATCGAGGTGCGACCGTTCGCGTGAACGAGGCCCGTGAGGCGGTCGCCCGAGCCCACCAGGACGAATGGGCTCGAGTGGTCGCCGCCCTCACCCGGCGCTTCGGCAGTCTCGACATCGCCGAAGAGGCCACCGCCGAGGCGTTCCTGGTCGCGGTGGAGCGATGGTCGACCGACGGCGTGCCGCCGCGCCCGGGAGCCTGGCTCACCACCACCGCCAACCGCAAGGCCATCGACCGGCTGCGGCGCGAGAACAAACGCGAAGACAAGCACAGGGAGGCGCAGATGGTGCAATCGGGCGCCCCTCCCGAGCCGGTCGGCGCTGTGGAGGACGACCGGCTCCGATTGATCTTCATCTGTTGTCATCCGGCGCTGGCGATGGAGAGTCGCGTGGCCCTGACGCTCCGTATGGTCGGTGGTCTGACGGTGGCGGAGATCGCACGCGCGTTCCTGGCGCACGAGAGCACGATCGGGCAGCGGATCACCCGTGCGAAAGCGAAGATCACGGCGGCCCACATCCCGTTCCGGGTGCCGTCAGAACTCGACCTCGCCGACCGTGTGTCCGGCGTCCTCGCCGTGCTCTATCTGATCTTCAATGAGGGGTATCTGGCCACCGGCCCGGATACCGCCCCGGTGCGCGCCGACCTGACGGCCGAGGCCATCCGGCTCGCTCGTCTGCTGCGCGCCCTCCTGCCGACGAACGGCGAGGTCACGGGTCTGCTGGCGTTGATGCTCCTCACCGAGGCCCGCCGCACGGCTCGGATATCGGCTGCCGGCGAGCTGGTGTCTCTCGAGGAACAGGACCGTGGGGTGTGGGATGCGGCGCTCATCGCCGAGGGCCGCGCGCTCGTTCGGGAGCGCCTGGCCGCCGCTGTGGCGGGAGAGGCGCCGGGGCGCTTCGCGATCCTCGCGGCGATCGGCGCCGTGCACACGTCCGCCCGAGACTTCCGCGACACCGATTGGCCACAGCTCCGTGCTCTCTACGACCGGCTCGTGGCACTCGACCCCTCACCCGTCGTCGCCCTCAACAGGGCCGTCGTGGTGGGCGAGATCGACGGGCCCGACGTGGCCCTGGCGATCATCGACCGGCTCGAGCCGGAACTGAGCGGGTATCACGCGTTCCACGCAGCCCGCGCCGAGATGCTGCGCAGGCTGGGTCGTCGCTCTGATGCCCGCGCCGCCTATGACCGGGCGATCGAGCTGGCGGGCAACACCGCCGAGACCGCTGACCTGAGACGCCGTCGCGATCGGCTGGGGTAGCACGCGTCGACGGACACCGGCTCAGTCCGCGTGTGCGCCGATGGTGAAGTCGACGTTGAGCGAGTACCGCTGAGGGACGTAGGCGCTCGAGGTGTACTCAAGGGGAAGGCCGCTGATGTCGTGGATCGTTCTGGTCTCGACCAGGAGAGCCGTGTCCGGGGTGACGCGAAGTCCGAGTGCGTCCTCGTCGGCCCTGCGGGCGCCGAGCGTGGAGTGGCCACCGGTCGGCACGCAGCCAAGAGCCCGCATCGCCGCGTGGAGGGAATCGGTTTCCAGGTTCAGTTCCAAGAGTGCGGCGAGCGCGGGAACGAAGACGGCGCGCTCGATTGCGACGGGAACATCATCGAAGCAGCGGATGCGGGTGATCGAGATGACGCTTTCGGGGTTGCCCAGGGCGTGAGACTCCGTCGCCGTCGACGCCCGCCGTTCCGCCGAGACGACCACGGAGGTCGGCGTCTTCCCGGCGGCCAGGGCTTGGTCGTGGAAGCTGACGAGCTGGGCGATACGCCGGGATGTGAGTGACTTCCGGACGAAGCTGCCGCGTCCGGGGATGCGCTCGAGGAGTCCGTCACGTTCGAGCGCGCTGAGTGCTGCCCGCGCGGTCATTCGTGCCACACCGAACTCGTCAGCGAGTTGGTGCTCGGAGGAGACGCGGTCTCCGTCGCTGAGTGAGTCGATTCGCTGCCGCAGTTGGTGTTCGATCTGTTCATACAGGGGCTGTTTCGCCATCCGCCATCGCCTCTCGTTCGCTCCCCTGGATGCCGACGCTACAGGGTGGCGGTATGATCGAAGCTGTATAGACAACCTAGACAGCGAGAAGGTGAGGATCGCAGATGCCTGAAGTGGCCGAGAAATCGAGGATGCCGCGCATGGTCATCCCGGAGGGAGTGCGCGGACAGGTGCGGGGAGCGCTCTTCGACTGCGACGGGCTGCTGGTCGCGACGGAGGACTTGTTCACGGTCGCCGAGACCGCGATCTTCGCCGATCGCGGGGTTGTGTTCACCCCGGAGCACAAGGCGCGCGTTCTCGGCCACCCGTTTCCTGAGGTGGGCAGGCGCATGGCGATGATGCTCGGCGTTCCGGGGCAGGGGGTGGCTCTTGCAGAGGAGCTTCTCGCGCGGATGGAGGTGCTGGTCGCAGAGCCGATGGCGCCCCTGCCGGGGGTCGTCGAGGTCCTGGCGTCGCTGCGGGGACGGGTACGGCGCGTCGTGGTCAGCAACAGCCCGCTTCGCCTTGTCGATGCGACCCTGCGGGCGGCCGGCTTGCAGGGACAGTTCGACGCAGTGGTCACGGTCGAAGACGCAGAACGTGCCAAGCCGTTCCCTGATCTCTACCTGAGGGGGGCCGAGTTGGCGGGGGAAGAACCTGGCTGCTGCCTCGCGTTCGAGGACTCCGCCACGGGCGTCCAGGCGGCGCGTGCGGCGGGTATTCCCGTCATCGGAGTGCCCAAGCGCACCGGCCCGCATGCGAGCGCGGACATCGGTGCCGACTGGCACGTTCCGTCCCTGGACTCTCTTGCCGCACGCGCTCTCATCGCGCAGCTCGTGCGCGCGTGATGCGGCGTTCCCGCAGCTGCGCTCGGCACTGCCGATCTGGATCGCCCAGCGGCTGGGGCCGACTCAGACCAACGGCGGTGAGCAGCATTGCGGTCCGCGTCTAGGCTGACCCCCATGAGCAGCGTCGCCCCCGAAGACCCGGCGGCCGCCGTGCGCGGCATCGGGCGGCAGGTGCAGTCCGACATCTACCGCGCCGGCATCGGCGGGGCGAAGCCGGTCGTCCCGGTCGATCCCGCGCTGCTCGAGCGCGCCGCGCGCAAGGCCCTGAGCGCCGAGGCGTTCGCGTACGTGGCCGGGGGAGCGGGCTCTGAGCACACCATGGCCGCCAACCGGGCCGCGTTCGACCGGTGGCAGGTGTGGCCGCGGCCGCTGCATGACGTGTCCGAGCGCGACCTGTCCGTCGAGTTCCTCGGAGCCACGCGGCCGACACCGCTGATCCTCGCGCCGCTGGGCGTCATGGAGATGGTGCACCGCGACGCCGACCTCGCCGTGGCGCGGGCCGCGGCATCCATCGGTCTTCCCACGGTGCTGAGCAATCAGGCTTCCGTTGCGATGGAGCAGGTGGTGGATGCTGCGCCCGCCGGCCCGCGGATGTTCCAGCTCTACTGGTCGAGCTCCGACGAGCTGAACGCATCCCTGCTGCACCGCGCCGAGCAGGCCGGCTGCGAGGCGATCGTCATCACGCTCGACACGCACCTGCTCGGCTGGCGCACGCGCGACCTCGACCTCGGGTACCTGCCGTTCACCCGTGGGCTCGGCATCGCGCAGTACACGAGCGACCCGGTCTTCGCCGGGCTGGTGCGCGAGCGTGCGGCGTCGGCAGGGCCGGCGTCGAGCGTGCGGATCACCCCGAAGACCATCGCCGCGGGGCTCTCGATCGCGCGCAAGGGGGAGCCGCTGACGGGCGCCGGACTGCGCGACAGCCTGCGCTCGCCGCTGCCGCGGGCGGCGGTCGAGACCTTCCTCGACGTGTTCTCGACCCCGGCGATCACGTGGGACGACATCGCCCGCGCGCGCGAATGGACGCGGCTGCCGATCATTCTGAAGGGCATCGTGCATCCCGACGATGCGATCAGAGCGTTGGATGCCGGAGCCGACGGCATCTGGATCTCCAACCACGGCGGCCGCCAGATCGACCGCTCGGTGCCCACGCTCGAGGTGCTGCCGACCATCGCCAACCGCATCGCGGGCCGGGTGCCGATCGTCTTCGACTCGGGCGTGCGCTCGGGTGCCGACGCGGCGATCGCGCTGGCGCTGGGCGCGACGGTGGTCGCGCTCGGCCGGCCGTACGCCTACGGGCTGGCAGTCGCGGGGGAAGAGGGCGTGGCCGCCGTCGTGCGCGATGTGCTCGCCGAGCTCGACATCACGCTCGGGCTTGCGGGCCTGACCGCGATCGCCGACCTTGATCGCGGCGCGCTGCGCGAGGTGGGTGCTGCGTCAGGTCGCTGAGCTCTGCTTCCGGTCGTTGAGCGAGCGCAGCGAGGCGAAGCGCCGGTCGCAATCATGCGCCCATCTGCCCGCGCGGGCGACCTCGCTGCCTGGTACGGTCGCATCGTGGTGACGGAGAACGTGAGGCAGGCGCTTCGAGAGTTCGTCGCCGAGCGCGATTGGGCGCAGTTCCACTCGCCCGAGAACCTTGCGAAGAGCATCGCCATCGAGGCCGGCGAGCTACTCGAATGCTTCCAATGGGAGCCGGATGCCGACACCGACCGCGTGCGCGAAGAGCTCGCCGACGTGCTGACCTACTGTCTTCTGCTCGCAGACCGGATCGGAGTGGATCCCGACACGATCGTGCTCGACAAGCTCGAGGTCACCCGGCGCAAGTACCCCGTCGACAGAGCGCGAGGGCGGAGCACGAAGTATGACGCCCTTTAGCATCGAGCCCGTCGACTTCGACAGGGCCGCTGTCGAGGAGTGGGCCGAGCTGAGCCCTCGCCATCGCAACTGGCCGGTCGTCTACGTCATCGACGGTCCCGGAAGCGGTGCCGGTGCCGTTTACGTGGGGGAGACGATCAACGCCGCAGCCCGTATGAAGCAGCACCTCGACGGGCCGAAGAAACGCATGGGCCTGACGGATGTGCGCGTCGTCATCGACGACGAGTTCAACAAGTCGGCCTGCCTCGACCTCGAATCGCATCTGATCAGATGGTTCGCCGGGGACGGCATCCGCTCCGTCCTGAACGGCAACGAAGGCATCACCGACGCGCAGTACTACAACCGCGATCGGTATCGCTCGTCGTTCCGGGCGGTCTTCGACGAACTGCACGTGCGGGGTCTGTTCACACGATCGATCGCTCAGATCGAGAACTCGGATCTCTTCAAACTCTCTCCGTTCAAGGCGCTGACCGAGACGCAGGCGGTGGCTGTCGAGCAGATCCTCGAAGCGCTGCTGGCCGATCTCGAACGGCCGAGCGCATCGACGCGATCGGTGGTCGAAGGGCAACCCGGTACCGGCAAGACCGTCGTTGCGATCTACCTGATGAAGCTGATCGCCGACATCGGCGACAGCACCGACACCGACACCGATCCCGACGGGCGATTCGCCGAGTTCTTCGCCGAGGGCTATCGGCAGTTGCTCACGGGCATCCGGATGGGGCTGGTCATCCCTCAGCAATCTCTTCGCGAATCGGTCAAGCGGGTGTTCAAGAAGACGCCCAAGCTGCACGAGCGGATGGTCCTGTCGCCGTGGGAGGTTGCCGATGCGCGCGAGCGGTTCGACCTGCTCATCGTCGATGAGGCGCACCGTCTGAGCCAGAGGGCCAGCCAGGGGTCGGGTCCGATGAACACCCGATTCGCCACCGTCAACGAGCGTCTGTTCAGTGCGGACGACGTGAAGTACACGCAGCTCGACTGGATCACCGAGCGAAGCCGGCATCAGGTGCTGTTGATGGATGCCGAGCAGAGCGTTCGCCCGGCGGACCTTCCGCTCGCGACGGTCAACGCGATCCTGCGCGAGGCCGCGCGTGAGCACAGGCGATTCGCGTTGCTGACCCAGATGCGTGTGAAGGTCGAGGCGGACTACGTCGGGTACATCCGGCGGCTGCTGTGTGGCGACGCCGTATCGGTGCCCGATCTCGGCGAGTACGACCTCCGCTTCTTCGACGACGTCGGCGCGATGCGACGCGAGATCCGAAGAATGGATGCTGCGCACGGTCTCGCGCGCATGGTCGCCGGTTACGCGTGGAAGTGGCGTTCGAAGAAGGACAAGGCCGCATTCGACATCGAACTCGACGGGGAGCGGATGCGCTGGAACAGCGTGCCCACCGACTGGATCAGCGCACCCGGGGCGATCGACGAGGTGGGCTCGATCCACACCGTGCAGGGGTACGACCTGAACTACGCCGGCGTCATCATCGGGCCCGACCTGCGCCGTGACCCGGCCACGGGGCGGATCTTCGTCGACCGTGCGTCGTACATGGACCGCAAGGGCAAGGAGAACAACGGGTACACGAAGAAGACTTACTCCGACGATGATCTGCTGGTCTACATCCGCAACATCTACGGCGTCCTTCTCACCCGCGGCATCCGCGGCACGTTCGTGTACGTCTGCGATCCGGGGCTGCGGGAGTGGCTGCGCACGCGTCTGGCAGATCGACCGTCAGTCGTCGCGCCTCACGCCGGCTGATCGACCGCGACGACCGTGTCATACAGCCCGTAGTGCGTGAGCCCGTCGTGCGAGTCGATACCGGTGTACGAAAGCGACGCGTCCTCGTACCGTCGGAAGGCGAACACGGCCTGGTTCATGTGTCCCGCGTTGAAGACCCCGAGTGAGACCAGCAGGTTGAAGTCCTCGACCGAGAGTCCGGTCACGGCCTTGAAGAGATCAGGCTCGATCTTCGTGATGACGTCGTAGAGCGTGTTCTCGCGGTAGTCCGTGAGATACATGAACGCCGGGATCCGGGTCGCGAACTTGATCAGCTTCTCCTGGATCTGCTTGCGCTTGGACTTGTACTCCTTCTCTTCGGCCGAGAGCTCCTTCTTCTCGCCGGGTGTGAGGTCGTCGCCCTTCTCCTTCTTGGTCTTGCTGACCGCTTCGCTCTTGTTGACGACGGTCTCGAACACGTTCGAGCCGAGGGCGCGGAAGCCCTCGATGTTCATCACGGCTTCCATCGCCTCGGCCGAGCCCATGATCTTCATCAGCGTGAGGTTGTCGACGTTGACGAGCACCGCCGATTCCCACTTGCGCGCGAGCAGTGTGGCGGAGGTTCCCGACATCGCGATGTCGAGGATGCCCCCGGCATCCACCTGCGTCATGTTCGACCCGTCGTACGCGAGCACGGGCAGGAACTTGACCAACTCTTCGACGGCGTGCTCGGGGTTCGGCTCGTCGGGAGCGAGCCCGGTGCCGTATTCGCTGATCTGCCGCAGCGCTCGGGTCGGTGCGAAGTCGAAGACGAAGCAGACGGGCTTGAGGATGTCTTCGGC
>Ga0180219_1000196_pt1 | contig 63485 bp, 58 predicted proteins | sample eDN3rd30CBELigMG_FD_151338 | JGI IMG/M metagenome (GOLD analysis project Ga0180219, IMG submission 151338) | Enriched Miracle-Growth compost microbial communities from Emeryville, California, USA - eDNA 3rd pass 30_C BE-Lig MG (version 2)... ...
ACTTCGATGTTCTTGATGAGCTTGGCGAACGACTTGGCACGGCGCGCGTCGATGACGGCTTTCTTGTGCTTGGTCGTCGCCCACTTGGAGTGGCCGGACATGACTTCCAGTGTACGGACTCTCAGCCTGTCCTCTTTCGCACGATGTCAGAACCCGTGCGTCACCCCTCGCCGCTCACCCGCCCCGAGCGCTCACGCGCCGCCCGCACCTCCGCCGAGTCGGGCAGGCGCACCGGCACGTCCATCTCCGGGGAGGGCGCCCACCGCCCCCAGTCCTCGTCGAGCGGCCACGCTCCCGGGGCGACGAGCTCGCTGCCGGCCAGATCAGCGAGCGACCGGATCGCCTCTGCCTGAACGGCCGAGTAACGGCCCTGCGCGACGGTGGCGTCGAGCTCGTCGACATCCTTCAGCCAGACGCCCTCATTCCCCGGATGACCGGCATCCACCCACAGATCCATGACGAGGTCACGCGAGTACACACCGCCGGCATCGCGACGGTGCGGCAGCTCCAGATTCACGTACGCGCCCGTCGGCGTGCCGTCGTCGCGCCGGAAGAACCAGACGGACCACGGCCTGCCGGTCGGCGCCACGCGAACCAGTCCGGGCCCGGTCCACGACGCCTGGCGGATCACCCACGGAACGCGGAAGCGCTCTTCCACCGGCACGTCGCGGGTGCGACGCCCGTCCGCAGGGACGGACTCGAGGCGCTCCGAGCCGGGCGGTATCCACACGACGAGTCCTCGTTCGTCGTCGCGCACGACGCGCGCGGTCTCGAGGTGCCTGCCATAGCGCTACAGGATGTCCTGGCCGTGCGCAAAGCGTGGCCCGTCCGCCGACGGCACCGACGCCCCGAACCCGGGGGCCGAGCGACCCGTCGAGAACTCCGTGTCGAGGCGCGCGAGTGTATCGGCGACGCTCAGCTCCCGCGTCGAGATGCGCGGCCATGCCTCCCCGCGTCTGCCCACCAGCGTCGCCGTTCCTCCGCTGGCGCTGACATCGACGCTTCCGAGGGGCAGACGCATGCAGACACGGTATCGCGCGCCGTCAGCCGATCATCTTCACCACGGTGCGTAGATTGCGTGTCGTCGTGCTCGCCTTGTACCGTGCCTTCGCCAGGATCCGCGCAAATGCCGTGTCGAGGGAATGCCCCTTCTCCGGGTTCCAGAAGATCACGCCGGGTCCAGGCTCGACCGGGTCGACGGTGGCGTCGAGGGATGCCGCGGCCCCCAGCAGTTCGTCACGCATCGCCTCGTCGGAGCAGAAGATCACGTACGGCTGGCGGCCGGCATCGCCCGCGTCGAACGGATAGCCGTCGGCGGCCGCCGACAGCTCCTCGGTCGTGACGAGCACGATCCACGCGTCGTATGCGAAGCGCTCCCGCAGCGCCTGCTCGATGCGCCGCTTGAGTCCTTCGCGCGCGTCGGCCGCGGCATCCGTCTCGAACACCACGTTGCCGCTCGCGAGCACCGTCCGCACGCCGTCGAACCCGAGTGCGCGGAAGAGCTCGGCGAGGTCCGCGCTGCGGATCGTGATGCCGCCGACGTTGACCCCGCGCAGCAGTGCCGCCCATGCCGTCATGCGGCAACGATATCGAGGAACCTCCGGTGAAAGCGGTCTTCCCCACTCATCTCGGGGTGGAACGACGTGGCCATCAGCCGCCCCTGCGCCACGGCCACGACCCGCCCGTCGGGCAGAGCCGCCAGCGTCTCGGCGGCAGGGCCGACCTCTTCGACGATCGGCGCGCGGATGAACACCGCCCGCACCGGCGCCCCCGTGATCGCAGGGACGTCCAGGTCGGTCTCGAACGACTCGGCCTGACCGCCGAAGGCATTGCGGCGCACGGTCACGTCGATGCCGCCGAAGGTCTGCTGCCCCTCGATGCCGTCGACGATGCGGTCCGCGAGCAGGATCATCCCCGCGCAGGTGCCGTACACCGGAAGTCCTGCGGCGATCGCCTCGCGCAACGGCTCGCGCAGCCCGAACGTGCGCGACAGCTTGTCGATGACGCTCGACTCACCGCCGGGCAGCACGAGTCCGCCGAGCCCCACGAGATCGTCGGGTCGGCGCACGCGCACCACGTCGGCGCCCAGGTCGGTGAGCACACGGACGTGCTCACGCACGTCACCCTGCAGGGCGAGGACGCCGACCCGGCTGCTACCAGCCACGGTCGGCGAGGCGGTGCGGCGCCGGCAGGTCGGCGACGTTGATGCCGACCATGGCCTCGCCGAGACCGCGCGACACCTCGGCCACGACCTTCGCGTCGTCGTAGAACGTGGTCGCCTTGACGATCGCGGCAGCACGTGCGGCCGGGTCGCCCGACTTGAAGATGCCCGAGCCGACGAACACGCCATCCGCACCCAGCTGCATCATCATCGCGGCATCCGCCGGCGTCGCAACTCCCCCGGCGACGAACAGGACGACCGGCAGCTTTCCGGTCTCGGCGACCTCGGCGACGAGCTCGTAGGGCGCCTGCAGCTCCTTCGCCGCGACGTACAGCTCGTCCTTCGTCTTCGCGCGCAGCCCGTTGATCTCAGCACTGATCGTGCGGATGTGCTTTGTGGCCTCGGAGACGTCGCCCGTGCCCGCCTCGCCCTTGGAGCGGATCATCGCCGCACCCTCGGTGATGCGGCGCAGCGCCTCCCCGAGGTTCGTCGCGCCGCACACGAACGGCACGGTGTAGTTCCACTTGTCGATGTGGTTGACGTAGTCGGCCGGCGAGAGCACCTCGGACTCGTCGATGTAGTCGACGCCGAGTTCCTGCAGCACCTGCGCCTCGACGAAGTGGCCGATGCGCGCCTTGGCCATGACCGGGATCGAGACCGCGTCGATGATCTGGTCGATGAGGTCGGGATCGCTCATGCGCGCCACACCGCCCTGGGCACGGATATCGGCGGGCACGCGCTCCAGCGCCATGACGGCGACCGCACCGGCATCCTCTGCGATCTTCGCCTGATCGGCGGTGACCACGTCCATGATCACGCCGCCCTTGAGCATCTCGGCCAGGCCGCGCTTGACGCGCGCGCCCCCGGTGGTTCCGTCCGACACGATGGCTTCCTCACGTTCGTCTCGCCAATGACGTCCATTGACCTATGCCAAAAAGTACCACGTTCGCGTACAGTCGACGAAGGAGGTGACATGGAGTCGCGCATCACCGGTTCCACGGCCGCGGAGATCGCCGAGAGCATCCGCGAGCTGCACGACCACGGGCACATCGCCGCGGGCGACACGCTCCCGCCCGTGCGCACGCTCGCCGAGCGCCTCACCGTCAACCGCAACACGGTCGTATCCGCCTATCGTCAGCTCGTGCTGGCCGGCATCGCCCAGACCCACGGCCGCGGCGGAACCCGCATCGTCGACCACGAGCGCACCCCGCAGGAGGGCTTCGCGCCCGGCAGCGTGCTGCGCGACGTGGGCACCGGCAATCCCGACCCGCGGCTCATCCCCGACCCGTCCGCGGCGCTGTCCGCGGTCGTCGGACGCCCGGTGCTGTACGGCGAGCCCGTCATCGACGAGGCGCTCGAAGAGTGGGCGCAGGGCTGGACCGCCCGCGATCTGCCCGACGTCGACCTGCGGCTCACCGTCACGAGCGGCGCCGTCGACGCCGTCGAACGGCTTCTCGCGCAGGCGCTCACGCGCGACGACGCCGTCGCCCTGGAAGACCCGTGCTGGCTCGCCGGCATCCAGACCGCGCGTCTGGGCGGTTACCGCACCATCCCCGTCCCGGTCGACGAGCACGGCATGACCGTCGACGGGCTGCGGGCGGCGATGGATGCCGGGGCCCGGGCCGTCATCTGCACGCCACGCGCGCAGAACCCGACCGGTGCCAGTCTCTCGGCCGAGCGCGCGTCTGCGCTGCGCGACGTCCTCACCGACCATCCCTACGCGCTCGTGATCGAAGACGACCACTTCTCGTTGCTCTCGCAGCAGCCCTTCCACAGCATCGTGCCGACCGGACACCGCCGGTTCGCCCTCGTCCGCTCGGTATCGAAGTTCCTGGGCCCCGACATGTGCTTGGCGATCGTGGCATCCGACCCGACGACGGCCGAGCGGCTTGCGCTCCGACTCAGTCCCGGCACGACCTGGGTCAGCCACCTCCTGCAGCGCCTGGCGGCCACGCTCCTCGCCGACCCCGATGTCCGTACCCAGATCGACGACGCCGGGCGGCACTACGCGCAGCGCAACGGCGCGTTCCTGGCCCGGCTCGCCACACACCGGGGCGACGCGTCGACGGCGGGCGCAGCATCCACCGACGGACTCAACGTCTGGGTTCGCACACCGGTGCCCGCGCGCGACGTGCGCGAGCGGCTCATGCTGCGCGGCTGGCTGGCGCGGCTCGGTGACGACTTCACCCTGACCGATGTGGCATCCACTCATCTCCGCCTCACCGTGCACGATCTCGACGACGACGATGCCGACCAGCTCGCCGCCGACCTGGCCACCGCTGTCACGACCGCTGTTTCGAAGGTGGGATGATCGAGCGGTGAACATCCTCTCGATCCAGTCCGCCGTCGCCTACGGTCACGTCGGCAACTCCGCCGCCGTCTTCCCGCTCCAGCGGATCGGCGTCGAGGTGCTGCCGGTGTACACCGTGACCTTCTCGAACCACACCGGGTACGGCGCGTGGCGCGGCCCGATGATCAGCCCCGACGATGTGCGCGACGTCATCACCGGCATCGAGGAGCGCGGCGTGCTCGGCGAGATCGATGTCGTGCTCAGCGGCTACCAGGGCGGCGAGGGCATCGCCGACGTCATCCTCGACGCCGTCGCCCGCGTGAAGGCCGCGAACCCGAACGCCGTGTACGCCTGCGACCCGGTGATGGGCAACGCCAAGTCGGGCTGCTTCGTGGCCCCCGCCATCCCCGATCTGCTGCGCGATCGCGTCGTTCCCGCCGCCGACATCATCACCCCGAACCAGTTCGAACTGGGCTACCTCACCGGCACCGAGCCGTCCGACCTCGACTCCACGCTGGCGTCCGCCGACGCGGCCCGCGCGACCGGCCCCCGCACCGTGCTGGTCACCAGTGTCGAGCGCCCCGACCAACCCGAGGGCACCATCGAGATGCTGGCCGTCGACGACGCCGGTGCCTGGATCGTGCAGACGCCGCTGCTGCCGCTGAAGGCGAACGGATCGGGGGATGTCACGGCAGCCCTGTTCACCGCGCACTACCGCTCCACGGGCAGCGCCGCCGATGCCCTCGCGCGTACGACGTCGAGCGTGTGGGATCTGCTGCGTCTCACTCACGAGTCGGGCGCGCGCGAGCTGCAGCTCGTCGAGGCGCAGGAGTTCTACGCCGACCCGCGCATGCAGTTCGAGGTCACCCGGGTGCGCTGACCACTCACCACGCGTCGGCGACGGCCTGCCGTACCTCGCCCAGCAGCTGCGGCAGCGCCTTCGTGCGCGCGATGATCGGGAAGAAGTTCGCGTCGGTCTCCCACCGCGGCACGATGTGCTGGTGCAGGTGCTCGTCGACACCGGCCCCTGCCACACGGCCCTGGTTCATGCCGATGTTGAACCCGTCGCACTTCGACACGCTGCGCAGCACCGTCATGGCGTGCTGCGTGATCGCGCCGATCTCGGCGACCTCCGCGTCGGTCGCGTGGTCGTACGTGGCGATGTGCCGGTACGGGCACACCAGCAGGTGACCGGAGTTGTACGGGAAGAGGTTCAACAGCGCATAGGCCGTTTCGCCGCGGTGCACGATCAGCCCGTCCTCGTCGGACTTCTCCGGCGCCGCGCAGAACGGGCACGCCGCGCGCATCGCGTCGGCACCCGCCTGGATGTACGCCATCCGGTGCGGGGTCCACAGCCGCTGGAACTCGTCGGGCACACCGGCCAGCTCGCTGGCGGCGACGAGATCCGGGATGCCGGCGGCCGGGGCATCCCCCTCGGTCATGCCAGGTCCTCGTCGGTGTCGACCAGCGCCTTCTCATCGATCGCGTGGCGGATGAGACGCACCGCCTCGTCGACCGGGACGCCGTTGCGCTGCGACCCGTCGCGGAAGCGGAACGACACCGCGCCTGCGGCGCGGTCCTGCTCGCCAGCGATGAGCTGGAGCGGCACCTTCTGCGTCGTGTGCGTGCGGATCTTCTTCTGCATGCGGTCGTCGCTGTGGTCCACCTCTGCGCGCACGCCGACGGCTTTGAGCCGCGCGATGATCTCGTCGAGGTAGTCGGCGTACTCCTCCGCCACCGGGATGCCCACGACCTGCACCGGCGCGAGCCACACCGGGAACGCCCCCGCGTAGTGCTCGAGCAGAATCGCGAAGAAGCGCTCGATCGAGCCGAACAGCGCCCGGTGGATCATCACGGGGCGGTGCTTCTCGCCGTCGGGGCCGGTGTACTCGAGCTCGAAGCGCTCGGGCAGGTTGAAGTCGAGCTGCACGGTGGCGAGCTGCCAGGTGCGACCCAGGGCGTCCTTCGTCTTCAGGTCGATCTTCGGCCCGTAGAACGCCGCTTCACCGGGCACCTCGGTGAGCTTCAGGCCGGAGGCCTGCGCGACGCGCCGCAGCGCGTCGGTGGCCATCGCCCAGTGCTCCTCGTCGCCGATCCACTTCGACTTCTCGTCGTCACGCATCGACAGTTCGAGCTCGAAGTCGGTCAGCCCGAAATCGCGCAGCATCGAGAGGACGAATTCGAGCACGTTCGTCGCTTCGCCCTCGAGCTGGTCGGGCGTGACGAACAGGTGCGAGTCGTCCTGCGTGAAGCCGCGCACCCGGGTCAGGCCGTGGAGGGCCCCGGAGAGCTCGTACCGGTACACGGTGCCGTTCTCGTAGAGCCGCATCGGCAGGTCGCGGTAGCTGCGCGCGCGCTCCCGGTAGATCAGGATGTGCATCGGGCAGTTCATCGGCTTCAGGTAGTAGTCGATGCCGGCCTTGGTGATCTCACCGTTCTCGTCGCGCTCCTCGTCGAGGCGGATGGGCGGGAACATGCCCTCCTTGTAGGTGACGAGGTGGTTCGACTCGAGGAAGAGGTCCTTCTTCGTGATGTGCGGCGTGTACACGTAGGTGTACCCGGCCTCGCGGTGGCGGCGCAGCGCGTGCTGCTCCATCTCCTGACGGATGATGCCGCCGCGCGGGTGCCATACCGACAGGCCCGAGCCGATCTCGTCGGGGAACGAGAACAGGTCGAGCTCCTTGCCGAGCTTGCGGTGGTCGCGCTTGGCGGCCTCTTCGAGGCGCTCCTTGTAGGCGCGCAGCTCGTCTTTGCTCGGCCATGCGGTGCCGTAGATGCGCTGCAGCTGCGGGTTCTTCTCGCTGCCGCGCCAGTACGCGCCGGCGACGCGCTGCAGAGCCCAGCCGTTGCCGATGAGCCGCGTCGAGGGCAGGTGCGGGCCGCGGCAGAGGTCCTTCCAGACCGTCTCTCCGTCGCGGTTGACGTTGTCGTAGATCGTGAGGTCACCCGCGCCGATCTCGACGGAGGCGCCTTCGGCCGCGTGCGCGCCGGAGCCGGGCCCCCCGGCGAGCCCGATGAGCTCGAGCTTGAACGGCTCGTCCGCGAGCTCGGCCCGCGCATCCTCTTCCGTCACGACCCGGCGCACGAAGCGCTGGCCCTCGCGGATGATGCGCTGCATCTCCTTGTCGATGGCCTTCAGATCTTCGGGGGTGAACGGCTCGGCGGTGCCGAAGTCGTAGTAGAAGCCGTCGGTGATGGGCGGGCCGATGCCGAGGTTGGTCTGCGGCTTGATGCGCTGCACAGCCTGCGCCATGACGTGCGCGGCCGAGTGGCGGAGGATGTTCAGCCCGTCGGGGCTGTCGATCGTGACCGGCTCGACGGTGTCTGTCTCCGTGACCTGCGTCGCGAGGTCCTTCAGGTCGCCATTGACGCGCATGGCGACGACGGAGCGGTCGGGGAACAGAGCGAAGCCGTCGGATGGAGTGGTCACCACCCGAGTCTATCGGCGCACGCCGAGCGCCTCAGCCGAAGGTGAGGTCGACCTGGATCTCCCCGGCGAGCTCCTCGAGCTCGGTGACCGCGTCGGTGGCGGCGTCGCCGGCACGGGCACGCGCGCTCACCGTCGCCTCGAACAGCTCTCCGCCCGACATGGGCGCTTCGACCGTGCGACTCGTGAAGCGGTCGATGGTCAGTCCGCCGCCGACGAGCACCTGGGTGATGTCGCGCACGATGCCCGGGCGGTCGTTGCCGAGCACCGTGAACGTCACGCGCTCCCCCGGCGGCGGCTCCACCGGCTCGCTGCCGGTGTACGGGGTGATCTGCAGCAGCTGGTCGAGGGTCTCGAGCCCCGCCACGAGCGCGTCGCGATGGTCGTCGGCGACCTCGACGAGCACGATGCCGGCGAAGGCGCCGGCGAGTTCGGCGAGCTCACTGCGCTCCCAGTTGCCGCCGTGCGCGGCGATCACATCGGCGAGCGATTTCACGAGACCGGCGCGGTCATCTCCGACCACGGTGAGCACGAGGTGGGCCATGGGCCGAGCCTACTGCGTGAACGATGGCGGGATGCCGAGGGTCACCGCGTCACACGTGGGTCAGTTCTCGCCCGCGCTCGGCAGCTGCCACCGGTGCGTCTTCGACGATGACGGTCCTCTTCGCCCGGGCCCGTTCGCGCACTCGGCGTGAGAGCTTGTGCGCAGGGCGCTCCACCACCCGGCAGAACAGCCACGCCACCACCAGCGCGAGCGGCACCGCCGTGAGGAGAGTCCATCGGGCCGCGCCCGTCACGCTGGCCATGATCAGCACGAACGGCTCGTGCACGAGGTAGAGGCTGAACGAGATCGCCCCGAGCCACGCGATCGGTCGCCACGAGAAGAGTCGCGACAGCGGCGCGCACTGCGCCACCATCACCACGAGCAGGCCGGCTCCGAGCACGATCGGCGCCTGCGCGAGAGCCACGAGCGTCGAGTGGTCCAGCGTCGTGGGCAGCAGCCAGCGCATGCTCAGCAGCACGACGACGAGCGGCAGCATCCCGCCCCACAGCACGCCCCGCGCAACGCGCGACAGGCCGCCGACGAGTCGCTCGATGCGGCCCCACTCCCCTTCGAGCGCCACACCGACGCCGAAGATCGGCAGGTACTGCATCGCGGCGCTCTCCTGTCCGGCGCCGATCGCAGACAGCGCCACGCAGATGAGACCGAACAGCCAGGCGGGGATCACGCGTGCGGCGTAGGCGATGACGGGCAGCAGCAGCGAGAAGATGACCTCCCAGCGCAGCGACCAGAGCGGCGAGACCACCCCGCTCGTGCCGCCGACGAGTGTCAGATCCTGCAGGACGCTTCCGAGGTCGTAGTCGGACGCGTCCCTCTGCAGCCACGGGCTGTCAGGGCCGCCGGCATGCGGCGCCAGCAGCAGGAGGAACCCGAGCGCCACGGCGCCGGCGACCGGCACGTAGAGGCGCAGGATGCGGGACGGGAAGTACGCGAACCAGTCGAAGGACGACGAGCGGATGCCGCGGGCCAGGACGAATCCCGACAGCACGAAGAAGACCACGACCGCCTCTGCGCCGCCCCACACCAGATGCAGCGGGCTGTAGATCAGCGCCTGCCGCAGGGGCGAGTCGCCTGTCTGGCCGCCGTAGTACGCCGCGGCGAAGGCGGGCGACACGAGGAAGCAGTGGTGCACCACCACGATGAGCGCCGCAACGCCGCGCAGTCCGTCCAGCGAATTGAGTCGTTTGGAACCTGGCATCCCCTCGACGTTACAAAGTCGTTATCAACGTGGGCTGAGGATACGCGCCCTTTGAGAGGACTCTCATCTGAACGGGGCTGAACACTTAGGCAGGCACGCGCAGCAACACGGATACATGGACGAGACCGATTTCGAGTGGGAGACTCCGCTCACGCCAACGATTTCTGGGGGATCCGTGTCGCGCCATCGACTCTCAACGCTTCTTGCACTACTCACCGCCGCCATTGCACTCGCCGCATGCACAGCAACTGACACTTCAGCGCGCCCTGTCGCCCTGCCCACGGTGACCGTCACTGCCACGACGACGGCGACACCGGAAGCGCCCGTAGTCGTCCCCGGATTCCCTGACGACCTCCAGGGAGACTGGTGCACGCGAGAAGACTCGCCGGAGCAGGAGTGTTTCAGCCTCACGGAGCTCGTCTCCGAGTATCCCGATGCACACGTCATCGACACCTCTCTCGTGAATGGCGCATACGTCTACGTGGTATGCGTGGCGAACGTCAGCGCTGACGACTGTTCAATGGCCGACCGTGCAGGACTCTCTTATTTCCCCGTCGGAGTCGACTGGGAGTGTGATCCCGGCGACTACTTCACAGGGTGCGACCCCGACTACTCGAGTGCGCACGATCCGTCCGTCGCAAGACTGGTGCATGAATACAATCATCAGCAGGACGCCGCATATCACGACGCACCACCGATGTATCGACGCTGATGGCGCGCGCAATGCACTGCTGGCACGCGGAAGCGTGAACGCGAAAACCCCCGGCGAACCGGGGGTTTTGGTCTGTGCGCGATACTGGGATCGAACCAGTGACCTCTTCCGTGTCAGGGAAGCGCGCTACCGCTGCGCCAATCGCGCCTGTACAGGCTTTTCACTTTTCCGGACTGGCCGGGAGTGGAGGTGGCGACGGGATTCGAACCCGTGTAAACGGCTTTGCAGGCCGGTGCCTAGCCTCTCGGCCACGCCACCGCGTGGTTCGAACCCCACGGCGTGATCCTCCGAAGAGGTTTCCCGCACTCGAGCGGATGACGAGACTCGAACTCGCGACCCTCACCTTGGCAAGGTGATGCGCTACCAACTGCGCTACATCCGCATTTCGTTTCCGGATCTCTCCGGCAACAGATATGACTTTATCCGATCGGGGCCGATGTGCAAAACGAGGATGTCACCCGCGCGTGTCCCGCGTCTCGGTTCGAAGTGCCGCCGAACATCCGCTACGATCGAGAGGTCGCCGGCACGGCGATGAGGGCGATTGGCGCAGTTGGTAGCGCGCTTCCTTCACACGGAAGAGGTCGTCGGTTCGAGTCCGGCATCGCCCACCACCAAGACCCCCGATTGCCGGGGGTCTTCTCATGTGGAACAGATGATCGGCTAGCTGCCGACGCTGACGACGATGCCGCCGCGCACGATCACGGTGCCGATGAAACGGTGGCTGGTGCCCTGGTATGTGCCATCTGGCAGATCGGCAGCGTCATCGAGGTTGCCTCGATAGATGAAGCGCCATGAGCCCGTCGTCGGTTCCCACGCCTGCACGAGCACGTCATGGCCGACGATGCCTGAGAAGTGCTCGATGTCGTCGTGCGGGTACGGTCCCTCACCTGGTGTCAACGTTGCGTCATAGTGCTCGAACATGTCGTCCCCGTCTCTCTCCGGATCACCGTCAATTCTCTTCCTCGGGTCCGACATTCGAGCTGCGCTATTGTTTTACATATGACAAACAACGCGGACCGCCGGCGACTGTCGCCCGACGCGCGCCGCGCTCAGATCGTGGATGTCGCGGCAGCACACTTCACGAAGCACGGCGTGGCCGGCGCGTCGATGACCCGGATCGCCGAAGACGCGGGCGTGACGCGCGCTCTGGTGTATCACTATTTCTCCGGCAAGGAAGCACTCTTGGACGCCGTCTTCGAACGCGAAGCGGAGAGCGTGCTCGTCGCAACGACACCCCTCGCATCACTGTCCGAGCGCGAGAACCTCGAGCGTGCGCTGACCGGCTACCTCGATCGCTTCGAGGCGAGTTCCGGAGACCTGAGAGAGCTGTACGCCCCGTCTGCGGCACCGCGCTCACCGGCGGCCGAGCTGATCGCGCAGAACCACACCGTGCAGGTGAACCGACTACTCGACATCTCGGGCGCCGACGACACCCCCGCGTCACGCCTCGCGATGAGCGCCTGGCTGGCATTCGTCGAGCATGTGGCGCGCGGTGCAGCCCAGTCCCCCGTCGTTCCCCGTGAGCGCGTGCTCGCACTGTGCCTCGCCGCGTTCGAAGGCATCCTCGGACGCCGACTGTCCGCCGGATGACACCACCGGCTCCGCCCACCCATCCGATTCAAGGGAGCACCATGAAGATCCTCGTCCTCGGAGCCACCGGCAACGTCGGCTCTCGGTTCATCGCCCGCGCCGTCCACGACGGTCACCAGATCATCGCGTACGCGCGCAGGCCCGAAGCCGTGGTGAACTCCCCCGGAATCACGGTCGTCGGAGGGTCCGCGGAAGACACCGACGCCCTGGCCGCCGCCGCACGCGGAGCCGACGCGATCCTGATCTCCATCACGGGTCCGATGAAGGATCACTCCTTCATGCAGCGCACTCTGCCGACGATCCTCACCGCCGCAGAACACGCGGGCGTCCGTCGCCTCGTCCTCATCTCCGTGTTCGGCGCCGGCGACACGGCGCAGAAGGCGTCCGGCTTCGCCCGACTCGTCTACAAGACAGCCCTCGGCGGGTTCCTCCGCGACAAGGCCGCATCCGACAAGCTGCTCATGTCTTCCGGTGTGGACTGGACGATCGTCTACCCCGTCAATCTCAAGGACGCCGCCCCACTCCCCGATGGAGCCACTGTCACGCCGCTCTCCGAGGTCGGCCGTGTTCCCGGCCTGCCGACGCTGCCGTTCGAGAACGCCGCCGCCGGCATCCTCACCGTCATCACGGATTCGGCCACCATCGGGCAGCGCATCCTTCTCACCACACCTGCCGGCTGGAAGTCCGCCGGCTGAGGGCCCCTCACAGCGCCGCCTCGAGCGCCCTGAGGCGGGCGGTGCCATCACCCCCGAGCTCGATCGTCCGCACCGACTCCGGAACCAGATCCGGGTCCTCCGCCAGGGCGAGAAGCGCGGCATCCATCTCCTCCCGCAGATCGAGATCCTCGTCAGTGGAGAGGTGGATGCCGCGGGCCGCGCTCAACGGCAGCAGAACAAGCAGATCGACCGCAGCCATCGCAGACGCGGCCTGCGCGAGAAGATCGCCGTCCACTCCCCCGACACCGCCTGGACGCCGGAGCGCCTCCCACGCCTCCAGATAGGTCGTCGGGGTCGCCGAACACGTCGAACTCGGGATGCCGCGCGGCGAAGGCCGCGATCAGGGTCGACTTGCCGGCCCCGTGGGTGCCGGACACCGCTCTGCGCATATGCGGAATCTATCGGCGCCAAGGCTTGACCAGTCGAGAATACATGCGTATTCTCACGGCAAGAGAATACATTCGTATTCCGGTGAGGAGCATCATGGTCGATCAGACGCACGACACCCACGGCCCCGCGAGCTGGCCGCTTCGGCACCGATGGCCGGCCGCCATCGCCTTCGCGCTCGTGCCGGTGGTGTTCACCGCGGCCGCGTCGGCGACCGCAGAGCTGACGGGTGCCGACGACATCGGCGCGGCGCTCGTCATCGCGGCAGGTGCCGCTGTCTCGGCACTCATCGGGTTGGGGGTCATGAAGGTCTCACCCGCGACGTTGCGCCGGTACGGGTTCCGCGCGGCACACCGCGCGGCTGCCGCGTGGTGGTTCGCCCCGCTGCCCATCACCGTCCTCATCGTGCTCCTCACGCAGGGCGTCCATCTTCCCGTGCCGACCGTCGCCGCCTACGCCGTCCTCACCATCGCGGTGGCCGTGAACGAAGAGGTCTGGTTCCGCGGCATCGTCCTCGCGGTTCTGCGCTCCGCAGGAGTGCGCGGAGCCGTCATCGGCACCTCGGCCCTCTTCGGAGTCCTGCACCTGGCGAACCTCGCCGGCGGAGAGAACCCGGCCGACGCCGCGCTGCAGCTCGTGTTCGCCGTCCTGTTCGGACTCGTCGCCGCCCTGCTGGTGGTGCTGACCGGCAGCCTCTGGCCCGGCATTCTGTGGCACGCGGCCTGGGACTTCACCAACTACCTCGGCGGCAACGCGACCACCCCGGCCGCGCTCATCGGCATCGGTCTGGCGTGCGCGCTCATGCTCGTGTACGCGATCGTGCTCTGGCCCCGCGCGATGCGTGCCGGCGCGGCCGCATCACCGCTGGACGCCGACGGCGCCCCCGTACGCTGAACACCATGGAACTGAGCACACGGCAGGAGGAGCTCGCCGACGCCGCCCTGCGGATCGTCGCACGCGCCGGTCTGCCCGCCGTCTCCTTCCGTGCCGTGGCCGCCGAAGCGGGGTGGTCGCTCGGCGCCGTGCAGAAGGCCTTCCCCTCGAAGGACCGGATGCTCGCCGCCGCCTTCGCCCGGCTGCGTGAGCAGGGGGTTCCGCTCCCCCCGGGCGAGCCCGGGCGGCCGACCCTGCGCGAATGGCTCGTGGCGCTTCTGGTCGCGATCCTCCCTCTCGACGACGAGCGGCTCGCCGTCCAGCGACAGGCCGACGCGTTCGCGCAGCTCGCCCTGAACGACGGCGAGATCGCCGCCGCGGTCGCGGCGAGCGACGACCAGCTTCGCGGCCAGCTCGCATCCCTGGTCGCCCGCGCCCGTGCCGAAGGCGATATCCCCGAGCACGTCGACCCGCCGCAGACCGCCTGGGCGCTCCTGGCGATCACGCAGGGGCTCACCGCCCAGCTGCTCTACCAGCCGACGGCGGAGAACGTCATCCGCACACGCATCGACGCTCTGGTCGCGGCGCTTCTGCGCTGAGGATTCCGCCGCTCAGCCGAGCGCCCACCCGTAGCGCTTGTGCAGCTCGGCGGCCACTTGGGCGAAGCGCTCGCCGTCCAGCGCCGCCGCCTCGCGGCGCATCCCCTCGTGGTGCACCAGGTACAGCTGGTCGGCATCGAGCCACGATGGGCGTCCCTGCCCGTCCCACGGACCGGACCCGATCGGCAGGAAGTCGCGCTCGCCGTCATGCGACTTGCTGGTCAGCTTCACGGCATACACCGTGTCGGCGTCGCGTCGGCCGATCACGAGCACAGGCCGGTCCTTTCCACGCCCGTCGTGCTCCTCATAGGGCACCCACGTCCAGACGATCTCACCGGCGTCGGGATCGCCATCGACCCGGGGCGCGTACGTGATGCGCAGGTCGTCCGCCTGCGACGGGTCGATCTCGACGGTCGCAGCGGCTCCGGTCTGCCCGGGCGAGAGCTCCGACACGCCGCCGCCGTCCGACCCACGCGGGGTCGGACGGCGGCTGTTCGTGGAGCGCGCGGAGGGGCGCAGCAGTCCGAGGAGGCGGGACAGGATGCCGGAATCAGAGCTCACCCGGTCACCCTATCCGTCCGGTCAGCTGAGGACCTTCTCCGGTTCCTGCTCGGCGACGGGGACCTGCACGGGCACGGGACCGGTGCTGACGCCCTCATCGGGGAACTCGTATCCGCTCTCGCCGTGCACGACCGTGTCGACGCCGGCGAGCTCGTCCTCGCTGCGGATCCGGAAGCCCATCGTCTTCTGGATGCCCCAGCCGATGACCAGGGCCACGACGAAGGAATACACGAGGACGGCCACTGCGGCGATCGCCTGGACGATGAGCTGGTCGGCATTGCCGCCGGTGAACAGGCCCGTCCCCGTGGCGAAGAAGCCGAGGTACAGCGTGCCGATGAGGCCACCGACCAGGTGAACGCCGACGACGTCGAGCGAGTCATCGAAACCCAGGCGCCACTTCAGCTCGACCGCGATCGCGCAGACCGCGCCGGCGACGAGCCCGAGGAGGATCGCCCATCCGGGTGCGAGATTCGCACAGCTCGGAGTGATCGCGACCAGACCCGCGACGGCGCCCGACGCAGCGCCCACCGACGTCGCCTTGCCGTTCTTGAGCTTCTCGGCGATGAGCCAGCCGAGGATGGCGGCCGCCGTCGCACCGAGGGTGTTCAGGATGATCAGGCCGACCTGCGAGGCCTCGCCGGAGATGCCGTCGCCGAGAGCGGCGGCTCCCCCGTTGAACCCGAACCACCCGAACCAGAGCAGCGCTGCGCCGATGAGCACGAGGGGAACGTTGTGCGGGCGGTTGAGCTGCTTGCCGAACCCGACGCGCTTGCCCAGCACGATCGAGAGGGCCAGAGCGGCCGCACCGGCGTTGATGTGCACCGCGGTGCCGCCGGCGTAGTCGATCACGTTCGCCGAGAGACCCAGGTTCGTGCCGAGGTTCATGATCCAGCCGTCGGCGCCCCACACCCAGCCCGCGACGAGGAAGTAGTCGACCGTCGCGAACAGCGCGACGAACAGCATCCACGCTCCGAACTTGGCGCGATCGGCGATCGCCCCCGAGATCAGCGCGACGGTGATGATCGCGAAGGTCGCACCGTAGGCGACACCGGCGAGCTGATCATTCGCGTCGGCCGCGTTGATCGTGTCGGAGAGGGCGAAGTTCGTGAACGGGTTGCCGGCGACGCCGATCCAGCCCGTCGACACGTTCTGCATGTTGAACCCGTAACAGATCCAGAGAACGCCGACCAGACCCATCGCGCCGAAGCTGAGCATCATCATGCTCACGACGCTCTTGGCGCGCACGAGGCCGCCGTAGAAGAATGCGACGCCGGGTGTCATCACGAGCACCAGGGCTGTCGCGGTGAGATACCACGCAAGGTTTCCGCTGTCCATGGCGGACAGTCTCCGCGCGGCAGATTACCGGCGGTTCCGCAGAACGTTTCCGCGATGTTACGGGATCGCGTGTCGTGTGAACAACTCGTTTCGCAGCGCTCAGGAGGTGGTCAGAGCGATGAGCCGCGACACGGCGCGCAGGTACTTCTTGCGGTACCCGCCGGCGAGCATCTCCGCGCTGAACACATCGCTGAGCGGGTGCCCGGTCGCACGGATCGGGATCTGCGCGTCGTACGCGCGGTCCACGAACGCCACGAAGCGCAGTGCGGCCGATTGGTCGTCCAGCTGCACGACCTCGCGCAACCCGATGACCTCCACGCCGTCGATGAGCCGGATGTACCGCGAGGGGTGCACGCGAGCGAGGTGGGCGACCAAGGTCGTGAACTCGTCGTCCGACGCGGTGCCGGCGGCCGTGGCATCCGCCATCGCCTTCTCATACCCGACCTCGTCCAGGACCGGCGCCGTGCCGTCCACCGCCCGCTGGCGGTAGTCGGTGCCGTCGATGCGCACGGTCTGGAAGCTGTCGGACATCGCCTGGATCTCACGGAGGAAGTCCTGAGCGGCGAAACGGCCCTCGCCCAGGGCGTTGGGCGGAGTGTTGGATGTCGCGGCCAGCTTCGTGCCCGAGGTGACGAGCTCGCCCAGCAACCGGGTCATCACCATGGTGTCGCCGGGGTCGTCGAGCTCGAACTCGTCGATGCACAGCAGCTGCGAGCCGCGGAACAGCTCCACGGTGTTCTGATACCCGAGTGCGCCGACCAGCGCGGTGTACTCGATGAACGACCCGAAGTACTTGCGGCGGGCGGGCATCGCATGGAACACCGAGGCGAGAAGGTGCGTCTTGCCGACGCCGAAGCCACCGTCGAGGTAGACGCCGGGCTTGCTCGGAGGTGTCTTCTTCGCACGGCGGAAGAGCCCGCCCTTGGCCGGCGCCGCCGCCGGCGAGCTGAATGTCTCCAGGAGCTCCTTGGCCCCCTGCTGCGAGGGGTATGCCGCATCGGGCCGATAGGACTCGAACGTCGCCGACTCGAACTGCGGCGGCGGCACGAGAGCGGCGACCATCTCGGCGCCGGTCATCTGCGGGGCGCGATCGGCCAGATGCACGATGGTCATGGGTCTCTCCCGGCCGTCTCTCGTGTCGGATTACGACTGAACATGACGGAGTGTGAACGAAAGGATGCGGCGTCCAGACGGACGGCTAATGTCGAAAACGACGACATCAAGACTACGCCGTCACACCCGATCGCCTTCATCTGAGGAGCCACTATGACCGTCGAATTCGACACGTCATCCGAGAAATTCACAGAGTACGCCGAGCCGTCGCGCTTGGTCACGCCCGACTGGCTGCAGGAGCACCTGGGCGAGCCCGGACTGGTCGTGGTGGAGTCCGACGAGGATGTGCTGCTGTACGAGACCGGCCACATCCCGGGCGCGGTCAAGGTCGACTGGCACACCGAGCTGAACGACGAGGTCGTGCGCGACTACCTGGACGGCGAGGGCTTCGCGAAGCTGCTCAGCCGCAAGGGCATCAGCCGCGACGACACGATCGTCATCTACGGCGACAAGAACAACTGGTGGGCCGCCTACGCCCTCTGGGTCTTCTCGCTGTTCGGCCACGAGGACGTGCGTCTGCTCGACGGCGGCCGTGACTTGTGGATCGCCCAGGGCCGCGAGATCACCACCGAGGTGCCGCAGCGCGCACAGACCGAGTACCCGATCGTCGAGCGCGACGACAGCGGTCTGCGGGCCTTCCGCGAGGACGTTCTCGTGCACCTGGGCAAGCCGCTCATCGATGTGCGCTCCCCCGAGGAGTACACGGGCGAGCGCACCCACATGCCCGAGTACCCGCAGGAGAGCTCGCTGCGCGGCGGCCACATCCCCACCGCGAAGAGCGTGCCGTGGAAGCGCGCCGTGGCCGACGACGGCACCTTCAAGCCCCGTGCGGAGCTCGACGCCATCTACCGCGACGAGATCGGCCTGAACGAGGGCGACGAGGTCATCGCGTACTGCCGCATCGGTGAGCGCTCGAGCCACACCTGGTTCGTCCTCCAGCACCTGCTCGGCTTCCAGGACGTGCGCAACTACGACGGTTCGTGGACCGAGTGGGGCTCGTCGGTGCGCGTGCCGATCGTCGCCGGCGCCGAGCCGGGTGACGTCCCGGCCGCACGCTGAGCCGGAGTGGGAGAATGGCGGGGATGACCGTACTTCACACGCCGGACACTCTCGCCGAGATCCGCGAAGAATTCCTCGAACTCGAAGAGCACGAACGCCTGCAGCTGCTGCTGGAGTTCTCGCGCGAGCTGCCGCCGGTCCCCGACGACTACGCGGCGAACCCCGATCAGTACGAGCGGGTCGCCGAGTGCCAGTCGCCGGTGTTCATCGCGGCCGAGGTCGCCGATGACAGGACCGTGGTGCTGCATGCGACGGCCCCCGAAGAGGCGCCGACCACGCGCGGCTTCGCGAGCATCCTCGTGCAGGGCATCAACGGGCTGTCCGCCGAAGAGGTCCTGGCCATTCCGAGCGATTACCCGCAGAGCCTGGGCATCACCCGCGCCGTCTCGCCGTTGCGCATCGCCGGCATGACCGGCATGCTGGTGCGCACCCAGCGTCAGGTGCGTGCACTCACGGCCGTGTGATCCCGCTTCGGTTCACCCGTCGAATCAATGCTGACCCGCCACGACCAGGTCGTGGCGGGTCAGCCATTCCCGGATCGCCTCCGACCAGCGCTCGGGGTCGTAGTTCCACAGCTTCGTGTGCCGCGCGACCTGGAACACCTGCAGCTCGACGAGGTCGGGACGGGCGTCCGCCAAGGCGTGCGAGGCGTCCGACGGCACGTAGCCGTCGTCGTCGCTGTGCAGGATGAGAACGGGATGCCGCAGCTCCCCTGCCCGCGCGACGATGTCGAGCGAGTCCAGGGAGATGCCGCCGGCGTGGGTGACCGGCCGTCCCCAGCCGCCCTGCAGCGCGCCGAGAGCCAGTTCCGTGACGGGGTAGGGCAGGTGCAGCTGTCCCGCTTGAAAGCCCAGCACGACGCGCCAGTCCACCACCGGCGACTCGAGGATCATTCCGCACACGGCGTCGGAGTGCGCAGAGTTCAGAGCGGTCTGAAGCACGACCGCGCCGCCCATCGACCATCCCATCAGCACCACGCGCTCGGCACCGCGCCGCAGCGCGAAGGAGATGGCCGCGTCGACGTCGCGCCACTCCGTCGTCCCGAGTGCGTAGGTGCCGCCGCCCGTGCGCGGCGCCTCGCCGTCGTTGCGATACGAGACCACCAGCACCGAGAGCCCGAGGCGGTGCAGGAGCGGCACGGCGCGCAGGCACTCCGCACGGGTCGTGCCACGACCGTGCACCTGGATGACCCAGGTCGTGGCATCCTCCGCCTCGAAGAGCCAGGCGGGGCACGGGCCGACCGCCGAGCCGATGAGCTCGCTGGTGAACGGCAGGTGCAGCTGCTCGGGCTTGTCGTAGTACCAGCCGCTGAAGGCGGCCTCGCCGGCGAGCGTGCTGTCGGGGCCGATCTCGGTCAGCAGCTTGCGCTTGACCGTCGCCGCGTCGGCGCTGAGGACCGTGCCGAGCTTGACATACGGTTCCGAACCGGTGGTGAACAGGCCGTAGCGCCCGGGCAGCTCGGTGTCGGGCGTGCGCTGCAGCGTGATGGTCTGCGCGGCGAGATCGACCCCGACGATCTTGGTGTCGAACATGCGCCGCGCCGGCGGCGTGACGATGCGGCGCACCACCTGCAGCGACACGATCGCCCACACCGCCGACACCGCGGCCAACGCGCCCGCCAGCGCCGCGATCGCGGCGCGGAGGCCGAGCGGGGAGGGCCGGGTTGCCGCGCGCGATACGGCGCGCCTGGAGTGCTTCATCGAGGGTTCACTCTAGTCTGTCGGCGTGGCTGACCCCGGACTCTCCACGCCTTTCGAGCGGGCTGCCGCCGAGGTGCGCGCGCTTGCCTTCCGCAACGATCTCGTGGTTCGCGAGATCCCCGCACCCGGGGGCCTGGCGCCGCACGCTCTCGCGCTCGCGGCAGATGTGCGCCCCGACGATGCGGAGGAGGGCGAGTCGAGGTACGGCACCGGCCGTTTCGTGTTGCTGCACGATCCCGATGCCCCCGACGCCTGGAACGGCCCATGGCGTATCGTGAGTTTTGCACAGGCTCCGCTGGAGCCCGAGATCGGCAGCGATCCGCTACTGGCGGACGTCGCCTGGTCGTGGCTGGTCGATGCGCTGGCGTCTCACGGCGCCGCGTACCACGCCGAGGCCGGCACGGCGACGAAGACCATCTCGCGCGGTTTCGGTTCGCTGGCCGCCGAGGGCGACGGGTCGCAGATCGAGTTGCGCGCCTCGTGGTCGCCGGAGGGGTCTCCGACCGGGCACGTGCAGGCGTGGGCCGAACTCGTGTGCATGCTCGCCGGGCTCCCGCCGGGGTCGGAGGGCATCGAAGTCTTCACGGCGCGGAGGATAAGGCGTGACTGAATACCAGGTGCTGTCGGACGCGAAGGCGCTGCGCGACGCGGCCGATGCCCTCGCCGGCGGCACAGGACCCGTCGGCGTGGACGTGGAGAGGGCATCGGGCTATCGCTACTCGCAGCGGGCGTACCTCGTGCAGGTCTTCCGGCGCGATGCCGGAGTCTTCCTCTTCGACCCGCCCGCCATCGGCGATCTCCATCCTCTGCAGTCGGCCATCGGCGGTGAAGAATGGGTGCTGCACGCCGCCAGCCAGGACCTGCCCTCACTCCGCGAGCTCGAGCTCGTCCCGCCCGTGATCTTCGACACCGAGCTCGCCGCGCGTCTCCTCGGCCACGCCCACGTCGGGCTCGGCGCCGTCGTCGAAGACACGCTCGGCATCACCCTGGCCAAGGAGCACTCCGCCGCGGACTGGTCGACGAGGCCCCTCCCGCAGCCGTGGCTCGAGTACGCCGCCCTCGACGTCGAATACCTCATCGATGCCCGGGACGCGCTCGAGACGGAGCTCGCCGAGGCCGGCAAGACCGAGATCGCCCAACAGGAGTTCGCCGCCGAACTCGCGCGGCCGCCCAAGCCTCCGCGCGACGACCCCTGGCGGCGTCTCAGCGGATTGCACACCGTGCGCGGCCGGCGCGCGTTCGCGATCGCCCGTGAGCTGTGGACCACGCGCGAGGACTTCGCGCGTGAGCAGGACGTCTCCCCCGGCCGCCTCGTGCCCGACCGCTCACTGGTGGCGGCGATCCGCGCCGACCCCCGCTCGAAGGGCGAGCTCGCCGGGCTCAAGGAGTTCACCGGCCGTGCCAGCCGCAGCGAGCTCGATCGGTGGTGGCAGGCGATCGAACGCGGGCGCGCGGCATCCGATCTCCCACTGGAGCGCGTGCCCGGCGACGGACTGCCGCCGGTACGCGCCTGGAAGGACCGCAACCCGGCGGCGGCTCGTCGCATCGCGCTCGCCCGTCCGGCCGTCGCGGCCCGTGCCGAAGAGCTCAACATGCCGACGGAGAACCTGCTCACGCCCGAATCGCTGCGTCGCGTGAGCTGGGAGCCGCCCATGCCCGCCAGCCCGCAGGCGGTCGGCGACGCCCTCGCTGCACTCGGCGCACGCCCCTGGCAGCTTGCAGAGACGACACAGATCATCGCCGATGCCTTTGTCGCCTCCCTGCAAGACGACCAGGAGCCCTCCGAAGCCGCTTCGTAGATTGCGCACACCGGGTTCGGCCCCGGTCGGACCGCTCCGTAGGCTGGGCGCATACCCAACCTTTGGAGGCAGAGTGGCCGAGCTTTCGGACGTCTTCTTCGTCGACGGAATGCGCACCCCTTTCGGGCGCGCCGGCGAAAAGGGCATGTACTGGAACACCCGCGCCGATGACCTCGCCGTGAAGGCGACCATCGGACTCATGGAGCGCAACGGGCAGCTGCCCGCCGACCGCGTCGACGACATCGCGATCGCCGCGACGAGCCAGACCGGCGACCAGGGCCTCACCCTCGGCCGCAGCGTCGGCATCCTCGCCGGGCTCCCGCAGTCGGTTCCCGGCTTCGCGATCGACCGGATGTGCGCCGGTGCGATGACCAGTGTCGCCATGATGTCGGCATCCATCGCATCCGGCATGTACGACGTCGCCCTCGCCGGTGGCGTCGAGCACATGGGGCACCACCCCATCGGTGCCAACGCCGACCCGAACCCACGGTTCGTGGCCGAGCGCATGGTCGACCCGAACGCGCTGAACATGGGCGTGACCGCCGAGCGCATCCACGACCGGTTCCCGCACCTGACCAGGGAGCGCGCGGACCGCTACGGCATGCTCAGCCAGCACAAGGCGCAGGCCGCCTACGACGCCGGCAAGCTGCAGCCCGACCTCGTGCCGGTCGCGATCAAGGGCGCCGACGGCGCCTGGGGTCTGGCCACCGAGGACGAGGGCCGCCGGCCCGAGACCACGATGGAGGGTCTGGCGACCCTCAAGACGCCGTTCCGGCCGCACGGCCGTGTGACGGCGGGCACCTCGTCGCCGCTCACTGACGGCGCGACCATGTCCCTTCTCGCCGGGGGTGACGCCGTCAAGGAGTTCGGCCTCGTGCCCAAGATGAAGCTCGTCTCGTTCGCCTTCGCCGGCGTGCAGCCCGAGATCATGGGCATCGGCCCGATCCCGTCGACCGAGAAGGCGCTGCGCAAGGCGGGCCTCGACATCTCCGACATCGGCCTGTTCGAGTTGAACGAGGCCTTCGCGATCCAGGTCATCTCGCTGCTCGACCACTTCGGCATCGCCGACGACGACCCGCGCGTGAACCAGTGGGGCGGCGCGATCGCCGTCGGTCACCCGCTGGCCGCGACCGGCGTGCGCCTGATGATCCAGCTCGCCGCGCAGTTCGCCGAGCGCCCCGACGTCCGCTACGGACTGACCGCGATGTGCGTCGGCCTCGGCCAGGGCGGCTCGGTCATCTGGGAGAACCCGAACTACAACGGAAAGAAGAAGTGACGCAGATGGCCACCCCCATCACCGATCAGTACGCCTCCGTCGACTTCTCGCCGCTGGACGCCTTCAGCGCCGACGAGGTCATCACGCACTCCCCCGTCCGTGACGTGCGGCTGCCCTCGGGCAAGACGCTCGCGCTGATCACGCTCGACAACGGGCTCGACCACCGCCGCCCGAACACGCTCGGTCCCGCCACCCTGAAGGAGCTGCACGCCACACTCAGCGGCCTGAAGGAGCGCGCGGCGGCCGGCGAGCTCGACGCCGTCGGCATCACCGGCAAGCAGTACATCCTCGCCGCGGGCGCCGACCTGTCGGGCATCTCGAAGCTCGACTCGAAGGCGACCGCCAAGCTCATCGCGCAGCGCGGGCACCAGGTGCTGGGCATGCTCGGCGAGCTCGGCGTGCCCTCGTTCGCGTTCGTGAACGGCCTGGCTCTGGGCGGCGGCGTCGAGATCGCGCTGAACTCGACGTATCGGACGGTGGATGCCTCGGCCGCCGCCATCGCGCTGCCCGAGGTGTTCCTCGGCATCATCCCCGGTTGGGGCGGCTCCACGCTGCTGCCGAACCTCATCGGCATCGAGAACGCGCTCGAGGTCGTCATCTCGAACCCGCTGAAGCAGAACCGCACGCTCAAGCCGCAGAAGGCGTTCGAGTACGGGATGTTCGATGCCATCTTCCCGGCCGCGAACTACCTCGAGGACTCGCTGCTGTGGGCCGACGGCGTGCTGAACGGGCGCGTCAAGGTCGAGCGCAAGAACCAGCCCGGCAAGATCGAGCGCACCGTGAAGTGGCCCGTCGCCATCAAGATGGCGCGCGGCATGCTCGAGTCGAAGATCGGCACCGTGCCCCGCTCGCCGTACGCGGCACTCGCCCTGCTCGAAGCCGCCCGCAGCGGTTCGATCGCCGAGGGATTCGCCCGCGAGGACGAGACGCTCTCCGAGCTCGTCACGGGCGACCAGTTCGCGGCATCCATGTACGGATTCGATCTCGTGCAGAAGCGCGCGAAGCGTCCGGTGGGCGCCCCCGACAAGGCACTCGCCCGCAAGGTCACGAAGGTCGGCGTCATCGGCGCCGGGCTCATGGCCAGTCAGTTCGCGCTTCTGTTCGTGCGCAAGCTGCAGGTGCCGGTGCTCATCACCGACCTCGACCAGGCGCGCGTCGACAAGGGACTCGCGTACATCAACGACGAGATCGGCAAGCTCGAGGCCAAGGGGCGCCTCGACGGCGACAGCGCGAACAAGCTGCGCGGACTCGTGCACGGCACCACCGACAAGACCGAGTACGCAGACTGCGACTTCGTCATCGAGGCGGTGTTCGAAGAGGTCGGCGTCAAGCAGCAGGTCTTCGACGAGATCGAGCAGATCATCGCGGAGGACGCGATCCTGGCCACGAACACCTCGTCGCTGTCGGTCGAGGAGATCGGCTCGAAGCTCGCACATCCCGAGCGCCTCGTCGGCTTCCACTTCTTCAATCCGGTCGCGGTCATGCCGCTGATCGAGATCGTGAAGACGTCGCACACGACCGACGCCGCATTGTCGACGGCCTTCGTCGTCGCCAAGGGACTCGGCAAGAACGCGGTGCTGACCGCCGACGCACCCGGCTTCGTGGTCAACCGGCTGCTGGCCAAGGTCATGGGCGAGGCCGCCCGTGCGGTCTACGAGGGCACCCCGGTCGACAAGGTCGAGAAGGCGTTCGCGCCGCTCGGGCTGCCGATGGGGCCGTTCCAGCTCATCGACCTCGTCGGCTGGAAGGTCGCGGCCCACGTGCAGGACACGATGGCCCACGCCTTCCCCGACCGGTTCTACGCGAACGAGAACTTCCACGCGCTCGCGGAGCTGCCCGAGATCGTCGAGAAGGACAAGGGCGGCCGCGTGACCGGCTGGACGAAGCAGGCCGAGAAGCTCCTCAAGCCCGCGGTCGGCAAGACGCCGGTCGACGATGCGACGATCCTCCGCCGCGTGCAGGACGGCCTGGCGCAGGAGATCCGGCTCATGCTCGACGAGAAGGTCGTGCCCGAGGTCGAGGACATCGACCTGTGCCTGATCTTCGGAGCCGGCTGGCCGCTCATCGACGGCGGCGCGTCGGTCTACCTCGACCAACAGGGAGCCTCGGAGCGCGCGACCGGTAGCGCCTTCCACACTCCGGTGATCCGGGGCGTGGCCGGCTGACCCGCTCCCTCGCCCGAGGCGAGGGGATCTGCCGAGGCGAGGGCGTTCCCTGCGGGAGGCGCCCTCGCCTCGTCCTTTCCCTTCGCCCGAGGCGAGGGCACATCAGAGGAGCTCGTCCTCTTCGATGCGCGGGGCGTCTGCGCGGCCGACCGCATCCCCCCGGGCCAGGAACAGCGCGACGAACGCGAACACGATCATGATGATGCCGATGGGATTCGCGAACCCGATCGCCATCCCCCGCGCGGGCTCCGACGTGCCCGAGACGATGGTCTGCAGCCCCGCCGGCGTGACGTCGGGGATCAGCAGCCCTAGGACGACGGCCAGGCCCCAGCAGGCCGCCAGCGACCCGTACGTGGCGCCCCGGTGGCGGAATCCTCGCTGCGCGGTGCGCACGAAGCCCTCGGCGATGAAGATGTGCAGCACGACCATCACGATGCCCAGCGTCAACGCGTACACGATCGCGAGCGACCCCGCCATGCCGAACAGCGCGCGGCCGAAGGCGATCCAGGCGGCGAGCACGAGCCCGACGTGGCCGATCACCACGCCCCACGCGGGCGAACGAGACTGCATGTCTCCACGCTAGCCGAGCGCGGAGCGACCGAGCGGACCTGTTCTACGCGCCGTCGCGCCCCGCGCGGGCCCACTCGGGCAGATCGGCGTCGTCCTGCGTCGGACGCGCGGAGGGGATGCGGGTGCCCAGCACCTGGGCGACGACGTCCTGCGCGATCTTCGAGGCGGTCAGCCCCGCGTCGCGCAGGATCTCGTCGCGCGACGCGTGCGGGATGAACTCGTCGGGCAGACCGAGCTCGTCGACCGCGGTGTCCACGCCCGCCTCGCGCAGGACCTGGCGCACGCGTGTGCCGACCCCGCCCACGCGGATGCCGTCTTCGATGGTGATGACGAGGCGGTGGGATGCCGCGAGGGCGACGATCGACGCGGGCACGGGAACGGCCCAGCGCGGGTCCACGACCGTCGCGCCGATCCCCTGCGCGCGCAGGCGGGATGCGACGTCGACCGCCACATGGGCCATCGGGCCGATACCGATCAGGAGCACGTCGGCGGTCTCGCCGCGCGCCAGCACGTCCACGCCGTCGTCGAGCCGCTCGAGCGCCGGCAGGTCGGCGGCCGCAGCACCCTTCGGATAGCGGATCACGGTGGGCGCGTCATCCACCGCCACGGCGTCCCGCAGCTCCTCCTGCAGGCGCGCGGCATCCCGGGGAGCGGCGATGCGGATGTGCGGCACGAGCTGCAGCGTCGCCAGATCCCAGATGCCGTGGTGACTCGGGCCGTCGGGCCCGGTCACCCCGGCACGGTCGAGCACGAACGTGACGCCGGCACGGTGCAGACCGACATCCATCAGCACCTGATCGAACGCGCGCCCGATGAACGTGGCATACAGCGCGACCACCGGATGCAGGCCTCCGTACGCGAGGCCGGCGGCCGACGCGACGGCGTGCTGCTCGGCGATGCCCACGTCGTGCACGCGGTCGGGGAAGCGCTGGGCGAACGGGAGCAGCCCGGTCGGGCGCAGCATCGCGGCGGTCAACGCCACCACGTCGGGACGCTCGTCGCCGATCGCGGCGAGCTCGGCGGCGAACGCATCCGTCCACGAGGCCGAGGACGACTCCCCCAGCGCGGCTCCCGTACGCGGGTCGATGCGGCCCACGGCGTGGAACTGGTCGGCCTCATCGTGACGTGCCGGCTCGTAGCCCCGGCCCTTCTCGGTGATCGCGTGCACGATCACCGGCGCACCGTAGCGCTTGGCCAGCTGCAGCGTCTCGATCAGCGTGGGGATGTCGTGGCCGTCGACGGGGCCGAGATACTTGATGTCGAGGTTCGAGTACAGCGCCTCATTGCCGGTGAAGCGCGACAGGAAGCCCCGGGTGCCGCCGCGCAGGCCGCGGTGCACGGCCCGGCCGACACCGCCGAAGCGGCGGAAGAGATGCTCCGACCGCTCGTCCAGCTCGCGGTAGGTCTGCGCGGTGCGGATGCGGTTGAGGTACCGCGCCATGCCGCCGATCGTCGGCGCGTACGAACGGCCGTTGTCATTGACGACGATCACGAGATTGCGCTCGTTGTCGTCGGAGATGTTGTTCAGCGCCTCCCACGTCATGCCGCCCGTGAGCGACCCGTCGCCCACCACGGCGACCACGTGCCGGTCCCGGCGCCCGGTGCGCGCGAACGCGCGTGAGATGCCGTCCGCCCAGCTCAGCGAGCTCGAGGCGTGCGACGATTCGACCACGTCGTGCACGCTCTCGGCGCGCTGCGGGTAGCCGGCCAGGCCGCCGCGCTGGCGCAGGCCGGAGAAATCCTGCCGCCCGGTCAGCAGCTTGTGCACGTACGACTGATGGCCGGTGTCGAACACGATCGGATCGTTCGGCGAGTCGAAGACGCGGTGCAGGGCGATGGTCAGCTCGACCACGCCGAGGTTCGGACCCAGGTGCCCGCCGGTGCGCGCGACGTTCTCGATGAGGAACGCCCGGATCTCCGCGGCCAGGGCGGTCAGCTGCGCCTCGTCGAGCGCATCCAGATCACGGGGCCCAGAGATCGCGGAGAGCAGACTCATGGATCCGAGTGTACGCGGGGCCGTACCGCCGTCTGAAAGGATCGAAGGATGCCCCATGTCGTCGCCCTCTACCGCTATCCCGTCAAAGGCTTCACCCCGGAGGAGCGCGATGAACTCATCGTTCAGGATGACGGACGCATCGCCGGCGACCGCGTGCTCGCGTTCCGCTTCGCCGGGGCCGCAACGCCCGAGCAGCAGGACGGGCTCGACTACTGGCCGAAGTCCAAGGGTCTCGCCCTGCAGAGCTTCCCGTCGCTGGCGGCGCTGCGACTGCGGCTCCGGGACGGGGTCGTACGCATCACGCGCGACGACGAGGTCCTGGTAGAGGCGGGACTCGACGCCGAAGGACGCGCCCGGCTGGTCGATGCCGTCACGTCGTTCGTCCGCACCACGCCCGAGGCGTCGCTTCTGGACGGGCGGCTGCCGCTCGTCCTCGTCGGCGACGGCACGCGGGCCCGCTTCCAGGACCGCGCGCGCGGCTACGTGACCGTGCACGGCCGCGGCAGCGTCCGCGCACTCGAGCACGCGCTCGAACGCGACGCCGACGACCGCCGTTTCCGCTCCAACGTCGTGGTCGACGATCTCGCCGCGTGGGAAGAGCTGTCGTGGAGCGGTCGCATCCGCATCGGCGACGTGGAGTTCACGACCGAGGGGCCCGTCGTCCGATGCCTTGCCCCGCACGCCGACCCCGACACGGGCGTGCGCAACGCGCCCATCCTCACGACCCTCACGCGTCGGATCGGGCAGGATCAGCCCACGCTCGGCCGGTTGCTGCTGCCGGCGGTCGGCGGCGGCGTGATCCGGGTGGGTGATGAGCTCTTGGTCATGTGACGCCGTCTGCTCACGACAGAGCCCCCGCCGTGCGGCACGGCGGGGGCTCTGTGCGTCAGCCGTCAGACGAGCGAACGCAGCACGTACTGCAGGATGCCGCCGTTGCGGTAGTAGTCGGCCTCACCGGGGGTGTCGATGCGCACCACCGCGTCGAACTCGACGGGCGCCTTGCCGTCGGCCGAGTCGCCCGTGGGCGTCGCGACGACGTGCACCGTCTTGGGCGTGGAGCCCTCGTTGAGCGCCTCGATCCCGGTGAATGCGAACGACTCGGTGCCGTCCAGGCCCAGCGAGTCGGCGGTCTCGCCGGCGGGGAACTGCAGCGGGATGACGCCCATGCCGATGAGGTTCGAGCGGTGGATGCGCTCGAAGCTCTCCGCGATGACCGCGCGCACGCCCAGAAGCGTCGTGCCCTTGGCCGCCCAGTCGCGCGACGATCCCGAGCCGTACTCCTTGCCGGCGAGGACGACCAGCGGGGTGCCCGCGGCCTGGTAGTTCTGCGAGGCGTCGTAGATGAACGACTGCGGACCGCCGGCCTGGGTGAAGTCGCGGGTGTAGCCGCCCTCCACGCCGTCCAGCAGCTGGTTGCGCAGACGGATGTTCGCGAACGTGCCGCGGATCATCACCTCGTGGTTGCCGCGACGCGAGCCGTAGGAGTTGAAGTCCTTGCGCTCGATGCCGTGCTCGGCCAGGTAGCGTCCCGCCGGGCTGTCGGCCTTGATGGCGCCGGCCGGCGAGATGTGGTCCGTGGTGACCGAGTCGCCGAGCTTGGCGAGCACGCGGGCGCCGCTGATGTCGGCGACCGGCTCCGGGTCCTTCGGCATGCCGTCGAAGTAGGGGGCCTTGCGCACGTAGGTCGACGCGTCGTCCCACTCGAACACGGCGCCGGTGGGCGTCGGGAGCGAGCGCCAGCGCTCATCGCCCTCGAAGACCGAGGAGTACTCGCGGTCGAACATGTCGGTCGAGATCGACGAGTCGATGGTCGCCTGCACCTCCGCGGCATCCGGCCAGATGTCCTTGAGGAACACCTCGCCGCCGTCGGTGCCCACGCCGAGCGCGTCCTTGTCGAAGTCGAAGTTCATCGATCCGGCGAGGGCGTACGCGATGACCAGGGGCGGCGACGCCAGGTAGTTCATCTTGACGTCGGGGTTGATCCGGCCCTCGAAGTTGCGGTTGCCCGAGAGCACCGCGGTGACCGCCAGGTCGTTCTCGTTGATGGCCGCCGAGACCTCTTCGATGAGCGGCCCCGAGTTGCCGATGCAGGTCGTGCAGCCGTAGCCGACCGTGTAGAAGCCGAGCTTCTCGAGGTCCTCGTTGAGGCCGGCCTTCTCGTAGTACTCCGTGACGACCTTCGAACCGGGTGCGAGCGTGGTCTTGACCCACGGCTTGACCTTCAGGCCCTTGTTGGCCGCGTTGCGCGCGAGCAGGCCCGCGGCGAGCATGACCGACGGGTTCGACGTGTTGGTGCACGACGTGATCGCGGCGATCGTGACCGCGCCGTGGTCGAGCACGAACTCCTCGCCGTCGGCGAGAGTCACATCGGTGGGCTTGGACGCCGTCTTCGGGGCGTGCGAGCGGTGCGTGTGGTGGTGGGCGCTGTTCTCGTCTTCCGGGGTGTTCTCCGGCGGGTCGGAGGCCGGGAACGACTCGGCGACCTCAAGGTCGACCAGGTCGTGCTCGACGTCGGCGTAGTTGACGAGGTCCTGCTCGAACTTCTGCTTCGACTCGCTGAGCAGAATGCGGTCCTGCGGACGCTTCGGGCCGGCGATCGACGGGACGACCGTCGACAGGTCGAGCTCGAGGTATTCGCTGAACGAGGGCTCGCTGGCGGTGTCGTGCCAGAGGTGCTGCTCCTTCGAGTACGCCTCCACCAGTGCGACCTGCTCGGCGCTGCGGCCGGTGAGGCGCAGGTAGTCGAGCGTGACGTCGTCGATCGGGAAGATCGCCGCGGTCGAGCCGAACTCCGGGCTCATGTTGCCGATCGTGGCGCGGTTGGCCAGCGGCACCGAGGCGACGCCGTCGCCGTAGAACTCGACGAACTTGCCCACGACGCCGTGCTTGCGCAGCATGTCGGTGATGGTGAGCACGACGTCGGTCGCGGTGACGCCCGAGGGGATCTCGCCGCTCAGCTTGAAGCCGACCACGCGCGGGATGAGCATCGACACCGGCTGGCCGAGCATGGCGGCCTCTGCCTCGATGCCGCCGACGCCCCAGCCGAGCACGCCCAGGCCGTTGACCATCGTCGTGTGCGAGTCGGTGCCCACCAGGGTGTCGGGGTAGGCCCGCACGACGCCGTCGACCTCACGCGTGAAGGTGACGCGTGCCAGGTACTCGATGTTGACCTGGTGCACGATGCCGGTCCCCGGGGGAACGACCTTGAAGTCGTCGAACGCGGTCTGGCCCCAGCGCAGGAACTGGTAGCGCTCACCGTTGCGCTGGTACTCGATCTCGACGTTGCGCTCGAACGCGTCGGGCGTGCCGAACAGCTCGGCGATGACGGAGTGGTCGATGACCATCTCGGCCGGCGAGAGCGGGTTGATCTTGGTCGGGTCGCCGCCCAGGTCGGCCATGGCCTCGCGCATCGTCGCGAGGTCGACGATGCAGGGCACACCGGTGAAGTCCTGCATGACGACGCGTGCCGGGGTGAACTGGATCTCCGTGTCGGGCTCGGCGTCCGGGTTCCACGAGCCCAGGGCCTGGATCTGCTCCTTGGTGACGTTCGCGCCGTCTTCAGTGCGCAGGAGGTTCTCCAGCAGCACCTTGAGGCTGAACGGGAGCTTCTCGAAGCCGGCGACGGCATCGATGCGGAAGATCTCGTAGTCGGTGCTGCCGACCGTCAGGGTGCTCTTCGCACCGAAGCTGTCAACCGTGGACACGTCTCGTCTCCTTCGTCGGCGGCGGAAGCGCGGACGAACGTCCGCACCCCCATCTTTCCTCGCCGCACGTGGCATGACCAGTCAGGGTCGCCTAACCTGCGGCGGGACGAATTTATCTTGATATCAAGATAAATATATCACTCGCCGTCGGGCGCTGATGACTCCGACACGGTCTCCGCGCGCTTCGGGTACAGCCCGCGCACGGCCAGCCACGTCACCGCCACCATCGGCGCGAACAGCGGCAGCCCCATGATCAGCTTGAACGTCCCGAGCGCCGTCACCTGGTCGGTCAGGAACAGCGGCAGCTCCACGGCCAACCGCGCCGCGAACAGTCCCGCCCAGGCGATGGTGAGCCAGAAGAACGCGCGACGCTTGCGCTTGTCCTGGCGCCACGCGGTCGCCTCGTTCATCAGCCAGCCGACGGCGAGGCCGATCAGCGGCCAGCCGATGAGTGCCGAGACGAGCAGCACGCTGCCGTACGCGCCGTTCGTGATCAGTCCGAGCACGAAGTTGTCGGCCGCCCGACCGGTCCACAGCGCCAGGGCTGCGGCCGCAGCCGTCGCGATGAGCCCGCCGACGGCCGCCGTCGCGGGCGAGCGGGCGATCAGCCGGACGAGGGTGAACACGACGGCCAGGCCGACGGAGAGTCCCACGGCGAGCCACAGATCGCCTTGGTTCGTCTTCGGGTCGACGGTGAGGGTCCAGGTGATGATGAAGACGAGCGTCGGGAGGACGGATTCGAGGATGCCGCGCCAGCCGCCCATCGCATGCCAGACGATGTGCCCGGTGCTGCCCGACTGGGCCGGGTCCAGGCCCGCACGCCGGGCCGCGCCGCCGAGCGCGGCGCCGAGGATGTCGGATGCCGCGGGTTCCGCGGCATCCTTGCCTTCCTGATCGCTCACGCCGCTCCCGGCGCGGTCGGCATCTTCAGCGCGATGAGGTCGCGCGGCGGCATCGGCGATCCGCCGCGCACGACCACGATCGACCGGAACAGGTCCTCCACCTTGGCGGCGGCGTCGACGTCGCCCGTGGCGGCTCCCCCGATCACCCCGCGCAGGAACCAGCGCGGCCCGTCGACGCCGATGAACCGTGCCAGGCGGCGTGCCGGCTGGCCGTCGGGGCCGGTCACCGGCACCTCGGCGAGCAGCTCCGCCCCGAGCGGCCCCTCGCGCTCTTCGACGCGACCGCCCTGCTGCTTGACCTGATCGCGGATCTGCGCGCGCGTCTCGTCCCAAAGCCCGGTCGAGCGCGGCGCCGCGAACGGCTGCACCTGGAGCGTCGACTCGGCGTAGTCGAGTCCCACGGCGACGATGCGCTGCGTCTGCTCCTCGACCTCCAGCCGCAGGTTCAGGCCTTCGCGGGGCAGGATCTTGATGCCGCCGAGGTCGATGTACGGACGGACGGGATTCGCCTCGGAGTCGTCGAACGGACCCGCTTCCGCCCGGTCGTCGGGCGCCGACTTGCGCGGCGTCGGGTCTTCGTTCTCTTCGGTCATGAGGGGTTCCTCGTCTCGTTCGTGTATCCGGTGGAGCCGAACCCGCCCTCGCCGCGCACGCTGTCCTCGAGTGCCTCGACGGGGGTGAACCGGGCACGCACCACCGGCATGATGATGAGCTGCGCGATGCGGTCGCCGACCGCGATGTCGTATGCCTCACGCGCGTCGGTGTTCAGCAGCGTGACCTTCAGTTCGCCCCGATATCCGGCATCCACCGTCCCGGGCGCGTTCACGATCGTGATGCCGTGCTTGGTCGCAAGGCCGCTGCGCGGCACCACGAACGCCGCATAGCCGTCGGGCACGGCGATGCGCACCCCGGTGCCCACCAGCGCCCGCTCGCCCGGCTCCAGACGCAGAGCCTCCGCCGACACCAGGTCGGCGCCGGCATCACCGGGATGGGCGTAAGCCGGAAGCTCGGGGGCGATAATGGGGACGTCCACGGTTTCGGTCACTCCACGAGGGTAATGCAGATGACATCGACGAATGCCACGGATGCCGCGGGCATCATCTATCGCGAGCGCCTGACGCCGTCGCTGTGGGCGTTCGTGAGCGCCGCGGTGGTGGCGCCGATGGCGGCGATGGTCTTCGTGCCGTTCGACACGACGATCGCGCTCGCCGCCGGCATCGTCGTCGCGGTTCTGGTCGTCGTCCTGATGATCGCTGCGGCACCGCGCGTCGAGGTGCGCGGCGGCGAACTCGTCGCCGGGCGCGCGCACATCCCGGTCGAGTTCCTCGACGATGTCGAGCCGTTCGTCGGCAATGAAGCGCGCGACCTGCGCGGCCCCGGCCTGCAGCGCGACGCGTGGCACCTCATCCGCGGCGGTATCGACGGGATCGTGCAGGCACGGGTCACCGACCCGGCCGACCCGACACCGGTCTGGGTGATCTCGTCCCGCACGCCGGACCGGCTCACCGCCGCCGTCCGACGCGCACAGCGCGCCGGCACGACGACGGCGTAGCGGTTCAGCCCGCGCAGTCGATGCAGATCGGGCCGGCGGCGTCTTCGTGATCGAGCTGCGAGCGGTGCTTGACGAGGAAGCAGCTCACACACGTGAACTCATCCTCCTGCGGCGGGAGCACGACGACGTCGAGCTCGAGATCCGAAAGGTCGGCGCCCGGCAGCTCGAAGCCGGTGGGGTTGTCGGAGTCCTCGGACTCACCCGACCCGGCCCCCTTGTCCGGCACGCGCTCCTTGAGGGCTTCGATCGACTCGCTGTCGTCCTCGTTCTTGCGCGGGGCGTCGTAATCGGTGGCCATTTTGACTGACGTCTCTACTTTCCTCGGAAGTGTATGGACCCAAAGGGGCGGGCATAGTTTGCACGAACGCGCCGCATTTCGCAAATGCATCTCGCACTCGGCGGCGGCGTGTCGCGATCCAGCGATGAAACCCGCGGCGCGCCCGCGATATTCCCGGGCGCTTCGCGCACGCGTGCGACCATGACTGTACAGCGAAGGAAAGGCGTGTTCGCATGGAACAGCTCAGGATCATCGGCTCCGAAGACGACGCTCTCGTCCTGGCCACCGAATCCGGCACTCGCTTCACTCTTCCGGTCGATGACCTGCTGCGCAGCGAGCTCAAGCGGTCGCACCGTCCGGCCGAGGACGAGCCGCGCGGCCCCCGCCTCAACCCGCGCGACGTGCAGTCCCGCATCCGCGCGGGGATGACGGCGGCCGAGGTCGCCGAGGCGCTGGGCGTGACCGTCGAGGACGTCGCGCGCTACGAGGGCCCCGTGCTGGCCGAGCGCGAGCACATCGTGGATCAGGCACTGGCGGTTCCGGTGCTGGTGGCCGGCGACATCGATGAGGCCTCCCAGACGTTCGGCGGCGCGGTGCGGGCCAAGCTCGCCGAAGCGCATGCGACGAGCGAGCGCTGGAGCAGCTGGAAGGACGACCGCACCTGGATCGTCAAGCTCGAGTTCACCGCCGCGGATGTCGACCATGACGCCCGTTGGAGCTTCGAGCCCCGCCGTGGCACGCTGTCGCCGTTGAACGCCGACGCCACGCAGCTTTCGCGACAGGGATCGCTGCCCGAGGGCCTCATTCCCCGCCTGCGCGCCCTCGACACCCCGGAGCCCAAGGACGACTCCCGTTTCGACCTCGAGCAGTTCGGCCCGCGTCGGATGCGCGCTGAGGCCGAAGAGGCGGCCGCACAGGCGCAGTCCCCGGCGTCATCCACGACCGAAGCAGCCCCTGCGGCCGTGCAGAACGCCGCCATCAAGCGCGCCCCCGAGCAGTCGCAGACCTCGAGCGAGACCGCGGACCTTCTCGAGGCCCTGCGGCGGCGTCGCGGTCAGCGCTCCCCCGCGCCGCAGGCGCCGCAGGAGCCGTCCGGCTCCGAGCAGCCGCGGCCCATGGCCCTGTTCGACGCGCTCGAACCCGGCTATGACAAGCCCGAGGACCCGTCGCCGTCCGACGACGACGGGTCACAGCGCGCGTCGTCCTCTGCCCCGGCCGGTGAGGCCCGGCGCAAGGGGCGCCCGGCGATGCCGTCGTGGGATGAGATCGTCTTCGGAGCGCGCAGCGACGACAGCTGACCGTCAGGCGAATGCGCCGAGGCGGATCAGCGGAACCGTCGTCTCCTCGGGACTCAGCGATCCGTGCTGCCCCACCATCTTCTGCGCCGCCTTGTCGTCGAGCCGGTCGTCGTAGTAGACGATTCCGGCGCGGGCCGCCACCAGCACATCGCCGATGCGGCCGCGGACCGCGGCATCCACCCGCCCGAACAGGCCCACCTCGATAGCCTCGTCACGCGTCATGACCCAGGAACGGCCGCCTTCGGCCTCCGCCCATTGCGCGTGCACGGCGTCCGCCGCCCCGTCCTCGGCGTAGAGGTGGAGCATCCGCGGCTCGCCGCCGATGAGCCGCACCCCGTCCAGCAGCGGATCGCCGACGGCGAGGAGGATCTGACGGTGCCGTGGCACGTCGACCATGCCGTGGTCGGCGGTCACGACCGCGCCCACGTCTGAGGGCAGGGCCTCGGCCAGTGCGCGCACCGCGCCGTCGACTTCCTCGAGCGCGGCCGACCACTGCTCGGACTCGACGCCGTGCTTGTGACCGACACGGTCGAGGTCGGGTGTGTAGACGTAGACGAGAGCGCCGGGATGCCGCGCCGCGAGGTCCGCGGCCAGCTCGGCGCGCTCCACAGCGGTGTCCGCCGTGTGCATCTGCGCACCGCGGGTCGTCGCACGGGTGAACCCCGACGCGGCGAACGCCGGCTTGGTGACCACGAAGCACGGCCGGCCCTGCGCCGCCTCCCGCGCGAAGAGGGGCTCGGCCCGTTGCCAGGTCGCGGGGTCGATGGCGTGCTCGTCCCAGCCCTTGAGCTGGTTGACGACGGCGTCGGTGCCGGGCACCCGGGCGCGGTAGCCGACGATGCCGTGCTCGCCGGCCGACGCCCCGGTCAGAAGACCGGTCAGCGCCGTCGCCGTCGTCGACGGGAAGACGGTCTGCGCGACGTCCTTCTTGGTCCGGTGCGCGGACAGGAACCGCGCGTGGCCACGGCGTGCGCTGAGGTTGTGCGCGCCCAGCCCGTCGACGGTGAAGACGATCGCACTGCGCGCAGGCGCGAACCACTCCGAGGCGCCCGACATCGCCGCGATGAGCTGCGGCACAACGCCGGTGAGGCGCCGGGCGCCCGGCGCCGCCGCCGGTAGGCTGATTGTCATCGGGGCCAGTCTCGCACATGGGGCCCGCCCCGCCCGCAACCCGAACCGGAGCCGTATGCCTGCCAAGACCCCCACGCCGTCGAGCCCGAGCAACGAGCGCATCGAGGACGTCGACGTCTCGGCCGAGATGCAGGGGTCGTACCTCGAGTACGCGTATTCGGTCATCTACTCGCGTGCACTGCCCGACGCGCGCGACGGCCTGAAGCCCGTGCAGCGTCGCATCCTGTTCCAGATGGCCGAGATGGGCCTGCGGCCCGACAAGGGCCATGTGAAGAGTGCCCGCGTCGTCGGCGAGGTCATGGGCAAGCTCCACCCCCACGGCGACTCCGCCATCTACGACGCCCTGGTGCGCCTCGCGCAGCCGTTCACACTCCGGGTGCCGCTCGTCGACGGGCACGGCAACTTCGGCTCCCTCGACGACGGGCCCGCCGCCTCCCGCTACACCGAGGCGCGGCTGGCCCCGCCCGCCCTGGCGATGACGGAGAGCCTCGACGAGGACGTCGTCGACTTCATCCCGAACTACGACGGGCAGTTCCAACAGCCCGCGGTGCTGCCGGCGGCCTTCCCCAACCTGCTCGTGAACGGCGCCTCCGGCATCGCCGTCGGCATGGCCACGAACATGGCGCCGCACAATCTCATCGAGGTGGCCTCGGCGGCCACGCATCTGCTCGAGCACCCCGACGCCACCGTCGACGAGCTCATGGAGTTCGTTCCCGGACCGGATCTGCCCGGCGGCGGCATCATCACCGGCGTCGACGGCATCAAGGACGCCTACCGCACGGGACGCGGGGCCTTCCGCACGCGCGCCAAGGTGTCGATCGAGCAGCTCGGCCCGCGCAAGACCGGCATCGTCGTCACCGAGCTGCCCTATCTGGTGGGCCCGGAGCGCGTCATCGAGAAGATCAAAGACGCGGTGCAGGCGAAGAAGCTCACCGGCATCTCCGACGTCGCCGACCTCACCGACCGGAAGAACGGCCTGCGCCTGGTCATCTCGATCAAGACCGGCTTCGACCCCAAGGCGGTCCTCGAGCACCTGTACCGGCTCACGCCGCTCGAGGACTCCTTCTCGATCAACAACGTCGCCCTCGTCGACGGCCAGCCGCAGACGCTGGGCCTGCGCGAGCTTCTTCGGGTGTACCTCGACCACCGCATCCGGGTCGTCACGCGGCGCAGCGAGTATCGCCTGGCGCGCAAGCGCGAACGACTGCACCTGGTCGAGGGCCTGCTCATCGCCATCCTCGACATCGACGAGGTCATCCAGGTCATCCGCTCGTCCGACGACAGCGAACAGGCGCGCACGCGCCTGCGCAGCGTCTTCGACCTTTCCGAGCAGCAGGCCGAGTACATCCTCGAACTGCGACTGCGCCGTCTCACCAAGTTCTCGCGCATCGAGCTCGAGGCCGAGCGCGACCAGTTGCAGAGCGAGATCGCCGCGCTGGTCGAGCTGCTCGGCTCGGAAGTGCTGCTGCGCCAGCAGGTGGCCCGGGAGCTGGATGCCGCGGCCGACGCCTACGGAACCCCGCGCCGCACGCTGCTGCTCGACGGCGGACCCATCCAGCCGCGCACCAGCCGCCGTGCGCCGTCGCTGGAGATCGCCGACACCCCGTGCCGGGTGTTCCTCTCGGCGACCGGACGCATGGTGCGGGCAGACCTGGTCGCCGACGCCGAAGACGGCGGCATCCGCACCCCGTCCCGCCGGGCCAAGCACGACGCCATCCGCTCCGTCGTCGACACCACGTCCCGCGGCGAGGTGGGCGCGGTCACCACCACGGGCCGTCTCGTGCGCTTCACCCCGGTCGACCTCCCCTCGGTCCCGGGCAACTCCGTGCAGCTCGGCGCCGGCACGCGCGTCGACCAGTACCTGGCACTCGCCAAGGGCGAGCACGTGGTGGCGATCGTGCCGCTCGTGGCCGAGCCCGCCGTCGCACTGGGCACCGCGCAGGGCGTCGTCAAGCGGGTCGCCGCCACCGAGCTTGCCAACAAGCCCGAGGCCGAGATCATCACGCTGAAGCCGGGCGACACAGTGGTCGGTGCGGCGCCCGCCCCCGATGACGCCGAGCTCGTGTTCGTCACCTCCGACGCCCAGCTGCTGCGTTTCGCCGCCTCGGCCGTGCGCCCACAGGGCCGCTCGGCAGGCGGCATGGCCGGTGTCCGCGTCACGTCCGGCCAGAGCGTGGTGTCGTTCGACGTCGTGCCCGCGGGAACCGACGCCGACACCGTCGTGGTCACCATCGCCGGCTCCACCCAGGTGCTCGCCGGCGCCGACGCCGGAACCGCCAAGGTCTCGGCGTTCGACCAGTTCCCCGCCAAGGGCCGTGGCACGGGCGGTGTGCGCGCGCAGCGGTTCCTCAAGGGCGAAGACGCCGTCACCCTGGCCTGGGTCGGCACGCAGCCGCACGCGGTCGGCGGAGACGGCGCGGTGCGTCAGCTGCCGGAGGAGCTCGGAAAGCGGGATGCCTCGGGCACGCCGCTCGACGCCGTCATCGGCGCGCTCGGCACCACCGTGCGCTGACGCGCCGCTGCGCGACGATGCGAAGCGTCAGGCGTCGATGCGCTCGCGCGCGAGCGCGTCGCTCGACGTCACGATGAAGTCGCGTCGGGGCGCGACGTCGCTGCCCATGAGCATCTCGAACACCCGGGCGGCGGCCTCGGCATCCTCCACCCGCACCCGACGGAGCGTGCGGGCCGAGCGGTCCATCGTGGTGCTGGCCAGTTGCTCGGCGTCCATCTCGCCGAGGCCCTTGTAGCGCTGCACCGGCTCCTGCCACCGCTTGCCCGACTTGGTCAGCTTCGCCAGCAGCGTGTGCAGCTCCTGCTCGGAGTACGTGTAGACTGTCTCGTTCGGCTTCGATCCGGGGTTGATCACCACGACGCGATGCAGCGGCGGAACCGCGGCGAACACCCGGCCGTCCTCGATGAGCGGCCGCATGTAGCGGAAGAACAGGGTGAGCAGCAGCGTGCGGATGTGCGCGCCGTCCACGTCCGCATCACTCATCATGATGACCTTGCCGTACCGCGCGGCGCTCAGATCGAACGACCGGCCCGAGCCGGCGCCCACCGAGGTGATGATCGCGGCGCACTCGGCGTTCGAGAGCATGTCGCTGATCGACGCCTTCTGCACGTTGAGGATCTTCCCCCGGATCGGCAGCAGCGCCTGGTGCTCGCTGTCGCGCGCGAGCTTGGCGGTGCCCAGCGCCGAGTCGCCCTCGACGATGAACAGCTCCGACTCGGTCACGTCGTTCGAGCGGCAGTCGACGAGCTTCACCGGCAGAGACGAGGACTCGAGCGCGTTCTTGCGCCGCTGGGTCTCCTTGTGGGCGCGTGCCGAGATGCGCGCCTTCATCTCCGCGACGATCTTGTCGAGCAGCTGCGACGCCTGCGACTTGTCGTCGCGCTTGGTCGAGGTCAGACGCTCGGTCAGCTGCTTGTTCACCACGTTCGAGACGATCTGGCGCACCGCGGGGGTGCCCAGGACCTCCTTGGTCTGGCCCTCGAACTGCGGCTCGGGCAGGCGCACCGTCAGCACGACGGTCAGCCCCGCGAGGATGTCGTCCTTCTCGAGCTTGTCGTTGCCGACCTTGAGCTTGCGCGCATTCTGGTCGACCTGCGCACGCACCGCCTTGACGAGCCCCTGCTCGAAGCCCTGCTGATGCGTGCCGCCCTTGGGCGTGGCGATGATGTTGACGAACGATCGAAAGACCGTGTCGTAGCCGGTCCCCCAGCGCAGCGCGATGTCGACCTGGCACTCTCGCTCGACCTCCGTCGGCACCAGCGCACCGGACGGCTGCAGCACCGGGACGGTCTCGCTGAACGTGCCCGACCCGCTCAGGCGCCAGGTGTCGGTGACCGGCGCGTCGGTCGCGAGGAACTCGGCGAACTCGGAGATGCCGCCCTCGAAGTGGTACGACGACTCCACCACCTCGTCACCGCGCTCGTCGCGGATGAGCAGCTCGAGACCGGGCACGAGGAACGCCGTCTGGCGTACGCGCTGCTCGAGCTCGGTGAGGCCGAAGCGGGCGTCCTTCGTGAAGATCTGGCGGTCGGCCCAATAGCGGATGCGCGTGCCGGTGACGCCCTTGGCGACCTTGCCGACGGCGCGCAGCTTGCTCGACGTCGCGAACGGCGTGAAGGGCGCCTCCGGCCCTTCGCCGTCGAAGACGCCGGGCTCGCCGCGTCGGAACGACATCGCCCACGTCTTGCCGTCGCGGTCGACCTCCACGTCGAGCCGCTCGGAGAGCGCGTTCACGACGGACGCACCCACGCCGTGCAGGCCGCCCGACGCGGTGTACGACCCCGAACCGAACTTCCCACCCGCGTGCAGCTTCGTGAAGACGACCTCGACGCCGGACAGGCCCGTGCGCGGCTCGATGTCGACGGGGATGCCGCGGGCGCGGTCCTGCACCTCGACGCTGCCGTCGTCGCGCAGGAGGATGTCGATGCGCGCGCCATAGCCGCCGAGTGCCTCGTCGACGGAGTTGTCGATGATCTCCCACAGGCAGTGCATGAGCCCGCGCGAGTCGGTCGAGCCGATGTACATGCCGGGGCGCTTGCGAACCGCCTCGAGACCTTCGAGCACCTGCAGATGATGGGCGGAGTACTCAGCGGTCACAATCCTCAAGGATATCCGGGCCGGCGACGCCGTCATCGCAGACACACGGCCCGCCCATCAGTCGCTACGCGCTGAGCGAAACGGCCCCCGTTATCGGCATCCTTCCGGGGTGCGCGTGGTTGTATGTGAGGAACGGACCGTCGCACACACACGAGGAGGCAGACGATGAACACGCTCACCACCCCGGAAGAGCAGACTCTCGCCGAGTACCGTCTGACCGCCGCCGACCGCTGCGACGCGTGCGGCGCGCAGGCCTACATCGCCGCCGTCGTCAACGGCAGCGAGTTGCTCTTCTGCGCACACCACGGCCGCAAGTACGAAGAGAAGCTGCGCAGCGTCGCGACCTCCTGGCACGACGAGACCGCTCGTCTGAACGCCACGGACTGATCCGCCGGCCGCCTCAGCGGTAGCGCCGCGGCAGGCGCGGAGAGATCCTCAGCATCACTTGCTCGCCGATGGTGCCCAGCGCTTCGGCGGCGTCGGTGGCCGTCATCGGCGCATCCCCGCCGAGCAACGCCACGACGTCACCGCGCCGCGCATCCGGCCACCCCTGCACCGTCGCGGTGGTCGCGTCGACCGCCCGCAGTGTCCGTTCCCCCGCCGGCGTGCCGACGCGCAACAGCCCCGCGAGCCGAGAGTCGAGTCCGTCGAGCGCACCGACGTCGATCGTGACCCCCTCGGTGCCCGCGTCGATCACGGTGGCACGCAGCGTCGCCACCGGTCGGATGCCGAGCACTTCGTCGCTCGGACCGCCGTCAGGACGGATGCCGTAGGCGAAGGCACCGATGCGCACCAGGTCGAACCGGAACTCGGGCCGCGCGAAAGAGGCCGCGCTCGCGGCGAGGTGGCGCAGCGGCGCCGGCGACACCGCCGCGGCGGCCTCGCCGGCGGCGGCGACGAACGCGGTCCGTGCCGCGTCGTCCTCTGCGTCGGACGCCTCGGAGATGTGGCTCCAGACGCCGGTGAGCGTCACGGCATCCGCCGCTTCCTGCACCCGGGTGACCGCTGCGGTCCACTCCTCCGGACGGAAGCCGTTGCGGTGCAGCCCGGTGTCGATCTTCAGATGCACCCGCGCCCGGGCGGCACGCAGACGCGCACGGTGGATCACCGCATCCAGCGCGAACGCGTCGCCCAGCCCGAGATCGATGGAGGCATCCAGCGCCCGGTCGATGTCGGCGTCGTCGTAGACCGTCCACGCCAGAATGCGGCACTCCGGGCCCCCCGCCCGGCGCACGGCCAGCGCGGTGGGCACGTCGAAGGTGCCGAACCATTCGACGCCCTCGGCGACCGCGCGCTCCACGACAGGAGCCAGGCCATGGCCGTACGCGTCGTCCTTCACCACGAGCATGTGCCGCGCCGGCGCGGCGACCTCACGGATCCGGGCGAGGTTCGCCGCGAACACCTCCAGATCGACGTCGAGCCACGCGCTCATGCGCGCACCTCCCGTGCGCTGCGCGCCCCGACGAGGCTGACGATCTCCGCCGGGCCGAGACCGGTCGCATCCGTCCACACCGCGAGATCGGGGTCGCCCGCGCGCGGGTCGCCGAAGAACGCGACCTCGTCGCCGCGGCCGACCTCCGTCGCGCCGATGTCGATCACGCACGCGTCCATCGCCACGCGGCCGACGATCGGCGCGTCCTGCCCTGCGACGCGCACCCGCGCCCGGTTGCCGATCTCACGGACCACGCCCTGCGCGTATCCGCCCGACACCAGAGCGACCCGGGTGTCGTGCTCGGCGCGGAAGGTGTAGCCGTACGACACGCCCTCGCCGGCGCGCAGCGGTTTGGTGCTGAGCACGCTGCCCCGCAGCGCCATCACCGGCCGGGTCCCGCCCCCGGGCAGGCCCCAGAGCCGCACCGGATCGATGACCGGTCCCTCCGGACGCACCTCGTCCGTCCACAGCGCCAGCCCCTGCTCGGCGAGCACGGGACCGCACACGTCCAGTCCGTGGCCGTACGCGTCGCGTCGCACGTCGGCGACGCCCGACAGTCCGTGCGCGTTCTCAGCGAGGGCGGCGAGGGAGATGAGCGCCCGTACGGGTCGCGGGGACGCCATGACTACCAGGTCATCACGGCTTCGTGCTCGGGGCGCGAGCCGGTGCGGATGCCGGTGGCGGTGACCCGCGTCTCGTACAGCCCGGGAATCCAGTTGCCCTCGATGAGGACCGGGCCGTTCTCGGTGACGGCGACGTCCCATCCGACGTACGGCACCTCGGGAACGACACGGGCGGCCCGATCGATGAGGGCCACGACCTCGTCCCACATCGGCACCTGGAAGTCCACGATCGACAGGCCCGAGTCGGGGTGCACCGAGTAGAACGTGTCGTTCTTGCCGGAGTGCCCGCGGCCGACGGCCTTGCCGTCGCGATCCAGCATCGTGAAGAACCCGCCCCAGGTGAACTGGTCGCTGACGGCTCCGCGACCGAACTTCTGCACACGCGAGACGATGTGCACCTTCGTACCGTCGAAATACGAGACGAGGCGGGTGGTGTTGACCGTCCCCGCGCAGTAGCCGGCGAGGTAGGGATGCTGCACGATGGCCTCTTCGACCAGCACCTGCCCCTTGGCCACCAGTTCGGCGTGGAAGGCAGGCCAGTCGGTGACGTCGGCGGCGTCGTACCGGAAGACGCCGTGGCCCTCGCGGCTGATCGGCTCCTTCGCGATCAGCACGGGGTGGCGCTGCGCGAACTCCTCCAGGGCTTCGGGACCCGACTCCCCCAGGTCGAGCCACTCCCGGCCGGTGAACTCACCGAACCGACGGTGGAACAGGCGCTTGTCGTTGAACGTCTGCGCAGCCTCTTGATCGTTCAGCTTCACGGCGATGTGGTGCTGGACGAGCGAGGTCATGAACGTCTTGCGCTCTGCGCGGCTGAGCGCGGCGAAGTCCGCCTCGTAGTAGTCAATGAACGCCGTGTCATGGAACGCGGCGCTCCACAGCATGTCGACGGCGACCGCCGGCATCCACTTCCCCTGCTCTTTCGCGATCTGACGTGCGAACGTCGTGACACGGGAGGGGGTGAAGCGGCGGGCCCGGCGCAGGAGGTACTTCATGCGAGCGTCAAGGTCGATTTTCATCGTCCACCAGCATAGCCGCGGGCACCTGCACGCCCCCTGTCCGGAGGCCGCCGACAGCGCGTGATACGTTCGAGCGCATGGGTCAACTCGCTGTCCGGATGCGCTATCTCGCCGGCCGCGCACGCCGCCTCAGCCCCGCGAACCTCAGCGAGTTCACCGAGCAGGTGAAGCGCGTCTCGAAGGCGCCGGCACCGGTCATCGTCGCCGACATGATGTGGTGTGCGTTCCGCTACGACATGGGCTTCCGCGACTACGCCGTGTGGGACATCCGCCTGCTCAAGGCCCGAGAGCGCAAGACCTGGATGACGCACCCGAAGTCATACCGCATCACCAAGCTGCTCAACAGCCCCGACGCCCGCGATCTCGTCGAGGACAAGCCCCGTTTCTACCGCGACTTCGCCGACGAGATCCGGCGCGACTGGATCGATCTGCGCACCGCGCAGCCCGCCGAGATCTACGCATTCCTCGCACGGCATGAACGCGTCATCGCCAAGCCCGCGCAGGGATTCGGGGGCGCGGGCATCGATCGCATCGAGACCTCTGACATCGCCGACGCGGCGGCCTGGCGCGACACCCAGATCGCGAAGGACCAGACGCTCCTCGAAGAGGTGCTGGTGCAGCATCCCGAGCTGGAGGCGCTGTACCCCGGGAGCGTCAACACGATCCGGCTGGTCACGTTCCTCGACAAGGCAGGCGCCTTCCACGTCATCGCCGGCGTTCTGCGCATCGGCAACGGCGGCGTGATCGACAACTTCGCCGGCGGCGGCATGTTCACCATGCTCGACGACCGCGGCGTCGCGCTGTACCCGGGCGTCGACAAGAAGAGCAATGTGTTCGCGAGCCACCCGGTGACCGGCGTGCAGATCGCGGGCCTGGCGGTGCCGATGTACGACGAGGCCGTGGCGATGGTCGAACGACTGTCACGGCGCCTGCCGCAGATCCCCTACATGGGGTGGGACATCGCGATCACCCCGGAGGGGCCCGCTGTCATCGAGGCGAACCACAATTCCAGCGTGTTCCAGATGAAGCCGACCGTCTCGGGCGTGCGCACAGGGCTTCTGCAGCGCTACCGCGAGGCGACCGGCCTCGATCTGTGAACCTCAGGCGCCGCGGACGATGCCGAGCGGCGTCGACTCGTGCCGCTGGCCCAGCGGGTTGTCCTTGAGGATGCGCACGAGGCGCTCCTCCCCCGCCCGATCGAGCGTCGAGCCGAGGATGTTGCCGCCCAGGTCGTTGATGTCGACCACGGCGACATCGCAGACACCGCCCAGAACGTCGTCCTTCAGGTGCGCCGCGACCTCGCGCGGGCGCTCGGGAGCCAGCACCACGGCCTCGTTGTAGGGCGGGATGGTGTGCTTCGTCGGCCCGTCGATCGCGCGCGCCTTGTCGCCGGCGATGCGGTAGAAGTCGCCCTTGCGGCCGAAGGCCTTGGTGACCGCCGCCACTCCGGCGGCGAACACGATGCGGGGCGTGCCGCACTCGCGCAGCGCCATCTCCATCGTCTCGGGGATGCCCAGGCCGATGCCCCACGGCGTCTTGGTGACGTGGCTGGAGAGGAAGACCGCCAGCTTGCGCGGCGTGATCTCCTTCACCGGGAACGAACGGCCCTGCGTGATCGCCACGATCTTCTCGGTGACGAAGAGGATGTCGCCGGGACGCACCTGCTCGGGGGCGTACTCGCGGATGAACGCGTCGAGATCGTCGTCGGGCATGACCACCCGGGTGCGGATCGGGATGCGTGCGTAGTCGGAGCCGTCGACGGAGACGGTGAGGGCCTTGCCCTCGTTGGCGGCCGAACTCATTCGAGGTAGTCCCGGAGGGACTGCGAACGGGACGGATGCCGCAGCTTCGCCATCGTCTTGGACTCGATCTGGCGGATCCGCTCACGCGTGACGCCGAAGGTGTCGCCGATCTGGTCGAGCGTCTTCGGCTGACCGTCGCCGAGGCCGAAGCGCATCCGGATGACGCCCGCCTCGCGCTCGCTCAGCGAGTCGAGCAGCGACTCGAGCTGGCGCTGCAGCATCGTGAAGCCCACGGCGTCGGCGGGTACGACGGCCTCGGTGTCTTCGATGAGGTCACCGAACTCGCTGTCGCCGTCCTCGCCGAGCGGGGTGTGCAGCGAGATCGGCTCACGGCCGTACTTCTGCACCTCGACGACCTTCTCAGGCGTCATGTCCAGCTCGCGCGAGAGCTCCTCGGGGGTGGGCTCGCGGCCCAGATCCTGCAGCATCTGACGCTGCACGCGGGCGAGCTTGTTGATGACCTCGACCATGTGCACGGGGATGCGGATCGTGCGGGCCTGGTCGGCCATGGCACGCGTGATGGCCTGACGGATCCACCACGTCGCATAGGTCGAGAACTTGAAGCCCTTCGTGTAGTCGAACTTCTCGACCGCACGGATGAGGCCCAGGTTGCCCTCCTGGATGAGGTCCAGGAACTGCATGCCGCGGCCGGTGTAGCGCTTCGCCAGCGACACGACCAGGCGCAGGTTCGCGCCGAGCAGGTGGCTCTTGGCGCGCTGGCCGTCACGGGCGACCCACTGCAGGTCGAGTCCGATCTGCGAGGACTTCTCCGCCGCCGACATGTGCGACAGCTTCTCCTCGGCGAACAGGCCCGCCTCGATGCGCATCGCGAGCTCGACCTCTTCGGCCGCGTTCAGCAGCGGGACCTTTCCGATCTGCTTCAGGTAGTCCTTGACCGGGTCGGCGGTCGCGCCGGTGATCTGCGTCGAGTAGACGGGGACGTCTTCCTCGTCCTTCGACGAGATGACGATCGCACCCGACGGGAGCGGCTCGGTGAATTCGGGCTTCTTGCTCGTCGCCTCTTCGGCGCCGTCGTCCTCGGTCGCGGCATCCTCGTCTTCGAAGACGTCGTCGGCCTTCTTACTCTTCGAGCCGGCGGCCTTCTTCTTGGTCGCCGTGGTCTTCGCGGCGGTCGACTTCGCGGCGGGCTTGCGCGCCGCGGTCTTCTTCGCCGGCGTCTTCTTCGCGGTCTCGGCCGCGGTCGTCGTCGCCTCCTCGGCGGTCTCGTCGACGGCGGCGTCCTTCGCTGTGGAGCGGGTGGTGGTCTTCGTGCCTGCGGTCACGTCTCGCCTTTCACCGGGGGCGTGGGTCGTCACACACGGGCCCCGGTCGTTTCGGACACTAGTAAGACCCTTGTCAAGTCGACGCACGGACACGGGGTCGGCGGCGATTGGCAATGGGTCGGTGTTCCATTGTCGCACATCCTGCGCGTGACGCCGGACGTGCGGTGTTCATCGGACACTGGAGAAAACGCCCCGTGGCCCCGGAGTATTCCGTCAGGCGCGCGCGCCGCCGCGCTTGTCCTCGTCGCCGGGCCGGGTCGCGAGGAACCGCTCGAGCTCGGCCGCGAGCTCATCGGCGCTGGGCAGATCACCGGTGTGCACCATGGGAGCGGCCATCGTGGAGCCCGCCATGTAGGCGTCGTAGCGCTCCTCGAGGTTCTTGAGCATGCGGCCGAGCTCCTCGTTCTCATCGATCTGCTCGGACACGCGCTGCAGATACTCGCGGTTCTGACTGCGCAGGTCGTCGCCGTCGAAGACGAGTCCCGTGGCGGCGCTCACGCTGTCGAGGGCGGCCAGCGTCGCGGCCGGGTACTCGGTGTCGCCCAGATAGTGCGGCACGAGCAGCACGAATCCGGCGACGGAGACCTCCGCCTCGGCGAACCGGACCTCGAGGAGATGCCCGATGGTGCCCGGCACCTGGGTGTGCGGCCGCCAGACCGAGTGGGCCGCGGTCAGCGTCGAGCGGGTGCCGCTGACCGTCGTGCCGATCGGCCGCGTATGCGGCACGGGCATCGGAATGGCCTGCAGCCACGTGACCGAGGCCACCTCGTACTCTGCCGCCAGCGCCACCACGTTGCGGGCGAACTCCTCCCACACGAAGTCGGGCTCGTAGCCGGCCAGCAGAAGGAACGGCTGGCCGACGGTGTCGCGCACGAGGGACAGTTCCAGCCGCGCCGGGCGGTAATCGGTGATCCGCTCGCCGTCGAAGGTGACGATCGGCCGTCGGGCGCGGTAGTCCAGCAGGATGTCGTTGTCGAACACGGCGAGGGGAAGCGGATCGAGCTCGTCGCGCATATAGGTGATGAGCTGCGCGACGGCGGCGCCGGCGTCGGTGAAGCCGGTCAGTGCGATGACGAGGGGAAGTCCCTGCGGCACCGGCGGTGCGGCAGCCGCACGCTCGAACAGCGATGAGGGCATGGGTCCACTCTAAGAGTGTCGTCCCACACGCGGGACGCATCCCGCTGACAGCGAACAGCCCGCTCGTAGGATGGAGGACATGCCGTTTCCGAAGCTGGCCGCGCGCACGACGCCTCCGACCCAGTCCGATGTCGAACTCCTGATCCTCGCTCTCCCTCCGCTGGACGGGCCCACACCCCCGGACCTGTCCGATCGGCCGGGTCTTGACGAGGCGCTGACCTCCGTCGGGTTCACCGGCGCGGTCGGCGAGACCGTGCGGGTGCCCGTCCCCGGCCACGCCCGCCTGGCGGTGGTCGGCACCGGCGCCGCTCCCTCGGCGTCCGATGTGCGCGATGCGGTGGGTACCGCCGTCCGCACGCTCACGGGCTTCGAGAGCGCCGCCGTGCTCGTTCCGGGTGCGGACGCCGCCGCGCAGCGCGCGGCACTGGAGGGCGCCGCCCTGGGCGGGTACTGGTTCGACGACTACAAGTCCGCGACAGACCGCAAACGCCCCGCCGCTGCCGTCACCGTGCACGGTGCGGATCTCACGGACGACGACGTGACGAGGGTGGATGCCGCGGCCGCCGCCGTCGCGCTCGTCAAGGACCTGGCGGCCACGCCCGCCCAGTGGCTCGGTCCGCAGGACCTCGTCGACCGCGCCCTCGATGCCGTGGCCGACCTGCCCGTCGACGTGCACGTGTTCGATGAGGCCGAGCTCGCCGAAGGCGGCTTCGGAGGCATCGTCGGCGTCGGTCAGGGTTCGGAGCGCCCGCCCCGCCTGGTGCGCCTCGACTACGCGCCGGCCGGTGCCTCCGGTCATGTCGCCCTCGTCGGCAAGGGGATCACCTTCGACACCGGCGGCCTCTCCCTCAAGCCCCCCACAGGCATGGTCGGCATGAAGTTCGACATGACGGGGGCCGCCACGGTCCTCGCCGTCGTGCGCGCAGCCGCGGTCCTCGCGCTCCCGGTGCGGGTCACCGCCTGGATGTGCATCGCCGACAACATGCCCTCGGGCAAGGCCATCCGTCCCGGCGACGTGCTGCGCATCAGCGACGGAACGAGCGTCGAAGTGCTGAACACCGATGCCGAGGGCCGGCTGGTGCTCGCCGACGGGTTGGCCGCGGCCAGCCGCGAGAACCCCGACGTCATCGTCGACGTCGCCACCCTCACCGGTGCGATCCTCGTGGCCCTCGGGACACGCCACACCGGTGTCATGGGCTCCGACGAGGCGGTGGCCGACTACCTCGCCGCCGCCGGCGAGACCGACGAGCTCGCCTGGCATCTGCCACTGCCCGCCCATATGGAGAAGGAACTCGACTCCCCCATCGCCGACCTGCAGAACGCGAAGATCGGCGACCGGTCCGGAGGGTCGCTGTTCGCGGGCCTCTTCCTGCAGCGCTTCGTCGGACGCGTCTCCGACGACGACGGCGCGCCGCGCATCCCCTGGGTGCATCTCGACATCGCCGGTTCGGGCGAGAACGGCGGTTCGCCGTTCGGCTTCACCGACAAGGGACCCACCGGCGCGACCGTGCGGGCGCTGCTGGCGTTCATCGAGGGGGTGCGCGCATGAGCGAGCGCAGTTTCGACGTCGTCGTCCTCGGCGGCGGCAGCGGCGGGTACGCCGCCGCCCTCCGCCTCGCCGAGCTCGGCAAGAGCGTCGCACTCGTCGAGAAGGACAAGCTGGGCGGCACCTGCCTGCACCGCGGCTGCATCCCCACCAAGGCGCTGCTGCACGCCGCCGAAGTCGCCGACGCCGCGCGGGATGCCGCCTCCTTCGGCGTCCGCGCACAGCTCGACGGCATCGACCCGGCGGCCCTGCGCACCTACCGCGAGGGCATCGTCGCGAAGAAGCACAAGGGTCTGCAGGGACTGATCAAGGCGCGAGGGATCACCGTCGTCGACGGCGAGGGCCGACTGCTCCCCGACCACGGGATCCAGGTCGGCGACGACGTCCTGCGCGGCACCGACGTCGTGCTCGCGACCGGCTCGTACAGCCGGACGCTGCCTGCGCTCGAGATCGGCGGACGGATCATCACCAGCGAGCAGGCCCTCGGCCTCGACGAGGTGCCCCGGCGGGTCCTCGTGCTCGGCGGTGGTGTGATCGGCGTCGAGTTCGCCAGCGTGTGGCGCTCGTTCGGCGCCGAGGTGACGATCATCGAGGCGCTCGATCATCTCGTCCCCAACGAGGATCTCGCACTCAGCAAGGGACTCGAGCGCGCGTTCCGCAAGCGCGGCATCGCGTTCTCGCTCGGCGTACGGTTCGCCTCCGCCACGCAGGATGACGACGCGGTCACCGTCACCCTCGAGGACGGCAAGAGCTTCGAGGCCGACTATCTGCTCGTCGCCGTCGGTCGCGGCCCGGTGACGGCGGACCTCGGCTACGAAGAGGCCGGCGTCGTGCTCGACCGCGGCTTCGTCCGAGTCGACGACCGGCTCCGCACCGACGCCCCGCATGTCTGGGCCGTCGGCGACATCGTCCCCGGGCTCCAACTCGCCCACCGCGGCTTCCAGCAGGGGATCTTCGTCGCCGAGCAGATCGGCGGGCTCGCCCCGATCGCCGTGCCGGAGACGCAGATCCCCAAGGTCACCTACTGCAGTCCCGAGGTCGCCTCCGTGGGCCTCACCGAGGCGCAGGCGATCGAACGGCACGGCGCCGACGGTGTGCGCTCATACGAGTTCAACCTCGCCGGCAACGGCAAGAGCGAGATCATCGGAACGGCGGGTCTCGTCAAGGTCGTCCGTGCCGTCGACGGCCCCGTGCTCGGCGTGCACCTGCTCGGCGACCGGGTCGGTGAGCTCATCACCGAGGGCCAGCTCGCCGTCGGGTGGGAGGCGCACCCCGAAGACATCGCTCCTCTCATCCACGCCCACCCCACTCAGAGCGAGGCGCTCGGCGAGGCTTTCCTCGCGCTTGCAGGCAAGCCGCTGCATGCCCTGTGACACGCGGCGGCGCACACGCATCACTAAGCTAGAGACGACATCGGCTTCAAAGGAGACACATCCATGAGCACTTCCGTGGTCCTCCCCCCGCTCGGCGAGAGCGTGACAGAGGGAACGGTCACCCGCTGGCTCAAGAACGTCGGGGACACCGTCCAGGAGGACGAGGGCCTGCTCGAGATCTCCACGGACAAGGTGGACACCGAGATTCCCTCGCCCGTCTCGGGCGTCCTCGAGGACATCCTGGTCCAGGAGGACGAGACCGTCGAGGTCGGCGCGATCCTCGCGCACATCGGCGATGGCTCCGGCGCGGCCCCGGCAGCCGAGCAGCCCGCCGCCGAAGAGACGCCCGCATCCGAGCCCGAGCCGGCCCCGGCGGAGGCCCCCGCTCCCGAGCCGGCACCCGCCGCACCGGCGGCCGAGTCGGCGCCCGCCGCACCGGCCGCGTCGGGCGGCAAGGACATCCTCCTTCCCGAACTCGGCGAGAGCGTGACCGAGGGCACCGTCACCCGGTGGCTGAAGCAGGTGGGCGACAGCGTCGAGGTCGACGAGCCGCTGCTCGAGATCTCCACCGACAAGGTCGACACCGAGATCCCCTCACCGCTCGCCGGAACGCTGCAGGAGATCCTCGTGCAGGAGGACGAGACCGTCGAGGTCGGTTCCGTGCTCGGTCGCATCGGGGAAGGCGCGGCGGCAGAAGCCGCTCCCGCCGCCGAGCCCGCGCCCGCCGCCGAGCCCGCCCCGGCGGCACCCGCACCCGCCCCGGCCGCCCCTGCCCCGCAGGCAGCCCCCGCCGCCCCGGCTCCGGCGCCCGCTCCGGCGGCCCCGGCGGCGCCGGCCCCGGCAGCGGCTTCCGCCGATGACGAGGTCACCTACGTCACACCGCTCGTGCGTCGGCTGGCGCAGCAGCAGGGCGTCGACCTGGCCACTGTCAAGGGAACCGGCGTCGGCGGACGCATCCGCAAGGAAGACGTGCTCAAGGCCGCCGAGGCGGCACAGGCACAGGCGTCGGCGCCCGCCGCCCAGGCGACGCCGGCAGCCGCACCCGCTCCGCTCGAGGTCTCGCCGCTGCGCGGCACGACCCAGCCGATGTCGCGTCTGCGGAAGGTCCTCGCCGAGCGCGCTGTGGCCTCGATGCAGCAGACGGCGCAGCTGACGACCGTCGTCGAGGTGGACGTCACCCGCTTGGCCGCCCTGCGTGACCGCGTCAAGGCGGACTTCCTGTCGAAGACCGGTGACAAGCTGTCGTTCCTGCCGTTCTTCACGCTCGCGGCCGCTGAGGCGCTGCAAGCGTTCCCGGTGATCAACGCCACGGTGGACGGCGACCAGGTCGTCTACCCCGCCACCGAGAACGTCTCGATCGCGGTCGACACCGAGCGCGGACTGCTCACCCCGGTCCTGCGCGACGCGGGTGCGAAGAACGTCGCGCAGATCGCGCACGAGATCGCCGATCTCGCCGCGCGGACGCGCGACAACAAGCTCAAGCCCGACGAGCTGGCCGGCGGCACGTTCACGGTCACCAACACCGGGTCGCGCGGTGCACTGTTCGACACCCCGGTCGTGTTCCTGCCCCAGTCGGCGATCCTCGGCACCGGCACGGTCGTGAAGCGCCCCGGCGTGGTCTCGGTCGACGGCAAGGACGCGATCGCCATCCGCTCGTACGTGTACCTCGCGCTCTCGTACGATCACCGCATCGTCGACGGCGCCGACGCCGCCCGCTTCCTCGGCGCGGTGAAGGCCCGCCTCGAGGCCGGCGATTTCGAGGGCTCGCTCGGGATCTGATCCGAATCACCCCTTCGGCTGCTCCGCGACGTCCCTGATGTCGCGGAGCAGCCATTTTCCGTCCTGCTGGACGACCACCACGAACCGGTCGGGCAGTCCGTCTTCGGTGAGGCGCACGACGGCCGCGCCGCCGAAGTCGTCGAGCAGCACCACCTCGCGCTGCTCTGCGGCCGTCACGTCGGCGGTGAAGTGCGCGTCAGGGTCCTCCTGCGTCGCCGCGCGGCATGCGGTCGTGGGGCATTCCGCGCGGCGGTCCAGAAGGTCACCCACGACATCCACGAGTTCACGAGGCGCGGTCGCCGTCGTCGACGCGGACGGCGACGGGGACCGCGATGGCGACTCCGACGGATGAGTGACGGTGGGCGAGGGATGCCGCGGCTCCGCCACCGCCGGGTCCTCACCGCCGCGCGGCCAGAGGAGCCCCGCGCCCAGGACGAGCGCTCCGGCGACGCCCGCGGCGATGAGCGGGTGCTTCCTGCGCCCGGTCGGCGGGCGGTCCGCCCGTGCTCTGCGCCACACCGCGGTCACGACGCGCGAGACGAGTTCGCCGAGCCCGGCATCCACGTTCTCGACCACCGCGTCCCGCCACCGGGTCTTCGCCTTCGTCGCCGTGAGACCGCCCGTCTCCATCGGGACGCGACGCAGGTCGGGCATCGCCAGAATCGACGTCGCGACGGGCTCCGCGCGCGCCGCTGCGAACAGCGCCGCCTCGACGTCGGTCACCTCCTGCGGCACCCGGCGCGGGTCCGCAAGCACGTCGGCGGCCAGCTCGAGCGCGGCCGACAGAGCGGGGTCGGCCCCGCCCCTCATCTCCCTCACCGCCTCGGCCGCAGTGTGCGCGGCGCCCGAATCGCCACCGCCCACCAGCATCGGCCGCCCGCTGTCGTCCAGCCACCACTCGCCGCAGGGCTGCTCAGGACCGAGTGACAGCGCCTCCGCCGCGCCTCGGACCAGGCTCACTGCGAGTGTCACGATCTCGCCGGCGCCCAGCGGCGCCCCACCCGTGCGGCGACTCAGGAATGCCGCCAGGGGCTGCACGCAGACGGGAAGGACGGCCGCCACGCCGGCGGGGGTGCGCACCAGGTCGGTCGCGGCGGCGAGATGCTCGGCGCCGGCACCACTCCAGGCGATGGCGCCTTCCACGTCTGCCGAGTCGACGAGAAGGCACCGACCGCCGTCATCGGCCTGGGCGAGGACGGCCGCCCACGGTGCGTCCGGTGGCCGCACGGCACGCAGAGGGCGAGGGCCGGCCGGGAGTGCGAGCGTGGATGACATCTCCCCAGTCTCCGCACGGCCGACGGGATCATGGGTCGTCGGTCGCGGATCTGTGGACAACCGACGAGACGGTCTCGACTGGGGAGGAACCGCGGCGAAAAGGTAGGCTGGACATCATGGCCGCACGCAGTACCCAGACCGAGAAGAAGCAGAACTTCTTCAAACAGCTCAAGTCGCTCTTCGACTTCACCAAGGACGTCTTCCCCTGGTTGCTGTGGGCTGAGATCGGCATCCTCGTCGTCGGCATCTGGGTCGGCATCCTCATCGGCTTCCTGCTCACACCGGGCGTGTGGTGGAGCATCACGCTGTGGGGCGTCACGGGTCTCCTGCTCGGTGTGCTCGGCGGCCTCATGCTGCTGACGCGGCTGTCGACCAAGGCGATGTACGAGAAGATCGACGGTCGGCCCGGCGCCACCGGTCACGTGCTGTCGACCTCTCTCGGCCGTAACTGGACCGCCGGTGACACCCCGGTGGGCGTGAACCCGAAGACGCAGGACGCCGTATACCGCGCCATCGGGCGCGGCGGAGTCGTCGTGGTCGGAGAAGGTGCGCGCGGCCGTCTGACGCGTCTGGTCAACGAAGAGCGTGCGAAGGTCAAGCGCGTGGCCAGCGGCGTTCCCGTCACCGTCCTGTACGTGGGCCATGGCGACGACGACGTGGCGATCGCCGACCTCGCCAAGACGATCAAGAAGCTGCCCAAGGCGATCAACCGCGCCACGCAGGCGGCCGTCATCAAGCGCATCGACTCCGTGTCGCAGTCGCTGGCGTCGCTGCCGATCCCGAAGGGCATCGACCCGATGAAGGCGCGCGCACCCCGTCCCCGGTGACGGCTCCGCGCGTCAGGCGCGGATGAGCACGGTGCCCGCGGCCTTGTCGTGCAGTCCGCGCTGATCCGCGTCCCAGATCAGCGCGGGCAGCACGAGGAACAGCAGCGCCGTGCGCACGATCGGCCGCCACAGGCCGACCCAGCCGCCCTTGAGCGGCACGACGCGCATGCCGAGCAGTCGGTGCCCGGGGCTGCCGCCCAACGTCGGGATGAAGACGATCTGCACCAGGGCGAAGATGATGTTCGTCGCGATCGGATCGGCCACCGGCATCCCGGTCACCGCATCCACGTGGTGGAAGAACGCGTAGCCGATGATCGTGGCGCAGGCGAGGTCGATGGCAAGCGCCCCCAGGCGCCTGCCGAACCGGGCGATGCTCCCCCGGCCGGAGTCGGGGAGTCCGAGTCGTTCGCCGGGGTGGGAGGAGACCATCGCGTCAGGCACCCATACAGCCTAGACGGGGCGCCCGTGTAACATGCCGGAAACATCACAGACACTCCCGGGCAACGGGTCCCGGGTAGTTTCAGTGACGCCCGTTGGGCGATCATCCCCACCCGAACTGGAGAGCACATGTTCAAGGACTCCTCCGAGGTGCTGGCGTTCATCAAGGACGAGGACGTCAAGTTCCTCGACATCCGCTTCACGGATCTCCCTGGTGTGCAGCAGCACTTCAACATCCCCGCCTCGACCGTCGACGAAGACTTCTTCAGCATCGGCCAGCTGTTCGACGGATCGTCGATCCGGGGGTTTGCGAGCATCCACGAGTCGGACATGCAGCTCATCCCCGACGTGACGACCGCGTACGTCGACCCGTTCCGCGAGGCGAAGACGCTCGTCATGCTCTTCGACATCTACAACCCGCGCACGGGTGAGATCTACGGCAAGGACCCCCGCCAGGTCGCCAAGAAGGCCGAGAAGTACCTCGCCTCGACCGGGATCGCCGACACCGCGTTCTTCGCCCCCGAGGCGGAGTTCTACATCTTCGACGACGTGCGCTACGAGGTGAAGCAGAACGCGAGCTTCTACTCGGTCGACTCCGAAGAAGGCGCCTGGAACACCGGCCGCACCGAAGAGGGCGGCAACCTCGCCAACAAGACACCGTACAAGGGCGGGTACTTCCCCGTCTCCCCCGTCGACAAGACCGCCGACCTGCGCGACGACATCAGCCTGCACCTGATCGACGCGGGGCTCGAGCTCGAGCGCGCGCACCACGAGGTGGGCACCGGCGGCCAGCAGGAGATCAACTACCGCTTCGACACCATGGTGCACGCGGCCGACGACATCCTGAAGTTCAAGTACATCGTCAAGAACGTCGCCGAGCAGTGGGGCAAGGTCGCGACCTTCATGCCCAAGCCGCTGTACGGCGACAACGGCTCCGGCATGCACACGCACCAGTCGCTGTGGCTCGGCGGGCAGCCGCTCTTCTACGACGAGAAGGGCTACGGCGGGCTCTCCGACATCGCGCGCTGGTACATCGGCGGCCTCCTGAAGCACGCCGCCTCCGTGCTCGCGTTCACGAACCCCACGCTGAACAGCTACCACCGCCTGGTCAAGGGCTTCGAGGCGCCGGTCAACCTGGTCTACTCGGCCGGCAACCGCTCGGCGGCGATCCGCATCCCGATCACCGGCTCCAACCCGAAGGCCAAGCGCATCGAGTTCCGCGCGCCCGACGCGTCCGGCAACCCGTACCTCGCCTTCGCCGCGCAGCTGATGGCGGGCCTCGACGGCATCAAGAACCGCATCGAGCCGCACGAGCCCATCGACAAGGACCTCTACGAGCTGCCGCCCGAGGAGGCCAAGGACATCCCGCAGGTCCCGAACTCGCTGCAGGACTCGCTCGACGCCCTCGCCGCCGACCACGCGTTCCTCCTCGAGGGCGGCGTGTTCACCGAGGAGCTCATCCAGACCTGGATCGAGTACAAGCTCGAGAACGAGATCAAGCCGCTGGCCCAGCGCCCGCACCCCTTCGAGTACGAGCTGTACTTCGGGGTCTGATCCCGACACCCGTGAAGAGCCCCGGCCGACCGCCGGGGCTCTTTCGCGTCCTCAGCCGTAGAACAGCTTCTCGAAGACCCGACGAGCCCGGCGTGAAGCACGCATCCAGGCCTCCTCGACCGCGGTCGCCGAGCGCGGTGGGAACTCCAGCAGGCGGCCGATGCCGTCCAGGTCCCGTCGGTCCGCCGGGAGAACATCGCTCGTCCGACCCGACAGGAGCGTGTGCGCCGACCGCAAGCGGCTGGCGAGCCGCCACGCCTGCCGCAGCCGGTCCGCAGCGGCCTCGGGCACGAGACCGGCGTCGACCGCGGCATCCATCCCTCCCAGCGTCGAGGTCGTCCGCAGGGCGGGCAGCCGTGCGGCGTGCTCCAGCTGCAGCAGCTGCACGAGCCACTCCACGTCGCTGAGCCCACCCGGCCCGAGCTTGAGGTGCCGCTCGGGCGCGGCCCCCTGCGGCAGGCGTTCGGACTCGACCCGGGCCTTGATGCGTCGGATCTCGCGCAGCCCCGTCTCGTCGACCTGCGCGGGGTATCGAACATCGTCGGCCAGTGACATGAAGTCATCGAGCAAGGACGGCGATCCGGCCACCGGCCGCGCTCGGAGGAGCGCCTGGGCCTCCCACGACAGCGACCAGCGGCGGTAGTACTCCCGATACGCGTCGAGCGAGCGTACCAGCGGGCCATTGCGCCCCTCCGGACGCAGGTCGGCATCCAGCTCCAGCGGCGTCCGGTTGTCTTCGGAGTGCTCGCGCACGCCCGCCACGATCGCACGTGCGTGCGCCTGGGCGCGCTCGGGGTCGAGCCCTCCCGCGCGCTGCACGAACAGCACGTCCGCGTCCGAGCCGAATCCCAGCTCCGCTCCCCCGTAGCGACCCATCGCGATGATCGCGAACTCCAGAGCACGGTCGGCCTCCGGCACGACATCCCGGTAGACGATCTCCAGCAGCGTGCGCAGCGTCACATCGGTGATGTCGGTGAGCGAGGTCGCGAGCTCTTCGAGCGTGACCACGCCCAGCACGGCCGCCATGGCCGTGCGCAGCAGCTCGCGACGACGCAGCCCGCGCACGGCCCGCGCGGCGGACGCCACGGAGGTGTGCCGGGTGTGGATCGCGCGCGCTTCCTGCGCGAGGGCCGCGGCGCTGCGCGGCCGCAGCGTGGCATCGTCATCCAGCCACGCCACCGACTCGGGTATCCACTCCATCAGCTCGCCGATGTAGCGGGATCCGGAGAGCACCCGGGTGAGGCTCTCCGCCGCGCCCGACGAGTCGCGCAGCATCCGCAGGAACCACGGCGTGTCGCCCAGCCGCTCACTGATCCGCCGGAAGGCGAGCAGCCCGTAGTCGGGGTCCACACCGTCGGCGAACCAGCGCAGCATCACCGGCATCAGGTGGCGCTGGATCACGACCTTGCGGCTGATCCCCGTCGTGAGCGCGCCGATGTGCCGCAGGGCGCCCGCGGGGTCGGTGAACCCGATCGCCGACAGCCGGTCGAGGGCCTGCTCCGGCGAGAGCGCGCGCTCTTCCTCGGGCAGTGCGGCGACGGCCGACAGCAGCGGACGGTAGAACAGGCGGACGTGGATGTCGCGGACCTCGCGCTTCACCTGCTCCCAGAGCTCCCACACTCCGTCGCCCGTGTCCGCGAGCCGGCTGGCACGGGCAAGCACCCGCAGCTCCTCCGGGCGGTCGGGCATCAGATGCGTGCGGCGGAGCTCACGCAGCTGCACGCGGTGCTCGAGCACGCGCAGCAGGCGGTAGTCGCGGTCGAACACGGCGGTGTCGGCCCGACCGATGTATCCCTCGGCCACGAGCGCATCGAGCGCATCGAGCGTGCCGCGCACGCGCACCGCGTCGTCGCTCAGCCCGTGCACGAGCTGAAGGAGCTGGACGGTGAACTCGATGTCACGGATGCCGCCGGGGCCCAGTTTGATCTGCAGGGGCACCTCGTCGGGAGGGATGTGCTCGGTGACGCGCTCGCGCATGTGCTGCACGCTGTCGACGAAGTTCTCGCGTGCCGCGCTGCTCCACACCCGCTCCCGCACGGCGTCGACATACCGTTCGCCGAGCTCCGCGTCACCCGCGATGTACCGGGCCTTCAGCAGGGCCTGGAACTCCCAGCTGTGCGCCCACCGGTCGTAGTACGAGAGGTGCGACTCCAGGGTGCGCACGAGCGCGCCCTGCTTGCCCTCGGGACGAAGGTTCGCATCCACATCCCACAACGCCGGTTCGGTCTCGATGCCCGAGATCCCCGCCATCGTCTGCACCGCCAGGCGCGTGGCCACGTCCACCGCCCGGGCCTCGGCGATCGAGTCGTCGCTCGGCCCGCCCACGAAGATGACGTCGACGTCGCTGACATAGTTCAGCTCGCGCGCACCGCACTTGCCCATGCCGATGATCGCGAACGCGGTGGCGGCCACATCGGCCTGCGGGAACATCGCCAGCGTCGTCGACAGCCGCGTGCGCGCCACCGACAGCGATGCCTCCAGCGCCGCGCCGGCCGCGTCGGCGAGTGCCGCGGCGACATCCTTCAGCACCGCGACCGGGTCGTCCGCGAGAAGATCGTGGACGGCGATGGATGCCAGCATCCGGCGATATCGCACCCGCAGCGCGACCCACGACTCCTCCGAGCCGTCGGCGGCGAAGCCGTCCACGGCGCCGACCGCCGCCTGCAGCTGGTCGCGCAGCTCGTCGGCGGTCGGCAGCGGCTCACCCGGCGCCGGCAGCCGGGACAGTTCATCGGGATGCCGCAGGTAGAAGTCCGCGAAGCCGCGGGACGCGCCGAACAGCGCCCACGCGCTGCGCGCCCGCGCCTCGTCGGCGAGCACCGCGCGGACGGCGTCCGCATCACGGCGCGCGACCCGCAGCATCCCGTCCACCGCCCCGTCGGGGTCGGCGGCGACGCCGGCTCCGTCGGTGAGCAGCGGCCGCGGAAGGTCGAGGACCGCGGCGAGCTCCTCGAGCCGCGCATCCGCCTCGCCGAGGGCGGTGAAGCCGAGACGCGCGAGGGCGGTCAGTCCGGTTGCGCGGTCTGCCATGTCGCCACCCGACGCGTCAGAGCATCTCGAGGTTGCGCCGCAGCTCGAACGGCGTGACCTGCGAACGGTATTCCTCCCACTCGCGGCGCTTGTTCAGCAGCACGTAGTTGAACATCTGCTCGCCGAGCGTCTCGGCGACCAGCTCCGACTCCTCGAGGTACTCCAGCGCGTGCTCGAGGCTCGACGGCACTGCCGAGAAGCCCAGCGCACGGCGCTCTCCCGGTGTCAGGGACCACACGTTGTCCTCGGCCTCAGCGGGCAGCTCGTACTCCTCCTCGATGCCCTTGAGCCCCGCCGCCAGCATGAGCGCGTACGCGAGATACGGGTTCGCGGCGGAGTCGAGCGCGCGGTACTCGACGCGCGACGACTGCCCCTTGTTCGGCTTGTACATCGGCACGCGCACGAGGGCGGAGCGGTTGTTGTGACCCCAGCAGACGTAGCTCGGAGCCTCGTCGCCGCCCCACAGCCGCTTGTACGAGTTGACGAACTGGTTCGTCACCGCCGAGATCTCGTTCGCGTGCCTCAGCAGGCCGGCGATGAAATGACGGCCGATGCGCGAGAGCTGGTACTGGGCGCCCGCCTCGTAGAACGCGTTGACGTCGCCCTCGAACAGCGACATGTGCGTGTGCATGCCGCTGCCCGGCTGGTCGCTGAGCGGCTTGGGCATGAACGTCGCGTAGACGCCCTGCTCGATTGCGACCTCCTTCACCACCGTGCGGAAGGTCTGGATGTTGTCGGCCGTGGTCAGCGCGTCGGCGTACCGCAGATCGATCTCGTTCTGTCCGGGCCCGCCCTCGTGGTGGCTGTACTCGACGGAGATGCCCAGGTCTTCCAGCATCCGCACCGAACGACGACGGAAGTCGTGGGCGGTCCCGCCGGGGACGTTGTCGAAGTAGCCGGCGGAATCGACCGGCTCGGGACCGTCGGGGCCGAACCGGCTCGACTTCAGGAGGTAGAACTCGATCTCCGGGTGCGTGTAGAACGTGAAGCCTGCATCGCTGGCCTTCGCGAGCGCGCGCTTGAGCACATATCGCGGGTCGGCGACGGCCGGCTGCCCGTCGGGCGTCGTGATATCGCAGAACATGCGCGCGGTCGGATCGATCTCGCCGCGCCACGGCAGGATCTGGAAGGTGGTCGGGTCGGGATTGGCCAGCAGGTCTGACTCGTACGACCGGGTCAGCCCCTCGATGGCCGATCCGTCGAAGCCGATGCCCTCGGTGAAGGCGCCCTCCACCTCGGCGGGGGCGATCGCGACCGACTTCAGCGTGCCCACCACATCGGTGAACCACAGCCGGACGAACTTCACGCCGCGCTCTTCGATCGTGCGCAGCACGAAGTCACGCTGTTTGTCCATGCTCTCTCCTCCGCTGCTCGCGGTGTCAGCCTTCGAATCCGGCTTCGTCGCCGCCGGACCCCCAGGAGTCCTCGCGACGCTCTTCTTCTTCCCACTGCTTGGACCGCTCGCGGATGATCTCCGGTGCCCGAGCGGCCTCCTCCGCGGTGTCGAAGGGGCCCGCGCGATCCGGCGCCGGCACCTGCATCCCGCGCTCGACCTCGCCGGTCTTCAGGTTGTACCAGTACTTGTCGTCGTTGTCGGCCATGACGCCTCCACGATGCTGATGCGGCCGAGCCGCGGTGGGGCGACCCGCACCGGGCCGCACGTCGATCCTACTGAGAAGACGACATATGGCGCGGGCGCGCACGCGGGGGTGGCTAGGCTGGTGCGCATGGCATCTGGAACGACACGCGCCGTCGGCGTGGACATCGGCGGCACGGGCATCAAGGGTGGCATCGTCGACCTCGAGAAGGGCACGCTGCTCAGCGACAGGATCAAGGTCTCCACACCGAAGGGCGCCAAGCCCGACGACGTGCTGGCCGCGGTGAAAGAGGTGCTGGGCACCCTGGGTGTCGAGGACTCCGACGACATGCCGCTCGGCGTGGCCTTCCCCGCGATCGTCAAGAACGGCAAGACCCTCTCTGCCGCGAACGTCTCCTCCGACTGGATCGGATTCGAAGCCGAGAAGTTCTTCGAGGACGGCCTGGGCCGCGACATCCACTTCGCCAACGACGCCGATGTGGCGGGCGTTGCCGAGGTCCGCTACGGGGCCGCGAAGGGCAAGGACGGCATCGTCCTGCTGACGACGCTGGGCACCGGCATCGGCACCGCGCTCATCCACGACGGGGTCCTCGTGCCCAACACCGAGCTCGGGCACCTGCAGCGCGCGGGGCATGACAAGGATTTCGAGGCGTACGCGGCCTACTCGGCGATGGAGCGCGACGAACTCTCCTGGAAGCAGTGGGCCAAGCGCCTGCAGAAGTACTACGACCACCTCGAGTTCCTCTTCAGCCCCGACCTGTTCGTCGTCGGCGGCGGTGTCTCCAAGCACGCCGACGAGTTCTTCCCTCTGCTCGATCTGAAGACGCCCATCGTTCCCGCCGTGCATCGCAACAACGCGGGCATCATCGGGGCCGCGGCGCTGGCTGCCGACTGAGTTCGCACACGACAAAAGCCGCCTTCACCGAATTCGGTGGGGCGGCTTCGTCGTTCCTGGTGAGAGGCGAATGGGCCGGCCTGTACGCCGGGTTCTGTCCGGGGGCTCGCGCCCCGTGGATGGTCATCTCTCTCGGCGACACGTTGCCGTGCCGCTCCAGCGGCCTACCCGGGGACTCGGCGGGCAGCGTCGTCATCCCCTGTCTGGCCTTGCTCCGGGCGAGGTTTGCCGTGCGGGTCGTGTCACCACGACCCCGGTGGTCTCTTACACCGCCCTTTCACCCTTACCGGCTCGCGCCGGCGGTCTGCTCTCT
>Ga0180219_1000198_pt1 | contig 63459 bp, 69 predicted proteins | sample eDN3rd30CBELigMG_FD_151338 | JGI IMG/M metagenome (GOLD analysis project Ga0180219, IMG submission 151338) | Enriched Miracle-Growth compost microbial communities from Emeryville, California, USA - eDNA 3rd pass 30_C BE-Lig MG (version 2)... ...
TCCGCGTCGCGTATCTTCCACTTCCCAAAAACCCAACAAATCGCAGGACTCCAATGCCAATGACTTGAAGCGCTCAATCAATCCGCCTCTTCTTGACACAAACCCCCATACAAGGATGAGGGCTTCTGGGATGCTGTTAAGACGAGAAATTGAATCGCTACGCCTTCAACCGATCTCGATATCGAGGCCGAGATCGAGGATCGGCGCCGAATGGGTCAGCGCGCCCGACGACAGCATGTCGACGCCGCTTTCCGCCACCGCCTTGGCGCTCTCCACCGAAATGCCGCCCGAGGCTTCGGTCTTCATGCGGCCGGCGATCATCTTCACGCCCTCGGCCATCTGTGCTGGCGTCATGTTGTCGAACAGCACCACGTCTGCTCCTTCCTCGATGACCTCGCGCAACTGGTCGAGTCCGTCGACTTCGATCTCGATCTTGACGAGATGGCCGACCGACGCCTTGGCCGCCCGCAGCGCCTGCTTGATGCCGCCGGCAACGGCGATGTGATTGTCCTTGATGAGGACGGCGTCATCGAGACCGAAACGGTGGTTCATGCCGCCGCCGCAACGGATGGCATATTTCTCGAAGGCGCGCAGATTGGGTGTGGTCTTGCGCGTGCAGATGACCTTCGCCTTGGTGTGGTTCGTCAGCGCGACCAGGGTCGCGGTCATCGTGGCGATGCCGGACATGTGGCAGATGAAGTTCAGCGCCGTGCGCTCGGCGGTGAGAATGGCGCGGGCATCGCCGGCGATCCGGGCGACCGGCGTGCGGACGACCTTGATGGCATCGCCGTCCTGCGCCAGGTATTCGAATTTCACCGACGGATCCATGATCCTGAATGCCGCTTCCGCGACCGAAAGGCCTGAAATCGTGCCAGGCTTGCGGGGCGCCAGCACGCAACGCGCCTGGGTGCCCGCCGGAATACAGGCCTGCGATGTAATGTCGCCGGCGCGGCCCATGTCTTCCTCCAGCGCCGCGCGCACGACCTTCTCGATCAGAAGCGGATTCAGGTAAAGATTGCTCAAGGCGGCCTCCCAGATAGATCAAAGGTTTCGATGCGGCTGGGGCATCGGCTGAGCGGCTTTTAAGCAGCCATTTAGGGGTCTGTCGAGGCGGTCTGTTGAAGCGCTCTGTCGGGGCTTGGGCCGCAGGCCGGAATGGTTGGCGGTCTGTGTATAAATCCGTCGCAAAGTGTCGCAGATTGTGCAATTCTCCAGCTAAGGCATTTGTTTTGCATGACATCGGAATTGGAACCGATGCAGGTGATCTGGAGTTGCCGATGAGAGGAACGCCTTTTCTACGGGTATTCGCGCTTACCGTTGGTATGGTTGGCGCATGGGTGGCGGGTGCAGGAGCTGCATCGGCCGCGATGACATTCCGTCTGGCCACGGCCGGCGAGCCTGCCACCTGCGGCGCCAAATGCCCGCAGATCATCATCGCTGAAGGCGAGATTACCGAACAGACGCCGTCGGATTTCGTTAATTTCCTGCGCGCCAATCGGTTTACCAAGAATATCTACTCCGTCGTCATGATCAACTCGCCTGGCGGCCGGGTTGTGGCGTCGATGGAATTCGGGCGCCTGCTGCGCAAGGCGGGAGCCGCGGTTGTCGTCGCCCGCGCTTTCGACAATGACGGCAGTGCCGGCATGGCGCGCTTTGCGGCCGCCCGCTGCTATTCGGCCTGCGTCTACGCTCTGATGGGCGCCAAGAAGCGCGTGGTGCCGCCGCAGAGCAAAGTCGGCATCCATCGCATGTTTTTATATGAGCGCGTGGGCCAGACAGACGGCACGGCGCGGATGACCAAGACCTATGCCCAGTCTGAAATGGTCAATCGCCTCGGCGACTATGCCGGGATGATGGGTGTCAGCCCCGACCTCGTCTATTCGGCCGAGAAGACGCCGCCCGATACGTTCCACGTGCTGACGCCGGCTGAAATCCGCCGCTGGCGCCTGGCTTCCGAGAAGTTTTGATCGCTAGTCACAGAATTGTCGGGAGTTTGATCGCAAACGCGATCAACTCCTTGACTTGCTGTCGGCTCTGCCCTATCCGGACGTTCTCCGCTGCGGCGCTCTCCTAAGTGCGCCTGACAGTCTGCGGGGGTGTAGCTCAGTTGGTTAGAGCGTCGGCCTGTCACGCCGAAGGTCGCGGGTTCGAGTCCCGTCACTCTCGCCAGTATTTTCAAATACTTGGCCAAATATATTCGTCTGCTGCGTGAGGCCGCGCGCAGGCATGCGTCCGGCGTGGGCCTCCTGAGCCATCAGCGCAGGCACTTCCCGCAAAAGACATTCGACTTTGTCTGATTCTGCGTTACGAAGCGGCGTCGTCCGGCTGTCGTCAGCCGTCGACCTGCCATTCGCGGATGCCATCTTGCCGTCAGATCAGCCTCAATCCTCCACTCTTGCCTCTCGTGCTGCGCCGGGACCTGTCGCAAAAGACGCGTCTCAACCGCTCCGCATCATCCCGCTCGGCGAACTTCTCTACGGCTTCCTGCTGATCGGTATGCTCGGTTTCGGCGGCATCGCCGCCAGCGCAAATCATGTCATCGTCGAACGCAACAAATGGATGACCCAGAAGCAATTCGTCGAATTGTTCGGCATCTGCTCGGTGCTTCCCGGCGGCAATTTCCTCAATGCGGCAGTCATGATGGGCGACCGCAACCAGGGCGTCATCGGCGCCATTGGCGCACTGACCGCGCTGCTGCTGATGCCGCTTGTGATTTTGATTGCGATTGCAGTCACTTACGATCATTTCGCATATCTGCCTGACGTCAAGGCGGCGATCGCCGGCGCAGCGTCGGCCGCCGCCGGCCTGATGATCGGCACCGGTCTGAAAATGGCGTTCTCACTCGACCGCAATGTCGCCGCCGCCGTGTTCGGCGTCATCACTTTCGTTGCCATCGGCGTGCTGCGCGTGCCTCTGGCCGCAGTGATTCTCATCATTGTTCCATTTTCTGTCATCACCGCGCTGTATCTGCTGAGGCGTTCCAAAACGGGATCGAAGGCCTGACCGATTTCGAGACTTGTGGGACTTGAAGGAATCCAGGGCATGGAAAGGTTCAAGGCATGAAGAGGTTCCTGGCATGAACGCAGGGCTGGTCTGGCAACTGACGTTGAGCTTTCTTGGCGTTGCCTTCCTGTCGATCGGCGGCGCCAGCGCGCTGATTCCCGAGTTCTATCGCCAGATTGTCGACGTCCATGCCTGGATGAGCAGTACCGATTTCGCTCATACCGTCGCACTGGCGCAGATCGCGCCCGGCCCAAACATGTTGATCGTCAGCCTCATCGGCTGGAAGGTTGCCGGCATCGCAGGCCTTCTCGCCTGCACCCTGGCGATCGTCGGCCCGCCCAGCGTGCTGGCGTTCGCCGTCGGTCGGATGACCGAGAAGCTGGGCGAGAAGAAGTGGCTGAGCGCCGTCAAGAAGGCGCTGGCGCCCTGCGTCGTGGGCCTCACCCTGGCTTCCGGTTTGATCACTGCCAGGGCCGCCGACAACGACTGGATCGGCGTCGTGCTCACCTTGGGCGCGGCCGCATTCATGTATTTCCTGCGGCGCAATCCGCTCTGGGTGATCGGGGCAGGGGCGGTTGTAGGTATTTTTGCCTATCGGGTGGGGCTGATGCATGTGGTCTGATCGTGAAACCAGTCGCTTGGCGGCACGTTCATCTTGCGCTGCAACGAGCGCTGGGCTAGTGCTCCGCCATGCTTTCGATAAGGCGTGCGAGGGGCCGCACGCCCGGCACCCCAGCCAGCTTGCCCCGGTCCGCACCGCCTCTGGACAGATCGATGTCTGAACTCATCAACGACTACCTTCCGCTCGTCATTTTCATCGGCGTGGCAGGCTTAATCGCAGGCGCGCTTCTGATCGCGCCGTTTCTTCTCGCCTACAAGTCGCCCGATCCCGAAAAGCTTTCCGCCTATGAGTGCGGATTCAACGCTTTCGACGATGCGCGCATGAAATTCGACGTGCGGTTTTATCTCGTTTCGCTGCTCTTCATCGTGTTCGACCTGGAAGTGGCGTTTCTGTTTCCCTGGGCTGTCGCCTTCAAGGAAGTCGGCGTTTTCGGCTTCTGGTCGATGATGATTTTCCTCGGGGTGCTGACGATCGGGTTCATCTACGAATGGACCAAGGGCGCGCTGGAGTGGGATTGATGGCAAACCAGACCCTCGTTGCAGAAAGCCCGAAAGGCATTATCGACCCCAACACCGGCAAGCCGGTCGGCGCCAACGATCCGTTTTTCATGCGGATCAACGATCAACTGGCCGACAAGGGCTTCATCGTCACCGCCAGCGATGATCTCATCCAGTGGGCGCGCACCGGCTCGCTGATGTGGATGACGTTTGGTCTCGCCTGCTGCGCCGTCGAGATGATGCAACTGTCGATGCCGCGCTATGATGTCGAGCGTTTCGGCTTCGCGCCACGCGCCAGCCCGCGCCAGTCCGACGTGATGATCGTCGCCGGCACCTTGACCAACAAGATGGCCCCGGCGCTGCGCAAGGTCTACGACCAGATGCCCGAGCCGCGTTACGTGATCTCCATGGGATCGTGCGCCAACGGCGGTGGATATTATCATTATTCTTATTCGGTTGTGCGCGGCTGCGACCGGGTGGTGCCTGTCGACATTTATGTCCCCGGCTGCCCCCCCTCGGCCGAGGCGCTGCTGTATGGCGTGCTGCTTCTGCAAAAGAAGATCAGGCGCGTCGGAACGATTGAACGCTGATCTGGAACGCATCCCGGGAACCGGAGCCTATGATGGACGAGACACTGAAACCGCTGGGTGACAGCATCGCCGCCGCGCTTCCCGGCGCCGTCGAGCGGGCCTACGTCGATTTCGGCGAGCTCAACATTGTCGCCGATCCGGCGCGCATCATCGACGTGCTGACCCATCTACGCGACGCGCCCGATTGCCTGTTCGTCAATCTCATCGATATCACCGCGGTCGACTATCCCTCGCGCGAGAAGCGTTTCGACGTCGTTTACCATGCGCTATCGCCGCGCCATAATCGCCGCATCCGCGTCAAGGCCGCCGTTGCCGAGGACGAGGCGATTGCTTCGGCGATCCCCGTCTGGCCCGCCGCCAACTGGTTCGAGCGCGAAGCCTACGACATGTACGGCGTACTCTTCTCCGATCATCCCGACCTGCGCCGCCTGCTGACCGACTACGGTTTTGAAGGCCATCCGTTGCGCAAGGACTTCCCGATGACCGGCTATGTCGAGGTGCGTTACGACGACGCCCAGAAGCGCGTCGTCTACGAGCCCGTGAAGCTGACGCAGGAATTCCGGCAGTTCGACTTCCTTTCGCCCTGGGAAGGCCAGCCGGATTACGTGCTGCCCGGCGACGAAAAAGCGAAGGGTTGAGCGAGGCCATCATGAACGACGACTCCTCCGTCCGAAATTTCTCGATCAACTTTGGTCCGCAGCATCCGGCGGCCCACGGCGTGTTGCGCCTGGTGCTGGAGCTTGATGGTGAGATCGTCGAGCGTGTCGATCCGCATATCGGTCTGCTCCATCGCGGCACCGAGAAGCTGATGGAAGCGCGCACCTATACGCAGAACGTGCCGTATTTCGATCGGCTCGACTATGTCGCGCCGATGAACCAGGAGCATGCTTTCTGCCTGGCGATCGAAAAACTGCTTCAGGTCGAGGTGCCCTATCGCGCCCAGCTTATTCGCGTGCTGTTCAGCGAGATCGGCCGTCTGCTGTCGCATCTTCTCAATGTGACGACGCAGGCCATGGACGTCGGCGCGCTCACCCCGCCGCTGTGGGGCTTCGAAGAGCGCGAAAAGCTGATGGTGTTCTACGAGCGCGCCTCCGGCGCGCGCATGCACGCCAATTACTTCCGTCCCGGCGGCGTGGCGCGTGATTGCCCGCCCGAACTGATCGAGGACATCGGCAAGTTCTGCGATCCGTTCCTGAAAGTCTGTGACGACCTGACCGCGCTGTTCCTCGACAACCGCATCTTCAAGCAGCGCAATGTCGACATCGGCGTCGTGAGCCTGGAAGAGTGCTGGAAATGGGGCTTTTCCGGCGTCATGGTGCGTGGCTCCGGCGCCGCCTGGGACCTGCGCAAGTCGCAGCCCTATGAGTGCTACGAGGAGATGGAATTCGACATCCCCGTCGGCCGCCATGGCGATAATTACGACCGCCAGGTCATCCGCATGGAAGAGATGCGCCAGTCGGTCCGCATCATGAAGCAATGCGTCGAACGGCTGATGAGCCCGCAGGGGCAGGGGCCCGTCTCGGCCGTCGACAACAAGATCGTCGCGCCGCACCGGCCGCAGATGAAGCGCTCGATGGAATCGCTGATCCATCACTTCAAGCTCTTCACCGAAGGGTTCCATGTGCCCGCCGGCGAAGTCTATGCCGCCGTCGAAGCGCCGAAGGGCGAATTCGGCGTCTATCTCGTCGCCGACGGCACCAACAAGCCTTATCGCTGCAAGATCCGCGCGCCGGGTTTTGCCCATCTGCAGGCGATGGACTTCATGTGCCGCAAGCACATGCTGGCCGACGTCAGCGCCGTCCTTGGATCTCTCGATATCGTTTTCGGGGAGGTGGACCGCTAATCCGGTCCTACAGGTGAGAAATGACTGTCCGCCGTCTCGCAGAAAAACAACCCGCCTCGTTCGAATTCACGCAGGAAAACCGCGCGTGGTGCGACGATCAGATCGCCAAATATCCGCTCGGCCGCCAGGCCTCGGCGGTCATCCCGCTATTGTGGAAAGCCCAGGCGCAGAACGATTACTGGCTGCCGCAGAAGGCGATCGAGAAGGTCGCGGACATGCTGGCCATGCCCTATATCCGCGTGCTCGAGATCGCCACCTTCTACTCCATGTTCAACCTGGAGCCGGTCGGCAAGCACTTCATCCAACTGTGCGGCACGACGCCATGCGCGCTGCGCGGGGCGAATGACATCAAGGCCGTGCTCGAAAAGCGCATCGGTGACCAGCGGCATGTCTCGGCTGATGGCAACTTCGCCTGGCTTGAAGTCGAATGTCTCGGCGCCTGCTGCAATGCGCCGATGGTGCAGATCAACGACGATTACTTCGAGGATCTGACGCCCGACAGCATGAACAAGCTGCTCGATGATCTTGCCGCCGGACGTCCGGTGAAGGTGGGTTCGCAGACGGGTCGCACCGGTTCCGAGCCGGAGCCGGGCAAAGGCACGACCCTGACAGATGCGGCGCTGTACGATGGCTCCGTCGTCGGCGCGTGGAAAACGCGGTTCGACGAGGCGCGGGCTTCCGAGAAGGCTTTGGCCGAGAAGGCCCTGGCTGAAAAGGCCGCGGCCGAGAAAGCGGCAGCCGCCGCTGCAGAGAAGAAAGCGTGAGGGCGAACAATGCTCGCTGACAAGGATCGCATCTTCACCAACCTGTACGGCTTCCAGTCGCCTTCGTTGAAAGAGGCGATGAAGCGCGGCGCCTGGGACAGCACCAAATACCTGATCGATCAGGGCGCCGGCTGGATCATCAACGAGATGAAAGCGTCCGGCCTACGCGGTCGCGGCGGCGCCGGCTTCCCGACCGGCCTGAAGTGGTCGTTCATGCCCAAGCCCGATCCGATGCGGCCGTCCTATCTCGTCGTCAATGCGGACGAATCCGAGCCTGGCACCTGCAAGGACCGCGAGATCATGCGCAATGATCCGCACCTTTTGATCGAAGGCTGCCTCATCGCCTCCTTCGCCATGGGCGCGCACGCCTGCTACATCTACATTCGCGGCGAATATATCGCCGAGCGCGAGGCCCTGCAGCGCGCCGTCGAAGAGGCCTATGAGGCCAAGCTCGTCGGCGCCAACAATGTCCACGGCTGGCCGTTCGAGATTTACGTCCATCACGGCGCCGGCGCCTACATCTGCGGCGAAGAGACGGCACTGCTCGAAAGCCTTGAAGGCAAGAAGGGCATGCCGCGCATGAAGCCGCCGTTCCCGGCGAACATGGGCCTCTATGGTTGCCCGACGACGGTGAACAACGTCGAGTCGATCGCGGTTGCACCGACCATTCTGCGCCGTGGCGCAAGCTGGTTCCAAGGCTTCGGCCAGAAGAACAATGCCGGCACCAAGCTTTTCTGCATCTCCGGCCACGTCAACAAGCCGTGCAATGTCGAAGAGGCGATGAGCATCCCGTTCCGTGAGCTCATCGACAAGCATTGCGGCGGCATGCGCGGCGGCTGGGACAATCTGCTCGCCGTCATTCCCGGCGGCTCGTCGGTGCGCTGCGTGCCGGCCGATCAGATCATCGACTGCCCGATGGACTTCGACAGCCTGAGCAAGCTGCGCTCGGGCCTCGGCACGGCGGCTGTCATCGTCATGGACAAGTCGACCGACATTGTTCGTGCCATCGCCCGCATTTCCTATTTCTACAAGCACGAGAGCTGCGGCCAGTGCACGCCGTGCCGCGAAGGCACCGGCTGGATGTGGCGCGTGCTCAACCGCATGGCCGAAGGCCGCGCCCAGAAGCGCGAGATCGATATGCTGCTCGACGTGTCGCAGCGCATCGAAGGCCATACGATCTGCGCACTCGGCGACGCGGCGGCCTGGCCGATCCAGGGCCTGATCACGCATTTCCGCGGCGAAATCGAAAAGCGTATCGATCAATATGCGGCCAATCCGCATATGGATCCGGTGCGCATGGCAGCGGAATGATTCGCTTTCCGCCGGATCGATCCGGCGGATGGGTTGAGTTTGAATTTCAAGCGCAGAGGCGTCCTCTGCAGCGACGAGAAAGAGACAGGGATACGCGATGACCAAAATCATCGTAGACGGCAACGAAGTAGATGTTCCCGCGGAGTATACGCTTCTGCAGGCCTGCGAGACCGCGGGCGCTGAAGTGCCGCGGTTCTGCTTCCATGAGCGTCTGTCGGTTGCCGGCAATTGCCGCATGTGCCTTGTCGAGGTGAAGGGCGGCCCGCCCAAGCCCGCTGCCTCCTGCGCCATGGCCGTGCGCGATCTGCGTCCCGGCCCCAATGGCGAGCCGCCGCAGGTTTTCACCAACACACCGATGGTGAAGAAGGCGCGCGAAGGCGTGATGGAATTCCTGCTCATCAACCATCCACTCGACTGCCCGATCTGCGATCAGGGCGGCGAATGCGATCTGCAGGACCAGGCGATGGCCTTCGGCGTCGATAGCTCGCGCTATGCCGAGAACAAGCGCGCCGTCGAGGACAAATACATCGGCCCGCTGGTGAAGACGTCGATGAACCGCTGCATTCATTGCACGCGCTGCGTCCGCTTCACCGCCGAAGTCGCCGGCACCGGCGACATGGGCGCCACCGGCCGCGGCGAGGACATGGAGATCACCACCTATCTCGAGACGGCGATGACGTCCGAGCTGCAGGGCAATGTCGCCGATCTCTGCCCGGTCGGCGCGCTGCTGCCCAAGCCGCAGAATTTCAGGGCGCGCTCGTGGGAATTGCAGAAGACAGAATCCATCGACGTGATGGATGCTCTGGGCTCGGCGATCCGCGTCGACACACGCGGCCGCGAGGTCATGCGCATCCTGCCGCGCGTCAATGACGCCGTGAATGAGGAATGGATTTCCGACAAGACCCGCCAGATCGTCGACGGGCTCGGCGCGCAGCGGCTTGATCGCCCCTATGTGCGCGAGAACGGCAAGCTGCGTCAGGCAAGCTGGCAGGAGGCTTTCGCCGCCATCGCCGCCAAGGTGAAAGGCGCAGCACCTGAAAAGATCGGCGCCATCGCCGGCGATCTCTGCTCGGTCGAAGACATGTTCGCCCTGCAATTGCTGATGGGCAAACTCGGCTCGAAGAACATCGACTGCCGCCAGGACGGTGTGAAGCTCGATCCGAAGTTCGGCCGCGCGTCTTACCTCTTCAACTCCACCATCGCCGGCATCGAGGCTGCGGATTCGATCCTGATCATCGGCGCCAACCCGCGCAAGGAAGCGCCGGTGCTGAATGCCCGCATCCGCAAGCGCTGGCTGCGTGGCGGCCTGAAGATCAGCGTCATCGGCGACCGGCCCGATCTCACCTATGTCTACGACTATCAAGGCGCCGGTGCGGAATCCCTGGCGGCGCTGGCGGACAATCCGCCGGCGGCTGTCGAGAAGCCCATGATCATCATCGGCCAGGGCGCGCTGGCGCGTGCCGATGGCGCGGCCATCCTGGCGCTTGCCGGCAAGCTGGCGGGTGCGCTCGGCGCGGTGAAGGACGGCTGGAACGGCTTCAACGTGCTGCATACGGCGGCGGCGAGAGTCGGTGGTCTCGATCTCGGCTTCGTGCCGGGCGAGGGCGGCCTCGATGCGCTGGCCATGGCGAAGGGTGGCGTCGACGTCCTGTTCAATCTCGGCGCCGATGAAATCGAGATCAAGCCGGGCGCCTTCGTGGTCTATCAGGGCTCCCATGGCGATCGCGGCGCGCATCGCGCCGATGTCATCCTGCCGGGCGCGGCCTATACCGAAAAGTCTGGGACCTATGTGAACACCGAAGGCCGCGTCCAGATGGCGGCGCGCGCCGGCTTCCCGCCGGGCGATGCCAGGGAAGACTGGGCGATCCTGCGCGCCCTCTCGGACGTGCTCGGCCAGCGCCTGCCGTTCGACACGCTGGCGGCCCTGCGTTCGGCGCTGTATGCCGCGCACCCGCATTTCGCCGCCATCGACGACATCGCGGCGAGCGATGCGACGGCCATCGGCAAGCTTTCGGCCAGTGGCGCGCCCGGAAAGGATGCGCTCGTTTCACCGATCACCGACTTTTATCTGACCAATCCGATCGCGCGCGCCTCTTCCGTCATGGCGGAATGTTCTGCGCTGGCGCGCGGTCGCATGCTGCAAGCGGCGGAGTAGGGGAATGGAATTTTCCTGGGTGCTTCCCTTTCTGATCATTCTCGGCAAGAGCCTTCTGCTGCTCATCGCGGTGCTGATCTACGTCGCCTACATCATCTATGCCGACCGCAAGATCTGGGCGGCGGTACAATTGCGTCGCGGTCCCAATGTGGTCGGTCCCTGGGGCCTGCTGCAATCCTTCGCGGACATGTTCAAATTCGTCTTCAAGGAACCGGTCATTCCGGCCGGCTCCAACAAGGGCGTTTTTCTGATCGCACCCTTCGTCACCGCCATTCTGGCGCTGGCTGCCTGGGCAGTCGTGCCGGTGGCCGATGGCTGGGCGGTCGCCGATCTCAACGTTGGCATTCTCTATATTTTCGCCATCTCGTCGCTTGGCGTCTATGGCGTCATCATGGGCGGCTGGGCGTCGAACTCGAAATATCCGTTCCTGTCGGCGCTGCGCTCCGCCGCGCAAATGGTCAGCTATGAAGTCTCCATCGGCTTCGTGCTTATCACGGTGCTGCTGTGCGCCGGCTCGCTCAACCTGAGCGAGATCGTCCGCGCGCAGGATTCGCGTTTCGGCGCGCTCGGCTGGTATTGGCTGCCGCTGTTTCCGATGTTCATCATCTTCTTCATTTCGGCGCTGGCGGAAACCAACCGTCCGCCCTTCGATCTGGTCGAAGCGGAATCCGAGCTCGTCGCCGGCTTCATGGTCGAATATTCCTCGACCCCCTATCTGTTGTTCATGCTCGGCGAATATGTCGCCATCGTCAGCATGTGCGCCCTGACCACGGTGCTGTTTCTCGGCGGCTGGCTGTCGCCCGTGCCCTTCGCGCCGTTCACCTGGGTGCCGGGCGTCATCTGGTTCGTGCTCAAGGCCTCGCTGGTCTTCTTCATGTTCGCCATGGTGAAGGCTTTCGTGCCGCGCTATCGCTATGACCAGTTGATGCGGCTTGGCTGGAAGGTCTTCCTGCCGATCTCGCTGTTCATGGTTATTCTCGTCGCCGCCGTGCTCCAATTCACCGGCTGGGGAGGGCGCGTATGACGCTTGCCATCTCCAACACCGGTCTTGCCGGGGCGTTGATCGGCCTTATGTTCGGGCTGGTCGAATACGTGCTGGCGTTGCGCATCATCGGCCGCATGCTGTCGCGCGAAGCTGGTGCTGAGCAGCCGACGCAGGCGGGGGTCGACCGGGTCCAGGCGCTGCTGCGCCCCATCCGCTATGCGCTGCTGGCCGCCGCTTTCATTGTCTATCCCGTCGTCGGCTATATCGTCGGCGCACCCTTCGCATCCGAGGGCAAATAAGATGAAACTTGACCGGGCCGCGAAAGCACTTTTCCTGACTGAGTTCGTCGGCGCCTTTGTGCTGTCCATGCGCTATTTCTTCAAGCCGAAGGCGACGTTGAACTATCCCCATGAGCGCAATCCGCAATCGCCGCGTTATCGTGGCGAGCATGCGCTGCGCCGCTATCCCAATGGCGAAGAACGCTGCATCGCCTGCAAGCTCTGCGAGGCGATCTGTCCGGCGCAGGCCATCACCATCGAGGCGGGGCCGCGCGGCAATGACGGCACGCGCCGCACCACCCGCTACGACATCGATATGGTGAAATGCATCTATTGCGGCCTCTGCCAGGAGGCCTGCCCGGTCGACGCCATCGTCGAGGGGCCGAACGCCGAATTCGCGGTCGAAACCCGCGAGGAACTTTACTACGACAAGAACCGCCTGCTTGAGAACGGTGCGCGCTGGGAGCGCGAGATCGCCCGCAATATCGCGATGGACGCGCCGTACAGATAATTTTCGTCTTTCCGCCCGGTTGGCCGTTCGCGGAAGGAAGGAAAGCTAAAGGATGAAACGATGACCGTGGCCGCCATCTTCTTCTATCTCTTCTCGATCGTCATGATCGCCTCGGCGTTCATGGTGATCGCGGCGCGCAATCCCGTGCATTCGGTGTTGTTCCTGATCCTGGCTTTCGTGAACGCGGCCGGCCTGTTCATTCTCGTCGGCGCCGAGTTCCTGGCCATGATTCTGGTCGTCGTCTACGTCGGCGCCGTCGCCGTGCTGTTCCTCTTCGTCGTCATGATGCTGGATGTCGATTTCGCCGAACTCAAGCAGGGCTTCCTGCAATACCTGCCGCTTGGCGCGCTGATAGGCATCGTCGTCGCCATCGAGCTCATTCTCGTCGTCGGCGGCTGGTCGGCGGCTCCCGGCGCCAAGGCGACCAACGCACCGGTCATCACCGCTTTGTCGAACACCGAGGCGCTCGGCCTCATCCTCTATACGAAGCATGTCTATTTCTTCCAGGCCGCGGGTTTTGTTCTGCTCACGGCCATGATCGGCGCCATCGTGCTGACCTTGCGCCACAAGCCCGATGTCAAGCGCCAGGATATTTCGGAACAAAATGCTCGCACGCGCGAGGAAGCTGTCGAAGTCAAGAAAGTGCCCTCGCGGGCCGGCGTCTGAGAGGGTCGCATGGATATAGGTCTCACCCATTATCTCATCGTCGCAGCTATCCTGTTCACCATCGGGGTGGCGGGCATCATTCTCAACCGCAAGAACATCATCGTCATCCTGATGTCGGTGGAACTGATCCTGCTCGCGGTGAACATCAATCTCGTCGCCTTCTCGACGTTCCTCGGCGATCTGACGGGCCAGGTGTTCTCCCTGTTCATCCTCACCGTGGCGGCGGCCGAAGCGGCCATCGGGCTTGCCATTCTGGTCACCTATTATCGCAACCGCGGTTCGATCGCGGTTGAAGACATCAACCTGATGAAGGGCTGAAGGGCGCATGTACACTGCAATCGTCTTTCTGCCTCTGATCGGTTTTCTGATCGCCGGCATCTTCGGCCGCCAGCTCGGCCCAAGGCCGTCGGAGCTGATCACCACCATCCTGCTGTTCGTCGCTGCCGCCTTGTCGTGGGTCGCCTTCTTCCAGGTCGGCCTGGGCAGCGCGCCGTTGAGCGTATCCGTGCTCGGCAAATGGATCACTTCCGGCGTCCTGCACGTCGATTGGGCGCTGCGCATCGACACGCTGACCGTGGTCATGCTCGTCGTCGTCAACACCGTGTCGGCGCTCGTTCACCTCTATTCCATCGGCTACATGAACGAGGACGAGCATCGTCCGCGCTTCTTCGCCTATCTGTCGCTCTTCACTTTCGCCATGCTGATGCTGGTGACTGCGGACAATCTGGTACAGATGTTCTTCGGCTGGGAAGGCGTCGGTCTTGCCTCCTATCTGCTGATCGGCTTCTGGTATGAGCGCCCGTCCGCCAATGCGGCGGCGATCAAGGCCTTCGTCGTCAACCGCGTCGGCGATTTCGGCTTCGCGCTCGGCATCTTCCTGCTGTTCGCGCTCACCGGTTCCGTGACGCTCGACCAGATCTTCGCCGCAGCGCCCGGCCTGGCCAACAAGTCGATCCATGTTTTCGGGCTTGATGCGGATGCGATGACGGTCGTCTGCCTGCTGCTGTTCATGGGCGCCTGCGGCAAGTCGGCCCAGTTCCTGCTGCACACTTGGCTGCCGGACGCGATGGAAGGCCCGACGCCGGTGTCCGCCCTCATCCACGCCGCGACCATGGTCACGGCCGGCGTCTTCATGGTGGCGCGCCTGTCGCCGTTGTTCGAATATGCACCCGTGGCGCTCTCGGTCGTCACCGTGGTCGGTGCGACGACGGCGTTCTTCGCCGCCACCGTCGGCCTGGTGCAAAACGACATCAAGCGGGTGATCGCCTATTCCACCTGTTCGCAGCTCGGCTACATGTTCGTGGCACTCGGCGTCGGCGGCTACAATCTGGCGATCTTCCATCTGTTCACCCATGCCTTCTTCAAGGCGCTCCTGTTCCTGGGCGCGGGCTCGGTGATCCACGCCATGCACCATGAGCAGGACATGCGCCGCATGGGCGGGCTGGCGAAGCATATTCCCGGCACGTTCTGGATGATGACCATCGGCACCTTCGCCCTGACCGGCCTGCCGCTGACCGCCGGTTTCTTCTCGAAGGACGCGATCATCGAGGCGGCGTTCGCCTCGCAGCGTCCGGGCGCGCTCTATGCGTTCCTGCTGACCGCCATCGCCGCCGGCCTGACCTCGTTCTATTCCTGGCGTCTGGTGTTCATGACCTTCTTCGGCAAGGAACGCTGGGCGGAAGACGCGCACGGTCATGACGCGCCAAGCCACGACAATCATGGCCACGACGATCACGCGGTGCCGGTCGCGGCCCACGGCCATGATGATCATCACGGCCACAAGCTGGAGCCGCATGAATCACCCGCCGTCATGATGATCCCGCTCTATGTGCTGGCGGCTGGCGCCCTGTTCGCCGGCCTCCTGTTCAAGGACGTCTTCATGGGCGAGGGGATGGCGAACTTCTGGAAGAAGGCCTTGTTCTTCGGCCCCGACAATCACCTCATGCACGAGATGCACGAAGTGCCGGCGTTCGTCGCCTTCATCGCCACCTACATGATGCTCGCCGGCTTCATCGTCGCCGTGCTGATGTACGTGTTCTACACGGACGCGCCCCGGCGCCTGGCTGAGCGCAACCCGATCCTCTATCGGTTCCTGCTCAACAAATGGTATTTCGACGAATTGTACGATCTCATCTTCGTGCGTCCGGCCTTCTGGCTCGGCCGCCTGTTCTGGAAGCAGGGCGACGGCCGTATCATCGACGGTATCGGGCCTGATGGCATTTCCGCCAGGGTCATCGATGTCGCCGGCCGTGTCGTGAAGCTGCAGACCGGCTATGTCTATCACTATGCGTTCGCCATGCTCATCGGCGTCGCGGCGATCATCACCTGGTATCTGCTGGGCGGGGTGCATTGATGTTCGGCTTTGGTATCCTCTCCGGCCTGATCTTCCTGCCGCTCGTCGGCGTGGCCTTCATTCTGTGCCTGCGCGGTGACGACGAGGCAGCCTTGCGCAACGCCCGCTGGGCGGCGCTGCTTGCGACCATCATCACCTTCCTGCTGTCGCTCTACGCCTGGAAATTGTTCGACACGAGTTTGTCCGGCTTCCAGCTCATCGAGGAAAAGAGCTGGCTCGGCAGCGGCCTGATCTACAAGCTCGGCGTCGACGGCATGTCCATGCCCTTCGTCCTGCTGACGACGTTCCTGATGCCGTTCTGCATCCTGGCCTCGTGGGAATCGATCACCTTCCGCGTCAAGGAATATATGATCGCCTTCCTCGTACTCGAGACCTTGATGATCGGCGTGTTCAGCGCGCTTGATCTGGTGCTGTTCTACCTCTTTTTCGAGGGCGGCCTCATCCCGATGTTCCTCATCATCGGCATCTGGGGTGGCAAGCGGCGCATCTACGCCAGCTTCAAGTTCTTCCTCTACACCTTGCTCGGCTCGCTGCTGATGCTGCTCGCCATCATGGCCATGTATGGCGTCGCCGGCACCACCGACATCACAGTGCTGCTGAAGACCGACTTCCCGACGTCCATGCAGAAATGGCTGTGGCTCGCCTTCTTCGCCTCCTTTGCGGTGAAGATGCCGATGTGGCCGGTCCACACCTGGCTGCCCGACGCGCACGTCGAGGCGCCGACGGCCGGCTCGGTCATCCTGGCCGGCATCCTCCTGAAGATGGGCGGTTACGGCTTCATCCGTTTCTCGCTGCCGATGTTCCCCGATGCGTCGCAGTATTTCGCGCCGCTGGTTTGGACCCTGTCGATCATCGCCATCATCTACACCTCGCTTGTCGCGCTGGTGCAGGAGGACATGAAGAAACTCATCGCCTATTCGTCCGTGGCGCATATGGGCTTCGTCACCATGGGCCTGTTCGCGATGAACCCCCAAGGGGTGCAGGGCGCCATCTTCCAGATGGTCAGCCACGGCCTCGTCTCCGGCGCGCTCTTCCTTTGCGTCGGCGTCGTCTATGACCGGCTGCACACGCGCGAGATCGCCGCTTACGGTGGCCTGGTCAAGAACATGCCGCTGTTTGCCGTGGCCTTCATGCTGTTTACCATGGCCAATGTCGGCCTGCCGGGCACGTCGGGCTTCGTCGGCGAATTCCTCACCCTGGTCGGCGCCTTCTTCGCCAATTCCTGGGTGGCGCTGTTTGCCACCACGGGCGTCATCTTCTCGGCAGCCTACGCGCTTTATCTCTATCGCCGGGTCATCTTCGGCGTGCTGGAAAAGCCGTCGCTGATGAAGATGCAGGATCTGAGCGCCCGCGAGATCGCCTTGCTGCTGCCGCTCGGTCTCCTTGTCATCTACTACGGCATTCAGCCCGGACCGATCCTTGACGCCTGCGCGGCATCGGTCGATCTGCTCATCAAAAATTATCAGACAGCGCTCGGTCTCACCAAGGCCGCCACGCTCGCGCTGCACTGAGGGACGAAGATATGACGCCGCTTTCCTTCGCGCTTGCCCATTCGCTTCCCGAGATCGTCCTGGCGGTCGGCGCGCTCGTGCTGTTGATGCTCGGCGCCCTGCAGAAGCTGAAGGGTGACTGGCTCATCAGCGAGGCAGCCATCGTGCTGCTCGGCCTGGCGGCGCTCAGCATGCTGTTTCAGATCAAGACGGAGCCGGCGGTCATCTGGGACGGCGCCTTCATCGACGACAGCTTCGCGCGCTACATGAAACTGCTGGCGCTGGGCGGAGCGCTTTTCTCACTGGTGCTGTCGCGCGAATTCATGGCGCGCGAGGGCATCGACTTCTTCGAATTCCCGGTTCTCATCCTGCTCGCCACGCTAGGCATGCTGATGCTGATCTCGGCGCAGAGCCTGATCGCGCTCTATCTCGGCCTCGAACTGATGAGCCTGGCGCTCTATGTCATCGCCGCCTTCCACCGCGACAACCTGCGCGCCTCAGAAGCGGGCCTGAAATATTTCGTCCTCGGCGCGCTGTCGTCCGGCATGATGCTCTATGGCGCTTCGCTCATCTACGGATTTGCCGGCACGGTCTCGTTCACCGGCATCGGCGAAGCGCTGCGCGGCGGCCCCAACATCGGCATCGTCTTCGGTCTTGTGTTCCTGATGGCGGGCCTTGCCTTCAAAATGTCCGTCGTGCCGTTCCACATGTGGACGCCGGACGTCTATGAAGGTGCGCCGACGCCGGTCACGACCTTCTTCGCCTCGGCCGCGAAGATGGCGGCCGTGGCCATCACCGTGCGCATCGTCATCACCGCCTTCCCGGGCATGAAGCTGCAGTGGCAGCAGATCATCGTCTTCATCTCGATCCTGTCCATGGCGGTCGGCGCGTTCGGCGCCATCGGCCAGACCAATATCAAGCGGCTGATGGCCTATTCGTCGATCGGCCACATGGGCTTCGCGCTGGTCGGCCTCTCGGCCGGCACCGAGCAGGGCGTGCTTGGCGTGCTGATCTATCTGTCGATCTACCTGGTCATGACGCTCGGCACGTTCGCCGCCATTCTGTCGATGCGCATCGGCAACCGCTATGTCGAGAACATCGGCGATCTCGCCGGCCTGTCGCGCAACAACAAGCTGCTCGCCTTCGTCCTGGCGATGATGATGTTCTCGCTGGCCGGCATTCCGCCGCTCGCCGGCTTCTTCGCCAAGTGGTACGTCTTCGTCGCCGCCATCCACTCCAATCTCTACTGGCTGGCTGTCATCGGCATGCTGGCGAGCGTGGTGTCGGCCTTCTACTACCTGAGGGTCGTCAAGATCATGTATCTCGACGAGCCGGCCCGGCCGTTCGACCGGGTCAATTGGGAAGTCACTGCGGTCATGGCGCTGGGCGGCCTGTTCGTCGTGCTGTTCTGGATCTATCCGGGGCCGCTGGTCGAGGCCGCGTCGGCTGCCGCGAAATCGTTGTTCTGAGTGCGAGCGCTAGGCGAGCGGTCAGACGTTTCGATGCCTGAGCAGTCATTCCGCTTCGCGCATTTCGTCGAGCTCGGCTCCACCAATGACGAAGCCATGGCGCGCGCCCGCGCTGGCGATGCCGGCCGCCTGTGGATCTCGGCGGAGCGCCAGACGTCGGGGCGGGGCCGCCAGAGCAGGCCGTGGTCGTCGCCATCCGGCAATCTCTACGCAAGCCTGCTGCTGATCGATCCGTCGCCGCAGGCGGTGGCGCCGCAACTCGGCTTCGTCGCCGGCGTGGCGTTGATCGATGCTTTGCGCACCGTGTCGCCGGACGTGCCCGTCGCGCTGAAATGGCCGAACGACGTGTTGAGCAACGGCGCCAAGCTCGCCGGCATTCTGCTGGAAGGCTCGAGCTTGTCGTCCGGCGGCTTTGCCTGCGTCATCGGTTGCGGCGTCAATTGCGCCGCCCATCCCGACGATCTCTCTTATGCGGCGACCGATCTCGCCGCACGTGGCGCCGTGGTCGATGCCGGCGCCCTGCTTGCCGCGCTGGCCTCATCCTTCGCGGCCTGGCTCGACACCTGGGCGGCGGGGCGCAATTTTGCCGCCATCCGCGAGGCCTGGCTGGCGCGTGCGGCGGGCCTTGGCGGGCCGGTGCGGGCGCGACCGCCCACGGGTGAGATCGAAGGTATTTTTGAAACGATTGACGAAACAGGTCGCCTCGTTCTGCGCGGGCCCAATGGGCGCGTGACAATCGATGCGGGCGATGTTTTCTTGGATCACGGATTGCAGCCGGCACAACAAGAACAAGCGGCGGCAAGGGGAGCGCCGGATAAATGAATCAGAATGATGTGCAAGAGAATTTGAGCGCCGGTTTGGACTCGAACGTGGATCTGGTTTTTGCGCCGCTCGGCGGGCTTGGCGAAATCGGGATGAATGCGGCGCTCTACGGGTTTGGCCCGAAGGGACGGCGCAAATGGTTGATGGTCGATCTCGGCGTCGCCTTTGCCGGCCCTGAGCTGCCGGGCATCGATCTCATCATGCCGGATCTCTCCTTCATCGAGAAGAACCGCAAGGACCTCGTCGGCCTCATCATCACCCACGCGCATGAAGATCACATTGGCGCTGTGGCGCAGCTCTGGCCGCGCCTCGGCTGCCCGGTCTACGCAACGCAGTTCGCTGCCAGCCTGCTCGAAGTGCGCCGGCTTGGCGAAGAGGGCGCACCGAAGATTCCCCTGCATGTGATGCGGGCAGGGCAGCGGCTCAATCTGTCGCCGTTCGAAGTCGAGATCGTGCCCGTCGCCCACTCGATCCCCGAAAGCACGTCGCTCGCCATCCGCACGCCGCTCGGCCTCGTGCTGCACTCGGGCGACTGGAAGATCGATGAAACGCCAGTGGCCGGCTGGGCGACCGATGAGAAGCGCCTGCGCGAGCTCGGCCAGGAAGGTGTGCTGGCGCTGGTCAGCGATTCGACCAACATCCTGCGCGATGGCGAAAGCCCGTCCGAGACCGACGTCGCCAACAATCTCGCAGAGCTGATCGCATCAGCGACGGGCAGGGTGCTTGTCACCACCTTCGCCTCCAACGTCGCGCGCATGCGCGCCGTGGCGCTGGCCGCGGCGCAAGCGGGACGTCACGTCGTCATCGCCGGCCGCGCCATGGATCGCGTTTCGGAAGTGGCGCGTGAATGCGGCTACCTTGAGGGCATCGCCGATTTCCTGCCGGCGGAAAGTTTCGCCAACCTGCCGCGCAACAAGGTCGTCATCATGGCGACGGGCAGCCAGGGCGAGACGCGTGCCGCCATGGCCCGCATCGCCCAGGACGAGCATCCGCAGGTGCGGCTGGCCTCGGGCGACAAGGTCATCTTCTCGTCGCGGCCGATTCCCGGCAACGAGCGCGCCATCAGCGATATCATCAACGGTCTGGTGCGCCAGGGCATCGAGGTCGTCACCGACCGCACCCATCTGGTGCATGTCTCCGGGCATCCACGCCGCAGCGAGGTGAAGCGCCTCTACGAATGGGTCAAGCCGCAGATCTCCGTGCCCGCCCACGGTGAGGCGCTGCATCTGGCCGAGCATGCCATCTTCGCCAAGGCCCAGGGCGTCACCCATACGGTCGTCGCCAGCGACGGCGATATGGTGCATCTGGCGCCGGGCAATCCCGGCATCATCGATCAGGTTCCCCACGGCCGCATCTACACCGACGGCAATATCCTCGTGCCCTCCGCCGACGAGGCCCTGCGCCAGCGTCGCAGTCTGTCCTTCGGCGGCATTATCTCCGTCGGCATCGCCATCACCTCGAAGGGCGAGATCGCCGGTGATCCGGACGTGGTCATCGCCGGCATTCCCCAGCGCCTGCGTGACGGCCGCACCATGGACGCCATCGTCGACAAAGTGGTGTTCGAAGTGCTTGATACCTTGCCGCGTGCCCGCCGGCGCGACGCCAATGCGGTGGAGACCGCCGTCGAGCGCGCCGTGCGCAGCGCCGTCCGCAATGCCTGGGGCAAGCGCCCGACGGTCCATGTTCTGGTGATGGAAGTATAAAACAGGAGAGAGCAATGATCGGCCGTCTCAATCACGTCGCGATTGCAGTGCCCGATCTTGCTGCCGCGACCGCTGTCTATCGCGACACGCTTGGCGCCAAAACCTCCGCGCCCCAAGCGCTGCCCGAGCATGGCGTCACCGTCGTCTTCGTCGAACTGCCGAACACCAAGATCGAGTTGCTGGAGCCGCTCGGCGACGCCTCGCCGATCGCCAAGTTTCTTGAGAGCAATCCGGCCGGGGGCATGCACCACCTGTGTTACGAGGTCGACGACATCCTCGCCGCCCGCGACAGGCTGAAGGAACAGGGCGCCCGCGTGCTCGGCGACGGCAATCCCCGGATCGGCGCCCATGGCAAGCCGGTGCTGTTCCTGCATCCGAAGGATTTCTGCGGCACCCTGGTCGAAATCGAGCAGGTTTAAGAGGCATTTGCAGGTAACCCGCGCACCTGCGACATTGATCCTCTTGAGGCTACCGAAGCCTTCCGGCAAAGAAACAGGGCAAGGAGCGGGCTGTGCTGGATACGATCGCGATTATCTGTGGCTGGGCGGCAGCGGCCGTCGCCGCCTATGCCTTCTGGTCGAAGACCATGATTCCCTTGCGCGCCGCCAGCATCGCCGCCAGCGTGCTGGCGATCGTCTATGCGGGATGGACCCGCGACTGGCCGGTGCTTGCCGCCAATTGCGCCACCCTGCCGCTCAACCTGTTCCGCCTCAATGAGATGCGCCGGCTGATTGCCGACGCCCGCTCGGCCAATCGCGAAGAGCTGAATTTCGACTGGCTCAAGCCCTACATGACCGCCGTCGATTATGAAGCCGGCTCTGCCCTCTTCGAAAAGGGCGACGCCGCGGATGCAGTCTTTGTTGTCGCCGAAGGCCAGATCAGCCTGCCGGAGGTGGGCGTTATCCTCGGCCCCGGTGCGATGATCGGTGAAATGGGGCTGTTTACGGCCAATCACAAGCGCATGTCGGCTGCCCGCTGCATGGGCGCCGTGCGCGCCTTCCGCATGCCCTACGGCGAATTCGAGCAACTCTATTACCAGAATCCTCAGTTCGGCCTTTATCTGGTCCGCTTGATGGTACGCCGGCTAGAGAGCAACCTTGGCCGTTATTCAGGCGGCCGTGTCGGCACGCCGCCGGCGGCAAGACCTACAGTTTGAGACCTGCAGTTTAAGCATTCAGGAACGGGAAATTCATGACGATTCCGCTGGGCATAGCCCTGTTCATCACCATCTGGTGGACCGTGCTGTTCGCTGTCCTGCCATTCGGGGTCCGCTCCCAGCACGAGGAGGGGGCCATCGTCTCCGGCACCGACCCCGGCGCGCCGGTTCGGCCTCGCCTCCTGGTGAAGGCACTATGGACCACCCTGATTTCTGTAATCATTTGGGCCGGCCTGTTTGCCTATATCCGGTATGGCTGAACCAGAGCATTTTCGGTTCTGATAGAATCAGAACCGAAGCTCTAGTCTTTTGTTTTGACGCGTTTTCTTCACGCGAACCGGCGTCCACTTCGCTCGAAAACGCTCTAGCGCCGTGGCGCTTTCCGATCGAAAGATGCGTCTCGCTTTTTAAAAAGAGAGCATTGACCCGGAAGCGCGTGGCGGATACTCAGGCGCCATCCCGTCGGGAGTCTGTTTCCTGGCCCGGATTGGCCATCGGCCATGTCCTGGGAGCGCGTAGCTCAGCTGGTAGAGCATCTGACTTTTAATCAGAGGGTCATGGGTTCGAGTCCCATCGCGCTCACCAATAAAGTGGTGAGATTTAAAAAGCTTGCAGCTTCAGGCTGGAGCGTCGAACGCGTCGGACGTCCGACTATTAAGATACGTCGCCGAGACAATGCGTCAACCAGAGTCCGTGGCCCACAAGTTGTTCATCCCTGCGGTTGAAGCCGGTCAACTGCACGCCCTGGGGCAGGCCGTCTACCGTTAACAGCGGCAGCGAAAGCGTCGGGCATCCGATGATTGAAAATACATCGATGAAGGATGAATCGCCCGTCTGGAAACCGACCGGAGCCGGCCCCGGCGTGGTGAGCGTCATGCAGGCGTCGGCGACTTCCGCGATCGCTTCATAGGCCTGACGGATGCGCTCGCGTTGCCGCAACGCCCGATCGTATCGCTCGGGTTCGATCTTCGACAAAGACTTTTGAATGCGTCCGACCGTTTCAGCTTCGATCTTGTCCGGCGCCCGCTCATAGTAGGGGATGAGCGGATAGCGGCATTCCCAGTCGCGGAACGCATTGGTCATCTCGGGCGCGCCGGTCATCAGGATTTCAAGCTGCTCGATCGAATCGATATCCTTGCGCGTGACGAGTTCGATGCCCTGCGCCGTCAGCGCCCGCTGCAGTCCCTCGTAGGCGCCGGCGGCGGCAGCCGGCGTGCGGCCCCAGCCGAGCGTTTCCAGCAGGGCGATCCGCCGTGGCTTTGTCGCGGCCGGAACGAGCGACAAAGCCGCGGGCAGCGATGAATATCCCGGCTCGCCGCCGACAGATCGCGACAGCAGATAGACGACGCGCCACGCATCTTCGAGCGAGCGGGCGAGCGTGCCCAGATGATTGATGCCACGCGAGAACGGTAGCAGGCCCTGGTTTGAGATGACGCCATAGGTCGGCTTCAGGCCGAAGACACCGCAATAGCCGGCCGGTCTCATCAGCGAGCCCTTGACCTGCGTGCCCAAAGCCAGCGGAACCATGCCGCTCGCCACGGCAGCCGCGGAGCCGCTCGACGAGCCTCCCGGGGTTCGCGTCAGGTCCCAGGGGTTGCGCGTGGGGCCCGGCGGCTGCGTGGCAAATTCGGTCGTCACCGTCTTGCCGACGATGATGGCGCCGGCCTTCTTCAGCCAGTAGACGCATGCTGCGTCCCAGAGCGGCTGGTGGCCGGCAAACAGCTTGCTGCCATAGGCCGTCGGGAAGTCTTCCGTATCGATCACATCCTTCACGCCGATCGGAAGGCCGTCGAGCGCGCTTAGCGCCTGTCCCGTGCGATAGCGTTCGGTCGAAAGGTCCGCCTGCGCCCGCGCCTTGGCAATGTCGAAATGCACAAAGGCTTTGATCTGCGGCTCCTGAGCTTCCAGCTGCTCCAGATAGCCTTCCAGATACGCCCGCGGTGTCGATGTCCCGTCCAGGAAAGTGACGACGGCATCTGTAAAGGAGCCGTTCTCGACTTCGCGTCGTGCATACGCACGGGCAGGGAAATGCAAGTCATTCGCGGATGCCATGTCTAACCTCAGCGTTGCGTCGACAGGTCAACCCGAGAGTAGCCGATGCTGAATGATCGAGGTCAGCGTGGACGCGTTGGATATATGGAGTAACTGTCTAGAGCGCGCGAGCCAGGACAATCAAGATGGCTCATTCACGCAGGGGCAGCTTCACACCCGCGTGGCCGCGATATCGGCGCCTTCGCGCAGCGCCCGCAATTTCTTCCATGCCACCACAGGATCGATCTTGCCGTAGCCGGCAAACGTGCCGAAGCCGCAATCGGTGCCTGCGATCACACGCTCGGGGCCGACGATCTTCGCAAAGCGTTCGATGCGCTGCGCAATCAGTTCAGGATGCTCGATGTAGTTCGAGCAGGTATCGATGAGGCCGGGAACGAGGACTTTGTCCTCGGACAACCTGGCGTCGCGCCAGACGATCCATTCGTGCTCGTGACGCGGATTGGCCGCTTCGAAGAGCAACTGCGTCGGGCGCGCCTTCAGCACGAGCGAAATGAGCTTTTCGAGCGCAATGTCGAAATCGTGCGGTCCTTCGTAATTACCCCAGCAGATGTGCAGGCGCATGCGCTCGGGCGGAATGTTCGTCGTGGCCGCGTTGAGCGCCTCGACGTTCTGTTCGGCGCGCGCCAGGAACTCCGCCTCGCTCAGATTCTGGAAGCCCGTGTGGGCGGCCATCGCGAGATCGGGCGCGTCGAGCTGCAGATCGAACCCGGCCGCCACGATGGCCTCGTATTCGGGCCGCATCGCCGTCACGAGATCGGCGAGATAGGCCTCATGCGTCGGATAAAACTTGTTCGGCTGGAACGCCGTGATGAGGCCGGGCGAAGCCGTGTTGAGAAAGCCGCGGGCTTTCCCGCCTTGCTTGCTCATCGCAGTCTTGAAGCGGCGGATGTCGTCTTCCATTGGCCTGGAATCGACGAGCTGCACCTGGCCGATGCACGCGGCGCGCGTGAAACCCTGCGTGCCCATGATGGCCGCGAGCTTCTGGCGCAGATCGGGCAGGTCGGCGAGGTCCTTCGACGGCATCCGGTCGACATGGCCGCCGAAGCCGGTCAGCCGCTTCGTGATATAGGTCGAATAACCGACCTTGCCGAGCTCGCCGTCGCTGACGATGCTCACGCCCGCCTCAACCTGCCTGCGCACGGCGTCTTCGATCTCGCCCGTCACCAGCGCGTCGAATGCGGCTTCGTCCACCGCCTCGTCGTGATCGCGCTTCAGGAGCGCGCTCGCAAGAGCTGCGGAGCGGGGCAGGCTGCCGACGTGGGTGGTGTCGATGAATGTCATGCGAAGGAAACCTTGAGATCGAGAAACCCGTTGCGCTCTTCGAATTGCCAGCCGTCGGACGTGCGCACGAGACGGTCGCGGAAGCCGCCGATGAGCGCCGGAGACCCGGCTTCGGTTGCGCCCGCGGGCGCGGCGTAAAGCACCAGGGTCGAGCGCGCCGACGCCTCGTTGGTCGCCAGCACATCGACGATGATGTTGGTGATGAGGTGGCAGGATTTGCGCGGTGGGCGGCTTTCGAACGACGCGCGGATGGCGTCGCGCCCGATCACCGGATCGCCGCCGGCCGGGCGAACGAACCGGGCGTCCTGCGTAAACATGTCGGCGACGCCGGCCCAGTCGCCGGAATCGTTGAGCAGGCCGAATTGCGTGATGAGGCGGGCGATGTCCTGTTCGGCGATGAGACGATCAAGCGGCGTCATTCGTTCCCCCTGTAATGCTGCCCACCCTATACATGGCCTTTATGACCGACAAGCTGCACGCGCCGCCGCGCGAGGCAGGTTCAGATTCCAGTCTTTTCCTTGTTTTTACGCCCAGAAATACTATTTGTGCTGCAAATCCCGATCTCACCAAAGGAGCTCCCCTATGTCCACCACTGAGCGCGCCGTACTTGCCGGAGGATGTTTCTGGGGCATGCAAGACCTGATCCGGCGTCGCCCGGGCGTGGAGAAGACCCGCGTGGGCTACACCGGTGACGAGAACACGCCGAACGCCACATACCGCCGCCATGGCGATCACGCGGAAGCGATCGAGATCATCTTCGATCCGGCGAAAACCAGCTATCGCGAGCTGCTGGAATGGTTCTTCCAGATCCACGATCCATCGACCAAGGATCGCCAGGGCAATGACATGGGACGCAGCTATCGCTCAGCGATCTATTATACGACGCCGGAGCAGAAAGCCGTCGCCGAAGACACCATTGCCGACGTGAACGCCTCCAAGCTCTGGCCGGGCAAGGTCGTCACCGAAGTCGAGCCGGCCGGCGCCTTCTGGGAAGCGGAGCCCGAGCACCAGGACTATCTGGAGCGCATTCCCAACGGCTACACCTGTCATTTCCCGCGGCCGAACTGGCAGTTGCCGCGGCGATAAACATCAATGCGTCACGCGCCTGAGGCTGTCGCCGAAGGCGCGTGCGCCTCACCGAGACCCTGGGCGAGAAGCTGCTGCCAGGCTCCTTCAGCATCCTCGGCGAAGTGAAAGAGCGAATAGTCCGCCTCACTGATCATGCCGGCTTCCGCCAGGGCGGGAAAGTTGATGATCGAGCGCCAGTAATGTTCGTCCATCAGAATGATCGGCAGGGGCGGGGCCTTGTTGGTCTGGCGTAAGGTCAAGAGCTCGAACAATTCGTCGAACGTGCCGAAGCCGCCGGGGAACACCACCAGCGCATTGGCGCGCATGGCAAGGTGCATCTTGCGCATCGCGAAGTAGTGAAAGCTGAACGTCAGCGCCGGCGTTGAATAGGCGTTCGGCTCCTGCTCGTGCGGCAGCGTGATGTTGAAACCGATCGACGGCGCGCCGGCATCGCAGGCCCCGCGGTTGGCCGCCTCCATGATGCCGGGGCCGCCGCCCGTCGCAATCACATTGTCGCGCAACGGGCCGTTCACGGTGAGGGCGCCGCCGCGCTGGGATGCAATGCGGCCAAAAGCGCGTGCCTCACCATACCAAAGCGGTTGCCGTCCGGGACCATCTTCGCGGACGCGCGCGCTGCCGAAAACAACGATCGTCGACCGTACGCCCCAGGCACGCAGAGCCTCCTCGGCCTTCGCATATTCGAGCAGAAACCGCACGCCGCGCATGGAATCCCCCAACAGGAAGTCCTGGTCGAGGGCGGGAAGCCGGTAGGCTGGGGAAGCCATTTGCTCTGCGTTGGACGGCGGTGTTGTAGGGGAGGCGGGCATGATTTTCCTGACGACTAAAGTTGGCCTCGATGACCCATGGCGATCTATGGCCGTCGTAGCATATAGAGACGTGATTGGACCTGCGGCGGGTTGGGCACGACGGTGCTAAGCTTGCCTGTAACACATTCGTATCACGTGATATCTTGTAATTCACATGATATGTCGCTATATTATGAGAAATACCAGTATTTCTATGGAGAATGGGTAATGTTGTCCCGCCGTTCACTTGGCCTTGCGATTGCCGCGACTGTTCTTGCCTCCACTTCGGCCATGGCGCAGCAGTCCATACCCGTGCGGGTCGGTTATATCCCGATCCTTGGCGCGGCGCCGATCTTCGTCGCCGACAAGGAAGGCTACAGCAAAGCCGCCGGTCTCGACTTCAAGTTCACGACCTTCGAATCCGGCCCCAACATGATCCAGGCGCTGGCCTCGGGCACCCTCGACGTCTACGTCGGTGGCGTTGCCCCGCTGGGTGTCGCCCGCTCCAAGGGCGTCGACGTGAAAGTGATCAACGCCACCGCCGTGGAAGAAATGACGGTCGCCGCTGGCCCGACCTTGGCGCCGTTCTTCGCCCCCGGCGTCAGCAAGGCGGATGCCTTCAAGGCCTTTCGCGCCAAGGTTGGCCGGCCTGCGAAGCTTGCGACACAGCCCGCAGGGTCCGTGCCGCACACCACATTGACCCATTGGCTGGACGTGGTGACGAAGACCGACAAGGCTGACGTTCAGGTCATCCAGATGGGCATCGACGCGACCCAGCAGGCGCTTCTGGCCGGCGCTGTTGATGGTGCGACGATCCGCGAGCCGACCGTGGCGATCGTGCAGACGCGCGATCCGCGCATCAAGCTTGTCGCGCTTGGCGGCGAGATGTTTACCGATCAGCCGGGCACGGTGGTTGCTGTCTCGGGCGCCTTCGCGGCCAAGAACCCCCAGGCGGTGCAGGCTATTGCCGATGGCATCGTCAAGGCGATCGACCTGATGAAGAAAGATCCCAAGCGCGTCGCCCCGCACATCAGCGCGGCGCTCGGCAAGGGCATCGTCAGCGACGACATCATCGTCAAGGCCCTCGGCTCGCCGGCGACGAAATTCGAGGCCGATCCGCGCGCGATCACCGAGGCCACGAAGCTGATGCAGACCTATCAGGTCTCCATCGGGACGCTCGACAAGGATGTGCCGCTGGATGGCCTGTTCGATCCGTCCTACTATCTGAAAGCCACCGGGAAATAAGCGGGGCGGGATCGACCGCGTTACGTCAGGTCGCTAGATTGGATCGCGCTCTGATTTTGGATCAATATGGTCCGGAATCAGGGCGCGATCATTTTGTTGAGCTGCAGAGTGGGCCATAGATGAAGAATGCTGTTGTGCGGCGTCTGTTGCCGCTGATCGGCCTGCTGGCCTTTTTGGCGATATGGGAAGCAGTGCCGCGTCTGGGCCTGGCCCAGCGCACCTTGCTGCCGACGCCAAGCGACCTGCCCGAGGCTTTCCTGCGCGAACTGTCGAACGGCATCTGGATCACGGCGCTGGGCAACAGCCTGTTCCATTATGCCCTGGGATTGCTGGTCGGGGCAGGGTGCGGCGTCGGGCTTGGGATTCTTACCGGCATGTTCGGGGTTGCTGAAGGCCTGTTCGCCTGGGTCAGCCGCATATTGCGGCCCATGCCGGGACTGGCCTGGGTGCCGTTCGCGATTCTCTGGTTCGGCGTCAGCGAAGCGGGCGCCGTCTTCATCATCTCCATCGGCGTGTTCTGGATCGTCTATTTCGCCACCTTCGGCGCGATCCGCAGTGTCGATCGCGATCTCGTCGAGGTGGCGCAGGCGTTCGGTTTTTCGAGCGCGTGGGAACGCCTCACCAAGGTCATGCTGCCTGCGGCGACGCCTGGCATCCTGGTCGGCCTGCGCACGGCGCTGGGGCAGGCGTGGATGTCGGTGGTGGCGGCGGAACTGTTCGGCGTCAGCGGCCTCGGCAGCCGCATGATGCAGGCCTCGAGCCTGCTCGCGACCGACATCGTCGTCGTCTACATGCTGACCATGGCGGCGCTCTACGGGTTGATGGATGCGCTGTTCATGTTTTCGCAGGGCCGCCTGCTGCGGTGGAGGCCGTCATGAGCGAGGTGACGACGACAAGCACAGTGATCGACATACAGGGACTGAATCTGTCGTTCGATCAGGACGGCCGCAAAACGGATGTGCTGCGTGGCCTCAACCTGGCCGTCGGCCATGGCGAGTTCGTCGCCATCGTCGGCGCATCGGGTGTCGGCAAGTCGACCCTGCTGCGCGTGTTGATGGGACTGGTGGCGCCCTCGGCCGGCTCGGTCAGGGTCAACCCGGATCCTTCGGCGGAACGGCCGATGGCGCTAGTGTTTCAGGACTCCCGCCTGCTGCCGTGGCGCAGCGTCTGCTCCAATGTCGCCTTCGGCCTTGAGAAGGGCAGCATGACGCGCGCCGCGCGGCGGCAACGCGCCATGGAGGCATTGACCGTCGTCGGCCTGGCCGATCTTGCCGATCGCTGGCCGTGGCAGTTGTCGGGCGGCCAGCGCCAACGTGTCTCGCTGGCGCGTGCGCTTGCCGTGCGGCCGTCCATCCTGCTGATGGACGAACCCTTCTCCGCCCTGGACGTCTCGACGCGCGAAGGCCTGCAGGATGAGTTGATCCGCATCTGGCGCCAGACCAACCGGACAATTCTGTTCGTCACCCATGACATTGACGAGGCCGTCTATCTCGCCGACCGTGTGGTAGCACTCGGCGGCAAGCCGGGAGAGGTGCGCGCCATGCGTCATGTCGATGTGGACCGGCCGCGCAAGCGTGGTTCGGCGGCGCTGGACGATCTGGCCAGCGAAGTCAAAGCCGACATCTTCGGCGAGCAGGCGCGCTCCGGCGACAACTGGGTGATCTGATTTATCGGATGCGGCAGCGCGGCGGCGGGTGAAACATTTGATCCCAGGGTTTCCTGATTGAGAAAAGTCCCACCGCGTGCTACTGACAATTGCTTCTTTCTTAAAGGAACGGAGCAGAGACATGTCTAAACTGGCCCTTTGGTTGGCCTCCCGGCATCACGGTCTCAATACCTATCGCGGATTTCAGCAACAGATAAAGCAACAGGCGTCCGTGGATACGCAGCACCGGGCGCTGTATCAGCTTCTGTATGCCATGGCCGACAATTACATCGAGATGTTCGACGAGGAGCCATTGCCTGTCGATAAGGCTGAGATCGTATTTGCGAAGTTTTTGTCGCTGGTGCGCGCTGCGGAAGCCTCCATCACGCAGACACCGCAAGACCAGCTTAATGTGCTCAACGAAATCGCGGCTGCTGAGCTGACATGATCTGACTGCCGAACCTGCTCCGCCAAAAAGAGGGCGGCATCATGTGTCGTCAGCCACGATGCCGCCCGCGAGATGAAGACCGGCGCCGCCTGGACGGGGAGGAACGCCAGGTGAAACAGAGGCCTGCAGCCTCATCTCTACATTAAGTTGACAAATTTTATATACTAAGTAAATTTATAAATCCAAACCTGGAGATCGAGATGAGTGCTTCGGAGGCTTATGTGATCCAGACCGGTGGTGAGACTGCCGGAATCGTCGTTCGCGATCCGCAAAACCCCAGCTACCGTTTCTTTGCCTCCGCGCGACGGTTCTATCCCCTCGAAGGACGTCTGTTTTGTGAACCGTTCGAAGCCGAGCAAGCCGCGAAGGCACTTCGGCGCGAACAGCTTCCGCGTCGGCCGGCCGCGCGCCAAAACCCGCTGCGGCAGAGCGGAGCTGAGGCGCTGTGATGCGCGCGGGCGAACGTTTGCTGGATATCGCTTCCTGGGCTGTCTCCGCCATCATGCCGCGCGACTGGCTCGTCGAGCATCCGCATTCGAGGGCGGCACGATTGGAAAACGAGTTTTGGCTGGCCCAGTTCGATCCCTACCACGAATGGGGCGTGCGGGATCAACTTGATGCCGCAGAATTTCCTCCCTGGCCTACGCAGACTTCCAATGCAGCACCGCTTTCTCCGCACTCGATGTCAGCGCGAAGACGATCAGCGCAAACACGACCGATGTAATCACCGCCGCCCACAAGGTTTCGATTTCCCGCATGACGCCGGATTCCAGAATAAGCACACCGAGACCCGGCGAGCCGGTCACCCATTCCGACAGCATCGCGCCGAGCACAGCACTGGCCGAGGCCACTCTGAGGCCTGCAAACAGGAACGGCAATGAATAGGGCGCCTGGACATAGCGAATATGCTGCCAGCGCGACGCGCCATAGACATGCAGCAGTTCGAGCGCGTTCGGGTCCGCCCGCATCAGGCCCCGCATCATGTTCACCAGGATCGGGAAGAACGAGACGATGACGACGACCACGACGCTGGTGGCAATGCCGCGCCCGACAAACAGCATGATCAGCGGAGCGACCGCCGTCACCGGCGCTGAACGGAACAAGATCACCACCGGCATGGCCGCCTGCGAAACCGGCCTATAGGTCACAAACACAACTGCGAGGCTGATGGCGAGGAGCGCGCTCATCACCAGGCCGATGAAAGCAGACAGCAAGGTGAAGGCCGTATGATCGATCAGTGTCGCGCGGTTGCTGACAAACGCCGCCCCGACGGCGGCGGGTGTCGGCAGCAGATAGGGCGGAATCTTGTAGACGACGATCGCCATCTCCCACGCGCCGAGCAGGATGATCACCACCAGGAAGAGAACCGACAGGCGTTTCAGGAATGTGGGTGCGGCGCGCATATCGAGGCCGTCAACTGCTGGAATTGCTGGGGGCTTCCCAGTAGATCGTCAATCGTTCGATCAGTGCCCATATGGCATATCCGGCGCCCGACATGGCGCAGGCGACAAGCACCGTCAGCCAGACCATTTTGATATCGAAGTTGAACAGCGCGTTGAGCATCAGCACGCCGATGCCGTTCTCGGCGCCGGTCAGTTCGGCTGTCAGGGAGCCGAGCACCGCCAGCGGCGCAGCAAGCTTGAAGCCGGTGAACAGATACGGCAACGAACTCGGCAGGATGAGAAACCGGAACACCCGCCAGCGCGACGCCGAATAGACGTGGAACAGCTCCATGTGATTGGCTTCATACGAGCGAAACCCCTGCATCGCGCCCACCAGCAGAGGAAAGTAGCTGGCGAGGCCTGCGATGAGTGAACGTGTCAGCGGGCCGTTTCCAAGCCATAGTGCCAGCAGCGGCGTTGCGGCGATGAGTGGAATGCTGGAAAGGCCGACGCCGAGATTATAGATCGTCGGCCGCAACGCCGCGACAAACGCAGCGATGAAGGCGGCGCCGAGCGCAACCACAACGGCGACGGCGTAACCTCTGATCGCATTCATCGTGGTTTCGCCCAGCGCCAGACCGATGCCGCGCGGGTTGGCGAGCAGGGCGCCCCAGACTTGCGAAGGAGCCGGCACAGTGACGGGCAGATAGCCGGTGTGTTTCGCCAGCTCAAGCAGCAGCATCAAGACCGAAAGTCCTGCCAGCGGCAGGACCGTAGATGTCAACGCCGTGAGAAGCCAGCGGGGCACGCTATTGCACGACCGCTGGCGCGTCAGCTGTCAAGCCGACCGTTTCCTGTGCGTCGATTCCGTAGAGCCCCTCACGCACCCGATTGACCGTATCGAAGAAGAGTTGCGAACTCATCATCTGCAACGTCCGCGGTCGCGGCAACGGAACGTCGACCACCTGGGAAATCCTGCCCGGCCGTGGCGACATGACGAATACGCTGTCGGCCATGAAGACGGCTTCATCGATCGAATGGGTCACCAGCAAAGCTGTGGTAGAAGCTTCAGCCCATATCCGCAGCAGTTCGAGATTCATGCGTTGCCGCGTGATCTCGTCGAGCGCGCCGAACGGTTCGTCAAGCAGCAGAATGTCGGGCGCAAGCACCAATGCGCGGGCAATGGATACGCGCTGCTGCATGCCGCCGGAGAGTTGCGCCGGCAGGGCATCTTCAAACCCCTGCAGGCCGACCAGCTCGATCAACTCGTCCGGCGTGCGTTTGGCGACGCGCTTCGATCTTTTGCCGACGATGGCCAGCGGCAGCGCGACGTTTTCGCGCACGCTTCGCCACGGCAGCAGGGTCGCGGATTGAAAGACAAACCCGATCGCATGTTCAAGCCGTGCCGCCGAAGGCGGTTCGTTGCCGACGAGAATGCTGCCGGCGGAGGGCGCGATGATGTCGGCAACCATGCGCAGCAGCGTGGACTTGCCGCATCCGCTCGGGCCGATGATCGCGCCGAAGCCGCCTGCCGGCAGGCTCAGTGATGCGCGATCAAGCGCGATGACTTGTTGACCGCGGCTGTCGAACCATTTGCTGGCATCTTTGACCGTCAGATCTTTCGGCATGCGTTCAGCCAGAAGTTTTCACGCTGCAATCCTTATGCTGCTTGCGCCGCAATGGCATATTGCGGATCGCAAAGATCGGTCGCCTTCATGTCGCTCTTGATCAGGCCGGCCTTGCGATAGGTCTCGAGCAGGCTGTCGGCGAGGGCCATGTCGACGGACAGCAAGCCCTGGCGCTCGGCAATGCCGCCGGTGATGAACGGTCCGCTGGCCTGGATTTCAGCAAGTACGGCTTTGGGGTCGAGGCCGCTGACGCCATATTTCTCGACCATCAGTTTGGTCATCGCCTCGGGATTGTCGATCGTCCATTTCCATCCCTTTGCCGCTGCCCGCAGGAAGGCGACCGCGACCGGCTTGTTGGCCGCCAGAAAATCCTCGCGCGCATAGATGTTGCCGCTGGTCTCGGGCAGACCAAGATCATGCAGGCCAAGAATGATGATGGGATAACCCTGGATTTTGAGCATGACGCCCTGGTTGGTCTCATAGCCCACATAACCATCGGTCTGCTTGTTGATGAGGGCAGAGGGGTCGGGGCCTGCTGGAATCATGTTGACCGATTTCGGGTCGATGCCCTTGCTGGCAAACATATTGGCCAGCAGCGGCCGCACCGAAGCGGTGACGCTGATCGTTTTGCCGGGAAGGTCTTGAATTGCTCGTATCGGCTTGTCGGGCATGCTGAAAATGGCGAACGGATTGCGCTGAAACACGGTGCCGATGAGTTTGATCGGCATGCCTTTCTCGCGCGCCAGCACGATGCCGCCAAACGGTCGATCGCCGAATGCCGATTGGCCGGCCGCGACATTGGCGACCGGATCGATGTTCGGTCCGCCCGAATTGAACGTCATGTCGAGACCCGCATCGGCGTAATAGGCTTTTTCGATGCCGGCGAAATAGCCGCTGTATTGCCCGCTCTTGATCCAGGAAAGCTGGAAGCCGGCAGGCGTCGCCGCGCGAGCGCCGGAGATCGACATGAGGCCGGAGAAGGCCATCGTGGAACCGGCCGCCAACGTCAGCCCCTTCGATACGAAGGCTCGGCGGTTCAATGCTGAAGAGGATCGTTTCATAATCGCGGCTCCGTTGGTGCGTGGTATGGCAGGCTTCAGTTGTGCTCGCTCGGCCCCATGATGACGATGCCTTCGCTCGCCTCCACATGCCGAACGAAAATGTATTTGTCCTCGCGTCCGTCGCTGTGCTTACGTTTGATCTTCGGTTCGACGGATGGCGCCACTTTTGCCACGATCACGTAAGGCGAGTCGGCGGCCAAACCTTTGGTGCAATGCTCCTCGAAGGTATCCAGGTCCTCGACGAGATAGGCATGTTCGATGCCAGTTCCCCTTGCGACGGAAGCAAGATTGACCCGGCCGGCCGTATGGGTCGGTGGTCCGCCGATCGACTGGTAGCACTCGTTGTCCCAGACGACGACCAGCAGGTTCTTCGGCTGTTCGTTGGCCAAAGTCGCGAGGATTCCAAGATTGAACATCATGCCGCCGTCGGTATCGAGCGACACGACGCGCCGATGCGGCAGGCCGACCGCCAGACCGAATGCCTCCGGCGTCACGCATCCCAACTGCTGCTGAAACAGGCTGGCTGCACGCATGTGCGGCGCCGCATTGTACCATTCGTCGACACTGGCGCCGAGCGACAGGATAACGAGTTCATCCGCCAGCTTCGCGCCGAGGCGCTTCATGCATTCGAAGCGCTTCATCGGACGAGTCCTTCCGACAGAACGATCGCCGAATGCGTATAGGCGGCGTAGGACCATGAATAAGCATCGGTGATCGCGCGTGCGATGGCATCGTCTTCCTTGACGATGCGGTAGGGAATCCGCATCGCCTCCAGCAACGGCTCCATCGTCATGCCGTGCGGGATCGCCCACCAGTTGTTCTCGCCCAGATCGCCGCGATAGCTCATCAGCATGATGACGGGAATGCCGGCGCCCATGCCCATGCGCGCAAGCGGCTCGATGGAGGCTCTGAGCCCCGAATTTTCCATGATCAGCGCGGCGCGCTTGCCCGACAGAAACACGCCGCCGCAGATGGCCGCCCCTTCGCCTTCATTGGTGACGCGGATGGTGCGGATGTCGGGATCGCGATCGAGCGCCGGATAGAGTTCCTTGAACAGGGAATCGGGCAGATAGCAGACGACGCTGACGCCCGCGGCCTTCAGTCCGGCGATGACTTTCTTGACGGTGCTCTCGTGCATCAGCGCGTCAACTCGACGGTGGCCGTTTTGTAAAGGTTGACGCACTGGTCGTGCAGCACGTCCGTCACCACTGTCAGATCCCAGCCGACAAATTTGGCGAAGCTCTCGGCGGTATATTCGTTGTAGTTGAAGGCAAGCGTTCCGGCCTTCAGGATGTCGGTATTGCGTGCGCCCAGGACCAATGTCTTGATGCCGCTGTTGAGGATCGCGCCAAGGCACATCGGGCAGGGCTCGCAGGTTGCGTAGAAGGTGCATTCCGGGATCGAGCGCCGCCGTAGTTTCTGGGTCGCCAAACTGATGGCGCGCGTTTCCGAATGGGCGGTCGTGTCGCTGGTTGCAACCTTGATGCTGCGGGTTTGCACCACCACTTCGCCATTGCTGACCACCACAGCGCCGAACGGCTGTTCGCCCTGCGCGGCGCCGGCCTTTGCTTCTTCGATTGCGATGGCCATGAAGCGATCGTGATCAGAACTCATATCCCGTGGTCCTCCGATAAGCCGAGAACCAAATGCTAAGGGACACCGAATTGGAGCCGATAGCCGCAAAATTCGGATGATGATGTTGCTTCAGAGGCAACAACTTGGATGTTTAGCTGTCGTCCAGCTTTTCGATGGCGGCGCTGAGAAGTTTCGCCAGGCGGGCCGACGGCTCTGTCGGGAAATTGCGCCCTCGGGCGGCAAGGACCAACCGGCGCGGGCGCAACACCGGATCGCGCAGGGGCACGAAAACCAGTTCGCCGCGCGACAGTTCGTTCTCGACGCCGACGCGGGTTTGAAAGGCGATGCCCATCTGTCCGACGACGCATTTGGCCATCAGGTCGATGGAATTGGTGACGGCGCGGGGATCGAATTCGATGCGGCTCTCCTGCAGCGCGCCTTCGATGGATGCGCGCAGGGCGAGGCTGGCGTCGGACAGGAAAATCCGTTCGCCGGAAAAATCCCGCAGCCTGACCTCCTTGCGCTTCGCCAGCCGGTGCTCCGGCCAGAGTAGGGCACCCAGCGCCAGGTTGGCGCCGGCAAGCCGCAACGCGCCGGAGGGAACGCGGGCGTCAAACGCAATGCCGAACTCGGCTTCTCCATCGACCACAAGCCGCAGCGCTTCCTGCGAACCTGCGGTCCTCACTTCTACCGTGATATTGGGCATCTGCTGCCAGAACGCCGCCAGGATCGACGGCAGCAGGCCGCGCGCCACGCTCTCTACCGCGACGACACCGATCTTGCCGCGTCGCAGGCCGGTGAGGTCGTTGATGATGGCGCAACCCCGGTTCAGTTCGGCGGCGCTGCTGCGGGCATGATAGACGAGGGTCTCGCCGGCGCTCGTCAGCTTCAGCCGCTGGCGTACGCGCTCGAACAGCGGAATGCCGATCGTCTCTTCGAGCGAGCGGATGGTGCGGCTGATGGCGGACGGCGCGATATTCAGCGCCTGGGCGGCGGCACGGATAGAGCCGAGCTGAGCCACCATCTGAAAGTAATGCAGCCGCACCGCAATCAGGCCAAGCTTATTCGCGTCCATGCCACCGCACCCGCCTGATCATGAAGTCATTAGAGTGCGATGTTGCCGTGAAAGCAACATCTGCCCCAAATGATCGAGCCGTTGACGACGGCTCATCCGTAGCAGGAGATACGCGCGCGTGGCCAAAGCGGCACCAGAGACACGACGCGTTTCCTTGTCATGAGGCTTCTGGCGCCTGTCACTGCCCGCAATCAGGTCCGCCGATTGCTTTCCTTCGACTCAACCTTCAAGCCGGGGCGCCGATCGGACGCGGTAGGCTTCGATCGAGGCTTTTCGGATGTCTTTCTTGGCGCGTTCCGCCATGGCAGCGGAGGGATGCCGGTCGAGAGACCGCAAAGCTGCAAGTATCTCCTCGATCGGAACGATGTGGCCGCCCGGCGGTATCTGGCGGAGCGCTGGCCTGTCCTTGGCGGCTTGGGCGTCAGAGGCCCAGGACGCCAGAATCGCACGCTTCTCGGCTAACGTCAGATCGGGATCATCGGCGACCTCCCATGGGTCGGCGAAGGCCAGAGAAGGGATCAGCAAATCGTCCAGGCGGTGAGAATCGTCGTTTGGGAGCATGGCCCTATCCTCTTAAGCTCATGACCGGGATCACAATGCCGGCGGCGAGGATTTTGTTTTGCCGGTTCGGGATTTCAAGAGGTCCTGGTGCAATTTTTCCCACCGTCGGCCGGGCAACTACCGGGACGGCGGTTTGACGCCCCGCTTTGCCGCGGACATTTCCCTGACACTGCGTTTGAGCGCATCATTCAGGTCAATCGGCACGCCGTGCTTTTTCAAAAGATCGGCGAAGGCTTCGTCCGCCAGATCCTGCAAGGTCGCCATCCGGTTGCGCCCCAGTTGTACGAGCGCCACATAGGTTTCGTCGTCGAAGGAGATCAGCTTGCGCATCACAGCGTTCCCGATCCGCATCCGCTAGCCGGCTTTGCGGCCGGTCCCAGTCGATCTCGTTGTCGTCTTCGCAGCCGGCGTCTTCGGACGTTTGGCGTCCTTGGCCTCATCGCGCTTGCCGCTGCCGGCGATCGGCAGCAACAGCTCCCTCTGGCCGGGCGCGGTCTTGCGCGCCTTGGCCTTCTTGGCGGGGGCGGGCTTTGCGCCGGCTGGAGCCTTTGCGACGGCGGCGGATTTGGATGACGTCTGTCCAAGACTGCGTTGCAGCGCCTGCATCAGGTCGATGACATTGCTCGGCGCTGCCGAAGGCCGCGCCTTCGGCAGCGGCGCGCCGGCCTGCTTCTTCTTCAGCATTTCGACGATCGCTTCTTCGTAGCGGTCGCGGAACTGCGACGGATCGAACTCGGCTGTCTTGGAGGCGACGATATGCTGGGCGAGATCCAGCATTTCCTTCTTGATCTTGAGGTCGGGGATATCGTCGAAGAACTCGTCCGCGTTGCGGACCTCATATTCGTAGCGCAGCGTTTCGCCCAGAATGCCTTTGCCCCAGGGCTGCAGCATGACGACCCGCTCGCGCTTGGCGATCACCACCCGGCCGAGCGCCACCATATCCTTGACCCTCATGGCTTCGCGAATGACGGCGAACGCCTCCTGGCCGACCTTGTCATTGGGGACGATGTAATAGGGGCTGTCGAGATAGCGCTCGTCGATCTGGGAGCGGGGAACGAAACTGTCGACGTCGATCGTATGGCTGCTCTCGATGGCGATGGCGTCAAGCTCCTCGTCGTCGACCTGCAGGTAAGCGCCCTTGGCATATTCGTAGCCGCGACCCTTGTCTTCCGCGCTCACCGGCTTCTGGGTTTCCTCGTCGATGAGTTGCTGGCGCAGTCGGTTGCCGGTCTTCTTGTTGATCTGCCGGAACGCGACCCGCTCCCCCGAGGACGACGCCGAATACAGCGCGATGGGGCAGGAGACGAGCGAGAGCTGGAGGTGACCCTTCCAATAGGGGCGGGATGGCATCGGCACGCGGAACTCCTACGCAACACGAGAGCAAACGCGTCTTTCCAATCCTCGCGGGCGGAAAACGCCTGAACCGCAACCCGCCGATAATCGCGCAACGCCGGCCTTTCCGCAAGGTTTCGCCTTGCGAAAGGTTTAAATCAGCCGGCGTAGCGTTAACAAACGCCCGTGCGTTGCGTCCGGTATCGCAAGCGATGCTAGCTGGTGGGCTGCGAGATGTAACTCAGTGCGTCGCCCGCCCTGCCTGACGCGGTGGAGATGGCCACGTCGCCAAGCGACAGGATGCCGATCAGGCGCTTGTCATGATCGACCACGGGAAGCCGCCGGATCTGGATTTCGCCCATGTTGCGCGTCACGTCGTCGACCTCCTGATCGTCGAAACAATACTTGATGTCGGGTGTCATGATTGTCCGGATTTGCGTGTTCGGCGGCAGGCCTTCGGCAATGCCGCGCACCACGATGTCCCGGTCCGTAATCATACCGACGAGACGATCGTTTTCACCGACCGGGATGACGCCCGTATCGAGTTTCGCCATGTCCAGCGCAACTTCCTGAAGGGTCTGACGTGGGCTCGCGATGTGAACGTCGCGCGTCATGACTTCGCTGACTTTCATGTCTGTCTCCTGTTGTGAATTCGGCAGGTGATCTCCAAGTGACCTGCGAGGCAGGCAACCTGAAAAGGCAGGCGGTCCGCGATAAGACTGGCCTGAGACCGAATGAACGGGCTGCGTCCAAGCGGGTTCCAACGAAACACGACGAACCTCGTGCCCGGCGTCGAGCACGGAACGAGTCGGCCGGCGTCGAATTGACATGAGCACTTTGGAGGTCTGCTCATGTCTCTTATTCTGCTCATCATTCTGATCGTGATTTTGTTTGGCGGTGGTTATTACGGCCGTGGCGCCGGATGGCCGGCATGGGGTTATGGGGGCGTGCCAGGCGTCCTGATTCTGATCCTGATTGTGCTGTTGCTCACCGGCCGGGTCTGAACCTTTCCCGACAACGTAGCCGGGGCCGCGTCTGCGGCCCCGTAGCTTCATGTCTCAACCGCAGGAGGATAATTCTCCACGAAAGCTCGTTCTGCGAAGTATAGCCTTGCGAACTTATTCATATATCTGCGTAATTCTGCTTCCTGAAAGCAAGTATAGATGTTAATTTGGCATTGCGGGTATGGCGAGGCTGGGTGATGTTTTCAGTATTGGTTTGCGGGGGCCGTTATTTCGGCCGTGTTCCGAGTACTTGTCCTGCCGACCAGATCAATGCGCGCATCATCAGGGCATCGGAGGAGCAGCAGCAGTTGCAGTCGCTGCTCCGCGAAATTCACTCCAAGTCGAAGATTGACTTGCTCTTGCACCTCAATCGCCGCGGCGCTGAGCGCCTGGCTGCGCATTGGGCCAAAATCTCTGGTATCCCGGTCAAGGATATCGCCTCGGGCAACCGCAACCCTCCGGCTACAAAAAGTCTCGACGCCTGCCGCGCCTTACTGACTGCGGAGCGGATCAACCTCCTCCTGCAATATCCAAATGAAGAAGGAGAGAAGCTCGCGGCGGCGGCGGAAAGCCTCGGAATCGAGGTTCGCCATATCAATCAGGCCGGCCTGACGTCGGCAGTCCGTTAGAGGCGGCGCGCCCTGGCTCAAACGGTTCGGCTTGCCGCGTTTCGAGATGGGCGTGCAGAAGGATGTCCGCGCAGCGGTTGAGACGGGCCAGGAATTCGACGTCGTCGCCATCCGCGATCTGACGGTAGAACAGATCCAGCAGATGAAAGGCCAGGGTCGCGTCATAATCGAGTGGCGGAAGGCCTGCTGCCTCAAATGCAGACAGCAGCTTTTCCGATGCCGCCGCCAAATCCCGGCGGAAGGCGAGCTGATGCTCTTCCAGCTGCGGGTTCTGCAACAGTTGACCGCGGCACGTGGTTGTCCTGATCTCTTCTCGCATGCGCTGGCTCATCATCTAGGCTCACGGGGGCTACAAACGGAGCCTTGCGCCATCGCACCGTATCGCGCGGTACGTTTTCGCACCTCCCACGCCGGCCGATCGGGACTGCAGACGGGCCGTTGCCTAGGAAATTCCCTAACCGACTTCACCTAAAGGTGAATTCGGTTCTGATTGTCATGAATCTAACATGTGGCATAATACTTTCGCTGCTTCGACTTTGACGAAAGATCGAGTGGGTGGCGTGGAGGGCTATGCCTATGGCTGCCGATCCTCGGAAGGGAAATAAAGGCATATGGGCGACAGGCCCTGCCTGCGGACGATGCGGTCAATCGACAATTGTATTTTGCTATTCCGCCACGCCCGCCGCGCGGCGCCGACGAGTTCTCATTTGCGACCGTTGCCGGACCGACCAAGAGCGCAGGCGAACGCCGCAGCCGGTGGCGCGATCCCTGCACGAATAAGTCTCCTGCCGGACCGGAAAGCATTGAATCTTCGGGAACGAAGCGGTCGGCGCCAACGTTTGTTGGAGCCGGGCCAACCCAGGGCCTGGAAGCGCAGGAGTTGGCGATGCAGGATGATATCGACAAAACGGCCCCCTATAATTTCGCCGCCTCGGATCCTCGTCAGGCCATGCATTCCAAGGACGCGCGTCCGGACGCTCACAACAAGCAGGCCAAAGCGACGGGAACAGCGATCGTGCCGGTCGGCCCGGTCTTCGATGCCAGCTCGCAGGCTCCGCAATTGATCCGGCAGCACAAGCTCAGCACCATCCTGCTGGCAGGGCTGATGGGTCTTGCTATCGGAGCCGCGCTCGGGCGCTGACTGCGAATACGGACGGAACCAATCAAGGCTCCGGTCGTTGAAGGGCGGGTAGGCGCGCCCAGAGGTTGCTTGCGCCTGATGGCGGTGTCTATGCCCGGTCCATTATTGATCGTTCTGTCCTATCTCCATTCCGCCGCTTTGGTCGTCGCGCTCGGTGGAAGTGCCATGAGCTTCGGCATACTGGGTTTGCGGTTGATAGGCCTCAGCTAGCGATCTGCTTGCTCAAGGAGGATACCGATGCGATTTACGCCAATCTTCGGAATTCTGGGGCTGTTTGCAGTTGCCCTGGTTGCAGTAGGCGCAAGTTTGTCTCAGCCGCCGGAGTCGGGCGCCCAGATCGCGGTTTCCTCCGATCGCCGCGCCGAACTGGCCGGCGCAATCGAAAGCCAGGGCTACGCCTGTCCGGAAGCCAAGTCGGCTGTTTACGAGAAGTCGGATCAGTCGGAAGTATCCGTCGTAGTCGAGTGTGGCGCAAAAGGTGCGGCGGTCCCTGACGCCCAGTATCGTGTCACCATGCTGCCGGCGGGACCGACCAAGGTCGAGCGCAAATCCTGACGTCGAACGCTCAACCTCCGGTCTGCAACTTTAACGAGAACCCACCATCGGTTTCGGCACGGCGGCTTCAACCGGCGTGCCGATTGTCATCTAGCTCGGGAAAGCAATGGGTTAGCGCGGCAGACGGACTCAATCTGTTAACTGTAAGCGCACAGCGAAAGTCGTGGAATAACTCTGCGGGATCATGCGATTCCGGTGAGTATCGGAATCAACGACTGAACCTGCGCGAAGCTTGAAACGCCACCTGAAAGATGCGCATCGGCCCTGGAAATGGGCAGTGGAACGCGTCGCTCGCGCTCGCGTTAGTGCGACTTGGGCGTGCCTTTACAATGGCCGCGCAGCGCCCCGAATGCGTCGCATTCGGTTTGGAAGCTCGAACGTGCTGCCTGAGCGTTCATCCGCAACGTTTGTCTGCAGACGATCTGCAGACGCGCAGCAGGAGGATAGTAAGATGAGATACGTCTTGATCGGGACAACCATCGCCGGACTTGGCATCGCATGTCTGACGAGCGCCTCGGCGCAGACGATGAGCGTGGAAACGGAATGGCATGGCCCGGAATACCGAAGCGGCGTGTATGTCATCCCTGCGCCGGCACCCGTTTACCAGGCACCCGCATATGAGGTTCGACCGGCTCCGCGTGTCTATCAGCGGCGGACTTACGAATATAACCTCGGTTATGGTCCGCGGCCTCCCGCTGCAATTCCAGGCGGTACCATCGCAACCAGACTGGACCCGGTCTATCCAACCGATGCAGTGCCGGAATATCGCCCGCGTCAGGATCCCGCGTCCTACTGCATGTCACAGTACCAGACGTACGATCCGGTGAGCGGCACTTATCTCGGTTACGACGGACTGCGTTACCCCTGTCCCTGAAGATCGGGATTGGCCGACTGAAAGACGAGCCCGGCAGGCGCTTGCCGCGTCGGGTTCGGTCCAAATTACCTAGTTTTTGCACGGGGAAATTAGCGGATATTTCGCAAGCGGGACGGAACATCGCGTGCGGGATCGGCGTTTTCGATCCAGCAGGTGCGCCGGGTTGCGTAGGAGAGCTAAGCGCTCTCAATTGGAGGATCTAATGTTCAAGTTCGTCATGATCGGAACCGCCCTTGTCGGGCTTGGCATGGGGTCGGTAACCTCTGCTTCAGCGCAGGCTGCACGCCCCGACCCAGGCCTCGCGTCGCCAACAACCACGTCGGCCACGCAGGTTCAATACCGCCGCGGTTTGGGCGGAGGCGGCTTCGCGCGCCCTGGTTGGGGCGGTCGTGGTTGGGGTGGTCGTGGTTGGGGCGGCGGCTGGGGAGGTCGCGGCTATTACTACGGGCGCGGCTGGAACAACGGCTGGGGCTACGGCGCGGCAGGTCTCGGCTTGGGTCTTGCGACCGGCGCACTCATCGGCGGCGCGATCGCCTCGCAGCCCTATTACGGCTATGAATCCGCGCCGGCTTATGGCGGTGATGCAGTTTCCTACTGCATGTCGCGGTTCAAATCCTACGATCCGGGCAGCGGCACCTATCTGGGCTACGACGGCTACCGCCATCCCTGTCCGTAACGCCACTATCAAAACCTGACGAAGAGGCCCGGCCGTTGCGCCGGGCCTTTGCATTGCGGCCCGCCAACCGTCAAGATGACCGCAAGACAGGACAAACGGGCAGGGAGCACCGCATATGGCGGAAGTGTCATTCGGCAAGGAGATCGAGTTGCTGAAGCTCGGCCGCGGCGACACCTTCCATGGCGAAGGCATTCTGGCCGTCACCAAGGCGCTGCTGCAATCGGGTGTCACCTATGTCGGCGGCTATCAGGGCGCGCCGGTGTCACATCTGCTCGACGTCATGATCGAGGCAAAGGAGCTGATGGGCGAACTGGGCATCAACGTGCAATCCTGCACCAACGAGGCCTCGGCCGCCGCCATGCTCGGCGCTTCGATCATGTATCCGGTGCGCGGCGCGGTGACGTGGAAATCCATTGTCGGCACCAATGTCGCCGCCGATGCGCTCTCAAACCTGTCTTCGCCCGGCGTCATGGGCGGCGCGCTCATCGTCGTCGGCGAGGATTACGGCGAGGGTGCCAGCGTCATCCAGGAACGCACCCATGCGTTTGCCATGAAATCGACCATGTGGCTGATGGACCCACGCCCGAACCTCGCCACCATCGTGCGTATGGTCGAGAAAAGCTTTGAACTGTCGGAAGCTTCCAACGCGCCCGTCATTATGGAATTGCGCATCCGCGCCTGCCATGCGCGCGGCGCCTTCGAGGCCCGCGATAACGTCGCGCCGAAAATCTCCGCCCGCGACCTGCAGAAAATGCCGGCGGAGTTTCTCTATGACCGGCTGGCCCATCCGCCCGTCACCTACCGGCACGAGAAGCTGAAGTTCGATGTGCGCATGCCCGCCGCCCGCAAATTCATCGCCGATCACAAGCTCAACGAGTTTTTCGACGGCAAACACGATGACGTCGGCCTCATCATCCAGGGCGGGCTTTACAACGGCCTGATCCGCGCCTTGCAGGAGCTGGGCCTTGCCGACATCTACGGCCGCACCGACATTCCCATCCTCGCGTTGAATGTCGTCTATCCGCTGGTGCCCGACGAGATCGTGAAATTCGCCGCCGGCCGCAAGGCCGTCGTCGTTGTCGAGGAAGGCCAGCCCGAATATATCGAGCACGAGATCGGCGCCATCCTGCGCCGCGCCGATCTCAATACCGTGCTGCATGGCAAGGACATGTTCCCCCAGGCCGGCGAATACACGCTGGAGATTCTGGTCGCCGGTCTCCTGAAATTGCTCCCGCGATATCTGCCGGCGCTCGATCTGGGCCAAGGCAGCGCTTTCGTCGCCGAGATCGCTGCCCTTCGCGCGAAGGCGCAGTCTGCGCTCGCCGGTCCCTTGCCGCCACGGCCGCCGGGATTCTGCGTCGGCTGTCCCGAGCGCCCCGTCTTCGCGGCGCTGAAACTCGCTGAACAACAGGTCGGCAAGGTGCATGTGTCCGCCGATATCGGCTGTCACGCCTTTGCAACGTTCGAGCCGTTCTCCTTCGGCAATTCCATTCTCGGCTACGGCATGAGCCTGGCGTCGAGCGCCGGCGTCCAGGGCTTTTCGCAAAAGCGGCCGATCGCCATCATGGGGGACGGCGGCTTCTGGCATAACGGCCTGCTGTCCGGTGTCACCTCTTCGCTGCTCAATCACGGCGACCAGATCCTGGTCATCATGAAGAACGGCTACACCTCGGCGACGGGCACACAGGATGTGCTGTCGACACCGGGGCCGCAGGCGCAGGCTTCGGCTTCCGGCGCATCGAGCGTCAATACCGATCTGACCATCGAGAACACGCTCAAGGGCATGGGCGTGAAATGGCTGCGTACCGTCGACAATTACAGGGTCGGCGACATGCGCAAGACCATTGTCGAAGCGATGCGGACGCCGTTCGAGGGGCTGAAGGTCATCATCGCCGAAGGCGAATGCCAGCTCGAGCGCCAGCGCCGTTTGCGGCCGATCCGCGCCCGACTGCTGGGGCAGGGCAGAAGAGTCGTGCGCGAGCGCTTCGGCGTCGATGAAGACACCTGCACCGGCGATCATTCCTGCATCCGTCTTTCCGGTTGTCCGACCCTGACGGTGAAGCCATCGTCCGATCCGCTGAAGACCGATCCCGTCGCCCATGTCACCAACGGCTGCGTCGGCTGTGGCCTGTGCGGCGCCAATGCCCATGCGGCGACCTTGTGCCCGTCATTCTATCGCGCCGAGATCGTCACCAACCCGACCTGGTTCGACCGCGCGAAGTCGAATGTCCGCCGCGGCCTGACCAGAACAACTTAGGATGACTGCCTGACATGGCGCAGATGCAACCACGCACCATCCTCATCGCGGCGCTCGGCGGCGAAGGCGGCGGCGTGCTCGCCGAATGGATCGTCAATGCGGCGATCAAAGCCGGCCTGCCGGTGCAGGCGACCTCTGTCCCCGGCGTGGCGCAGCGCACCGGTGCGACGAGCTATTACATCGAGATGATGGACACGCCCGCGCCGCAAGACCTTCAGCCTGTCTTCGCCCTGGTGCCGGCGCCCGGCCGCGTTGATTTCCTCGTCTCCAGCGAATTGCTCGAGACGGGCCGTCTGCTCGAACGCGGCTTTTCTTCGCCGGACCGCACGGTGCTCATCTCCTCCACCAGCCGCGTCTATACGACCATGGAAAAGATGCAGGTGGGCGACGGCCGCTTCGACTCCGGCAGGATCGACACGCTGGCGAAAAGCATCGCCAGGCGCTATGTGCCGATCGATCTGGAACGCCTCGCGCTGGAAACTGGTACGATCATCAGCGCCACCATGTTCGGCGCGCTGGCCGGCGCCGGCGCCTTTCCCTTCCCGCGCGCCTTGTGTGAGGACGCGATCCGCGCCGGCGGACGCGGCGCCGAGGCGAGCCTGAAAGGCTTCGCGGCGGCATTCGTGGCGGTTGCGTCCGTGGACGAGACAAAACCTGCCGCCGAGCCCGCCGCGTCTCCGGCAGACCCCCTCGCAAAACCTCTCGGCGGCTTTGCCGGCCTGCCGCAGGGACTTCGCGATGTCGTCGTTCGCGGTCAGACCCATTGCAACGACTTCCAGGATGAGGCCTATGGCGAGCTCTATCTCGACCGTATCCGCACCCTGATCGCGGCAGCACCTTCGGCGGACGATCCGCGTGTTGCCCATGCGCTGGAAGAGGGCGCGCGCCGTCTGGCACTGTGGATGGCCTATGAAGACATCCCCAGGGTCGCTGACCTGAAGACGCGCAAGACCCGTTTCCAACGCATCCGCCGCGAGGCGGAGATGCGTGACGATCAGCTTCTTCACGTCGTCGAATATCTCAAGCCGGGCATCGAGGAAATCGCTGACATGTTGCCGTTTCGTATCGGCGATGTCGTCATGCGCCGCGCCGCCTCCGGCAAGACCACCTGGCCGCTCGGGATCGGCGTCAACATTTCGACCACAGGCGTGTTCGGTTTCTGGACCATGCGCGGGCTGGCGCAATTCGCCCGTGTCCGCCGCTCCTCCTTGCGCTTTGCGCAGGAGACACAGGCCATCGATCTCTGGCTGGCGGCGATGCGCAAGGCGCTGGCCTCTTCGCCCGCCTTTGCGGGCGCGCTCGCCGAGATGCCGCGCCTGCTGAAAGGCTATGGCGACACCCATCTGCGCGGGCGCACCAATTACGCCGCGATCTTCAGCGCGATCGTTGCGCCGGCGCTGGATGCCAGCCGGTTGGACGAGGCCGCAGGACCTTTGCGCAATGCTGTCGCGGCGGCGCTTGCCGACCCCGATGGCAAGGTGCTGGCGAACGCTCTGGCCTCGGCTGGCCCGGCATCGGACCCTCGCGGGCTCGCCGCCGAATAGCGCCCGTGACCGGGTTTATACCGGCAAGCGACCAGCTGAACTTGCCATTATTTAACTTGAATCGGCCTACAGATTGCTTGTTCATCCGGAACAGCGTCGAATCGTTGATATTTTTTGTCGGTTTTCTATTTGATTTGAGATGAGCAGAAGCGGACGTGTCGATGGACCAGCATGTTTTTCTGCGGTCGATGGCGGCGGTATTCACCCTTCTGGCGGTGAGTATTGCAGTCTGGCTGTATTTCTCCATGCCGCGCACCTTGCGCGTCGCCGTCGGGCCGGCCAATAGCGAGCAGGTCCGCTTCATGCACAATGTGGCGCGCGCCATGGCCGACACGCGCCAGCCCTTCCGCCTCGATCTGCGCATCAACAACGGCTCGGTCGACTCCAGCCAAGCACTCGATCGTCGCAAGGCCGATATCGCCATCCTACGCAGCGACGATCCGACCTCCACCGAGGCACGCTCGATCGCTATCCTGCAAAAGCGCTCGATCATCATCGTCTCGCGCAAGGACAGCAACATATCTTCGCTCGCCGATCTGCATGGACGCAGCGCTGCCGTCATCGCGGGAGACTCCGATTCCAACCTGCCGTTGATCGAACGCATCCTCGCCCATTACGAAATCGTGCCCGAGGATGCGGGCCTGCGCGAAATGCACCCGCCCGAGGTCGCCGCCGCCATGGGCGAGGGCAAGCTCGACGCCTTCATCCTCGTCATCGATCCCGCCGGGCGTTATCCTCGTCGTCTGCTCACCGACATCATGGAGCGCATGAAGATTCCGCTGGTCTTCAACGGCATGCCGGCCGCGGAGGCGCTGGCCTTCCGTTTCAAGGATCTGATCTCGACCGAAATTCCAGCCGGCGTCTTCGGCGGCACGCCGCCGCGGCCGGAAGCGGCGATCGACACGGTGGCCATCACTTACGAACTGGTCGCCACGGAGCGGCTGTCCGACAGCGATGCCACAGCGTTGACGAGGACTCTGCTCGAACTGCGGACACGCCTGCGGCGCGATCCGGACAATGCATTCGGCATCGAGACGCCGCCGGTGGACGTGCAGCGCCGCTTTCTTCCTCACGACGGCACGGTGGCGCTCGTCAATGACGAAGCCAAGACGTTCCTGGAGACCTATAGCGATCACATCTGGCTGGTGCTCTTCGCGCTGAGCCTGCTCGGCTCCTCGGTCACCGGTTTTCTGGGCTGGTCGTCCGGCCGCCCGCGCGCATCCGAGAAGGAGAGCTTCTCGACCCTGTTGCCCAAACTCACCGAGAAGCTCGCGACCGCGACCACACCCTCGGAAATCGATGCCGTGCAGCAGGAGTTTGACGAGCTGGTCCTGAAGATATGCGCGGAGAGCAATCAGGCCACGGAGGACGGCCAGGAGAAACCCGACCCGACCGCCTGGGTGACGCTTTTTGCCCGCCTCGTCGAAAGCCGCCGCGCGAGATTGCAGGCTGCGTGAGGCGTCCCGCACGGACGTTCTGAAAGCCCTGATTCGAAGGACGTGGGCGCTAGCCCGCTCTCAGCGCCAAGCCCTGAGTCACAAGCGCTGCAATCACACGTGACAGGCTTAAGCTTTTGGCATATTGAGAGCGCAAATCGTCTGCAAAATTCAAAAACCTCGACAAAAATCCCTGGGAGGAATCCTTTGTTTTCCAAGATCAATCATCTGGCGATCAGCACGGATTATTACGCCGTCAACGCCCGTTTCTATCAGGCCCTGTTCGGCATGAAGGCGTCGAACAGCCAGCGCCCGGCGCGCGCCGCACCGGTCGGTGACGGCCGCATCGGCCTCAACAACATTCCGCGTCGCGACGGCCGCCGCAGCGGCCTCGATCATTTCGGCTTCGAAGTCGAGAACATGGCGGTGACCTTGGAACGCATGCGCAAGTTCGACCCCGCGCTGCAGCACGTGGTGCGCCCCGCCGTGCGGCCGAATGCTGCGATCAGCGCTCATGATCCCGATTTCATCATCTTCGATCTGGCCGAACGCGATTCCGGCAAGGCGCAGGACATCTTCGCCGAGAACAACGGCGAACTGCCGCAGCGCTACATCAACCACATCACCCTGCGCGTGCGCGACATCGAGCGCAGCGCCGCCTTCTATTCCTCCGTCTTCGAACTGCAGCCGACCAACGAGGGCGATGAAGGCTCACGCCGCCTGTCCGATGGCAGAGTCACTATGGTGCTGTTGCCCTGGAGCATGGACAACTTCGTCGGTCACGATCCGCAGCCGCCGTCGCTCGAGCATTTCGGCTTCAAGGTCGAAAGTGTCGAGGCGATCAAGAAGGAAATGCTCGACATTATCGGCATCAATCCGCAGATGGCGACGATGCCGCTTGGCCTCGGCGAGGAGGGGGCGGCGCGGCTGTCGGTGTTCAAGCAATGCCCGATGGGCGAATTCCACCTCACCGATCTGGAAGGCGTCTACATCGACGTGAGCGAACACTGATGCGCGCGCACCTTGCCGCGCTGGCGTTCTGTCTTGCTGCCGGCGCAACGGCGAAGGCACAGACAGCCGGCGATTTCTACGCTGGCAAATCCGTCAACCTCATCATCAGCACCGGCGCCGGCGGCGGCGTGGACGCCAACGCGCGTCTTGTCGGCCGCTATCTTGGTGAGCATATTCCCGGCAAGCCGACGATCGTGCCGCGCAACATGCCCGGCGCCGGCCACATCCAGGCGACCAACTACCTGTACGGCCAGGCGCCGAAGGACGGTACCTACATCGCCGCCATCCTGCCGGCGTTCGTGCTGCATCAGATCATCGACGGCACCGGCGTTCAGTACAACACCAAGGACTTCCCCTGGCTTGGCGCCAGCGACGTCGACAATATGAATTTCTATGTGTGGAAGACGACGGGCGTAAAGACGGTCGACGATGCGAAAAAGACCGAAGTGCTGATGGGCGCAACCGGCGCGGGCTCCTACACGATCCTGTTTCCGACCCTGATGAACAATCTGCTCGGCACCAAGTTCAAGATCGTCACCGGCTACAAGAGCACCAACGAAATCCATCTTGCCATGCAGCGTGGTGAAGTGCAGGGCAGGGCCGGCAACCTGTTCGCCAGCCTGAAGTCCGGCAATGGCGAATGGCTGCGCGACGGCTCCATCAATCTGCTGGTGCAGATGGGCGCGAAGCGTGATCCCGAATTCGCCAATGTGCCGCTGCTGGACGAACTTGCGACCAATGATGAAGACCGCCGCATCCTGAAACTGTTCGAGGCCGAGGCGGCGCTTGGCAAACCCTTTTTGACGACGCCGGGCATTCCCGCCGATCGCCTCGCGGTCCTGCGCACGGCCTTCGAGGAAACCATGAAGGACCCCGGCCTGCTCAAGGATGCCAAGACCATGGGCATCGACGTGCGGCCGCTGAAATACGATGTTCTCAAGAAAATTGCCGACGAGATCATAGACACGCCGCCGGAATTGATTGCAAAAGCGAAGGCTGCAAAGGGCGGGAGTTAGACACGCTCGTCCTTCTCCGTTTGCAGGAGAAGGACGAGGGCCAGCCTATATGGATGCGAGCGCCCTGTTGAATGCAGCATCCACCTTCGGCCACAACGGCGCTGCGATGTTCTTGTACTTTTCGAATGCCTCTTGGGGGATCGGAGCGATGATCGCCTGGCGAAAGCTCGGGCGCTGCCTGCTGCGCGCATACCAGTCTGTCACGCGCGGATAGTGATCGCGCCACAGGCCGCAGCATTCCAGCATCTCCAGCCGAAAGAAGAATGACAGGAGCCCGGCGTCGGCAAGCGTGAATTGCTCCCCGGTCAGCCACGGACCATTGCCAAGAGACTTTTCCATATCCCGGAAATGTCGTGCGAAGCGTACGAGCGCCTCTTCCACAATCGATGAATCGAGGCCTTCCTCCATCATGCGGCGCCACTTTTCGCGCTTGGCGGGATCGGGCATTTTTGAATAGCGCGCCTCGCGTTCTGCCGGAGGCTTCTGCAGAAGGTCATGTCGGAAAATGATGCATGCCGTCATCGTGTTGATGGCGTCGTGGATCGAATCTTCCTTTTTGGTCCACAACCGCACGCGGGCATGCCCGTAAGGGTCGGCAGGCCGCAGAGGCCGCGCCGGAAAGGTCTCGTCGAGATATTCGTTGATGACAGTTGATTCCGTCACCACCACATCATCATGGACCAGTGTCGGCACGACTGCATTGGGATTGAGCTTGAGATAGGCCGGATCGAACTGGTCGCCCTTGTGCAGGTGCAGGAGCTTGCCCTCGAAGGCGAGTTCTTTCTCGCAAAGGACGAGTCGCACCTTGGCGGCGCAGACGGCCGTATCGCCGTGGTAAAGTGTCAGCATGTCAGCCTCCTCGTGTCGTCACGCCCGCGCAAACTTCCCGCGCCCGAAAATCCGATCCAGTTCCGCCGGGCTCGCCGTATCCCGCGATGACTCGATCTTGGCGATCTTCTCCAGCGCACGCTGCACCGGTTCGCGCTTCTCGATGCCCGTGAACCAGCGGCCGAGATTGGGGAACTTGTCCCAGGTCACGCCATGGGTCGCGTGCCCGCGGATCCACGGAAACGTCGCGATGTCGGCAATGGAATAATCGGCGCCGCCGAGATAGGCGGCCTGGCCGAGCCTCTGCTCCAGCACATCGTAGAGCCGCAGCATCTCCGTTTTGTAGCGCGATGCCGAATAGTCGTTGCCGCTCGGCGCGAAGCGGGCGAAATGCGTGTAATTGCCGAAGGCGGGTCCGATGTTGGCAATCTGGATCATCAGCCATTGAATGGCTTCGGAGCGTTCGCGCTTTCCCGCCGGCAGCAGGCGGCCGGTCTTCTCGGCGAGATAGAGCAGGATAGCGCCGGATTCGAACACTGTGAACGGCTTTCCGTCCGGACCGTCATGGTCGACGATGGCGGGGATCTTGGAATTCGGATTGATCTTGACGAAATCCGTCGAGAATTGATCGCCCTTCCACACGTCGACGAAATGCTCCTTATAGGGCAGGCCGAGTTCTTCCAGTGCGAGATAGACTTTCTGAACGTTGGGGCTCGTCAATGCGTAAAGATCAATCATCGTCGCTTACTCCGGGAAGATAGTTTGAATATCTTCAGCCCATGACGAAGTGTTTGCAAGTGCCAACAAACTCTAAGAAGCCCTCATCCTGAGGAGGCGCGTAGCGCCGTCTCGAAGGACGGGGGCGATACGCCGCAATGTTCCAACCGCCATGGCCGTCATGACGCTGTTGGAAAGGTCGCGGCTGACGCCCCCGTCCTTCGAGACGCGCCTTTCAGGCGCTCCTCAGGATGAGGGCTTCCGATAGTTTCAGATCACACACCAAGCCATGTGTGCCTGATTTCATCAGCCTTGCGCAGTTCCTCGCTGGTGCCGCTCCAGCGCACGCGGCCCTTGCCGAGCACCACGACATGATCGGCGACCGCCGTCGCCATGGCGAAATTCTGCTCGACCAGCAGCATCGTCATGCCGGCTTGTTTCAGTTTCATGATGATGTCGGCGATCTGGCGCACGATCAACGGCGCCAGGCCTTCGCTCGGCTCGTCGAGCAGCATGATGCGCGGATTGGCGACCAGCGCCCGCGCCATGGCCAGCATCTGCTGTTCGCCGCCGGACAGTTGCGTGCCGCCATTGTTGCGTCGCTGCGCCAGGTTGGGGAAATCCTCGTAGATGCGCTCCATCGTCCAGCCGTTCGAGGCATGGCCCTTGCGCGTGGCGATGGCGATATTCTCTTCCACCGAGAGGGACGGGAAGATGGCGCGCGTTTCCTGCACGAAGGCGATGCCGGCCCGCGCGATGCCGAAGGTCGGCATGCCGGCGAGGTCGCGGCCCTCGAAGGTGATGCGACCGCGGCGCGGCTGTACCATGCGCATGATGCTGCGCAGGGTCGTCGTCTTGCCGGCGCCGTTGCGGCCGAGCAGGGCCACCACTTTGCCGGCGGGCACGTCGAAGGAGACACCCTGGATGATGTGGCTGTCGCCCAGATAGGTATGGACGTCGTCGAGTTTGAGGAGAGCGTTGCTCATGACGCGCCTCCGGCGCCGAACGCGTCTTCGCCGAGATAACGCTCGCGCACGATGGTGGAGGCGCGGATTTCCGCTGGCGTTCCCTGTTCCAGCACGCGGCCGTAATCCAGCACGGCGATCCTGTCGGCGACGTCGAGAACGATGTCCATGTCGTGTTCGATGATGATGACGGTGAGCGTGCGCGGCAGGCTGGTGATGAGATCATGCATGCGCGCGGTCTCTTCCGGGCTCATGCCGGAGGTCGGCTCATCCAGAAGCAGGATTTTCGGGCGGCAGGCGAGCGCCAGCGCCACCTCCAACTGCCGCTGGCTGCCGTAGCTGAGATTGCGCACGGTCGTGTCGAGTGCATCCTGCAGGCCGACCTGCGCCGCCACTTCGTCGGCTTCCATATGCGCGCCGGTCAGCGAGCGCATCGGCCGCCAGAAGATCGGCGCGGAGCCGCCGCGCAAGGCGCAGGCCAGGGCCAGGTTCTCGCGCACCGTGAAATCGGCAAACAGATTGTTGCGCTGGAACGACCGCGCGATGCCGATGCGGGCGCGGCTGGTGGAGTCGAGGCTGGTAATATCGCGACCATCGAGCAGGATCGAGCCTGAATTGGGCCGCAGCTCGCCGGCCAAAAGGTTGAAGAACGTGGTTTTGCCGGCGCCGTTGGGGCCGATGATGGCCGAGCGTTCGCCTTGCTGAAAGGCGAGGTTGACGTTCTGTGTCACCTGCAGGGAGCCGAAGGACTTGTGCAGGCTGCGGGTCTCGAGTGCGATCATTGTTCGGCCTCCACGCTGGAGACGGGCGTGACGGCAGGCGCTTTGCGCTGTGACAGACGGCCGGTCATGTCGAGCAGCCAGCCGACGATACCGCGCGGCAGCGCCAGCGCGACGAAGGCGAAGATGGCGCCGAGGAATAGGTACCAGTGCCCGAAGGAAGACGACAGGACCTCCTTGAGAATGACGAGGATGGCCGCGCCCAGAGGCCCACCGACGAGCGTTCCCATGCCGCCGATGACCACCGCGATCAGCACGTCGCCGGAGACGAACCAACTGACGAGATCGGGCGAGATGAAGTTGGTGTGCTGGACCTTGAAGGCGCCGGCGAGGGCCGCGATCGCGCCCGACGCCGTGAAGGCCGCCAGCCGATAGGCGAACACCCTGCCGCCCAGCGCCGCCACACGGCTGGGGTTCTGCCGAATGGCGGCGAGCGTGCGCCCGAACGGCGAGGCCACCACCAGCTCCAGCAGCAGCCAGACGATGACGCAGAGCGCGATGCAGACCAGCGCGAAAATTTCCGGATTGTCGAGATCGAGGCCGATCGGCTTCAGGTCGAGACGCGGAATGCCGCCCATGCCGTCGGCGCCGTTGAACAGCTTGCTGCGGAAGCCCCAGGAATAGAACATTTCGGCGGCGGCCAACGTCACCATGATGAAGAAAGCGCCCGATGTGCGCACCGCCAGCAGGCCGACCAGGAAAGACATGACGATGCCGGCAAGCACGGCGCCGATGATCGCCACATAGGGCGGCCATCCCATCAGCACGGTCACGCCGCCGAACATATAGGCGCCGATGCCGAGCAGGCCGGCATGGCCGAAGGAGACGAGGCCGCAGGTCGCCAGCAGGTCGAGGCTGAGGGTGAAGATGCCGAGGATCGCCGCCTCGGCGATCAGTTCCTGCGCGAAGAAGCCGGAAAGCTGCTGCGCCAGCAAAGCCGCCACGATCAACACGACGCCGATCGCGCGGCGGACGAAAGTTCTGTTCGCCAACATCGACGCCATGGTCAACCCGACGTCGAGAAGCGGCGTGCGGGCAGCAGCCCGGTCGGCCGGAAGGTCAGCACCAGCGCCATGACGAGATAGATCATCATCATCGCGAATTGCGGCAGCAGGATCTTGCCGAACGTATCGGCGAAGCCGATCAGCAACGAGCCGAGGATGGCGCCCTTCAGGCTGCCGAGCCCGCCGACGACCACGACGATCAGCACCAGGATGATGATCGTCACGTCCATGCCCGGATAGACGCCGAAGATCGGCGCCGCCACCACGCCGCCGACGCCGGCCAGATAGGTGCCGATGGCGAACACGAGAGCGAACACCTTGCCGATGTCGATGCCGAGCGTTTCCGCCGTGGCGCGGTCGTCGACGCCGGCGCGCACCAGTGCGCCGAGCCGCGTGCGCTCCAGCGCGAAATAGAGCGCGATCATGACGACGAGGCCGAGCCCGATGAGGAACAGCCGGTAGGACGGATAGAGAATGCCGAACAGGTTGACAGCGCCGTTGAGCACTTCCGGCTGCGCCACGCCCTTCGGCAGGTCGCCATAGGCGATGCGCATCAGGTCCGTGCCCATGTAGATGATGCCGACGGTGAGCAGCACCTGCGCCAGATGGCCGGAACGTTCCACCCGTTTGAGCAGAAGAAAATACAGCAGCAGGCCGACGGCGGCGGCGACGAACGGCGCCAGCGCCAGCGCCGCCCAGAACGAGCCGCCCAGTTGCGTGATGGTGAAGGCGACATAGGCGGCGAACATATAGATCGTGCCATGGGCGAGATTGAGATAGTCCATCAGCCCGAAGACGACGGACAGGCCGATGGCGAGCAGAAAAAGCAGCATCGAGAACTGCAGCGAGTTCAAAATCTGTTCTGCGAAGAAATACGGATCGAGAAGCATGTCGCCGGGCGTTTCACTCTTGGCGTTTCACTTTGGATTGGCTCGTTGTTGCAGCCGGCAGAGCCGGATCTCGGCCCTGCCGTTGATTTCGCCTGACTTACTGCAACGGCGGCATTTTGCAAGCTGAAGCATCGGTACTCACGTTCGGGATCGTGTCCATCAGCTCGAAGATCACCGCATCGCCTTTCTTCACGGTCTTGGCGATATAGATGTTCTGGTCGACATTGTTGTTGGCGGGGTTCATCCGCGTCGGGCCACGCGGCCCGGTGAACGACACCTGCGAGATCGCCTTGGCGAGAGCAACCCTGTCTTCCACATGGCCATTGAGCTTCTTGGCGGCCTCGATGGCGAAGCGCATCGAGTCATAGCCCATCACCGCGAACTCCGAAGCGGATGCGTTGAACTTTTCGCGATAGGCTTTCTGGAAGGCGATATTCTCCGGGGTCTGCAGTTCCGGAATATAATTGAGCGACGAGATGACGCCTTCGGCGCTGTCGCCCTGGGCCTGCCGCAGCATGGCGGGCGTCGTCCCGAGCATGGAGATCAGCGGGATCTTTCCCTTCAGGCCGAAGGATTCATACTGTTTGGTGAACAGGATGGCTTCCGCGCCGTAATACAGGCCGAGGATGGCGTCCGGGTTGGCGGAGCGCGCCTGCGCCAGATAGGGGCCGAAGTCCTGCGTCTTGCCGAATGGCGAGTACACTTCGGCGATGACCTTGCCGCCGGCCTTCTCGAAGGTGCGCCGGAAGTTACCGGCGAATTCGCGCGGTGTCACGAAGTCGGCGCCGAGAACGAAGACTTTCTTGTAGCCCTTGCCGGCGACCCATGGCCCGAACGGCTCGGCAATCTGGGCGTTGGAATAGGAGGCGCGAAACACCCACGGCGAGCATTTCTCGCCGGTGAGCGCGTCGGCGGAGGCGAGCGACATGATCATCGGCACCTTCGCCGCCGCGACGACTGGCGCGACAGCAAGCGCAACCGCAGAAAGCTGGACACCGGCGATCATGTCGACCTTGTCGCTCTGGATCAGCTTACGCACTTTCTGCAGGCCGACGCTCGGGTTGGAACTGTCGTCCTCGACCAGGAGCTGAATCTGGCGGCCGTTCACCTGGGGCCCGAAATGCTCGATCGCCAGCCGCATTCCGTTCGTCATTTCAGTGCCTTGGGGAACGTCATTGCCGGTGGTCGCGAGAATGCCGCCGATCTTGATCGGGTCGGCCGCGAACACGGCGCTGTTCATCGATAAAACGGCAACGGCGGCGCCGGCGAGCAAGGCACGTCTCATGGGTTTCCTCCGATATTCTTTTTGACGGCATCTGCCGCGACGGCGGAGTTTGCCATGGCGTTTCCGGCGCAAGCAAGCGCCAGTTGGTCACACGCGATCATCCAACCCATTGAAGCATCTGCCGGCCCGCGGCCATTGACGAAGCGGCAAAAGCAGAGCAGCAATAACGGAAATTTGGAGATGAAACCGATGCCGATCGCACGCAAGGATGCCAAAAGCCACGCTCGAGAGACGATGCGCGGGATCTGGGCTGCCGCACTGACGCCGTTCAAGGACGATATGTCGGTCGACGAGAAGGGGTTTCGCGCCAACCTTCGCCATTGGATCGACGACCTCGGCATCGAGGGTGTGTTCGTCGCCGGCAAGCAGGGCGAGTTCTTCTCGCTGACGCTCGCCGAGCGCAAGCGCCAGTTCGAGATCGCGCTTGAGGAGACGCAAAGAAAACCTGGCGCCAAGGCCGGGACCATCATGTCCTGTTCCGATCAGAACATGGACACGGTGATCGAACTGGCGAAGCACGCCGAGGCGATCGGCGCGGAAAGCATCGTCGTGCACGCGCCCGTCCTGCATTTCCTCAAGGCCCAGGACGACACTCTTTATGAATATTACAAATACATCAGCGAGCAGGTGACCGTCGGCATCGCCATGTGGAGCCATCCCGATTCGGGCTACCTGATGAGCCCGGAGCTATGCGCCCGCATTGCCGAGCTTCCCAATATCGTCGCCATCAAATACAGCGTGCCGCGTGAGATGTATGCGCGCCTGACGCGGCTCGCCGGCGACAAGCTCATCGTCTCGACCTCGTCGGAAGACGAATGGTTCGACAACATGGTTGAACTCGGCTGGAAGCTCTACCTTTGCTCCGCGCCGCCCTATCTGCTGCAGACCAAATACGATCGCCGCATGCGCGAATATACCGACCTGGTGTTCGCCGGCGAGATCGACAAAGCCCGCAAGGTACGCGACAGCCTTGAGCCGGTTCGCGCGGCGATCCGCAACACATGCCCGCCCGAGAAGCCGCAGGCGCATTCCAAATACTGGCAGGACCTGCTCGGCCAGGTCGGCGGTCCGGTGCGTCGGCCGATGCTGCAGATGACCGATGCGGAAAAGCTCGCCACGCGCGAGGCCTTTCTGAAATGCGGCCTGCAGGTCACGGCCCCGGCGCACAAAGCCACCAGCGCAGCCTGAGGAAGCGGGGAAAGCCATGGTCACCGGACGTTTGCAGGCTTTCAACTTCCAGAAATGGATCGCCGAACATCAGCATCTTCTCAAGCCGCCGGTCGGCAACCGGCAGATCTGGGAGGACGCCAATATGATGGTGACCGTGGTCGGCGGCCCTAACCGCCGCACCGATTATCATGACGATCCGGTGGAAGAGTTCTTCTACCAGCTCAAGGGCGACATGATCCTCAAGGTCTTCGACGACGGCAAGTTCTACGACGTGCCGATCCGCGAGGGCGATGTGTTCCTGCTGCCGGCCCATGTGCGCCATTCCCCGCAGCGGCCGCAGGAAGGCTCGATCGGGCTCGTCGTCGAGAACAAGCGGCCCGAGGGTGAGAAGGATGCGTTCGAATGGTACTGCTTCGAGTGCGGCACCAAGGTCCACCGCGTCGAAGTGCTGCTCAAGAGTCTGGTCCGGGACTTGCCTCCGCTGTTCGAAGCCTTCTGGGCTGATGAGAAGGTGCGGACATGCCCGAACTGCGGCACCCTGCATCCGGGGCGGACGCCGCCGGACGGCTGGGTGAAATTTTAAGTTTCAAATATCTGCGATTGTCGCTTATGATGAGCGGGCGAATTCGCCTGGGAGGGATAATATGAGTTTTGCAAAAACCATTGCCGCGGCCGTTGTGGCCTCGTGCCTTGCCGCGCCCGCGATGGCGCAGGCGCCGGTGAAGATCGGTTTCGTCACTACGCTGTCCGGCCCCGGCGGCTACCTTGGCCAGGACGCGCGCGATGCGTTCCAGCTCGCCATCGATATGGGCGGCGGCAAGCTCGGCGGCACGCCGGTGCAGCTTCTCGTCGAGGACGATGCGCTGAAGCCCGGCCAGGGCAAGGAAATCACCGAACGCTTCATGAAGAACGAGAAGGTCAAGCTGTTCACCGGCGTCATCTTCTCCAACGTGCTCGCCACCGTCGCGTCTGAAGTCATCGACAATGACGGCATCTATGTCAGCCTGAACGCCGCGCCGTCGAACTTCGCCGGCAAGGAATGCAACCCGAACTACTACGTCGTCTCCTGGCAGAACGATACCCTGCACGAGAGCGCCGGGCAGAACGCCACCAATCTCGGCTTCAAGAAGGCCTTCGTGCTGGCCCCGAACTATCAGGCCGGCAAGGACGCCATCGCCGGCTTCAAGCGCTTCTTCAAGGGTGACGTGATCGGCGAAATCTACACGCGTCTCGACCAGACGGACTTCGCCGCCGAAATGGCACAGATCCGTGACGCCAAGCCCGATGTCGTGTTCCAGTTCCAGCCCGGCGGTCTCGGCATCGCCTTCGCCCGCCAGTATCAGCAGGCAGGTCTCCTCGCCACCATTCCCATGGTTGTCGCCGCACCTTCGCTCGACACCGTCATCATGAAGGCCATCGGTGATGCGGCACTCGGCATCAACGTGACGTCGCACTGGAACGCCGATCTCGACAATGCCGCCAACAAGCAGTTCGTCGCGGCATTCCAGAAGAAGTACAACCGCCTGCCGACGTCCTATGCCGCTCAAGGATATGACGCGGCGCTCGCCATCGGCGCGGCCCTGAAAGGTACCGGCGGCAAGGTCGATGATCTCAAGGCCTTTCGCACCGCCATGCTGAAAGCCGACTTCGCTTCCGTCCGCGGTTCTTTCAAGTTCGCCAACAATCAGCATCCGATCCAGGATTGGTATGCGCTTCGCGCCGAGAAGGGCGCCGATGGCCAGTTGGCGCTCGTCACCAAGGGCAAGGTGCTCACCAACCATTCGGATTTCTACGCCAAAGACTGCAAGATGTAAGCTTGCAGTCTGGGTTGAGTCGCTGGCGCAGGCATTGGGCGATGTTGAACAAAGACACGATATCGCACTGTCACGGCGATCTTGATGGAACGAACGCGGGAGCGCCGGCAAAGTCAGGAGCGTTGAAATGGCGCTCCTGATCGAGCAGAGCCTCAACGGCATCCAGCTCGGCTTCATGCTGTTTCTGCTGGCGGCTGGCCTGACCCTCATCTTCGGCATCATGGGCGTCATCAACCTGGCGCAGGGCTCGCTGTTCATGGTCGGCGCCTATGGCGCTGCCGTGGTCGCGGCGCAGACCGGCTCCTACATCCTGGCCGCCATCGCCGGCCTTGTCGCTGCCGCGGTCGTCGGCATGGCGATGGAATATCTGGTGATCCGCAAGCTGTACGCGCGCGATCATCTTGATCAGGTCCTGGCGACCATCGGTCTCTTTCTTTTCTTCAACGAGATGACGGTCATCCTGTTCGGCCGCCAGCCGCTGTTCGTCCAGATCCCGCCCTTGCTCGACGGCTCTGTGCATATCGTCGCCGGCGTCTATTATCCGCTCTACCGGCTCGTCATCATTGCGGTCGGCCTGCTGGCGGCCTTGGGCCTCTACATTCTCATCTCGCATACGCGCATCGGCATGCTGATCCGCGCCGGCGCCACGAATCGCGACATGGTGCGCGCGCTGGGGGTCGATATCCGTCTGCTCTACACCGTGGTCTTCGGGCTCGGCGCCATGCTCGCGGGCCTCGCCGGCATCATGACCGGGCCGATCAGCGCCGTGCAGGTCGGCATGGGCGAGCAGGTGTTGATCCTCACCTTCGTCGTCATCGTCATCGGTGGTGTCGGCTCGATCCGCGGCGCCTTCGTCGGCGCGCTGATCGTCGGCATCGTCGACACCCTGCTGCGCGCCTTCCTGCCGGCCTTGCTGCGTCACATGATGGCAAGCGGCTCGGAGGCGGATGCGCTGGCCAGCGGCATCTCCGCCATGGGCGTCTACCTGCTGATGGCCATCGTGCTTCTCGTGAAGCCCAAAGGGTTGTTGCCCGCCAATGGCTGAGCCGACATCCAATCCAAAGCAGGGAAAGCCAAAGAACGTGCGTTCGCGCTTGTTGCTCGCGCAATTGCTCGTCATCCTCGTCGTCCTGCCGTATCTCGCCAACCTCATCGGCCAGCCGGCGCTGACGTCGCTGGCGACGCGCATCATCATCCTCGCCATCGCGGCAGCGAGCCTCAATCTCATCATGGGCTACGCCGGCCTGGCGAGCTTCGGCCACGCCGCCTGGTACGGCGTCGGCGCCTATGTGGTCGGCATTCTCTATCGTCACTCCGTCACCGGCGATCCGCTGTTCGGCCTGCAGCTCGGCACCGACCAGCTATTGATCACACTGCCGGTTGCCATCATCATCGCCGGCCTGTTCTCTGCGGTGTTCGGCGCATTGGCGCTGCGCACCTCGGGCGTGCAGTTCATCATGATCACGCTCGCCTTCGCGCAGATGATCTTCATATTCTTCGTTGCGCTGAAAGCCTATGGCGGCGACGACGGTCTGATCATCCGCCGCCGTAACGCCGTGCCTTTCCTCGATACGCGTGACAGCCTGACGTTCTACTGGATCTGCCTCGCGGTCGCCGTCGTCTGGTACGCGGTTCTCTCGCGCATCGTGGCGTCGCGCTTCGGCCGCGTGCTCGAAGGCATTCGCCAGAGCGAGCGGCGCATGGCGGCCATGGGCGTGCGTACCTACAGCTACAAACTGGTCGCCTGCATCATCTCCGGCATGGGCGCGGGCCTCGCCGGCGCGCTGATGGCGAACCACATGCGCTTCGTCAGTCCGGACATGATGTACTGGAAGCAGTCCGGTGAGTTCATGTTCATGGTCATCCTCGGCGGTTCGGGCACCTTGCTCGGGCCGGCCTTCGGTGCGGCCGGGCTGATCGGGCTCGAAACCCTGCTCGCGGCCTGGACCGAGCATTGGCAGGTGATCCTCGGGCCGCTGCTTGTGCTCGCCATCCTGTTCACGCGCGGCGGCCTCTCCGGCCTCGTGCGCTTGATCCGCGGAGCGAACCGTGGCTGAACCACTGCTCCAGGTCGACAATCTGGTGAAGAATTTCGGCGGCGTGCGCGCCACCGATGATCTCACGCTCGATGTCCGCCCCGGCGAGGTTCATGCGCTGATCGGCCCCAATGGCGCCGGCAAGACATCTTTCATCTGCCAGCTCATGGGCGAGATCACGCCCGATGCCGGCGCCATGCGCTTTGCCGGCGCGTCGTTGAATGGTCTCGATACGCCGGCGCGTGTGCGGCTCGGCATCGCCCGCACGTTCCAGATCACTCAGTTGCTCGATGAAGACACCGCGCTGTCGAATGTGGCGCTGACCATTCAGGCGCGTCAGGGCCATTGCTTCCGCTTCTGGAAGAAGGCCGCGGACGATGCCAGCCTGTTGGGCCCGGCGCAGGCCTATCTCGCCGCCGCCGGCCTTGCAGAGCGCGCCACCGTGCCGGTG
>Ga0180219_1000199_pt1 | contig 63456 bp, 57 predicted proteins | sample eDN3rd30CBELigMG_FD_151338 | JGI IMG/M metagenome (GOLD analysis project Ga0180219, IMG submission 151338) | Enriched Miracle-Growth compost microbial communities from Emeryville, California, USA - eDNA 3rd pass 30_C BE-Lig MG (version 2)... ...
GAGCTGGAGACGTTGATGGCCGGGTACGCGAAGCCGCCGGCCTTGGCACGGTCGAGCATTTCTGCGTACTGGTCGGGGGTGGCGACGGGCATGACGTGCGCTCCTTGGTCGTGAGGTGAATCGACTCCTCACTCTAGCGAAGCCGCCGCCGCTCGAGCGGGGACATGACGGAGGGGAGGGATGCCGCTGCCTTACCCGCGCGAAAGAATCACAGAATCTTCGGTTGACAAGCGAGTGAATCGAGGCGATTTCTGCACGATTGACGGTTATGGTGAGGGCATGGTGAGTCTCTCCGCGTCCACGAACGATCCCGACCTTGTCGATGCGGCGGAGCCGGTGCTGCATCCCGATCGCAACATCGCGCTCGAACTCGTCCGGGCGACGGAGGCTGCGGCCATCCGTGCGGTGCCGTTCATCGGCCGCGGTCAGAAGGAAGCGGCCGACGGGGCTGCGGTGGACGCGATGCGGGCCTTCCTCGGCACCGTGAGCGTGGACGGCACGATCGTGATCGGCGAGGGCGAGAAGGACCACGCGCCGATGCTCTTCAACGGTGAGAAGGTCGGCAACGGGTCGGGTCCCAAGTGCGACATCGCCGTCGACCCGATCGACGGCACCTCGCTGACCGCTGCAGGCCGCAACAACGCGCTGTCGGTGATCGCGGTCTCCGATCACGGCACGATGCTCGACGCTTCGACCGTCTTCTACATGGACAAGCTCGTGACCGGACCGGCAGGCGTGGGCGTCGTGGACATCCGTCTGCCCATCGGCGAGAACATCCGGCGGCTGGCGAAGGCGCTCGGCAAGCCGGTCGAGGAGATGGTCGTCTCGGTGCTGCACAGGCCTCGGCACGAGAAGCTCATCGACGAGATCCGTGAGGCCGGCGCGGGAACGCGGCTGATGAGCGACGGTGACGTCGCCGGCGGCATCAACGCCGCGCGCTACAACGCTCCCACCGACATGTGCGTGGGTGTCGGCGGCAGCCCGGAGGGCATCGTCACCGCGTGTGCGATCAAGGCGCTCGGCGGGCACATCCAGGGACGGCTGTGGCCTCGCGACGACGACGAGAAGCAGCGCGGCATCGACGCCGGGCTGCAGCTCGACGGCCACGTGTACGAGGCCGATGACCTGGTGCAGGGCAACAACACGCTGTTCGTCGCCACCGGCGTCACCGACGGCGGACTGGTCGCCGGCGTGCGCCGCAACGCCGACTACGTGTACACCGAGAGCGTTGTGCTGCGCAGCGCCTCGGGCACGCTGCGGCGCATCTCCTCGGAGCACCTCGTCTCGAAGTGGCTCTGACCGACGGAGTCGCGCCGTTGCGCGGCATCCTCCCCCTCCCGTGCGAGAATTGACGGCGTCTGCGGGCAACCGCAGAAGTCCGAGACGTGCGCGAGGGAGACTGAGACATGGCGGGTGAGAAGACCGAGCCGGCACCGCGTACCGGTGCGCAGGCCGTCGTCGCCGACGCTCTGGCGCGGACGGGCGTGCATCCCAAGGTCGTCGAGACCGATCCTGCACGTCGCCCCGACGTGCTGTTCCGCAAGCGCAAGGCCGAGGGTGAGGTCGTCAGCTCGTGGTGGATGATCGGCGCGTTCGTGGCCGTGTCGGGCGTCGCGATCCTCTTGTTCCGCTTCATTCCGGGCGGCTGACGCTTCTCGCGCCGTTGGCCCTGCGGGTGCTCACTCTTCGCGCGTGGTGACCCCCTCGTCGGTCGTGTCGATCCTCCCGCGCAACTCGCCGAGGTCTGCCGAGACCAGCGGGGGCGCCTCGGTGAATTCCGGTGCGGTCAGCCGCTTGGTGCCCTTCTCGATCGTCGATGCCTCGCCCAGCGCATCGAGCTTGGTCTGGTCGATGCCGGGAAAGCGCCGTGCACTGACGAGCACGCGCGTCTCGAGCGAGCCGGCGAAGCGGTTGTAGCTGTCGACGGTGCGCTCGATCGCCTTGCGCAGATCGTCGGCATGCCCGGCCAGGGAGCCCAGGCGTCCATACAGCTCGTTGCCCAGGTCGAACAGCCGACGGGCTTCGTGCGAGACGTCCTGCTGGGTCCACGTGTAGGCGACGGTCTTCAGCACCGCCCAGAGATTCACCGGTGACGCCAGGGCGACGCGCTTGCCGAAGGCGTAGTCGAGCAGCGTCGGGTCTTCGTCGAGCGCTGTGGACAGCAGCGACTCACTCGGCAGGAAGCAGATGACGAACTCGGGGCTGGACGACATGCCGGCCCAGTACGTCTTGCGCGCGAGCGCGTCGATGTGGGCGCGGACGGCCTTCACATGCTTGCTGAGCAGTGTCGCGCGCCGCGTCGCGTCGTCGCCCTGGGCGGTCACGGGTATCGCACTGGCTTCGAGGTACGCATCGAGCGGCACCTTCGCGTCGAGTGCGAGCGCCTTGTCGCCGGGAAGATGGATGACCATGTCGGGGCGCCCCGCGCCGGCGTCGGATGTGATGGACGCCTGCACATCGAAGTCCACGAACCGGATGAGTCCCGCTGCCTCGACGACCCGCCGCAGCTGCGTCTCGCCCCAGACGCCGCGGGTCGCCCCTGACCGCAGGGCACCCGCGAGCGATTCGGTGGTCGCGCGCAGCGCCTCTTCACTCTCTGCGGTGCGCCGCAGCTGCTCGGCGAGCGTGCCGTACTGCGTGTGGCGGTCGGTCTCGAGCACATCGACCTTGCGCTGCATCTCCTGCAGCGTCTCGCGCACCGGCTCAAGGGCGCGCAGCACCGACTGCTCGCGGCGCTCGCGCTCTTCACGCGCCGCCTGGTCGAGGCGTGACTGCTCGGCGAAGCCGCGATGCAGCTCGTCTTGGCGGGCGACCCGGTCGCGCAGGGAGGCGGTCTCGGTCTCGGCTGCGACAGCGCGCGCGAGCAGGCCGGCGTGCTCGTCCGCGCCGCGCAGGGCGTGCAGGGCCCAGCCCGCCACGAGTCCGAGGGCGAGGCAGGCGACGGCGATCAGTGCGGGCCAGAATGCGTCCATGTCCCCATGATGGACGGGGCCTCCGACATCACGCCGCAGACTCGGCGCGGCGCGGCGGGCCGCGGGCCGCGGGCCCGGGTGACCGTCCGGTCGGGGCCCTCGCCTGAGGCGAGGGGAAATGCCGACGCGAGGAGCGAATGTGCAGATTCGGCCCTCGCTCCGGCAGATCCCCTCGCCCGAGGCGAGGGTGAGTCCAGGGCGCGAGCAAACAAGGGCTCGGGCGCGTATCGATGATGCCGGCGCGGCGTGCGCCGGTCAGGCGGCGAAGACGGGCTCGACCACCGGCGCCGCGACGTCGATCGTCTTGACTCTGAGCCCGTGCGCGTCGGCAAGCGCGTCGATGGAGCGCGCGCCGGCACGGGCCGCGGCATCCATCACGATATGGGCGCACGCGAGCGCATCGGCCGTCGCCTCGTGGTGGGTGAAGTCGGTGAAGCCCGCCGCGGCCGCCGCGAGCGGCAGCCGGTACGAGGGCAGCTCGTACACGCGACGCGCCAGCTGCAGGCTGCAGAAATAGCGGTACGGCGGGCAGACATCGCCGCTGGCTTCGCACGCGCGCCGCAGCACCGACATGTCGAAGCCCGCGTTGTGTGCGACGAGCACGTCGGCCGCGGCGAACGCCGCGATGTCGTCGAGCTGCTCGCTCCACGTCTTGGCGTCCCGCACGTCTTCGGGGTGGATGCCGTGGATGCCGATGTTCACATCGAAGAAGCGGTCGAACCCGGCCGGCGGGCGGATCAGCCATCCCGTCTGCGCGACGACCTCGCCGCTGCGGACGCGGACGAGTCCGACCGCGCAGGCCGAGGCACTGCTGGAGTTCGCCGTCTCGAAGTCGATAGCGGTGAAGTCCACGGGCACGTCTGCAGTCTCACCCCTGCGCCTATGAGGCGGACTCAGGCGCGCCGTAGGGTGGGCCCATGGCCACACGTGAAGAGATGTCGCGGTCGTTCGGTGCCGCCACCGACGCCTACGAGACGGGGCGCCCGGAATACCCCGCGGAGGCGGTCGAGTGGATGCTGCAGCCGACGCGCACGGAGGGTCACCGCGTGCGCGTGGCCGATGTGGGTGCCGGCACCGGCAAGCTGACTCGTGCGCTGGTAGAGGCCGACGCCGAGGTGGTCGCCGTCGAGCCGGATGCGGCGATGCTCGAGGCGCTGCGGGCGGCGGTGCCCGGCGTGCCGACACTCGCGGGGACGGGGGAGGCGCTGCCGCTGCCCGACGCCGCGCTCGATGCCGTGGTGTTCGGGCAGGCGTGGCACTGGGTGGATCCGGTCGCGGCGTCCGCCGAGGTCGCGCGAGTGCTGCGCCCGGCTGGCGTGCTCGGGCTCGTTTGGAACATTCGCGACGAGTCGGTCGAGTGGGTCGCCGCGATGACGCGGATCATGCACGGCAGCAATGCCGAGGTGATGCTCGCCGAGGGCGGGCCGACGGTGGCCTCACCGTTCGGCGCGCTCGAATCGCACTCGTGGCGCTGGGCGCGGTCGATGAGCCGCGCGGACCTGTTCGACATGGCGCATTCGCGCAGTTACGTCATCACGGCCGACGACACCGAGCGCGCGCGCATCGACCGCGAGCTGGGCGAGGTCTTCGACGGCATCGGGGCGGTCGGCGACGCCGTGGTCGAGCTGCCCTACGTGACCACGGCGTTCCGGGCGCTGCGGCCGTAGCGAACCCGTCTGCGTGCGTGGGCGGCGGGCTGCGGCATCCACCCCCGTAGACTGGATGCCCGTGGCCCTCACCATCGGAATCGTCGGACTGCCCAACGTCGGCAAGTCCACCCTGTTCAACGCCCTGACCCGCAACCAGGTGCTCGCAGCGAACTATCCGTTCGCGACGATCGAGCCCAACATCGGGGTGGTGAACCTTCCCGATGAACGGCTCGACCGGCTCGCCGAGGTCTTCCACAGCGAGCGGACTGTGCCCGCGACCGTGTCGTTCGTCGACATCGCCGGCATCGTGCGCGGTGCGAGTGAGGGTGAGGGGCTGGGCAACCAGTTCTTGGCGAACATCCGCGAGGCCGACGCGATCGCGCAGGTCGTGCGCGGGTTCGCCGACGACGACGTCGTGCACGTCGAGGGTGAGGTCAACCCGAAGAACGACCTCGAGACGATCGGCGCCGAGCTGATGCTCGCCGACCTGCAGACGCTCGAGAAGGCGATCACGCGGTACGAGAAGGAAGTCAAAGGCCGCAAGACAGACAAGTCCGTGCTCGAGGCTGCCGTCGCCGCGAAGGACGCCCTCGATCGCGGCGTTCTGCTGTCGGCGTCGGGCGTCGACCTCGCGCCTATCAAGGAGCTCGGGCTGCTGACGGCGAAGCCGTTCATCTTCGTGTTCAACGTGGATGAGGCGGTGCTGACGGATGCCGCGCGCAAGGCCGAGCTGGAGGCCCTGGTGGCCCCCGCGAAGGCCGTCTTCCTCGACGCGAAGATCGAGTCGGAGCTCATCGACCTCGATCCGGAGGATGCTGCGGAGCTACTGGCTTCGACGGGACAGGACGAGTCGGGCCTCGACCAGCTGGCGCGCATCGGCTTCGACACGCTCGGGCTGCAGACGTACCTGACCGCGGGCCCGAAGGAGGCCCGGGCCTGGACGATCGGCAAGGGCTGGAAGGCGCCGCAGGCGGCGGGGGTCATCCACACAGACTTCGAGAAGGGCTTCATCAAGGCCGAGGTCATCTCGTTCGAGGATCTCGTCGAGCTCGGCTCGGTCGTCGAGGCGCGTGCCCACGGCAAGGCGCGCCTGGAGGGCAAGGACTACGTCATGCAGGACGGCGACGTGGTGGAGTTCCGTTTCAACGTGTGAGCCGGAACTCGAGCATCTGCCAGAGTGGCGATGTGAAGCCTGGTGAAACTCGACGCGTGAACCTGGCAGCAAGGGTGCTGCCGGCGATCGGCATTCTGCTAGCGACGTGGGTGCTCATGTGGCTGGCTCAGGGCATTCCGACTCTGTGTGCCCTCGCGAATCCGTGCCCTGCTCCCGACGTTCGTGTCGCCCCTGCTCTGTGGTTCGGGGGTTTCATGATTGTGCCGGCCGTGGCTTTGATCCTCACTGCTCGGGGCGGTCAGTCGTGGGGGTGGGTGCGTACTTTCTCATACATCGTGCTGGTGGGGCTGGCCGTTGTTGGCCTCGCTGCAGTGCTCTTCTCGGGCGGGTTCACTGTCCCCCACGTGTTCTAGGTCCCCCACTCGATAGGCCGTGATTCCTATCCGTAACGTAACCCGGTGGAGTTCCGGTTTAACGTCTAGCGTTATTGACGGGTTTCGTTATATTCTGAGCCTGTGATCAGATCGTTCGCGAGCAAGGACACCGAACGCATCTGGCATGAGCAGTACGTCAAGCGCATTGACCGGTTGGTACAGCGGGCGGCCTTGCGGAAGCTTGAAGTCATCCATGCGGCAAGAGACGTGGAAGACCTCAGACTCCCGCCGGGGAACCGGCTGGAACAGTTGTCTGGCGACCGGCGCGGGCAGCACAGCATCCGCGTCAATGCGCAGTGGCGGATCTGCTTTGTCTGGAGGGATGGAGGTGCGGAAGATGTCGAACTCGTCGACCACCACTGAGAACGACCTGATCGAGCCGATCCATCCGGGAGAGATCTTGATGGAGGACTTCATCGAGGGCTTCGGGATCACGCAGAACAAGCTGGCGGTCTCGATCGGTGTGCCGCCGCGGCGGATCAATGAGATCGTGCACGGCAAGCGGGGAATCACGGCGGACACAGCGATCCGGCTGGCCCGCTACTTTGGGACGTCAGAGGAGTTCTGGATGAACTTGCAGTCGAACTATGAACTGCGGCTGGAACGGCGCGCTCTGCGCGACAAGATCGCTGCGATCAGGCCGCTGAAGGTCGCGTGAGCGCTGGGCCGGATCGCCGACTCGTCAGAAAGGTTGTGGCGTACGTCGTGCATGACGGTGATCTCCTGGTCTTCACCCACGACGACGTCCCGCTCGATGTTGCGGGGGTGCAAGTGCCTGCGGGATCCATCGAGCCCGGCGAAGAGCCGGGCGCGGCCGTCGTGCGCGAGGTTCTTGAGGAGACAGGGATGGCCACACGTGTCATTCGTGACTTGGGTGTCGAACTATACGACGTCTGGCCGTCCAAACCGGAGATGCACGAGCGACACTTCTTTCAGCTTGAACCGGCAGAGCACTCACTACCGGAGCGGTGGTCTTCCGGTGAGGAGGATCCTTCAGACGGGGGCCAGACTCAGCGTTGGACGTGCCGATGGATCCCCCTCGAACAGGCGCACGTGCTCTGTGCGGGGTTCGGGGCGAAGCTCGGCGCGATCGCACCAGCAGACCGCTAACCGCGACGTAACGTGTTGGAGTTCCGGTTTAACGTGTGATCACTGGTCCGTTCGCGCTTCGCCCCGGTCGTCGGTGACGGCCGGGGCCTTCGCGTTCTACCAGGCCCGCGGGTAGTCGAGCGTCAGCAGCATGTCGTCGCGGATGTCGCGCAGGATCGTCTCGTCGAGCTCGCCGATGCGGATGCCGCGTGAGCGCTGCGGGGTGACGACATCGCTTTCGGGGCTCCACGCGCGGAGGACGGCGATGCGGGAGACGTGCGGGACATGGTCGGGGAGTTCGCGGAGCCAGGCGAGCCAGCGTTCCGCGCTGATCTCGCCGTCATGGGCAGGATCGGCACGCCGGCCGATCAGCGAACCGCAGTCGCACATGCGTGTTGTCAGAGTGAAGACGCGCGAAGAGCCGCGCACGCGGCTCGAGCCGATGCTCATCTCTTCGGCGACGGGCGCGACGCCGAGCCGTTCCTCGGTGAACTGCTGGAACTCGGTCGTGAAGGCTGCGGCGTTCACCGCCCAGAGATTGATCGCGCACATAGTTGCCCAGGCTACCGACCTACCTGCGGCGGACGCGGGGTCGTGACTCGTCTGCAGGGAGAACCGCACCTGTGTGAGGCTGGTCGCATGACAGTGTCAATGAGCACTCCGTCGGTGACAGAGCTTCCCCGCATCATCGAAGCCGTGGCGTCCTGGCAACAAGAGGGTTCGCCTATTCAGGTCCATCCCGGAGATTTGGGCTGGTACGGACGGTTCGGGGCCGAATCACTCGCTGCGGCACTTCGGGTGTGGTCTCGCAAGGGCGACGCCATGGCGGTCGGATTTCTCGACGAGTCGGAATTGATTCGCATGGCCATCTCGCCGGCCGTTGGCGAGGATCATGTATTCGCCAATCGAATCGCCGACGACTTCGTCGACTCCCTGGGCGACGTCCTGCCGTCAGGTCGTGGAGTTGTTGAGGCCAGATTTGGAAGCGCGCTTCAACAAAGCCTGTCCGATCGTGGCTGGACAGAGGATGACCCGTGGACCCCGCTGTATCGAGACCTGGCATCGCCCGTCCCCTCGCCCTCGCTGCAGGTCAAGGTCGTCGGGGTGGAGTTGATCGAGGACCGCGTGATGGTGGAGGCGGCTGCGTTTCCTGGCTCTTCGTTGTCCGCCGACCGTTGGCGTCAGATGGCAGAAGGGTATGCATATCGCACTGCTGAATGTCTCGTCGGTTATGACGAGGACGAGACCCCCGTCGCGGCGACCACAGTCTGGTCGGCTGGCCCTGGTCGCCCGGGCGTCATCGAGCCGTTGGGCGTTCATGGTGACCATCGTGGGCGAGGGTACGGAGTTGCGATCACGCTCGCGGCAGCGGAGGCGCTGCGACGTATGGCGTGTTCAAGCGCAACTGTTGCGACGCCGTCGTCGAATGCGGCCGCCGTTGCCACCTACCTGGCCGCAGGCTTCGTCACGCAAGGGGAAGTCACCGACTTCTGCCGGCCGTGATCAGCACGTTCGTCTGCTCCTTGCGCTACTACGAGCAGCAAGGACTGCTGATGCCGCAGAGATCGTCTGCCGGTCACCGTTCTTCCGAGGTCGACGAAGTCCGGATCGTCGGCGAGATCCAGGAGCTCTTCGACGCAGGATTCTGCAGCTCCGTGATCCGCGAGCTGCTGCCCGCGATCAGCGAGCTTGGCGTGATTCGCGAGCAGCTGGCCGGGGCCTTCCAGGCGGCACGGCAACGCCTGGAGAGTGAGCGAGCCGCGGTCGAGGGCGAACTCGAGCGACTGGCGTCGATGGCGGTGCGATTCGGTCTTGCAACTGACATGGGTGTCAGGGTCGAGACTGATCTGCATGACGACATCGAATCGGCCCAGGCAGCTCCGTTTGATCATCGAGACCGACGACTTCGATGAGGCCCTCCGCTTCTATCGCGATGTCCTCGGTATGCCCGAGCAGCCTGCCTTCGCCACTGATGGAGATGACCGGGTGTCGATTCTGAACGCCGGCACCGCCACGATCGAACTCGCCACGCCGACCCACGCTCGCAACATCGATCGGATCGAGGGCGCTGAGCCTTCGTCCGGCCCGACGCTGAGGCTTGCCCTCGAGGTCGATGACGCCGCGCGGGCGGTGTCCGATGCGCGCGCTGCGGATGCCCGCCTGCTGGCTCCGCTGACCACGACGCCGTTCCGGAGCATCAACGCGAGGGTCGAAGGACCGGCAGGCTGGCAGGTGACCTTCTTTCAGGAACTGGAAAGCGTGGAAGAGAGGGCATCTCGTCCGGGTTTCGACACGGACGATCAGCGTGCACGGTAGAGCTCATTCTTCAGCAGGTCGAGCCCGCGGAGTCAGGAGGCGCGAGAGTGTCAGTCCACATCGTTGTCTGTGCCGGAACGTGGTGGAGTTCCGCTTTAACGTCTAGCGTCGGAAGCTGCATCTGTTGGCGCAGTACGAATTGGAACTCGCGGAGGATCGAGTGTCAGAACAGATTGCCGCGATCGCTCCGCTGAAGGTCACACGACCGGTCGTCTGGTCGTTCTCTCCGGTCTGCCAGGAGTTGGGAAGACGAGCGTCGCCGAAATCGTGGCTCGGCGCACCGGGGCGGTACACCTGTCGGTCGACGCGGTTGAGGAGTCGATCCTTGCCTGTGGTCTGCCGTCGGGGTGGCAGGTCGGGGTTGCTGCGTATGAGGCGACTCGCGCGATGGCAGAGCAGAATCTAGGGCTCGGTCACGTCGTCGTGGTCGATGCTGTCAACGACAGTGAGGGAGCTCGGAACACCTGGCGCACTGCGGGATCGCGCACGGGGGCATCTGTCGACTTCGTGTACCTCGTGATCTCCGATGTGCAGGAGCATGAGCGAAGGCTCAGCGCCAGGGAACGCGGTCTCACCCATGTCGGCGAGCCGACATGGACAGAAGTGCAGCGCCGGCGCGCGGGCTACGCGACGTGGTCTGATGAGGTGGTGGAGCTCGACACAGCCGCGCAGACGGCGGACGAGATCGCTGCCGCACTCGCGGAGCGCCTCAGCATGATGTGAATCCCATCACCGCTGATCGTTGTGTGTGCCAGAATTCGGTGGACTTCCGCTTCAACGTGTGATCCCTGCCCCCGGTCGTTGGGCGAGCGCAGCGAGAGGGAACGCCCAGAAGGACGTTTCAGAGCCGGACAGGGCGCTGGCAGTGCTGGCACCATGGTTCGGTGATTTCTCGTGATCTTGAGCCCGACCTCGTCCCCGAGCTTCTCGTCTCCGATATTCGCGCGAGCATCGACTTCTGGTGCGGACTGTGCGGTTTCGAGATCGCATATGAGCGTCCCGAGGAGAGGTTCGCATACATTACGAGGGGGAGTGCGCATGTCATGCTCGAGGAGTGTGGCGTTGGACGGAACTGGCTGACAGGTGACCTTGTCCAGCCCTTCGGTCGTGGAGTCAACTTTCAGATCGGCGTCGCCGAGATCGACCCCATCGTGAGCGTCCTCCGCGACGCCGGTGTGGCGATCTTCATGGAGCCTGAGACGAAGTGGTACCGGGTGAGTGACACCGAGGAAGCAGGGGTGCATCAGTTCCTCGTGACTGATCCGGACGGGTATCTGATTCGGTTTCAGACCTCGGCTGGACGACGCATGCCCGTGAACTGACGACGCATACGTCACGCAGATGGCGAGCGGATCGAGGAGGTATTCGAGCGCAGAGCTGTCTGTGAGACCGTGTGCGGCGGCGTTTTGTCTCGATACTGTGATGGGGTGAAGGTTCCTCGTCGCGTGCTCGCGCTGACCGTTGTTGGTGTTGCTCTCGTTGCTGTGACGGGGTGCTCGATCGATGGGGTGCTTTGGAGCCCCGACGGTGCGCGCGTGATCGACACAACTGAGAAATTGATCGCCGGGGCTTCGTCCGGCGGTCAGGACTCGCTTAGCTGCGAGGGTTCTGCTGCGGTCTTCGGCGAAGCGGACGTGTGGGACGGACTCAGCGCGGGAGAGCCAGAGCAGTTCGACCCCGAGACATCCGTTGATCGACCGGCGCTTGACGCGACGTGGAGAATCAACCTCGAAGGCGCAGGCTTGAGCGGGACTTCCGGTGAGGAGGTCCCAACCGACGTGTTCTATCGCGAGACCGAGACCGGCTTGTGCGTGGCTGACGTCATCTGGCAGAGCGTTGATGTCGACTGATCACCCTCATCCCGCGCGGGCGAACTCGACGATCTGAGCCTGTTGCGGCGCTTGATGGAGGGTGCCGTCGCGGAGCATGGCGCAGAGGATGTCGGAGCGACGTCGGTCGAGGGCGGCTGCCGGGGAGATGTCGGTCGGCCGGTGGCGGTTGACTCTGCCTGTCGCACGAGGTGTGACACCATATCGATCATGAGCCTCGTGGTGCCGACGATCGAGACCGACCGACTCCTTCTCAGACCGTTCCGGGCTTCAGATGGGGAACCGTTGTTCGCGCTCCAGAGCGACGCAGAGGCGATGAGGTATTGGGACTCGCCGCCCTGAGCCGACCGTTCCATGGTGGAGCAGTTCTTCGCTAACGGCGAGAAGGCAGTGGAGCGCGGCACCGCTCTGCGGCTGGCTATCGAACGCCGTGCCGACGGCGAGTTCATCGGTTGGTGCACCTTCAACAGCTGGAACCCCGACTTCCGCAGTGCCTCGATCGGCTACGCTCTCGCGCGGGCCGAATGGGGAAAGGGATTTGCGACGGAGGCGGCCGCCGCCCTCCTCGACTGGGCATATGCTGCGCTGGATCTGAATCGAGTGCAGGCGGAGGCCGACACCCGCAACATCGCCTCCCGTCGTGTGCTGGAGAAGCTCGGATTCCTCCTGGAGGGCACCCTCCGGGAGGATTGCGTCGTCGACGGGGTCGTATCGGACTCATGGATATTCGGTCTGCTTCGCAGAGATCGGGACGTCGATCATGCGTGCGGCGACCACTGAACCAGGGCGTGGGGTCGACGCCGACGGCGCGCCGTCGCTGCGCCGCCTCTGCCCCGACGACGCGCCGGCTGTTCTCGCCGCATTCGAATCGAACGAAGACATGGCGCGCCAGGGTGACGTATCGAGCCTCGCCGACGCCGAGGCATATGTCGCGCGACTCGCCGCGGCCGGTTCTCCGCACGAGGCGTGGGTGGTCGCCGCGGGTGACAAGCTCGTCGGCCTCGTCTGCGTGACCGTCGACGAGAAGAACCGCAACGGCTGGTTCTGGTACTGGATGACGGATGCCGCGCGCGGGCGCGGCTGGACGAGCAGAGCCGCCGCCACGGTGGCCGACTGGGCGCTCACCGTGCGCGGCCTGGAACGCCTTGAACTCGGTCATCGCGTGAACAACCCCGCTTCGGGCGCTATCGCGCGCCATGCCGGCTTCGTTCGGGAGGGGACCGAGCGGGCGAAGTTCCTCGTCGACGGCCGGCGCGTCGATGTCGACACCTATGGGCGATTGAGGTCGGATCCCACTCCGGCATACGAGTCGTTGCGCATGGTGGTCTGACGCGTCGACGATCGCTGGCACGGCTCGGGTCTCAGGCAGTCGGAAGCGGGACCTTGGTCAGCTGCTGCGTGAGCTCCCACATGCGGGCGGCGTCCTCGGGGCTGCGCAGGCGCGAGAACAGCTCCCGCTGCGCGGGGCGGCCGCCGAGCCCGCCGAGTCCGCTCGGCCCGTACAGCGTTCCACCCTGTGCGTCGGGGGCGGTCGCTGCGAGGAGAGCGGGGAGCCCCGCGCTCGCGACCGTTCCCATGATGCCGATCCGAGAGAGCACGGACACCACCCGTCGCAGGGGGACGGCGCGCGTCCGCCCCATCTCCGGGCGTACGGCGAGCAGGTTCGTGGGCGCGATCCCCGGGTGGGGGAGGGTGACGGTGATGCCCCAGTCGCCGGCTCTGCTGCGCCGATCGAGTTCGAGACCGAACAGCCCGTAGGCGATCTTCGAGTGGCGATACGCGGCCATGCCGTCGTATGAGCGCGCCCAGTTCGGGTCGTCCCAGTTGACCGCGCCCTGGTCCGCAGCGAGGCTCAACTGCAGCGTGACCCGCGCGGAGCCCGCGCGCAGTAGGGGCATCAGGTGCCCGATGAGCGCCGCGTGGCCGAGGTGGTTGGTCCCGAACTGCAGCTCGAAGCCATCGGCGGTGGTCTGCCGCGTCGGCGGGGTCATCACCCCGGCGTTCCCGATGAACCTGTGGATCGGAGCGCCCTCGCCGCGCAGCGTCTCTCCGAGCGCGGCGACGGATGCGAGGGAGGCCAGATCCAGCGCCCGCAGGGACACGTTCGCCCCCGGGGCATGCTCGCGGATCGTGTGGAGAGCGGTCTCGCCCTTCTGCGGGTTGCGCACGGGAAGGATCAGCTCCGCTCCCGCACTGGCGAGCCGGGTGGCGATGACGAGTCCCATGCCGTCGCTGCCTCCGGTCAGCACGATGCGCTGCCCGGTGAGGTCGGGAACGGAGATGTCGATGGGGTGGCGGGGCATGGCGGCGGCCTCCTCGGGTCGTTGTGGACGGTCTTCACCGAGCATCCGGCCTTTCCGTGTTCGCCACCAGGGCCTGTCGATCCCCGGTTGGCGTCGACTCCCGCGGAGAATCGACCACCGGCATCCGGCTCCGCCGTTCCCGCTGTGTGATCGCGACCGCTTACGATCGAACGCGGGATGCCGCGACGTCGCCTCTTTCGCGTGCGTCTCTGTTCACATCCGGTCAGAGGGGAGACCATGACCATCACCCGTTCTCTCGCGGAGGGGGCGCCCGTTGGCCGACTATGACGCTCGGATCGTCGACCTCTATGACGGCGACAATCCGGATGGTCCCGACCACGACTACTACCGGGCGCTCGCCGCGGAGCGGGGCGCCCGGCGCATCCTGGACCTCGGCTGCGGCACCGGGATCCTCACGGTGACGTTCTCCGCACCCGGACGCACCGTGGTGGGAGTGGACCCGTCCCACGCGATGCTGGAGTACGCGCGCAGACGCCCGGGAGCGGACACCGTCAGATGGGTCCACGGCGACGGGCGCAGCATCCCGGGCTCGTCGTACGACCTGATGGTGATGACGGGGAACGTGGCGCAGCACATCCCGGACCCGGACTGGGAGCAGACGCTGCAGGCTCTGCGGCAGGTCGCTTCACCCGGTGCCGTGCTCTCTTTCGAGAGCCGCAACCCCTCGGCCCGCGCGTGGGAGAGCTGGGTGCAGGACGAGCCGACGACCCGCGAGACGGCGCACGGGACGCTGACCGAGTGGACCGAGGTCGACGAGCTCGGGGGAGGGCGTGTGGTGCTCCACTCGTTCAACCGATTCGAAGCGACCGGCGATCTCGTCGAAGAGGAGGTGCTGCTGACCTTCCGTGCCGACGAGGTGCTGACGCAGCAGCTGGCGGCAGCGGGCTTCGATGTCCGCGCGATCTGGGGCGATTGGCAGCGGACGCCCTTCGACGGGACACAGCGCCTGATGGTCTTCGAGGCGCAGCCTGTCTGACGGTGCGGGGTGATCAGGCGAGAGCCTGCTCCAGCGAGTTGACTCCGTCGCCGAATCGAACCCGACCGAGCGCTCCGTTGACGATGGGCATGAAGGGCTGCACGTGCCCGCACTCGACGTCGCCGATGATCGGGATGCCGCGGCCGCCGAGGGCGTCGAGAATCGCTTCGTGCTGGGTCATCGTGGGTGAGTCGGGGGCACCCGTCCTGCCGACGAGCACGGCGTTCGCGCGATCGAAGAACCCCGCCAGACGCATGCCGTGCAGGTGGCCGCAGATCGTGAGCGCGTCCTGGTCGGCGGCCTCGACGTAGACGATGAGACCCTCCGGAGCGTGCTCGTCGGCGAAGGCGGTCAGGTCTGCGTAGGGGGTGCCGGCGATGTTGGAGATCGTGTCGATGCATCCCCCGATCAGGCGTCCGGTGAGATCGATGTCGCCGCTGCCGTCGTCGAGACGCAGCCATGACCCGGTGGCGTTCAGGGTCATCGCCGTGACGTCGGGATGGGTGACGTAGTCATCCCACCCTTCCGCCCGAAAACGGCCCGGGGAGTTCTGGATGAGCGTGCTGCGCGCCTCGGTCGTGACGATGTCCAGCCAGCCGAGCAGTCCTTCGGGTGCCTGGTACGGGGTGTCCATGAGGTTGTTGCCGTGGACGGTGGCGATGCCTGTGAGCAGCGTCATCGGGGTGAGGAGCGTGGAGATGTCGGAGAAGCCGATGAACCAGGTGGGATCCGCGGCCGCGATGGCTTCCCAGTCGAGGAGGGGGAGCAGGTCGATCGCCGTGTCGCCACCCCACGGGGGAACCACCGCTCGCACGGCGGGATCTGTCAGAAACGCGGTGAGCTCGCGCGCGCGATCGGTCGCGGGTGCGCTCACATGCCGAGCGCCGTCCATGCATTCGCCGACGACGACGCGATATCCGCGGTTGCGCAGGCCGGCTATCGCGAACTCCAGGCGTGCCCGTTCGGCGGCGGTGACACCGCTCGACGGGGAGGTGACGGCGATCGTGTCGCCGGGACGCAGCGGTGCGGGGTAGCGGATCGGCATCGCCCCATCATGGCAGGAGGCGCGACGCCGATGCCGGCTGGGCGAGGCGCCGCTCTGCGCGCAGGCCGTCGAGCGCGATCCACAGGTATCGCCGATAGAGCGCTCGGTGTCGTCGCGCCCGTCGATCCGCGGACCGTCCTGGGCGACGGCGGCCACCGCACTGCAGGCGATCTGCAGGAAGATCAGGTCGGTGCCGGTGACGTCTTCGCGCAGAACGCCCGCCTCCTGCGCGCGCTCGGCGACGCGGTTGACGAGCGGGGCGTCCCAGGGATCAGGGTCGGCGAGTGCGCCGTGCAGGATCTCCTCGACCTCGTCGTTGTGCCGCTCGAGGATCGCGTCGATGAGCTCCTCCTAGTTGGAGAAGCGCCGGTCTGCGGTGCCGACTCCCACTCCGGCGTGGTGTGCGACGTCATTCAGCGTGACGCCGAGGCCATGGCGCGCGAACAGCTCACGCCCTGCCGTCAGGAGTCGCTCGCAGGAGGGCCGCCAGGTCATCCCGAAGTCGGTGCGCCCGGCGCGTATCGCCGAGAACCTCGCCGTCTTCGACTTCGAGCTGAGCGCCGACGAGCTTTCGCGGATCGACGCACTGGAGCAGGGGATGACGATGGTTCCGGATGAGCTCCACTTCGATGCATTCCGCATCGAGGTCCCGGAGGCCTGAGAGCGGTCAGGACGCGGCGCCCCGACCGCTCGGCGTGGGTCACGAGACGGCGCGTGCCGCTTCATCGATGATGTCTGCGACGACCTCGGGGTGTGAGATCGCCACGGCGTGGGAGGAGTCCACGCGGACCACGTGTGAACCGGCGCGGCGGGCCATCGTCTCCTGCTCGGCGAGGGGGATCGCGTTGTCGGAGGTGGCGAGCAGTGCCCAGGAGGGCAGCTTCCGCCATGCCGGCTCGCCCTCAAGGGCGCCGGTGAGGGCTTTGACGGCGGTGGGGCGCTGTGACGCGGCGAGCAGGCGCACGCGCTGCGGGTCGACGTCGCCGGCGATCACCTCTGCGAAGCTGTCGGCGTTCACCCGCAGTTCGGGCTCGCCGTTGTGGAGGAGAGTCGTCGAGCTCTTCTCGCCCAGTGTGGTGTCGGGGCCGGACAGGGCGAAGACGTCTTCGCCGGTATCGGGTTGGTACGCGGCGATGTAGACCAGCCCGCGCACGTTGGGCAGGTCCTGCGCGGCGCGGGTGATCACGGCACCCGCGTAGGAGTGTCCGGCGAGGACGACGGGCCCGTCGACGTCGCGCACGACGGAGGCGACGTAATCCGCATCGCCGTTCAGATTACGGAGCAGATTGGGGGCTGCGATCACCTCGTAGCCGCGGTCCCACAGCAGCGGCATGACGGCGCTCCAGGTGGAGGCGTCGGCGAATGCGCCGTGGACGAGGACGATGGTGGGATTGCTCATCGAGAGCTCCTTGTATCGAAAGAGACTGACCGGTCTTTCCGGCAAGTAGAGAGACTAGTCGTTCTCTTTTGCGGATGCAAGCCAGAGATACCGGTCGGTCTTGTAGACTCGACGCATGGCATCCGACACGGAAACGCACCCGCGGGACAGGCTGCTCGAGACCGCGTCCCGGCTCTTCTACGCCGAGGGGATCCATGCCGTCGGCGTGGAGCGTCTCGTGAAGGAGGCGTCCGTGACCAAGGCCACGTTCTATCGGCACTTCCCGGCCAAGGACGACCTCGTGGCCGCTTACCTCACGACGACGCGGGACGGTATTCGGGAGAGGGTGATCGCTGCGCAGGAGGGCAAGGATGCCGCAGAAGCGCTGCTGGCCGTGATCGCCGTGATCGGCGATGCGACGAGTGCCGAGGATTTCCGCGGCTGCGAATTCCTCAATGCGGCGGCGGAGTATCCCGATCCCCGCAACCGCGTGCGTGGCGTGATCGACGAGCATCGCACCTGGCTCCATGGAGTGCTCGCCGACCTCACCCGGCGGCTGGGGCATCCCGATCCGGAATACGCCGCTCGCGCTCTGATCCTTCTCGTCGACGGCGCGCTGCAGGGCGGGCAGTTCGACGCCGACACCCGCAGCGTCCTGCTGCGCGCGGCTGCCGACGTCGTCGGGCTGCCTGCCACCGACACTGCTCAGTCGTCGGTTGCGAGCGGCGACGGCCGGTAGACCTCACGGGCGGCGAGACGCGCAGCCGCGGCCGGGTCGTGGGCCGGCAGCAGCACGATCGGCTGCTGCGCGGCGAAGGTCTTGATCTTCCGAAGCTGCGCGATGGCGAGGTGCGGGGCGTTGTTCACACCGTCGGTGAGTTCGCGGTCGAGCAGGGCCTGGTCGTAGGTGACGTCGCCGCCGAGAAGGTACGTCGCGTCATCGGCGAAGACGACGACGCAGATGTGGCCCGGTACATGTCCGGGCGTCGGGACGGCGACGATGCGGCCATCGGAGGTGATCGGATACGTGGCGTCCCACGGTCCGAGTGCCGGGCCGGTCTGGCGTAGGAGCTCGGGATGGAAGCCGTGCGGCCAGTGCTGCGGGACGGCGCCCTCGACGGTGGCGCGCACAGGCTTGCGGTAGAAGTCCCAGTGCTCTTCGCCGACGAGGATCCGGGCTCGCGCGAGGTCTCCGAGCCCGTCGCCGTGATCGTGGTGAAGATGCGAGAGCACAACAGCCTGGAGGTCTTCGGGTGCGAGGCCATGGGCGGTGAGAAGGGTGCCGATCCCTTCGTCGGGGGCGACCTTGATGTCGACGGCGCGATGGAAGAACGGCTGCCACCAGGGCAACCATCCCTTGTCGGTCGCATGCGGCGACTCGCCGGTGTCGAAGAGGATCGGACCGTCGGGATGGTCGATGAGGTAGGTGTTGATCGGCAGCGGCTCGGTCCAGCCGCGGTCACCGAAGATCACCGTCAGGCGGCGCAGCCACACCGGGCGGTCGGCGCTCTGGGTCTGGTGGCTGGGACGGATGCGAATGGTCCCGGTCTGCAGGATCGACACGCTGATGCTCATCGGTGCTCCTTGTGGCTGTCGTGGTCATCGGGGTCGCCGGCCAGCCCGCCGTCGACGGCGCGCAGGACGATGGCGCGAACCAGGTCCGCGAGATCTCGGACACTGCGCCCTCCCGGCTCGTCCAGCCAGTCGAGTGTGAGCCAGGTGACGCCGGCGGCGAGCGCCGTGGTCGTGGCCTCGAGAGGGAGAGGGCCGCGGCGCAGCGCGGGGGAGAGGGGTGAGTGGTGGCGGAGCCGCTCGGCGACGAACGCGATCGCCGCGGCGAGGATCTCATGCCCGCCGGGTCCGCGTGTGGTGCGGACATAGAACATGCGATGGGCCTCGAGCCGCGTGATGATCCGCGCGAAGGCCGCGCTCATGTCCTCGGCGCGACGAGATTCAGGGACATCGGTGCCGACGGAGAGTCCGGAGAATGCCTCGGAGAGCCGCTGCAGTGCGGATTCCGCGAAGGCGTTCGGCAGGGTGCCGAAGACGGCGTAGAACGTCGGTCTGCTGACGCCGGCCTCCGCGACGACATCCGTCACCGTGATCGTCTGCGGGTCGCGTTCGTCGAGGAGCGACTGCATCGACGAAAGCAGCCTGTCTCTCGTGCCGACTTCTCTCACGACCCTCACTTTACACATGTAAAGAAGAGAGGCGCGGGGGAGGACCCGGCAGACGTGCCGCTCGGCGACGAGGTCGGAGCGCGGTCAGGGCCTCGGATGCCGTGCGTAGACGGCGGCCGCGGCATCCCCGAATCCCGACGGTTGCCCGGCGGCCGTGAAGGTCTCGGCGATCTGGTGCATCTCGTCGGTCCAGCGCCAGCCCTTCTCCCGCGCTGCGGCGCCCGCCCGCTCCAGGCGGCGCGCGAGGTCGGGCTGGGATCGCGCCCACTCGGCCTGAAGCACCGCATCGACGCCGTACGAGGCCGCGGTGGCATCGGCGGCGAGCAGAAGCGCCGCGCTGATCTTCGTCCACGCCGCATACGCCATCTTCACGGCCGACGCGCCGAACTCGTGCTCGGCGATGATGACGGGTTCGAGGCGCGATCCGGTGAAGAGCTCGGCGGCGCGGGATGCCGCAGCCCCCGACAGATGCATCCGGCTGGTTCTGGCGGCCACCGGCGGGGGCCCGATGATGCTCCCATCGACGTAGATCGCGCCCGCACCGCGCACCACGGAGGCGACCTCGGCTGCGTGCTCGGGGCTGATCGCGTTCGCATCGATGTACAGCCCGGTGAAACGCAGCAGAGCGCTCGCCGTCTGAAGGGCGGCAGCGGGCGGCACCAGGGAGATCACAACATCGATGCCGTCGAGGCCGTCTGTCGCCGTCAGACCGGCCTCGTTCGCGCGCGCCGCGCTCGCCGTGCTTCGACCAGCCGGCATCCAGCCGACGTCGTGACCGACATCGCGCAGTGCCCGGCCGACGGCGGCGCCCATCGCGCCGGGATGCAGAATCACGATGCGTGCCATGCGTCCATGATCGCCGTCACGAGGCATCCAGAGAAGAGAGTTATTATGGCAGAGTGAGCAATAAATCGTTTCCGCATCTGATGGCGCCCGGTCAGATCGGGCCGATGCGGCTGGACAACCGCATCATCCTCCCCGCCATGGACATGAACGTGTCGGAGCACGGCGAGATCGAGCAGCCCGAGGTCGACCACTACGTCGCACGCGCCCAGGGTGGCGTGGGCCTGGTCATCACCGGCGCCTGCGCCATCGCGTTCCCGTATGGCGCGGCATCCATGAAAGAACCCGGCCTGTCCGAAGACCGGTTCATCCCCGGCCTGAAGATGCTGGCCGACGCGATCCACGCCGCGGGCTCCAAGCTGTGCATCCAGTCGACCCACCACGGCAAGGTCGCCCGAGTGGACACGGCCAACGACCGGCCGCTGATCGCCCCGAGTGTGCCCGACTACACGTACAGCATGGGCGCGATGGCCGACTGCACGCCGGAGGAGCTCGCCAAGATGGGCGCGGCCACCGCCGGCAAGAAGCCGTCTTACCACGCGATGACGCAGAGCGACATCGACATGCTCGTCTCCGACTGGGCGGATGCCGCTGAGCGGGTGGCGAAGGCGGGCTGCGACGCGATCGAGATCCATGTCGCGCACGGGTACATCCTCGGCGTCTTCCTCAACCAGCGTGACAACAAGCGCACCGACGAGTATGGCGGGTCTCTTCAGAACCGTGCGCGGCTCGCGTGCGAGGTCATCAGCGCCGTCAAGGCGCGCGTGGGCGATCGCCTGGCGGTGCTCGTGCGCGTCGCCGGTGAGGAGTACGGCCAGGAGGGCGGCCTGACCCTCGCCGAGTCGACGCAGGCGGCACAGCTGTTCGAGAAGGCCGGCGCCGACGCGATCCACGTCACCGGCTGGGGTCGCAACCCCTTCGACAACTTCACCGACGGCCCGCTGCCGAACAAGGTCGGCGCGTACCTCTCCAACGCCGCCGAGATCAAGAAGCACGTGAAGATCCCGGTGATCGCGGTCGGTCGCATGCTGCCCGAGGTGGCCGAGAAGGCCATCGGCGCGGGCGACATCGACTTCGCCGCCATGGGCCGCCAGCTGCTGGCCGACCCCGAGCTGCCCAAGAAGATCCGCGAGGGCCGCTTCGACCAGGTGCGCCCGTGCATCAACTGCTACCTGTGCGTCGGCGAGAACTTCTTCGACGACACCCCGTTCTGTGCGGTGAACCCGGCCCTGGGCAACGAGAAGATCCTGCCGCTGCGGCCGGCCGCGGCATCCCAGCACATCGTCGTCGTCGGCGCCGGTCCCGCCGGCATGGAGAGCGCGCGGGTGCTCACCGAGCGCGGGCACCGCGTGACCCTCATCGACAAGGCCGACCGGCTCGGTGGCACGATGTGGTTCTCGACCATGACCACGCCCGACAACGAGCGGCTTCTGCGCTGGCACAAGAGCGAGCTGAAGCGCCTGCGCGTGGCGGTCAAGCTGAACACGCCCGCCACCGTCGAGACGATCCGCGCGCTGAACCCCGACCGCGTGATCGTCGCCACCGGAGCCGTGCGCCCCAAGCCCGACATGCCCGGCGGAGACCTGCCCAACGTGCACACCGGCGACACGCTGCGCGCCATGATGCTCGGCACCGCGACCGCCGAAGAGGCAGGTCTCGTCTTGAGCACCCTCGGCAGGATGGGGCGTCTGTCGGGCCTGACGAAGAGTCCGGAGTTCGTGCGCCAGTTCACGAAGTACTGGCTGCCGATGGGCAAGAGCGTCACCGTCATCGGCGGATCGCTCGTGGGCCTCGAGCTCGCCGAGTTCCTCGCCGAACGGGGTCGCACGGTCACGCTGCTGCACGAGAAGCAGCAGCTGGGTCTGCCCTTGGCGATGCCCCGGCGCTGGACGGCGGTGAAGGATGCCACGGCCCACGGTGTCGACATCCACCGCAACGTGCACGTGACCCGCATCACCGAGAGCAGCGTCGAGTACACCGAGGGCGATAAGACGCTGACGGCATCCGCCGACATGGTCGTCTACGCCGACGGCACGACATCTGCCGCGCCGGTGGCCGACGAGCTGCGCGAAGCCGGCTTCACGGTCGACGTCGTGGGCGACGCAGGTGCGGTGAACTACATCCACGGAGCCATGCACTCGTCGTGGAAGGTGGCCACCGCGGTCTGACCGGGCTCAGTACACGTCGCGCACGTAGCGACGCTGCTTGCCGAGACTCGTCACGTACGCGTCGGCGTCGTCTTCGCTGAGCTTGCCGTGCTGACGGGCGACGTCGCGCAGTGCGCGGTCGACGTCCTTCGCCATGCGCGAGGCGTCGCCGCAGACGTAGAAGTGCGCGCCGTCCTGCAGCCACGACCACAGCTGTGCACCGTGCTCGCGCATGCGGTCCTGCACGTACACCTTCTGCCGCTGGTCGCGTGAGAACGCGAGGCTCAGGCGGGTGAGCAGGCCGTCGTCCTGCCACGCCTGCAGCTCGTCGCGGTAGTAGAAGTCGGTGTCGGAGTTGCGCTCGCCGAACAGCAGCCAGTTCGGCGCGGCGTGACCGAGCGCCTGCCGCTCCTGCAGGAACGCGCGGAAGGGGGCGATGCCCGTACCGGCGCCGACCATGATCATGGGGGTCTTCGGATCGGCCGGCGGCCGGAAGTGGGTCGTCGCCTGCACGAACACCGGCACATCGGCGGTCGTGCTGTGATCGGCGAGGAACGTCGAGCACACGCCGTTGCGCTGCTGCCCGTCGTACGCGAACCGCACCGCCGACACCGTCAGCTCGACGCTCTCGGGCTGTGCGAGCGGGCTCGACGAGATCGAGTACTGCCGCGGCTGCAGACGCTTCAGCACGTGCAGCCACTCGTCGGCCGATGCGACGACAGGGTACTCGTGCAGCACATCGATCGCCTGCCGACCCCACAGCCACTGCTGCAGCTTGATCTTGTCGTCGGGGCGCAGCATCGTGGCCAGGTCGCGGTCCCCGGCGCGCTCGTTGACGAACCGCAGCAGATCGAGGCTGACATTGACGATCTCGAGGTGGCGGGTGGCGGCCTCGACCAGGGGCAGGGCGCCCACGCCGTCGAGCTCGACGACGGTCTCGCCGTCGAGGCGTGTGGCCTGAAGCCACGCGTCGACGGCGCTGCGGCTGTTCTCGGGGCGGACGCTCAGGGCGTCGCCGGCCTGATAGCGGAACGCGGGGTCGGTCGCGAACGCGAAGCGGCGCACCTCCTTCGTCGAGCCGTCCGCCCCGAGCACGCGGTTGAGGGTCACGCGCGTGACGAGGGGGTTGCCCCGCGAGAAGGTCGACGGCTCGGTCATCGGCGCACCCGGCGGTGTCGTCGTGCGCGCGCTCATCGAGACGGACGGGGTGGATGCCGCGAGTGCGGCGCCCACGCGGGCGAACCACGCGTCGGCGGGTGCGGTGTCTCCGGGCTCGCACTCTGCGCGCTCGGCGAGGCGGGTCGCCCCGAGCTCGGCCATGCGCGCGTCGAGGCGGCGACCGTGTCCGCAGAACGTGTCGTAGCTCGAGTCGCCGAACGCGAGGACGGCGTACCGCACACCGTCGAGCCGCGGCGCCGTGTCGCCGGCGAGCGCGGTCCAGAACGCCTCGCCGTTGTCGGGGGAGTCGCCGTCGCCGAACGTGCTGCTCACGAGCAGCACGGTGCCGGCGTCGGGCAGCGTCGTGGTGTCGAACTGATCCATGTCGACGAGGTCGACGGCGACGCCCTGATCGCGCAGCTGCGCGGCGTAGGCCACGGCATGCTCCTCTGCGTTGCCGGTCTGCGATGCCCAGAGCATCAGGAGCTTCCGCTCAGCCTTCTGCTCCGCGGGGAGTTCCGTGGGAAGCGCGGGGGACGCGCTCGCCGCGAGAGCGGCCAGCATGCCGTCGATCCACTCCCGCTCAGCGGCGTCGAACGGCGCGGCGCTCGGAATGACGACCGGGGCCGTGGACGGCGACCGGTCGAGTGCCCAGAGCAGGCCCTGCAGATAGCGCGTCTGACCGGCGGTGAGCGTCGGCGGAGTGAGCGGAGCAAGGCCGAGCGCGCCGGCGAGAGCACCCGCGCGCGACGGGGACTCCGCGTTCGCGAGGGCGTCATTCGCGCGAGCCGTGTTCGCGAGTTCGGCCGGTGCCGGCGAGGGCGAGGCGGCGGGGGAGGCGGGGACCTTTGTGAGAGCGACGGCAGACACTTTGAACTCCGGCTGGAAAGAGAGGGGATCGACGGCGTCGTTCGTGACGGCGTTGACGGCGAGGTACTCGCCGAAGGCATCGTTCCAATGGAACGGGGCGAACAGGCTTCCGCGCTGCACGCGGTCCGAGACCTTCACCGGCAGCACGGCCCGCCCGCGACGGGAGGCGATCTCGACGCCGTCGCCGTCGGCGAGCTCGAGGGCCGCGGCATCGGCCGGGTGGATCTCGACGAAGGGGCCCGGGTTCAGCTTCGTGAGCTTTTCGACCTTGCCGGTCTTCGTCATGGTGTGCCACTGATGCTGCAGCCGGCCCGTGTTCAACAGGAACGGGTAGTCGTCGTCCGGCATCTCCTTCGCGTCCATGTGCGGGCGGGGGAAGAACACGGCACGCCCGGAGGCGGTGGCGAACCGGGGGCGCGGGTCGCCCTCGGCGACATAGCGGATCGGGTTGCGGCCGTCGTCGGCCGCGGCATCCCGTCCCGCATCTTCGGGGCCGCTCGGCCACTGCACCGGCGTGCGGCGCAGGCGCTCGTAGGTGATGCCGCGCAGGTCGTAGCCCGTGCGGGGGTTCGCGAACTGCTTCAGCTCTTCGAAGACCTCCTCGACGCCCGCGTAGGTGAAGGCGTCGGCGTAGCCCATGGCGCAGGCGACGTCGGCGATGATGCGCCAGTCGGGCATCGCCTCGCCGACGGGATCGGCGGCCTGCTCGAGCAGGGTGAGGTTGCGCTCGGAGTTGACCGTCACGTACGTCGATTCGGCCCACAGCGTGCCCGGCAGCAGGATGTCGGCGTAGCTGTTGGTCTCGGTCTCCAGGAACACATCCTGCGCGATGACGAGCTCGGCGCGCTCGAGACCCTCGATGACCGTGCCGCGGCCGGCGACCGACGCGACCGGGTTCGTGCAGATGATCCAGCACGCCTTGACGTCGCCGTCGGCCATGCGCCGGAACAGGTCGATCGTGCCGGTGCCGACGTCGGTGCGCAGCGTTCCGGGTTCCAGCCCCCAGACCCGCTCCGTGAACGCGCGGTCGTCGGGATCGACGACGCTGCGCTGTCCCGGCAGCCCTGGCCCCATGTACCCCATCTCGCGCCCGCCCATGGCGTTGGGCTGGCCGGTGAGCGAGAACGGTCCGCTGCCGGGGCGGCAGATGGCGCCGGTCGCGAGGTGCAGGTTCACGAGCGCATTGGTGTTCCAGGTGCCGTGGGTGCTCTGGTTCAGTCCCATCGTCCAGCACGACATCCACTCGCCGGCTTCGCCGATCCAGCGGGCGGCCGTGCGCAGGTCCTCCTCGGCGATCCCGGTGAGCTCGGCGACGGCTGCGGGCGTGTAGCCGGCGAGGAAGGCGGGCATCGCCTCCCAGCCTTCGGTGCACTCGGCGATGAACTCCTCGTCGGTGTGCCCGTTCTGCACAAGAAGGTGCAGCAGGCCGTTCAGCAGCGCGAGATCGGTGCCGGGCTTCAGCTGCAGGAAGAGGTCGGCTTTGTCGGCGGTGGCACTGCGCCGGGGGTCGACGACGATGAGCTTCGCACCCGCCTTGACCCGGTCCATCATGCGCAGGAACAGGATGGGGTGGCAGTCGGCCATGTTCGCACCGGTCACCAGGAACACGTCGGCGCGGTCGAAGTCCTGGTACGAGCCGGGCGGCCCGTCGGCACCGAGCGACAGTTTGTACCCGGTGCCGGCACTGGCCATGCACAGGCGCGAGTTCGACTCGATCTGGTTGCTGCGGATGTAGCCCTTGCACAGCTTGTTGGCCAGGTACTGTGCCTCGAGCGACATCTGACCCGACACATACAGCGCGACCGCGTCGGGGCCGTGCTCGTCGATGATCGCGCGCAGACGCCGGGCGGTCTCGGCGATGACCTCGGCGGTTGCGCGGGGCTCGAGCGGCGCGCCGCGCTCGGAGCGCACGTGTGCGCGTTCGAGGCGCCCGCCGGCGGAGAGCATCTCCGCGCTCGTCGCGCCCTTGGTGCACAGGCGTCCGAAGTTCGTGGGGTGCGCTTTGTCGCCGGACGCCTTCGCGACCGTGCGGCGGCCGGTCTGCGGATCGGTCCCGATCTGCAGCACCATCCCGCAGCCCACGCCGCAGTACGAGCACGATGAGCGCACGGTCGTCGCATCGGCAGCGATCACGGGCACCCCCTCCGGTCAGCGTGTGTGTACACGCAACCGTGAGGGGGTTTCGCTCGGGTGAGGGCTGGATGCCGCGCGGATCAACTCTTTCTCACGGGCGCGGCGTGAGCGGTGTGAGGCGGCGGCTCACTCGCCCAGGGTGATGGTCTCGGCCATCACCTCGGCGGGCTCGTGGACCGGGTGGTCCGCCCGCGCGATGCTGCGGCGGAAGAAGGCCATGATCAGGATGCCGACGACCGCCGTCGCCGCGGCGAACAGGAACGGCATCCCGACGCCGAAGGCCGCCAGGGCGGTGCCGACCGGCGCGCCGATCGCGCCGCCGAAGAAGCGCACGCCCGAGTAGGCGGACGAGGCCACCGTGCGCGGCAGGGTGCTCGACTCCATCACGACCTCGGTCAGCAGCGTGTTCGCGGCGCCGATCTCGAAGCCGAGCAGCACGACGCACACGACCAGCCACGCAGTGGAATCGGTGAGGAACCCGGCGGCGACGTGCGTGAGCGCGAACAGCCCGAGCACGGCCATCAGCACGTGCGTGGCCGAGAACCGCCGCGTCAGCAGGGGAGCGAGCAGGACGCTCGCGATCGCGAGCCCGAAGCCGAAGCCGGTCATGACCAGTCCGATGCCGACGGCCGTCATGCCGAGCGGGTACGGCACGTAGGCGAGAGTCACGAAGAATGAGGAATTGTAGAAGAACGCCACGATGCTCATCACGAGGATCGACGGGTTGCGCAGGGCGCGGAACGGCGCGAGCACATGGCTCGTCTCGCCGGTGCGGCCCGAGCCGCGAACGACGGCGATGATGGCGACGAAGCCGACGGCCATGAGGGATGCCGTGCCCCAGAACGGCGCCATCCAGTTGATGTCGCCGAGCAGCCCGCCGGCGAGCGGGCCCACGGCGAGGCCGAGACCCAGGGCGGCCTCGTACAGGATGATGGCGTGCGCGGGCCGACCGCCGCTTGCCGAGATGATCGACGCGAGTGCCGTCGACAGGAAGAGCGCATTGCCGAGACCCCACAGGGCGCGGAAGGCGATCACACCGTCGATGCTCGTCGACAGCGCGCAGCCGACGGCGGCGACGACGATGACCGCGAGGCCGAGGAGCATCGTCGTGCGGGTGCCGATGCGGGTCGACAGCCAGCTGGTGAAGAACATGGCGACCGCGGTGACGGCGAGGTAGCTCGTGAACAGCAGCGAGGTCTGCGTCGGGGTGGAGCCCAGCGACTCCGAGATGGTCGGCAGGATGGGGCCGACCAGGCCGATGCCCATGAACGCGACCATCGCGGCGAACGCGACCGCCCAGACGGCCGGAGGCTGACGCAGAAGCGACCCTCCGGATGCTGCGTGTGCGGTCTGCGGCGGGACGGTCATGGTCGCCATGTGCTCTCTTTCTGTTCTCGGAACCTTATTAGTATACAGATAAAACACTGGTAAAATACTGGTGGTCTAGAATCACCCCGTGGCCACCGATGACGACCAGGACGCCGACTTCATCACGCGTACTCGCGCGAAATGGCAGGCGGCGATGCCGCAGCTCGACACCTCGCCGATGGAGCTGCTGGGGCGCATCAATCGCATCAGCGCGCAGTCCGTGACGCAGCTGGAGCGCGTGCTCGAGCCGAGCGGTGTCTCGCGGTCCGAGTTCGACGTGCTGTGTGCTCTGGCGCGCGGCGGCCGCCCCCTGCGTGCGAGTGAGGTGACCTCGTCGACGATGCTCAGCGGTGCGGCCACGACGAAGCTGACGGCACGCCTCGAGTCCGCCGGGCTCATCGAGCGCAACAGGCTCGAGCGCGACGCACGGGTCGTGCTGCTGTCGCTGACCGACGACGGGCGCGAGCTCGTCGAGACGCAGCTGCCGGTGTGCCTGGATCAGGATCGGCATCTCCTCGATGGTGTCGACGATGCCGATCAGGAGACGCTCGCCCGGATCCTGCGCACGGTGTCGGCGAACGCCGAACGGGCAGTGCGGGAGTGATCGAGCCGGTGACCGCCGAAGCGCTCATGCGCTCTCGATTCGCCGCGTTCCGCGACGGCGACGCGGCATGGCTGCTGCGGACGTGGCATCCCACCACCCGGCCGGCCGCCCTCGACCTTGCCGGCAATCCGGTGTGGCGCGGGCTGCAGATCGTCGAGACCGCCGGCGGGGCAGAGGGCGACGACACCGGCGTCGTCGAATTCCGGGCCACGTACCTGATCGACGGCGGCGGCGTGGGCGTGCTGCACGAGCGATCGCGCTTCGTCCGCGAAGACGGCCGGTGGTTCTACGTCGACGGAGACGTGCGCGACTGAGCGGTCCGCACGGTCCATCCCTCCCACCCGTCGGCGTCGATCACGCAGAAACGATTGCCCTCGGGGTCTTCCATGATGATGTAGTCGGCATCAGCGGGGCGCCGGTCCCAGTGGATCTCGCGCGCGCCCAGTGTCGTGAGGCGATCGACCTCTGCGCGCTGATCCTCGGCATAGAGGTCGAGATGGATACGCGGGGGCAGCACGCGGTCGGAGGGATGGGCGTCGAGAGAGACGGCCGGCCCCTCGCCGGCACGCGGGCGCAGGAGCGCGAAGTCGTCGTCGATGGGCTGACGCGCGACATAGTCGAGCGCATCCGTCCAGAACGCGATCTGACGGTCGAGGTCAGAGACTCGGATGACGACGGCGCCGACGATGAGCATGAGTCGACGTTAGGCGCGCCCGCGTGCGCGATCAATGGGGGATCCGTGATACCTTGCAGTTCCAGATACCTAAGACTGTGAGGTATGCAATGCGAATAGGCAAGGACCTCGTCGCGGCCTCCGCGACACCGCTCGTGCTCGGCATCCTGGCCGACGGCGAGTCGTACGGCTACGCGATCCTTCAGCGCATCGGCGAGCTCTCGGGCGGACAGCTCGATTTCAGCGACGGCATGCTGTATCCGCTGTTGCACCGGCTCGAACGGCTCGGGCAGATCGAGGCGAGCTGGAGCCAGTCACCCACCGGACGTCCGCGCAAGGTGTACCGCCTGACCGCGGACGGCGAGTCCGCCATGGCCGAGCAGCGCCGCCAGTGGAGCGTCGTCAGCGACGCGCTGCGCACCGTGTGGCACAGCGGACCCTCGCTCGCGGTGGGGACCGCCTGATGGCCGCCGACGTCGAGGCGCGCATCGACGAGTGGCGCGGCTACCTGTCGCGCCGCGCCGTGCTGCGACCGGATGACGTGCAGGAACTCGAGGACCACCTGCGCGACCAGATCGAAGGGTTGGAGGCGAAGGGACTCAGCGACGACGAGTCGTTCCTCATCGCAGTGAGCCGGGTCGGCAAGATCGACGAGCTGTCGCGGGAGTACGCCCGCGAGCACTCCGACCGGCTGTGGAAGCAGCTGATCGGGCCCGACGAGCAGGCCGCGACCGCGCACCGGCGCGAGCGACGAGGCTTCGTGCTCGCACTCGTGATGGCCGTGGGTGCGGGGCTGGCCGTCAAACTGCCGTGGCTGCTGGGGATCTGGGGTCACGACTCCGGGGAGTTCATCCTGCGCAACGCGCCCGCACTGGTGCTCGTCTTCCTCGCCGGCTACCTGCTGCTGCGGCGCAGGGCTTCGGTGCGCACCTGTGTCGCCGTCGCCGTGCCGTTCGCCGTGGCATTCGCGGTGATGAACGTGTTCCCGTTCGCACTGAACGGCACCACGCTGTTGCTCGCGGCCATCCACGTGGTCGTGGGGCTGTGGCTGGCCACCGGCGTCGCGTACGTGAACGGCGCGTGGCGTTCGCACACCGCACGCATGGACTTCCTCCGGTTCACGGGGGAGTGGTTCGTCTACCTCGCGCTGATCGCGCTGGGCGGCGGTCTTCTCGCCGGTCTCACCCTGGGCGTCTTCTCGGCGGTCGGCACGAGCGTGGACGTCTTCGTGAGCGAGTGGATGATCCCCTGCGGCGCGGCGGGTGCGGTGGTGATCGCGGCATGGCTGGTCGAGATCAAGCAGAGCGTGATCGAGAACATCGCCCCCGTGCTCACCCGGGTGTTCACCCCGTTGTTCACAGCGCTGCTGCTCGCTCTGATCGTGGCCGCCGCCATCCACGGCAGCTTCATCGAGGAGGGGCGCGAGCTTCTCATCATCTTCGACGTCGTGCTGCTCGTGGTCGCGGCTCTCCTGCTGTACTCGATCTCGGCCCGCGACCCGCAGCAGCGCGTGACATGGTTCGACCGGCTGCAGCTGGTGATGATCCTCGCGGCGCTCGTGGTCGATGTGCTCGTGCTCGTCGCCATCGCCGGACGCATCGGCGAGTACGGCGCGAGTGCGAACAGGCTCGCGACGCTCGGCGTGAACCTCGTGCTGCTGGCGAATCTGGCGGGCGCCGGCTGGTGGCACCTGCGCTTCATCACCGGTCGCGCGACCTTCGCGGTCGTCGAGCGATGGCAGACGGCGTACCTGCCGGTGTATGCCGTGTGGGCGGCCGTGGTCGTGCTCGTGATCCCGCCCGTGTTCGGCTTCGTGTGACGGGGATGGATGCCGCGGCCGGGCGTACGTTGGAGCCATGAGCGTCGACGAACAGACCCGCGATCAGATCACCGTGCCGCCCCCGGTCGTCCTGGCCGGGGCGGCCGGCGTGCAGGCGCTGATCATGCGGAAGCGGAAGGCGACCGCCGGCTCGCGCGTGGCGGCGGCGGTGATCGCCGCCGCCAGCGCCGGGCTCGCCGCCTGGGCGATCGTGACGTTGCGCGGGCACGGCACGACCCTCACGCCCGAGCACCCCGAGCGCACCACGCACCTGGTCACGGACGGTCCGTTCGCCTACACGCGCAACCCGGTCTATCTCGCGCTGACGGGCCTGCTGGTCGCCCACGCCGTGCGCAAGCGCTCGTTCGCGGCGCTACTGCCGGCGGTCGGGTTCGCGGCCGTGGTCGACCGCACGCAGGTGCCCCGCGAGGAGCGGGCGCTGCGCGCGAGGTTCGGCAGGCGCTTCACGAAATACCGTCGCTCGGTGCCGCGATGGCTCGGCGAGCCCGAGGGCTGACGGCGCGGATTACGATGGTGTCATGGCCACCGAGAACCTGCCCACCCCGACCCTGCAGCCCGTGCCGACCGACGCGAAGCTGCTCACGGTGATCGACGAGGGCGCCTCCTGCTGCGGCGCCGACGGCTGCTGCTCGATCGACTGACATCAATGGCCGACGTGCGCGTCGGCCCCGCTTTCGTCGGGCTTGCGGATGAAGAAGCTGAGCACCACGGCCGCCAGCGAGATGCATGCCGCGATGAGGAATGCCAACCGCGCACCCGACGCCCCGGCGCTTGCCGTGTCGAGTCCGGCCGACTGTCCGGAATGCAACAGCGACGCATAGGTGACCGTGAGCACGGCCACGCCGGCGGCCCCCGCCACCTGCTGCAGAGTGTTCAGCACGGCCGAGCCGTGTGAGTACAGATGGCGGTCGAGCGAGCCGAGTGACGCAGAGAACAGCGGCGTGAATGATGCCGCCAGCCCCACCGACATCACTGTCTGCACGACGATGAGGACCCACCACGGCGTGTTCTCGCTGACCGTGGCATAGAAGAACAACGCCCCCGCCACCATGATCGTGCCCGGCACCAGCAGCGTCTTGGGTCCGCGCGCGTCATAGATGCGGCCGATCAGCGGTGCCATGACGCCCATCAGAATGGACCCGGGCAGAAGCGTCAGCCCGGACTCGAACGCGTCGAGGCCGACAACATTCTGCAGGTACTGCGGCAGTAGCGTCAAGGTCCCGAACATCGAAAGCGCGAGCACCGACATCGCGATCACCGAGACGGTGAAGTTCGCTGAGCGGAACACCCTCAGATCGAGCAGTGCGTCGTCGACCCGCGCCAGCACGAGTTGGCGCCATACGAACAGGCCGAGAGCCGCGATGCTGACCACGAGCGCGATCACACCGGTGGTCGCCGCTCCGCTTCCTTCGCCACCGAACTGGCTCAGGCCGAACACGATGCCGCCGAAGCCGAGCGCCGCGAGGGGGATCGACAACACATCGAGCGGAAGCCGGCGGGTCTCGTTGAGGTTCGTCATCCACTTCATGCCGACGGCCAGCGCCACGAGCGCGATCGGCAACACGATGCCGAACAGCCACCGCCAACTGAGGTGGTCGAGCACCGCACCGGCTGCCACCGGGCCGATCGCGGGCGCGAGCGAGATGACCATGCCGACACGGCCCATCATGCGGCCACGCGACGCCGCAGGCACGACATCCATGATCGTCGTCATCAGCAGCGGCAGCATGACGCCGGTACCAGCCGCCTGGATCACCCGCCCGGCCAGCAGCACCGCAAAGCCCGGCGCGAGAAGGCATACGAGCGTGCCCAGCGAAAACGCGATCATCGCAGCCAGGAAGATCCGACGTGTCGTGAACCGCTGGAGCAGGAAGCCTGTGGTGGGAATCACCACCGCCATCGTCAGCATGAACGCACTCGTCATCCACTGACCGAGTTCGGGAGGCAGGCCCAGGTCGGCGTTCAGGTGCGGGATGGCGATGCCCATGGTCGTCTCGTTGAGGATGGCGACGAAGGCGGCCGCCAGCAGCAGCCAGACCACCCGCGATTGCTCGTGGGTCATGCCGGACGATGAGACGGTGGTGTTCGTGTCGGTGACGGCCACGGGGCTCCTGTCAATCAACGAGGGGAAGGTCGAACGCTGCACGACGTGGGAAGCGAACCCTCAGGATAACGGCGGGGTGCGACACGGCATTCCCGATCTGCGTGCCAGCATGACGACATGACAGCACCGGCATGGCATGCGCGGGTCGCTCTGCGCGGCGTGGTCGCCCTCGTCGTCGGTGCGGTCGTCTGCGTCGCGCTCACGGCCTGGCTCGGCGTCGCCGCGGCGCTGCTGGCGGGATGGGGCGTGGCGGCTCTGGTGGCGGCGGGGTGGTCGCTGCTGGTGATCTGGCCGATGGATGCCGCGGCCACCCGCACCCACGCGACGGCCGAGGACCCCGGCCGCCGCACGAGCCGGGTCATCGTGCTGCTGGGCAGCGTGGCCAGCATCGCCGCCGTGGTCGTCGTGCTCATCCAGCACCGCACGGCCCAGGGCGGCATGGCGTTCGCCCTGGCGGGGATCGCCCTGGTCAGCGTCGCCGCGTCGTGGCTCGCGATCCAGGCGGCCTACGTGCTGCGGCTCGCCGACGAGTTCTACTCCGCCCCGGTCGGTGGCATCGAGTTCGCCGAGGACCCCTCGTACACCGACTTCGTCTACGTGTCGTTCGGCGTGGGGCTGACGTACCAGATCGCCGACACGAACCTCACCACGAACCGCATGCGGCGCATCGTGATCGGCCAGTCGCTGCTCGGGTACCTGTTCGGCGCGGTCATCCTGGGAACGGTGATCAATCTGCTCGCGGGCCTGTGAGCGGCATCCGCCCCTCGTTAGGCTGACCGCGTGAGCATGGGCGGCCGGGGCGGCGGCGGAATCCGCGGAGGCGACATCGAGGCGCAGCGCAGGCGCAACGCCGAGGCGCCGCACATCGCCCATCTGGGGCGGCGGATCGTGGCGATGTTCCGTCCGTATCTGGGCCGCATCATCGTGACCGGCCTGCTCGTGATCGTGGGCGCCGCGATCGCCGTCGTGCCGCCGCTCATCGTGCAGCGCGTCTTCGACGACGCGCTGTTCCCCACCGCCGGCGGCGGGCCCGATCTCGGGTTGCTGGTACGGCTCGTGGTCTTCATGGTCGCGCTCTTCCTGCTCTCCGCCGCGCTCGGGATCGCGCAGACCTGGCTCACCTCGACCGTGGGCAACAGCGTGACCGGCGACCTGCGCGTGCGGCTGTTCGAGCACCTGCAGGCGATGGAGCTGGGCTTCTTCACCCGCACCAAGACCGGGGTCATCCAGTCGCGCCTGCAGAACGACGTGGGCGCGGTGTCGGGCGTGCTCACCAACACGGTCACGAGCGTCATCGGCAACATCGTCACCGTGATCGCCTCGCTGGTCGCCATGATCCTGATCGACTGGCGCCTGACGATCATCGCCGTGATCCTGATGCCGATCCTCGCGCTCGTGCAGCGCCGGGTCGGTCAGGTGCGTGCCCGCATCGCCGCACAGACCCAGGAGTCGCTGTCGGAGCTGACCGCGATCACGCAGGAGACCCTGAGCGTCTCGGGCATCCTGCTCTCCAAGTCCTTCAACAGGCAGCGCACCGAATCGGCTCGCTATCGCGACGAGAACCGCAATCAGATCCGCCTGCAGGTGCGACGGGCCATGAGCGGGCAGGGGTTCTTCGCGGTCGTCCAGGTGCTGATCTCGAGTGTTCCCGCGGTGATCTACCTGGTGTCAGGCTGGCTCATCGCGGGCGGCACCGGAGCGATCACCGCGGGCACGATCGTCGCGTTCACCACGGTCCAGGCGCGGCTGCTGCAGCCGCTGATGGGCCTCATGCGCGTCGCACTCGACCTGCAGACCTCGGGGGCCGTCTTCGCCCGCATCTTCGAGTACCTCGACCTGCAGCCGGCGATCGCCGATGCGCCCGACGCCGTCCCCGTGCCGGCGGGCGCGGCCGGCAGCGTGCGCTTCGAGAACGTCGTGTTCCGCTACCCCGACGCCGCGCCCGAGACCCGCCCGACCCTCGACGGCGTCTCGTTCACCGCCGAGCCCGGGCAGCATGTGGCCTTCGTCGGGCCGTCGGGGGCCGGCAAGACGACGATCCTGTACCTGACGCCGCGGCTGTATGAAGCGTCGGGAGGCCACGTCCTGTTCGCGGGCGCGGACGTCCGCAGCCTGACGACGGAGTCGATCATCGAGAACGTCGGCATCGTGTCGCAGGAGACCTACCTGTTCCACGCGACGATCCGCGAGAACCTGCGCTATGCGAAGCCCGACGCGAGCGACGACGAGATCTCCGATGCCTGCCGGGCCGCCAACATCCACCACATCATCGAGGGATTCGAGAACGGCTACGACACCATCGTCGGCGAGCGGGGCTACCGGCTCTCCGGCGGCGAGAAGCAGCGCATCGCGATCGCGCGCGTGCTGCTGAAGGATCCGCCGGTGCTGCTGCTCGACGAGGCGACCTCCGCGCTCGACACCGTGTCCGAGCGCATCGTGCAGGAAGCTCTGGAGGCCGCCGCCCGGGGACGCACGACCCTGTCGATCGCGCATCGGCTCTCGACGGTGATCGGCGCCGACGTGATCCACGTCGTCGACGCGGGGCGCATCGTCGAGTCGGGCACGCACAGCGAGCTGCTCGCGCAGGACGGCCTGTACGCGGAGCTTGCCGCGCAGCAGCTGGCGGCCAGCCGGGTGCTCGAGACGGAGGATCAGGATGCCGCGGCCGAGCCCGTCGGTCACCCGCAGCGCCGGGCCGACCGGGCTCCCGACGACGAGCCCGAAGCCGCTCCCGACGACGAGGGCCCGCGTCACGGCCGCGGGCGAGGGCGTCACGAGCGCGGCACGGAGACGATCCCCATCGCGGTGGCCGCCGAGCTCGTCGCGGACGCCGACGCGTCGCGGTGGCCGCCCGCGCTGGGCGACACGCAGCCGCGGCCCTGAGCGCAACGCGTCCGCGTCAGCCGGTCACCGCGGCGACCGCGGCCGCGACGGCGTCGGCCACCGGGTCCAGGCTCTGCCGCCATCCGTGCGGGAGTGTGAACCGCACCGACGTCTGCGCGGTCTCTCGGTCGACGCCCATGGCGGTGAGCACATGCGAGGGCTCGTCGGCGCCCGCCGCGCACGCCGAGCCGGACGACGAGACGACGCCACGCCGCTCGAGCTCCAGGAGCACCGCCTCGCCGCTCGTGCCGGCGAACGTGAACGACGCCGTGCACGGCAGGCGGTGCACCGGGTCGCCGGTCAGCTGCGCCTGCGGGACGGCGCTCAGCACGCGCGCGATGAACGCGTCGCGCAGTGCGGCGACGGTTGCGGCATCCTCTTCCCGCTCCGCGTCGGCCAGCTCGAGGGCCACCGCGAGCGCGACGGCGCCGGCGACGTTCTCGGTGCCGCTGCGGCGGCCGCGCTCCTGTCCGCCGCCGTGCACGAGCGGCTCGAGGGGGATGCGCCCGCGCACCGCGAGCGCGCCGATGCCCTTGGGTGCGCCGATCTTGTGGCCGGCGATCGAGAGGGCGTCGGCGCCGGTGCCCGACAGCGGCAGCCAACCGGCCGCCTGCACGGCATCGAGATGGAGGGGGACGCCACGGGCCCGGCACTCCGCGGCAATGGCGGCGACGTCCTGCACGGTGCCGACCTCGTTGTTCGCGTAGCCGATGGACACCAGCGCGGTGTCGTCGCGCAGCGCTGCCGCGACCGCGGCGGGGTCGACCCGTCCCGCCGCGTCGACCGGCACGAGCGTCGCATCGAACCCGTGCACGCGCTGCAGGTACTCGACCGACTGCAGTACGGCCTCATGCTCGATCGGCAGCGTGACGACGTGCCGCGCATCGCGGTTCAGGCGGGCGGCGATGGCGATGCCCTTCACCGCGAGGTTGTCGGCCTCGGTGCCGCCCGAGGTGAACACGACGTCGCCCGCGCGCATGCCCAGCACCCGCGCGACGCGAGCGCGGGCGTCGTCGAGCGCGCGGGCGGCCTCCTCGCCGACGGTGTGATGGCTCGACGGGTTGCCGAACGACCGCGTGAGATACGGGGTCATCGCCTCGAGCACCTCGCGGCGCACGGGGGTGGTGGCGGCGTTGTCGAGATAGAGCATCAGAGCGCGACGTGCAGATCGAGCCCGAGGTCGACGGCGCGGGCGCCGTGGGTGAGCGCGCCGACCGAGACGACGTCGACGCCCGTCTCGGCGATGGCGCGCACCGTGTCGAGGTTCACTCCGCCGGAGGCCTCCACGATGGCGCGGCCGGCGACCAGCGCGACGCCCTCGCGCAGCTGGTCGGGGGTGAAGTTGTCGAGCATGATCGTGCCGATGCCGGCGGCGAGCACCGGTTCGATCTGGTCGATGCGGTCGACCTCGACCTCGATGTGCGTGGTGTGCGGCAGCCGCGACTTCGCCTGGCGCAGCGCGTCGGTGACGCTCAGGCCCTGGGCGGTGAGCACGCCGAGGTGATTGTCCTTGGCCATCACCGCGTCCGACAGCGAGTACCGGTGGTTGTGTCCGCCGCCGCACACGACGGCGTGCTTCTCGAACGCGCGCAGGCCCGGTGTCGTCTTGCGCGTGTCGACGACGCGGGCCTTCGTATGCGCGACCTCGGCGACGTATCGGGCGGTGAGGGTGGCGATGCCGCTCATCCGCTGCACGAAGTTGAGCCCGACCCGCTCGGCGGTGAGCACCGACCGCGCGGGGCCGGTGACGGTGGCGAGGATGTCGCCCGGCGCGAACGCCGCTCCGTCTTCACGCGCGAGCTCCACGCGGATGCGCGGATCGGTCAGCCGGAACGCGGCGGCGAAGACGGCCCCGCCGGCGAGCACGCCCTCCTCACGGGCGACGAGGGAGGCGGTCGCCGTGGCGGCCTCGGGGATCAGCGCCTCGCTCGTGGCGTCGCCCCACGGGGCGTCCTCCTCGAGGGCGGCGGCGACGGTGCGGTCGATCTGGGCGGCGGTGAGCATCAGGCGGTCTCCTGGAGGATGTGTTCGGAACTCCTCAGATCCGTGGCGTCGTGCCCCGGATCGCGGCGTGTCGGGGCGGTACGGGCGGAGTTTTGATGAGTTCCGAACGTGGGATCGTCGGAACGGAAGTGCGCCCCCAGCGAGGAGAGACGGGTGGATGCCGCGGCCACGACCGCGACCGCCAGCTGCAGGAGGTTCTCATCCTCGTGTTCGCCGGGTGTGTGCGGCGTACGGGGCTGCGCGCGCCACGCGGCCAGGGTGCCCGCCGCGTGGGCCAGGCCCGCGGCATCCCGCACCAATCCGGCGTCGGACCACATCAGCTCCTGCAGGGCGGTGCGGGTGAAGGGGGCGGCACCGGCGAGCGGATCGGAAGCCGCGGCCGCTGCGGGCGGGAACGCCGCCGGCCAGGCGGTGGATGCCGCGTCCGCCGCGATCGCATCGCCGGTGCGCGCGCCGAACACGGCGCCCTCGAGCAGCGAGTTCGAGGCGAGCCGGTTCGCGCCGTGCACGCCCGTGCGGGCGCATTCGCCGACGGCGTACAGTCCCGCGATGTTCGTGCGGCCGAACAGATCGGTGCGCACGCCGCCCATCAGATAGTGCGCGGCCGGGGTCACCGGGATCGGCTCTCGCGCCCAGTCCAGTCCGCGCTCGCGGACGGCCGCGTCGATGGTGGGAAAGCGGCGGGCGAGGAAGGCGGCGTCGCCGACGGAGGTCGCATCGAGGAGCACCGGCCGACCGCCCTGCCGCGCCATGGCACGCGCCACCGCGCGGGCGACGACGTCGCGCGGCGCGAGCTCGCCGTCGGGGTGGGCGTCGAAGGCGAAACGGTGGCCGCGCTCGTCGAGCAGCACCGCGCCCTCGCCCCGTACGGCCTCCGACACCAGGAACGGCCGGCCTGCGGCGAGCACCGTCGGGTGGAACTGCACGAACTCGAGGTCGGTCACGGCTGCTCCGGCGCGGAGGGCCGCGGCGATGCCGTCGCCGGTGGCCACGGATGGGTTCGTGGTGTGGGCGAAGAGCTGCCCCGCGCCACCGGTGGCCAGGACCACCGCGTCGGCCGGCAGCAGCGCCGGGCTGCCGGCGATGAACAGCTCGACGCCGGTGACGCGCTCGTGCTCGATGATGAGGTCGACGAGGAACGCGTGCTCGAGGACGCGCACCTCGCTGGATCGCAGCCGCCCGACCAGTGCGCGCTCGATCTCGCGACCGGTGGCGTCACCGCCGGCATGCAGGATGCGGGGGAACGAGTGCGCCGCCTCGAGGCCCTGCACATACGAGCCGTCGGCATTGCGGTCGAACGCGACGCCGGCGGCGACCAGCTCGTCGATGCGCGCGGGTGCATCGCCCACGAGAGTGCGGACCGCCCCCAGATCGTTCGCGGCGGCGCCGGCCGTGACGGTGTCGTGCACGTGGTCGGCGAAGCGGTCGGCGGGATCGGTGACCGCCGCGATGCCGCCCTGCGCGTGCGCGGTGGCCGACGCGCCGAGGGACGCCTTCGTGACCAGCGTCACCTCGCATCCGGTCGATGCTGCGTGCAGTGCCGCCGTGATGCCGGCGATGCCGCCGCCGATGACGACGACCGCTGTCACGACGCGTTCTCCCAGGCGGACGCCGGCGCGGCCGGGGGCTTGGCCGCGAGCATGCGCTCGAGGGCGACGCGCGCGTGGACCGCGACGTCCTCGGGGACGGTGATGCGGTTGCGCACCTCGCCCTCGAGCAGACCCTCGAGCACCCAGGCGATGTATCCGGGGTGGATGCGGTACATCGTCGAACACGGGCACACGACCGGATCGAGGCAGAAGATCGTGTGCTGCGGGTGCTCCGCCGCGAGCCGCTGCACGAGGTTGATCTCGGTGCCGATCGCGAAGACCGTCGGCTCGGTCGCCGCCTCGATCGCCTTGCGGATGTAATCCGTCGATCCCGACTCGTCCGCGGCATCCACCACCGGTGCCGGGCACTCCGGGTGCACGATCACGCGGACGCCGGGGTAGTCCTCGCGCGCCTGGGCGATCTGGTCGACCGTGAACCGGCGGTGCACCGAGCAGAAGCCGTGCCACAGGATCACCCGGGCATCGCTCAGCTGCTCGCCGGTCGAGCCGCCCAGCGGCCGGCGCGGGTTCCACATCGGCATCTGCTCGGCGGTCACGCCCATGGCCTTCGCGGTGTTGCGGCCGAGGTGCTGGTCGGGGAAGAACAGCACGCGGCGCCCGCGCTCGAACGCCCACTCGAGCACGGTGCGCGCGTTCGACGAGGTGCACACGATGCCGTTGTGCCGCCCGACGAAGCCCTTGATCGCGGCGGACGAGTTCATATAGGTCACCGGGATGACCGGCAGCAGGCCGTCGGCGTCGGGGGTGTCGAGGTCGCCGTAGACCTCCGTGAGCTGCTCCCAGCACTCCTCGACCTCGTCGATCGAGGCCATGTCGGCCATCGAGCAGCCGGCCGCGAGGTTCGGCAGGATGACGGCCTGGTCTCCTCCGGAGAGCATGTCGGCGGTCTCGGCCATGAAGTGCACGCCGCAGAAGACGATCGCCTCGGCCTCGGGGTGCGCGGTCGCCGCCTTCGCGAGCTGGAACGAGTCGCCCAGGTAATCGGCGTGCACGACGACCTCTTCGCGCTGGTAAAAGTGCCCCATGATCAGCACGCGGTCGCCGAGCTTCTCCTTGGCCGCGCGCACGCGCTCGGCCAGCTCTTCGGGGCTCGCGTCGCGGTACTCCTGCGGCAGACCGCCCTGCACGGGTGCGCCGGTCGGGATCACGTCGCCCATGGAGGCGCCCGGTCCGTACCCGGGCACCGGGTCGAAGTCCCAGGGGGCTGCGACGAGGTCCATGGTGCAGGCGTCCTGGTCGACCGTGCCCGCGGCGATCTGCGCGAGCACGTGGTCGACCGAGGCGTCGGGTACGGTCAGCGGCAGGGGGGTGGTGGTCATCGCTCCTCGTTCCGGTCGGTCGGATCCAGCGGATCCGGGTCTGTCGATGTGGTGGAGACGGGGCCGCGGGCGGCGAGCTCGATGGCTCCGTCGTAGCGGTAGAGGCGGGCCGGCCGGTGGCTGCCGGTGCGGAAGCGCTCGGTCGGGATCAGCGCGCCGGAGGCCTCGGTCTGGCGGCGGAAGTTCGCCGGATCGAGCTTGCGTCCGAGGATCGATTCGTAGACCTCACGCAGCTCGGCGAGCGTGAACTCGCCGGGCAGCAGGCCGTGCGCGATGCGCGTGTAGCCCACCTTGTTGCGCAGTCGCCACAGCGCGTAGTCGACGATCGCATTGTGGTCGAAGGCGAGGGGCGGCAGGTCTTCGGCCTCGAACCACTGCACGTTCTCGGGTGCGGTGCCGTCGGCCTCGTGGGCCGCGCGCTGCTCGTCGACCTGGTCCTGTCGCAGCAGTGCCCAGTAGACGATGGAGACGACGCGGGTGGGGGAGCGGTCGACGTCGCCGAACGCGTACAGCTGTTCCAGATAGCTGGGGGCGAGCGCGGTCGTCTCGGCGAGGGTGCGGGATGCCGCGGCATCCAGGCTCTCCTCATCGTCCAGCCAGCCGCCCGGCAGCGCCCAGAAGCCTTCGAAGGGATCGCGCGTGCGGCGCACGAGCGGCAGCGCGAGCGCCGCGCCGTCGGCGCCGGGTCGCAGCGTGAAGATCACCGTCGAGACGGCGACGCGAATGTCGGGGGATGTTCTGGTCATGGTGACTTTAACCTCGATGACGATCTTATAGTCATCGTGACCAGAACACGAAATCGATGACGTCGGATGCCGCGCAGCGGGACTCGCGACCGTCCGGGGAGCGGCATCCTTCCGTCATAGCATCCGGATAGGAGCGCGCAGTAGGGTGAAGGCGATGGTGAACAGGACGACGGTCAAGGTCTCGGTGGTCGTGCCCACATATCGGTCCACCGAGCATCTCGACGACCTGGTCGCGAGCCTCGACGGCCAGACGCTGCCGCAGGGCGAGTTCGAGGTCCTGCTGGTCGATGACGGCTCGCCCGACGACACGCACGCACGGCTGGAGGGCTTCGCGGCCGCGCGCCCGAACTACCGTGTCTTCCGCCTGCCCCCGTCGGGCTGGCCCTCGCGGCCGCGCAATCACGGCATCGACGAGGCGCGCGGCGAGTACGTCGTGTTCATCGATCACGACGACCGGCTCTTCCCCGATGCGCTGCGTGCCGCCTACGCGCTGGCATCGCGTGCGGGCGCCGACGTGCTCGACGGCAAGGAGTCGAAGAGCAACACGCCCTGCTGGGCGATGCGCGATGTGGCCACCGACGTCGAGAACGCGATTGGTCAGATCGACCCACATCCGCTGCTGCCGATGAACCCGCACAAGATGTTCCGTACCGCGTTCCTGCGGGAGAAGGGCATCCGGTTCCCGGAGGGCGGGCGGCAGATCTGGGAGGACATCTCGTTCGACATCGCCGCGCACGCGCGTGCCGAGGTGGTCTCGCTCATGGTCGAGACGCCGTTCTACTTCTGGAACAGGCCGGCGCATGCGACCACGAGCGGGACGTTCCACGACGATCTTGAGGAGTATCTGGACGCCATCACTCGCGTCTTCCGCTGGATCGACGACGAACTGCAGCAGGAGCGCTTCGCCGAGCTGCTGCCGCGGTTCCGCGCCTACCAGCTGCACATGCGGCTGCTTCCGCTGTTCCGGTGGGGCTCGCGCACGCCCGAGGAGAGAGAGAGGATCTGCGCCTTCGCGGCCGAGCTGCTCCCGACGATCCCCGAGAACGCCGACCTGTACCTCGACGGCTGGCGGCGCATCACGACGGCGCTGCTGCGCGCGGGGCGGTTCGATCTCATCGACGCGCATGAGCGCACGTTCCCCGTCGTGCAGTGCACGCCGACCACCGCGGGTGTGCGATGGTCGGGCGACGGCGTGGGGTTCGACCTCGACCTGCGGTGGCGGTTCGCGGCAGGGGATGCCGCACCGGTGCGCTACCGCGACGGCCGCGCCGTGCTCGCCCTGACCGAGGAGGTCGCGGCGTTCGCGGCCGAGCACGGGCTGAGCGCCGACGTGACCGACGAGGTCACCGGGCTCACCTACAGCGTCGATCGGCGCTGGCGCACCGAGAAGATCGACTGGCTCGTCTTCGCGGGCAGCGGCGCAGAGCTCGTGGACGCCGACGGCGCCGCGGAGCTGCGGGCGACCGTGCCGGTGCAGTGGAGCCTGGTCGACGATGGACCCGGGCGGCTCGGCGACGGTCCGTGGGACTTCTACGTGCGCACGATCGCCATGCGCACGCGGAACGTGCGACAGGTGCGCACGGACGACACGGCACGCCACTGGGCCGTCACGAGTGGCGTGGTCGCATCGGCCTATCGTGCGCACAACGGCTGCCTGAGCATCGATGTGGGCCAGACGCTGGCGAGCGTCGTCGACGACGAGCACATGACCGCGATCGCCTCGCCGCAGGCGGACGGCGTGCGCATCGACATCGCGCTGCCGCATGTGGCGGCCTTCGGCGAGCTCGCTCTGCCGGGGACATTCGTCGACGCGTCCGGTCAGGGGCTCGGCCCGTGCCGCCTGATCGCCGGTGACGGCCGGGCGCGTGTCGAAGGCACGGTGCCGATCGGAGCGCCGACGTTCGCGGCGCAGTGGGGCGGGGTGCGTTCGCACGTGCGGTTCCGGCTGTTCGGCCGGGCGCGGGTGCACGTCATCCGCGACGCCGAGAGCGGGTCGCCGCTGCACCCGCGGCGTCTGGCGAAGCGGGCGTGGAAGACCCTGCCGGACTCGTTCCGCGAACGGGTGTGGAAACTGCGGCATCACCGCCGGTGAGCGGCGTGTTATCGCAGGCTGCGGCCGGTATGCTGGAGCCGCAACTGAACACCACACAGGCCGCATGACGAACGCGGGAGAGCCCGGTCACCCGGGCACCGAAGGAGCAAGCCTCCCCGCCAATCTCTCAGGTCCGCATACCGCGCGAGTCCGGCCGCTCTGAAAAGCGATTTTCGAGTTCTGCTCGAGCATCCGCCGACGGTGAAAGTCACGGCATCCCGCCGCGGCGAAACTCTCAGGCCCATGACAGAGGGGGAGTCCGATCGACGCCGACGGCGTCGCCGACTCGAAAGCACCCATGTCCACTGCACTTCGTCAGACCCCGCTGCATGCGCGGCACGAGGCACTCGGCGCCTCGTTCACCGACTTCGGCGGCTGGTCGATGCCCGTCCGCTACACCTCCGACCTCGCCGAGCATCGCGCCGTGCGCGAGGCCGCGGGCATCTTCGACATCTCGCACATGGCGGAGTTCTTCGTCACCGGTTCCGGCGCCGCGGCGTTCCTCGACCACGTACTGGCGGGGCGCCTGTCGGCGCTGCCCCTCGGCAAGGCGAAGTACTCGCTCGTGCTCGCCGACGACGGCGGCATCATCGACGACGTCATCGTGTACCGTCTCGCAGACGAGCGGTTCCTGGTGATCGCGAACGCCGGGAATCGGGATGCCGTGGCCGCCGCGTTCGCGCAGCGGGCGGCGAAGATCACCGACGTGACGGTCGACGACCGCACCGACGAACTGGCCCTCATCGCCGTGCAGGGCCCGCGTGCCGAGCAGATCGTGCTGTCGACCGCCGGCCTGGAAGCCGACGACCTGCCCGGTCTCGGCTACTACGCGTGGCGCGACGGCAGCTTCGACGGCACGCCGGTGTTCGTCGGCCGCACCGGCTACACCGGCGAGGACGGCTTCGAGCTGCTCATCGACAACGCGCAGGCCGACGCCCTGTGGGACGCGCTTCTCTCGGCGGGTGAACCGCTCGGGCTCGTGCCCGCGGGCCTCGCCGCCCGTGACACGCTGCGGCTCGAGGCGGGCATGCCGCTGTACGGCCACGAGCTCTCGCGCGACATCGCGCCGGCTCAGGCCGGGCTGGGGCGGGTCGCCGTCATGGCGAAGGACGACTTCGTCGGCAAGGAGGGGCTGCTCGCCCGCGATCTGACCGACGCACCCGTGCTCGTCGGCCTCACTGCCGAGGGCCGTCGTGCCGGCCGCGCGGGCTACGCCGTGCGCGGCCCCGACGGAACGCCCGTGGGCGAGATCACGAGCGGGGCGCTGTCGCCCACGCTCGGGCACCCGATCGCCATGGCCTTCGTGAAGCCTGAGCTCGCGGCATCCGGAACCGTACTGACCATCGACGTGCGCGGCACCGCCGTGCCCGCCACCGTGACCGACCTGCCTTTCTACCGGAGGACGAAATGACCGACCTGAACAGCCTCAGCTACACCGAAGAGCACGAGTGGATCGAACGGTCCGGCGACGTCGCCACCGTCGGCATCACCGACTACGCCGCCGACAAGCTCGGCGACGTCGTGTTCGTGGACCTGCCCGCGGTGGGCGACACCGTGACCGCCGGCGACGTGTGCGGTGAGATCGAGTCGACGAAGTCGGTCGGCGAGCTCTACGCGCCGGTCACCGGGGAGGTCGTCGAGGTCAACACCGCGCTCGACGACGACCCGTCGGTCATCAACTCCGACGCGTTCGGCGACGGGTGGCTGCTGAAGATCCGCGGCACCGAGTCGGTCGCGCTTCTGGACCGCGCCGGCTACGAGGCGTTCACCGGCGGCGCCGCGTGACCGGCGCCTTCGCCTCCCGGCACATCGGGATCTCGCCGGACGCCCAGCGGCGGATGCTCGACGGCCTCGGCTATGAGAGCATCGACGCGCTGGTGAAGGCGGCGGTGCCGGCATCCATCCACTCCGCACCCCGCGCGAGCAGCAGCATCCCCGCCCCCGCCACCGAGGCGGAGGCCCTCGCCGAGCTGCGGGCACTCGCCGATCAGAACAGGCCCGCGCGCGCCATGATCGGGCTCGGCTACTACGACACGTTCACGCCCTCGGTGATCGCGCGCAACGTGCTCGAGAACCCGTCGTGGTACACGGCGTACACGCCCTACCAGCCGGAGATCTCGCAGGGGCGCCTGGAGGCGCTCATCAACTTCCAGACCATGGTGACCGATCTCACCGGTCTTGCGACCGCGAACGCGTCGATGCTCGACGAGTCCACCGCCGTGGCGGAGGGGATGCTGCTGGCCCGGCGCGCCTCGAAGGCCAAGACGAACGTGTTCGTCGTCGACGCCGATGCGCTGCCGCAGACCAAGGCCGTGCTGCGCTCGCGCGCGTCGGCGGTCGGCGTGCATCTCGAAGAGCTCGCCCTGGCCGACGGAGCGACGCTGCCCGACGAGCTGTTCGGCGTGTTCGTGCAGTATCCGGGTGCGTCGGGACGCGTGTGGGACCCGAGCGGCGTCATCGACGCCGCGCACGTCGCCGGGGGACTGGCCGTGGTCGCCGCCGACCTGCTGGCGCTCACGCTGCTGCGCTCGCCCGGATCGCTCGGCGCCGACGTCGCGGTGGGAACGACCCAGCGCTTCGGGGTGCCGATGGGCTTCGGCGGCCCGCACGCCGGGTACATGGCCGTGCGCCAAGGCCTGGAGCGTCAGCTGCCTGGACGCCTGGTCGGGGTCTCGCAGGACGCCGACGGCCACCCCGCCTATCGACTCGCGCTGCAGACGCGTGAGCAGCACATCCGGCGCGAGAAGGCCACGTCGAACATCTGCACCGCGCAGGTGCTGCTGGCCGTGATGGCCGCGATGTACGCCGTGTACCACGGCCCTGAGGGCCTGCGCGCGATCGCGACGGACATCGCGCGCAAGACCGAGGCGCTCGCGCAGCGGCTGCGCGATTACGGGCAGAGCGTGCACCACGACGCGTTCTTCGACACGCTGCGGGTCACGGTGCCCGGCACGGCTCGGACGGTCATCGAGCGGGCCCGTGCGAAGGGCTACCAGCTGTTCTGGGCCGATGAGGCGACGGTCGGGATCTCGGTCGACGAGACGACGACCGCCGAAGACCTCGCTATCGTCGCCTGGGCGTTCGGGGCTCCCGAAGCAGACGAGCACGACGTGCGCTCGGTGCCGGTCGAGGGCTTCGCCCCGTTGTCGGGGGTGGATGCCGCGCTGCGCCGCGTCGACGAGTACCTGACGCATCCGGTGTTCCATGCGCACCGCTCCGAGACCGCCATGATGCGGTACCTGAAGCTGCTCGCCGACCGTGACTACGCGCTGGACCGCGGGATGATCCCGCTCGGCTCGTGCACCATGAAGCTGAACGCGTCCACCGAGATGGCCGCGATCAGCTGGCCCGAGTTCGCGCGCGTGCATCCGTTCGCGCCGGAGGAGGACGTGCACGGCTCGCTCGCGATGATCGAGCAGCTCGAGACGTGGCTGGCCGAGGTCACCGGGTACGACAGCGTCTCCTTGCAGCCGAACGCGGGGTCGCAGGGCGAGCTGGCGGGGCTCCTGGCGATCCGCGGCTACCACGATGCGAACGGCGACACCGAGCGTCGGGTGTGTCTCATCCCGTCGTCCGCGCACGGCACCAACGCGGCATCCGCGGTCCTGGCCGGCATGACGGTCGTCGTGGTGGCGTGCGATGAGGCCGGCAACGTCGACCTCGACGACCTGCGCGCGAAGATCGCCGCGCACGAGTCCGAGCTGGCCGCGCTCATGATCACGTACCCGTCGACGCACGGCGTGTACGAGCAGGACGTCGTCGCGATCACGCAGGCGGTGCACGACGCCGGCGGGCAGGTGTACGTCGACGGCGCGAACCTCAACGCGCTGCTGGGTTTCGCGCGTTTCGGCGAGCTGGGCGGCGACGTGTCGCATCTGAACCTGCACAAGACGTTCGCGATCCCCCACGGCGGAGGCGGGCCGGGCATCGGTCCGGTGGCGGCCAAGGCGCACCTGGCGCGGCATCTGCCGTCGCACCCGCTCGCGCAGCGTGCCGACCACGCCGGCGGCGTGCGGTTCGAGGGCGGGCCCGTGTCGGGCGCTCCGTACGGGTCGGCGGGCGTGCTGCCGATCTCATGGGCGTACGTGCGGATGATGGGCAGCGAGGGCCTCGCCGAGGCCACCGGCGCCGCCGTGCTGGCCGCGAACCACCTCGCCGCGCGCCTGCGCGAGCACTTCCCGGTGCTGTACACCGGCGAGAACGGCCTGGTCGCCCACGAGTGCATCCTCGACCTGCGGCCGCTGCGCGAGCAGACAGGGATCACCGTCGACGACGTCGCCAAGCGGCTCATCGACTACGGGTTCCATGCGCCGACGATGTCGTTCCCGGTCGCGGGCACCCTCATGGTCGAGCCGACCGAGTCGGAGGATCTCGACGAGCTCGAGCGCTTCATCGAGGCCATGATCGCGATCAAGGCCGAGGCCGTCGCGGTCGCGGCGGGGGAGTGGCCGGCCGATGACAACCCGCTCGTGAACGCGCCCCACACCGCGGCATCCATCGCCCGCGACGACTGGACGCACCCGTACTCGCGCGAGATCGCCGTGTACCCGGTGCACACGCTCGTGCGCGCGAAGTACTGGCCGCCCGTCCGGCGCATCGACAACGCCTACGGCGACCGCAACCTGGTGTGCGCCTGCCCGCCGGTGGAGGCGTTCGCGTAGGGCGCGGCGCTGCCGCGCGGTCTCGAACCGTGAGAGTGCAGCTGGTGGACGAGGGTGCGGTTGGTTCCCTACCTCTCGTCCACCCGCTGCACCCTCACCGCCGGGGGCTCGCATCAGGGGCGACGGGATGTGGGGCGTGTGGGGCGAGAAGACGTTTCATCGCGTAGAGCTGAACGGAGTCTTCGGGGCCGATCTGCTCGAGTCCTGCGCCGGTGAGGATGCCGCGGAGTGGGGCGAACGTCGTCGCCTCCCTCCACCCCCAGTGAGTGATCTCGCGCACGTGCCCGCGCAATCGGTTGTCCCGTTCGAACTGGTTGCGCATCACCGTGCGAGGGTCGCCGAAACGCCCATCGTATTTTAGGTCGCCGTCGGCCTCGCCGATCAGGTCTGCGCCGCGCCAGAAACAGTCGCCGCGATCCTCGTCGCCTGTGGCAGACCGGAAGACGACCTGAAGCTCGGGCGCGGGGAAGCCCAACCACTCGATCGCCGCGTGGCTGACCGATTCGAGCGTCGATTCTGCGAGCGCAGTGCACCGCGAGAGGGGCCAGCGGGCGATGTTGCGCCCGCGCTTGCTGCTGCGCGACTCGTTGAGACGCACGAGCGTCTCGCGGGAGAGGGCGTGATCGAGCCGCAGCACTGCGTCGGCGACCGCCAGCCCGACGGCGTTGTGACGGAGACGGGCGATGTCGACCGCCGTGTCTGCGGGCGAGGTCATGCGCAACCCGGATCGCTCGATGATCTCCCGCTCGGGACGGGACCGATGAGTGCGCACCGCAGCGAACGAACGAGAGGTGCTGCGCGAGCCGACGAGCATATGGACCTCTCCCGGGTCGCCGAAGATCGGTAGGCCGAGCAGCGCAGCGGCGGACTCGAGGCAGAAGACCGCGTCGGGATACACGAGCGCCGCGGCGTGCACACGCGCCAGATACCGATCCCACGGCGGAAGTGCTGTCCATTGTTGTGCTGACGCATAGACACCATGCCTGATCTTCACCACGTGGCCGTGGGTGACTGCGCGCTCCGGGTGTGGGATGTCGGTGAAGCGCAGAAGCGGAAGGGGAGCGGGTCTGACGGCGTCGGTCGCCTCGAGTGTCGGCATCCTCTCACCCTCACAACAGAGGAGGGACTCGTGTGCGCATGCCCGGCGATCTGTGGAGAGAATGCCGTGCGGACCGCTGCGCGGCGAGTTGGGGAGGAACGGGCTCATGCCGCGTTCTCGTCGTCCGAGACACGCCACTCGACCGTGAGAGTGCAGCTGGTGGACGAGGAGTAGGGAACCACCCGCATTCTCGTCCACCAGCTGCACTCTCAGCGAAAGCGGGCCGGGGCGCGGGGGACGGGGCGCGCAGCGCGCGGCGGTCAGGTCGCGGAGGGGCTCGGCGACGGGGAGAGCGCGGGCGCCGGCGCGAAGACGCCGGGCCACCAGGCCGCCGCGAGCGGGTAGCCGACGAACGACACCACGTCGAGGATCGTGTGCGCGACCACGAGCGGCATGACCCGGCCCCAGCGCCGGTAGCACCAGCCGAACACCACGCCCATCACGAAATTGCCGAGGATCGGGCCGACCCCCTGGTAGGCGTGATACGAGCCGCGGATCGCCGCCGAGACCAGGATGATCCGCCAATCGCCCCACCCGAGCTGACGCAGCCGGGTGAACAGGTAGCCGATCATGATCACCTCCTCCTGCAGCGCCGCGCGTACGGCCGACAGCACGAGCAGGGGGATCGTCCACCACGAGGGATCGAGGGGGGATGCCGACACCTGCACCGTGATGCCCAGGACACGTCCGATCGCGTACAGGCCGAGCCCGGGCACACCGATGACGAGGGCGATCAGCGCACCCGAGCCGAGGTCGCGGCCCGGTCGGCGCAGGTCGAGGCCGATCCGCCGGAAGGGGCTGCGCCCGGCATCCCACAGCAGATACACGACGAGACCGACGAGGGCCAGCGAGAAGCCGATGTCGAGCAGCTGGTAGACGATGTCCCAGAACGCCTGGACGTCCTGCGAGGGGTTCAGCGCGGTCGACTGCTCGCCGAGGGGGGTGGATGCCAGGAACCGGCGCACCAGCAGGATGAGCGAGTAGACCGCGGACTGTCCGAGGGTGCACGCGAGGACGAGACCGACCTCCCACCACAGGCGGGTGCGGGGAGGGGCGGGAGGCGCCTGCAAGTCGGACACTCCACAGATTGTCACATGTGAGACGTCCCGGGTAAAAGGTGTGTAACGGTTTTGCCCGATATTTGGAGCAGAGCCGTCAGTGTGCCTATGGTGAACGTCATCGCCGCGACGATGCGGGGCGCCTCGTTGCGCACTCGGAGTACGCGGGCAAAACCCTTTCACAGGAGGACACGTGAAGCGCAGCAAGATCGCCCTCGCGTCCGCCACGCTGCTGACGGCGGGCATCCTTGCCCTCGCCGGCTGCTCGGGCGGCGGCGGAAATTCGGGCGACAACGGGAACGCCAACAGCGGAGGCAACGCGTCGTCGATCATCTCGGTCAACGGCTCCGAGCCGGAGAACCCGCTGATCCCGACGAACACGAACGAGACCGGGGGCGGCAAGATCCTCGACTCGATCTTCGCCGGACTCGCGTACTACGACGCCGACGGCAAGCTCGTCAACGACATGGCCGACTCCATCACGGTGGACGACCCGTCGGACCTCACCATCAAGCTCAAGCAGGGCAACAAGTTCACCAACGGCGAGGATGTCACCGCCGACAGCTTCATCAAGGCGTGGGAGTACGGCGCCAAGTTCTCGAACAAACAGCTGAACCAGTCGTGGTTCGCTGACATCGAGGGCTTCAGCGCGACGGAGGACTCCGATCTCACGGGTCTGAAGAAGGTCGATGACTACACCTTCACCGTCAAGCTGAACTCGCCCGTCGCCGCTGACTGGTCGCAGCGTCTGGGCTACTCGGCCTACTACCCGCTGCCCTCCGTCGCCTACGACGACATCAAGGCGTACGGCGAGCACCCGATCGGCAACGGCCCGTACAAGCTGGCCAGCGACTCGGCGTGGCAGCACAACGTGAAGATCGACCTCGTCAAGAACGACGACTACACCGGTGGTCGTCAGGTCAAGAACGGCGGTCTGACGATCGTCTTCTACGCCTCGCAGGACTCGGCCTACGCCGACCTGCAGGCGGGCAACCTCGACGTGCTCGACGCGATCCCGCCGTCGGCGTTCGCGACCTTCGAGAACGACCTGGGCGACCGCGCGGTGAACCAGCCGGCCGCGATCTTCCAGTCGTTCACGATCCCGGGCAATGCCGAGCACTTCACGGGCGAAGAGGGCAAGCTCCGCAAGGAGGCCATCTCGCTGGCGATCAACCGTGAGCAGATCACCAAGACGATCTTCAACGGCACGCGCACGCCGGCCAGCGACTTCACGTCGCCGGTCATCAACGGCTGGTCTGACTCGATCCCGGGCTCCGAGGTCCTGAAGTACGACCCCGAGAAGGCGAAGCAGCTCTGGGCACAGGCCGACGCCATCTCCAAGTGGAGCGGCACCTTCCAGATCGCGTACAACGCCGACGGCGGCCACAAGGAGTGGGTCGACGCCACGACGAACTCGATCAAGAACACGCTGGGCATCGACGCCTCGGGCAAGTCGTACGTCGACTTCGCCACGCTGCGCGCCGACGTCAACGACCGCAAGATCAAGACGGCGTTCCGCACCGGTTGGCAGGCCGACTACCCCGGCATGTACAACTTCCTGCAGCCGCTGTACTCGACGGGCGCGAGCTCGAACGACAGCGACTACTCGAACAAGGAGTTCGACGCGCTGCTGGCCAAGGGCGCGTCGTCGAGCGACCAGGCCGCGGCCATCGCCGACTACCAGAAGGCGCAGGAGATCCTCTTCCAGGATCTGCCGTCCATCCCGCTGTGGTACTCGAACGTCGTCGGCGGCTTCGCCGAGGGCGTGAGCAACGTCACCTTCGGGTGGAACTCGGTGCCGCTGTACTACGAGATCACCAAGGGCTGACCCGCCCGAGGGATCTGACCCGCGAGGCGGTGACGATCGCGTCACCGCCTCGCGGCGTGCCATCCTCGCACTCGCACTCGCACACCAAACGCGGGAGGATGTCGGCAGTGCACGACGCTGCACGACGGGCTGCCGCAGCGCAGTGAGAGGCATCCCTGTACCCGAAGGGAGGGCGCATGTTCGCATATATCGTGCGACGCCTTCTGCAGTTGATACCCGTGTTCATCGGGGCCACGCTGCTCATCTACTTCCTGGTGTTCGCCATGCCCGGCGACCCCATTGCGGCGCTGTTCGGCGACAAGCAGCCCACCCCGGAGCTCCTCGCGGAGCTTCGGGCCCAGTACCACCTCGACGAGCCGTTCCTGGTGCAGTACTGGTACTACCTGACCGGCATCTTCCGCGGTGACCTGGGCACCACGTTCTCCGGGCAATCGGTCAACGACGTCCTCGCCCGGACGCTGCCGGTCACCGCCCGGCTCGCGGTCATGTCGATCGCGATCGAGTTCGTGCTCTCCATCGTCATCGGCACGATCTCGGCCCTGCGCAAGGGCAAGTTCTTCGACAACGCGGCCCTCGTCGTCGGCCTCGTGTTCCTGTCGGTCCCCGTCTTCGTGCTCGGCTTCGTCGCCCAGTACTTCCTCGCGATCAAGCTGGGGTGGTTCAAAGCAACGGTCGGCGCCGACAACGGCTGGAACGGCCTGTGGCTTCCCGCGATCGTGCTCGGCGTGAGCCTGTTCGCGACCAGCATGCGGCTCATGCGCGGGTCGGTCATCGAGACCCGCAACCAGGACTGGGTGCGCACGGCGTACTCCAAGGGCCTCTCGCGCGGCCGGGTGCTCCCGGTGCACGTCATGCGCAACTCGCTGATCCCGATGATCACGAACTCGGCGACCAACTTCGGCGTGCTGCTGGTCGGAGCGACCGTTACCGAGGCGGTGTTCAACATCCCCGGCGTCGGCAACACGTTGTTCCAGGCGACGAGGCAGCATGAAGGCCCGACGATCGTCTCGTTCGTGACCGTGTTCGTCATCCTGTATGTACTCGTGAACCTGCTCGTGGACCTGCTCTACGGACTGCTGGACCCCAGGATCCGCTATGTCAAGTGACTCCCGCGCGACGCACTACGTCGCCCCCGTCGAGACCACGTCGATCACCGTCGACGCGGTCAAGGTGGCCGCCAAGCCCTCGAACCTCTGGTCGGACGCCTGGCGCGACATCCGCAGCCGTCCCACGTTCTGGATCTCGGTCGTCATCGTCATCGTCGTGCTGCTGATGTCGTTCTGGCCGACGCTGTTCACGCACACCGATCCCACATCCTGCAATCTCGACTACTCGAACGGCGCTCCGTCCCGCGGCCATCCGCTGGGCTTCACGTTCCAGGGCTGCGACATCTACGCCCGCATCGTGTGGGGCACACGGGTGTCGGTGTCGGTGGGTCTGCTCGCCACGATCATCGGGTCGGTCATCGGCCTGATCATGGGCGCCCTCGCCGGTTACTACGGCGGCTGGCTCGACTCCGTGCTCTCGCGCGTCGGCGACATCTTCTTCTCGATCCCCTACATCCTCGCGGCCGTGGTCGTGATGACGGTGTTCGCGCAGTACCGCAACGTCCTCACGCTGTCGGTCGCGATCGGTGGATTCGCGTGGGCGTCGACGGCGCGCGTCGTGCGGGCCGAAGTGCTCCGTGTGCGGCAGGCCGACTTCGTGACGGCGTCGCGCGCCCTGGGCAAGTCGAACTTCGGCACGCTCGTGGCCCACGTCTTCCCGAACGCCATCGCGCCGCTGCTGGTGGTGTCGACGCTGAGCCTGGCGGCCGCCATCGTCGCCGAGGCGACCCTGGCGTTCCTCGGCGTCGGCCTCGGCGACCAGGTGATCTCCTGGGGCACGGAGATCAGCAACGCGCAGACGCAGATCCGCGTGCAGCCGATGTCGCTGATCTACCCGTCGCTCTTCCTCACCGTCACTGTGCTGGCGTTCATCATGCTGGGCGAGCTCATCCGAGACGCCCTCGACCCGAGAGCGAGGGCACAGCGATGAGCGACGCCATCGACACTCCGCTGCTGAGCATCCGCGACCTGAAGGTCGCGTTCCGCACGCAGAAGACCGAGAACGAGGTCCTGCACGGTATCGACATCGATCTGTACGCGGGCGAGACCCTGGCGATCGTGGGCGAGTCGGGTTCGGGCAAGTCGACCACGGCGACCGCCATCGTGAACCTGCTGCCGGGGACGGGGCACGTCACCGCCGGCAGCATCATGCTCGACGGACGCGAGCTGACCACGCTCAGCCGCACCGAGATGGAGCGCGTGCGCGGCCGTGACATCGGCTTCGTCCCGCAGGACCCGATGTCGAACCTGAACCCGGTGTGGTCCATCGGCTTCCAGGTGAAAGAGGCCGTACGGGCCAACGGCATCGCGCGCGGCCGCCACGCCGTCAAGCAGCGCGCGATCGAGGTGCTCAAACAGGCAGGACTCGAAGACGCCGAGCGGCGACTCCACCAGTACCCGCACCAGTTCTCCGGGGGTATGCGTCAGCGCGCGCTCATCAGCATCGGCCTCGCGGCCGACCCCAAGCTGCTGATCGCCGACGAGCCGACGAGCGCCCTCGACGTCACCGTCCAGCGCGTCATCCTCGACCACATGGCCTCGCTCACCCGTGAGAAGGGCACCTCGGTGCTGCTGATCACGCACGATCTGGGCCTGGCCGCAGAGCGTGCCGAGAAGATCGTCGTCATGCAGCAGGGGCGCATCGTCGAGGCGGGCCCCAGCCGCGAGATCCTCGAGAACCCGCTGCACCCGTACACGCAGAAGCTGGTGGCGGCCGCCCCCAGCATCGCTTCGCACCGGATACAGGCGTCCGCCGAGCGTCGCGGCATCGAGCACGAATCGGATGTCGACGTCGTCCCGGCGGTGCGCGTGCGCGACCTCACCAAGGACTACAAGATCCGCACCGGTGGCTTCGGCTCGGTGCCATTCCGGGCGGTGGATGCCGTCACGTTCGACATCCCGAAGGGCAAGACGCTCGCGCTGGTCGGCGAGTCGGGGTCGGGCAAGTCCACCGTCGCGAAGATGGTGCTGAACATCGAGGAGCCCACCTCGGGCGCGATCGAGATCGACGGCAAGAACTCCGCCAAACTGGGCGGCCGCGAACTGCTCGACCTGCGTCGGCGCATGCAGCCGGTCTTCCAGGACCCCTACGGCTCTCTCGACCCGCTGCGCAACATCGGCAACACAATCGCCGAGCCGCTGGAGATCCATCGCATCGGCGACAAGGCGTCGAGGCGCGAGCGGGTCGTCGAGCTGCTCGACCAGGTGTCGCTGCCGCAGGAGCTGGCCACCCGCTACCCGAACGAGCTGTCGGGCGGTCAGCGTCAGCGCGTGGCCATCGCGCGTGCGCTCGCGCTCAAGCCCGACATCGTCGTGCTCGACGAGGCGGTGTCGGCACTCGACGTTCTGGTGCAGGACCAGATCCTGAAGCTGCTCGCCGAGCTGCAGAGCGAACTCGACCTCACGTACCTGTTCATCACACACGACCTCGCGGTGGTCCGCGTGGTCGCCGACAACGTCTGTGTGATGGAGAAGGGCCGCGTGGTCGAACACGGCACGGTCGACGAGATCTTCGCGAACCCTGCGGAGGAGTACACGCGGCGCCTGCTGGACGCCATTCCCGGGGCATCCATCCCCCTCGGCGGTGGTCTCAACTGAACCGCGAGCCCTCGCCTGACCGTCGGGTGTTCCGCCCGGGCTCTGCGCTGCCGATCTTCGGGATCTCCGCGCTGGTCGTGCTCTTCCTTCTCGGCGACGCGGTCGTGCGGGGAGGACTGGGGGAGGCCCTGCTGCTCGCGCCGTGGCCGCTGCTGGCGCTGTGGGGCGTGTACGTCTCCGCGTTCGCCTCGAGCCTCGAGGTGGATGCCCAGGGCGCCACCGTGCAGAACCTCCTGCGGGTGGTGCGCCTGCCGTGGGCGCGCGTGCGCGAGCTCGAGTGGCGCTGGCAGGTGGTCTTCGCCCTCGACGACGAATCGGTCATCCGTGCGGTGGGTGGCCCGCTCGAGGGCCGTGGCGGGCGACGCCCCGGTTCGCGTGACAACACCCCGCAGCACGTGCGTGCGCAGTTCGAGTACGTGCAGCGTCTGTATGAGGGGCGGGATGCTGCGGACGCGGCGCCGGTCCGCAAGGGCTGGGACATGCCGGGGGTCATCACCCTGGTCGTGCTCGTCGCGTGGGCGGTCGTCGCCCTGCTGATCGCGGGAGCGCCCTCATGATGATGAAGGACGTCGCCGAGGGCGGCACCGTCGTGCTGCGGGCGCTCATGTCGATGATCGTGTTCTGGGTCGTCGTGGTCGTCGCCGCCTTCTTCGTCGGCGACGCGCTGATCCGCGGGCGCTGGAGCACCGGGTTGAGGGCGGCCGGCGTCCTTCTGCTCGTGATCTGGGCGCTGTGGGTGTTTCTGTACCGGATGAGCATCGTCGTCGACCGGAACGCGGTGACGGCGCGCAACCTGCTGAGGTTCACTCGGATCCCGTGGGTGCACGTCGCCGATTTCGACCGTCGCTACCAGGTCCGCGTCATCCTGCACGACGGCACCGCCGTCGACTGCTGGGGGAGTCCGTTCCCGGGGCGGACGGCCGCCCGACGCTCCTCGGGCTCGGCCGCCTCGACTCCCGATACCACTCTGGAGACCCTGCGGGCCCTCGGAGGATCGGCGGCACCCGGATCGAGCGGCGTGGTCACGAGAGGGTGGGACGTCCCCGCGCTGCTGATCGGCGCGGTTTGCGCGGTCTGCGCACTCATCGCCCTCCTGGTCTGAGCAGGTTGCGGAGCTAACACCCCGATAAAGAATTGATGTGAAAGACAGGGAAACCGCGGATGTCGATTAGAGTGGACGCCGGCCCTATCCGGGCCTGCGCCGAGGGCACATCGGCATCGACATCGTCGTCGATCACGAGTCGGCGCTGGACGAGCAAGGAAATGTTCACGAACGTGACAACGGAAAACACCGCGAACGTCGCGCCCCGCGCGTCCCAGCCGCGGTCATATCTGAGCCCCACCCGCGGGTGGTGCGCATGACCATCTACATCCTGCGGAGGGTCTTCAACTACCTGATCCTCACCGCGGTGGCGTCGTCCCTGGCCTACGTTCTGGCCAGCATCGGCCTGAACCCGGTCTGGGAGCTCCAGAACCGGCATCCCAAGCCTCCGCAGTCGTCGATCGACCAGCTGTTGGACGCGTGGGGGGTGAACCCCTCGGTTCCGCTCATCCAGCGCGTGTGGACCTGGTTCACGAACATCTTCCACGGCGACCTGGGGCTCACCGTCGGCAACCAGCCGGTGACCCAGCAGCTGCTGGTCCGCGCCGGCGTCAGCCTGCAGCTGCTGCTCATCGGCTCGATCCTCGGCGCGGTCCTCGGTGTGGTGCTGGGCGTGTGGGGCGCGGTCCGCCAGTACAAGCTCAGCGACCAGGTCGTCACGATCGTCTCGTACATCGTCTTCGCGACGCCCGTGTTCGTCATGGGCATCCTGTTCATGATCGTCGCCACCGACCTGAACAACCTGCTCGGCATACAACTGATCACATTCAGCGGCCAATACTCGGCGAATGCGCCAGACGGGTTCTGGCCACAACTGGGCGACCGCATATCGCACGCCCTGCTCCCGACGCTCGTGCTGATGATCGCCGGTGCCGCCTCTTACAGCCGCTACCAGCGCAACGCCATGCTCGATGTGCTCGGCGCGGACTATATCCGCACCGCGCGGTCGAAGGGCCGCACGCGCGGCTCGGCGCTCGTGCGGCACGGCGTGCGCATCGCGCTCATCCCGATGTCGACCTTCTTCGCGTACAGCTTCGGCACGCTGGTCGCCGGCTCCGCGATGCTCGAGATCGTGTTCAGCTGGCACGGCATGGGCGAGCTGGCGATCCAGTCGATCCAGCAGAACGACATCAACTCCGTGGCAGGATCCACCCTGTTCGTCGCGATCCTGATCCTGTGCTCGTCGACGCTCTCCGAGATCCTGTACGCGGCCCTCGACCCGAGAGTGAGGCGCTGACATGGCCATGCCTGAAGCAGGTCTGCTCACCCAGCCCGATGACGCGGCCGCCGAGCCGGAAGAAGTCGGCCCGGTCCTCTCCACCAAGCCGGCGTCCCGTGGTCGGGTCATCTGGCGCCGACTGCAGCACTCGCCCCGGTTCTGGATCGGCGGGGTCGTCATCGTGTTCTTCGTCCTCTGGGCGGTGTTCGGTCAGTTCCTGACGCAGTGGTCGCCCACTGACCAGGACGTCAACAACATGAACTACCCGCCGACGATCCTGCACTGGTTCGGCACCGACATCCTCGGTCACGACCTGTTCGCGCAGATCGTCTCGGGCCTGCAGAAGTCGCTCATCATCGGTTTCATCGCCGGTCCCGCCTCGACCCTGATCGCTGGCGTCCTCGGCGCGACGGCCGGGTATCTGGGCGGCGCGTCCGAGAAGGTCATCGCGTGGGTCATCGACCTGCTGCTGGTGCTGCCGTCGTTCTTCATCCTGATCCTGCTCTACCCGTTCACCAAGGGCAGCTGGGTCGTGATGATGATCTTCCTGGCCGTGACCGGCTGGATGATCATGGCGCAGGTGATCCGCAACCAGACGAGGTCGCTGCGCGAGCGCGAGTTCGTCAAGGCCGCCCGGTACATGGGCTTCGGCACCTGGTCGGTGGTCCGCCGGCACATCATCCCGAACGTGGCGTCGCTGCTGATCATCGATGCGACGCTGGGGATCGCGGCGATGATCCTCGCGGAGACGAGCCTGAGCTTCTTCGGCTTCGGGGTGCAGCCGCCGGCCGTCTCGCTGGGCACGTTGCTGGCCAACGGCCAGTCGGCTGCGACGACCCGCCCGTGGCTGTTCCTGTTCCCGGCCGGCACGCTGATCCTGCTGCTGCTGGCCATCAGCCTCGTCGGTGACGCGCTCCGCGACGCCATCGACCCGACCTCGGGGGTGAACCGTGCCTGAGACTCTCGCTCAGCCGCAGCCGTCGGCCACGCCTCGCGGGGGAACCCCTCTGCTCGAGGTCCGCAATCTGTCGGTCACCTTCCCGCAGCGCTCCGGCGACGTGCGTGCGGTGCGCGACATCAGCTACACGATCGACGAGGGCGAGTTCCTCGGGATCGTCGGCGAGTCCGGGTCGGGCAAGTCCGTGTCGTCGCTGGCGATCATGGGTCTGCTGCCCGACACCGCGGTGATCGAGGGCGAGATCCTCTACAACGGCAAGCCGCTGCTGAAGATGAACGATCGCCAGCTCAGCCGCATCCGCGGCAGTGAGATCGCGATGGTCTTCCAGGACCCGCTGTCGGCGCTGACCCCCGTCTACACGGTCGGCGACCAGATCTCCGAGGCGCTGCGCCTGCACGACAAGGCGCTCAGCAAGCAGGCCGCCGCCGCCCGTGCCGTCGAACTGCTCAAGATCGTCGGCATCCCCGACCCGTCGCGGCGCGCGCAGGCGTTCCCGCATGAGTACTCGGGCGGCATGCGTCAGCGCGCGATGATCGCCATGGCGATCGCGAACGATCCGCGTCTGATCATCGCCGACGAGCCGACCACGGCGCTCGACGTCACGATCCAGGCGCAGATCCTCGAGGTGCTGCAGGAGGCCAAGCGCCTCACAGGCGCCGCGGTGTCGCTGATCACCCACGATCTCGGTGTCGTCGCCGGTCAGGCCGACCGGGTCGCGGTGATGTACGCCGGCAAGCTGGTCGAGTCGGGAACGGTCGACCAGGTCTTCGAAGAGCCGACCATGCCGTACACGATCGGCCTGCTGCGCTCGGTGCCGAACATCCGCACCGCCGGCACGAGCCGGCTCGTGCCGCTCGAGGGACGCCCACCGTCGCTGGCGAACCTCCCGAAGGGCTGCCCGTTCGCGGCACGCTGCCCCGCGGCGATCGACATCTGCCGCACCGAGGAGCCGACGCTCGTCGAGCACGGCGGTCCCGACGGTCACCTGTCGGCGTGCCATCGCTCGGGCGAGATCCTCGCGGGCGAGCTCACCCGCCCCGAGATCTTCCCGAGGCCCGAGGCGCTCGTGGCCCGCGAGGTGCCGGCCGATGCCGACCCGGTCCTGGTCGTCAAGGACCTCAAGAAGCACTTCCCGCTCATGAAGGGCGGCGTGTTCCGCCGGCAGGTCGGCACGGTGCGTGCGGTGGACGGTGTCTCGTTCCACCTCAAGCCGGGCCGCACACTGGCCATCGTGGGAGAGTCGGGCTGCGGCAAGACCACGACGATCCTCGAGCTGATGGAGCTCGTCAAGCCCCAGGAGGGCTCGATCGAGGTCGTCGGCAAGGACGTGGCGAAGCTGACGGCGCACACCCGCCGACGGCTGCGCAGCGACATCCAGATCGTCTTCCAGGACCCGGCGGCGGCCGTCGATCCCCGTCTGCCGATCGGCGATGTCGTGGGCGAGCCGCTGCTGGCCCAGGGGGTGCCGCGCGAGAAGCGAAACGAGCGGGTCTCCGAGCTGCTCGATCTGGTCGGTCTCGATCCGTCGATGCTCGATCGCTACCCGCACGAGTTCTCGGGCGGCCAGCGTCAGCGCATCGGCATCGCGCGAGGCCTGGCGACCGACCCGAAGATCCTCGTCCTCGACGAGCCGGTCTCGGCGCTGGACGTGTCGATCCAGGCTGGTGTCATCAACCTGCTGCAGGACCTGCGCGATCAGCTCGGGCTCTCGCTGATCTTCGTCGCCCACGACCTGGCGGTGGTGCGTCAGATCGCCGACGACGTGGCGGTCATGTACCTGGGCAAGATCGTGGAGTACGGCGAGATCGCCGAGGTCTTCGACCGTCCCAAGCACCCGTACACGCAGGCGCTCATGTCGGCGGCGCCGATCCCGGACCCGTCGATCGAGCGCACGCGCGAGCGCGTGCTTCTGCAGGGCGACCTGCCGAGCCCGGCGGAGCGGATCGACGGATGCCGCTTCCGCACGCGCTGCCCGCTGTACCGGATCCTCGGCGACGCCGAGCGCGCCCTGTGCGATGCGAAGGATCCCGAGCTCGTCGATCACAACGGCGACCTGGTCGCCTGCCATCACGTGGATCGCAACACCCTGGTCGTCGGCTGACGGCACCCAGACTCCCGTCGGAACAGGCGGGATACACAGAAGAAGAGGAAGCACATGAACCGCAGAACCACAGCTCTTGCGGCTGTCGCTGTGCTCGGCGCGACCGGTCTTGCACTGGCCGGTTGTGCACAGCCCAACGCAGCTCCCACCGACAACACGAAGACGGAGGCCGCACAGCTTCCGCTCGTCGGCTGGACCGATGTCCCCGCCTCGCAGCTCCAGCAGGGCGGCACGCTGAACCTGGCCGTGCTCTCCAGCGGTACCGATGAGGGTAACTGGAACATCAGCACGACGCAGGGCGCCAACGTCCCCGTCGTCAACATGCAGGCGCCGACCATGGGCTCGCCCTACAAGGCGACCAAGGACGGCGGCGTCGAGCCCGACCCGAACTACGCCACCTCGATCGAGCTGACCAGCGACGACCCGCAGACGGTCGACGTGAAGCTCAACGACAAGGCGGTCTGGGAAGACGGCACGCCGCTGACGGCCAACGACTACAAGGCGACCTTCGCCGCGCTGTCGGGCAAGAACGACAAGTTCAACATCGCCTCGTCAGCCGGCTTCGACCAGGTCGCGAGCTTCGACGTCGTCAGCGACTACGAGTTCACCTTCACGTTCTCGTCGACCTACGCCGACTGGCAGGCGCTGCTCACGCAGCCGGCCGTGCCCGAGGCCATCGCGAGCGACCCGGCCAAGTGGGGCGGCTACACCACCAAGCCGCTGCCCTCGAGCGGTCCGTTCGTGATGTCGAAGCTCGACAACAACGCGAAGGTCTACACGGAGACGCCGAACCCGAACTGGTGGGGCGAGAAGCCCAAGCTCGACAAGATCACCTGGACGGTCATCGACCAGGGCTCGCAGGCGCAGGCCTTCGCGAACAACGAGATCAACGCCGTCGAGGTCCAGGACGTGGACACCTACACCGCGGCCCTCAAGAAGTCGGGTGCCAAGGCGCTCAACTCGGGTGGCGTGACCTACTCGCAGATCACCTTCAACGGACTGCAGGCGCCGCTGGACGACGTGAACGTCCGCAAGGCGATCGCGCAGGCCGTCGACCGTGAGCTGATGGCGAAGACGGCGAACGAGCCGCTCGGCGTCCAGGCGACCACGATGGGCGACTGGATCTTCATGCCCGGCCAGAAGGGCTACACCGACACCATCGGCGAGAAGCTGCCCTACGACCTCGATGCGGCCAAGAAGTCGCTCGAGACCGCGGGATGGACCAACGCCGACGGCAAGTGGACCAAGGACGGCAAGGACCTCAAGCTCTCGGTCATCGTTCCGCAGGGCACGAAGTCGAACGAGCTGCGCGCTCAGCAGATCCAGGCCTCGCTGAAGAAGATCGACATCGACGTGACCCTCGACGAGGTTCCCTCGGCCGACTACTTCACGAACATCATGGCCGGCAAGTACGAGATGGCCACCTTCGGATGGCAGGGCACCCTGTTCCCGATCTCGTCGACCGAGTCGCTCTTCTACCCGGCCATGAAGCCGGGCGGGGACGGCCAGAACTTCGCGTTCGTCACCGACGAGAAGCTGGGTGACCTGTGGACGCAGGCCAACGCGGAGCTCGACCAGACCAAGCGTCTGAAGATCGCCGAGCAGATCAACAACACGATCGCGGGCTACATGCCGATGCTCCCGATCTACCCCTACCCGAACGTCACGGTCGTCGACAAGAACCTCGCCAACTACGGTCCGGCGACGTTCATGTCGGTGGACTGGACCACGGTGGGCTTCACCGAGTAGAGCGCCTGAGCGCCTGCTGAACAGGGCGCCCGTCCCGAAACGATAGAATCGTTGCGGGGCGGGCGCCTTCTGCGTTCTCCGCCGTTCGCGAACCTGCTGCAAGACAGGGCCCCCGCATCCCTCATCTTCCACCGAAAGGTGCCTCGCCCATGTCCCTTGCCCACCGCTCAGACCTGCGCAACGTCGCCATCGTCGCCCACGTCGACCACGGAAAGACGACCCTCGTCGACGCCATGCTGCGCCAGACCGGATCGTTCGGCGACCACGCGCACGTCGA